>Ga0335081_10011707_pt1 | contig 14201 bp, 8 predicted proteins | sample Lox_Sample_35_FD_206713 | JGI IMG/M metagenome (GOLD analysis project Ga0335081, IMG submission 206713) | Soil microbial communities from Loxahatchee National Wildlife Refuge, Florida, United States - Lox_Sample_3.5 | ecosystem: Environmental > Terrestrial > Soil > Wetlands | place: USA: Florida... | reverse complement strand
CGACTCCAAATCCACAAGCGGGATCGTACAGCTGCGTTCAGCGCTCGAGAGGATGAACTTGGGGAAATTCGGACTTTGTGTCCGCTGTGGACGAAAGATCGAGGTGGCCGAGCTTGAACGAAATCCGCTTCTCGAGATATGCTCATCGTGTAGTCGAAGCAGACCGACAAATGTGGTGCCTGTTCGGTGAAGCGTCGAGCTGTTAGTACAAGGGTTCCCCGAAAAGCTTCGGACAGTTGCCAATCTTCTTGTGAAGGCAACGGAGAAGTGCGTATGGCATGGGCCTTTGTGCGTACAGAATCAACTGCTTTTCTGTTTCGAGTGACACACTGCTCGTTGTAGTCCCCACGAACTCTCAGCATGTGAGTTTTCCTGCCTCATCGCCCTCTTGAGGGAGTGCACCTCGTGATTCACGATTCTCAGTACGCCTTCTTAATAGAGAGAAGCAACGTTTCATTATTGAGAATATTCATTACAGAAGGCCAGCAATCGCCGTAAAAAACACAAAAAACGCATTGGCACGGCAAATGCCATATAGACAGAGAACTTGTAGCAGAAAAGCGAAGGATGATGAGATTGAAAGCGTTCAGGAAGATACTAGTTCCAACTGATTATTCGGAATTGTCGCTTGCGGCCTTGGATTACGCAAGGTCGTTCTCAGAGGTGTTCGGAGCGCAAATTTACTTGCTGCACACGCTTGATACGATTCCGGTTCTGGCGCTGGACACCATGGACCTCACCACCGAGACGGTCATCTATGAAACTGAGAAGAACGCCAAGAGCGACCTTCATCATTTTGTCATTACGAGAATCGGGACAGTACCCAATCTCATCGAAGTTGTGCGCAGAGGGATCGCAGAAGATCAGATTGTGCAGTTCACTAGAGAGGAAGGAATTGATCTGATCGTTATGGCGACGCACGGGCGTAGTGGGATTGCACACGTACTGTTGGGAAGCGTGGCCGAAAAGGTTGTTCAACATTCCCTTGTGCCTGTGCTTACCGTAAAACCAATACACGTGCGGAAGTCGAAGCTCTCTTCGGACAACCTCAAGGGACAAGCTGAGCCCGCAAACCCTTGAGGTTTGGAGGTCGTGAATCGCATCTGACCGTCTGGCGTTCGGCCATGTTCTGTTATGCCGGAGGCATTGGATGGGGATTCGTGAGGAAAAGAAATAATTATCATCGTTCCTCGAACAAGCGAGGCTTGAGTTTATGCAATGGGAAAATGACTATAAATCTAAAGTGTGTTCTGCCGAGGAAGCGGTCAAAGCCATAAAATCCGGGAATCGGGTTTACGTCCATCCTGGGTGCGCGGTTCCCGACGTGCTGGTCGATGCGATGTGCACACGCTACAGGGACTTGGAAGATGTCGAGGTGATTCACCTTCTCACCGTCGGAGAATGCCAGTACTCAAGACCCGAAATGGAAGGTCATTTTCGTCACAATGCACTGTTTGTCGGCAAAAATGTCCGGAAGGCGGTCAATGACGGACGTGCGGATTTCACTCCGATTTTTCTTTCGGAAGTCTGTCAATTATTCACAAAGAACTATCTTCCTTTGGATGTGAGCTTGATACAAGTCTCACCTCCTGACAAGCACGGTTTCTGCAGTTTTGGAGTGGGAGTGGAGTCGACAAAATGTGCGGCAACACTGGCGAAAGTTGTCATTGCCCAAGTGAATCAACAAATGCCCCGGACGCTGGGTGATTCGTTCATCCACGTTGATAAGATCACACACTTTGTCCCAGTGAACGTGCCGTTGAAAGAACTCCCACAAGTAAGCAATGAGATCTCGCCGGAAGAGGCGGAGGTCTACGAACGAATAGGAAAGAACATCGCCGGACTCATAGAGGATGGCTCGACACTCCAGCTGGGTATCGGTGCTATCCCGGACGCAGTGTTGCGCTATCTGCACGACAAGAACGATCTTGGCGTTCACACCGAAATGTTCTCGGACGGCGTGGTGAAACTGGTCGAAGAAGGGGTTATCACCAATGAGCGCAAAACTCTCCACGTCGGGAAAATCGTCGCCTCCTTCGTGCTTGGGACAAAGCCGCTGTTCGATTTCATTGACAATGATCCCGTAATTGAGTTCCATCCTTCCATTTATGTCAACGATCCTTTCGTGATTGCAAAGAACGACAAAATGGTGGCGATCAACTCTGCCATTGAAATCGACCTTACGGGTCAGGTGTGCGCCGACTCCATTGGAGTCGAATTCTTCAGCGGATTTGGAGGACAGCTCGATTTCATCCGAGGGGCGTCCAGAAGTAGACGCGGGAAGCCGATCATTGCCCTCCCAGCGACCGCAAAGGATGGGGGACTTTCCAGGATCGTCCCGATGCTCGCTCCGGGAGCCGGTGTAACAACGACTCGTGGTGATGTTCACTATGTGGTGACGGAATACGGGGTCGCCAATCTTTACGGAAAGACAGTGCGTCAACGCGCACAAGATTTAATCGCAATTGCTCACCCTGATTTTCGGGGAGAGCTTGAACAGAATGCGGTTGGGAGAAAATTCTTTGCACAGCCGGAGCGCCCGGTACTGAGCTCCAATTGAACAAAAGAAAAATCCAGAAATCATACGAGAATAGTAAGGACATGGAAACAAAAAATAATAATCGAACAATGGTGACCATTGACGGCAACGAAGCTGCTGCCTATGTGGCTCACAAAACGAACGAAGTCATTGCTATCTATCCTATCACGCCGTCATCGGGTATGGGAGAATGGGCGGATGAATGGTCCTCACAAGGCAGAAAGAACATTTGGGGTACTGTGCCAAGCGTCGTCGAAATGCAGAGTGAAGGGGGCGCTTCTGGCGCTGTGCACGGAGCATTGCAGACGGGGGCACTTTCAACGACGTTCACTGCTTCTCAAGGTCTGCTGCTTATGATTCCCAACATGTTTAAGATCGCCGGGGAACTGACTTCCACGGTCTTTCACATAGCGGCAAGGACCATCGCCACACACGCGCTTTCCATCTTTGGAGATCACAGCGACGTCATGGCGACCCGTTCCACAGGATTTGGCATGCTCGCTTCAGGCTCCGTCCAGGAGGTGATGGACTTTGCGTTGATCGCGCAAGCAGCGACCCTGGAAGCAAGAGTTCCATTCCTTCATTTCTTTGATGGCTTTCGGACTTCCGCCGAAGTCATGAAGATAGAGCAACTGTCGGATGACAATATCCGAATGATGATTGACGACGAGTTGGTGAGGGCGCACCGTGCCAGAGCTCTTTCCCCGGATCATCCGGTCATGAGGGGATCGGCTCAAAATCCTGATGTGTTCTTCCAGGCACGGGAGCGGCTCAATCCATTCTATGACGCCTGCCCGAAGATTGTTGAGAGGACAATGGGCAAATTTGCTTCGATCGTCGGTCGGAAATACCGGTTGTTCGACTATTTTGGCGCGCCTGATGCCGACCGTGTCGTCGTGATGATGGGATCTGGCGCGGAAACCGCGCACGAGACGGTTGATTACTTCGTGGCAAGAGGAGAAAAGGTCGGACTCGTAAAGGTCCGCCTGTATCGGCCTTTTTCGGTGGAACACCTTCTCAATGTCCTGCCGAAGACGGTCAAACGTATCGCTGTGCTCGATCGCTGCAAAGAACCGGGGGCGAGCGGAGAACCATTGTACCTCGACGTCGTGACTTCCCTGAGCGAATCGTTTGGCCAGGGCAAGACGCTGTTCAAGGCATTTCCGCTCATTGTCGGCGGTCGGTATGGTCTATCCTCAAAGGAATTCACGCCGGCGATGGTGAAGGCAGTTCTGGATGAACTGAAGAAAGAATCGCCAAAGAACCATTTCACCGTGGGAATTCGTGATGACGTGGGCAACACAAGCCTCGAGGTGGACGCGAACTTCAGCGTTGAGCCGGATGACGTCGTTCGTGCCGTCTTCTATGGACTTGGTGCCGATGGAACAGTGGGTGCAAACAAGAATTCCATAAAGATCATCGGTGAGGACACTGACTTTTATGCGCAAGGGTATTTCGTTTACGATTCAAAAAAATCGGGGTCAACGACGACATCACACCTTCGTTTCGGACCACGACCCATTCGCTCGATCTACCTGATTGAGTCGGCGAATTTTGTCGCGTGTCACCAGTGGTTCTTCCTTGAGAAATTTGATGTTCTGAAGAACGCGATTCCGGGAGGAACGTTCCTGCTGAACAGTATGTATGGACCCAATGATGTATGGGATAATTTGCCAAGACACATTCAGCAACAAATCATTGACAAGAAGCTGAAGTTCTTCGTTATCGATGGCTACAGGGTTGCATCGCAGACCGGGATGGGAAGCAGGGTCAATACCATCATGCAGACGTGTTTCTTCGCAATCTCGGGTGTTCTTCCGCGCGAAGACGCAATTCGGGCCATCAAGAACTCGATTAAGAAGACATACGGGAAAAAAGGAGAGGAAATCGTCCGAAAGAATTTCGAGGCGGTTGATATGACGCTCGCGAATCTCTTCGAAGTCACGGTTCCTTCTCGCGTCACGAGCACCATCGAAATGCCCCCCGTGGTTTCTGAGAAAGCGCCGGACTTTGTCAAGAACGTGACTGCCAAGATCATTGCAGGGCTGGGGGATGAACTTCCCGTGAGTTCCATGCCGCTCGACGGCACGTTCCCGACCGGAACGGCACAGTGGGAAAAAAGAAACATTGCGCTGGAAATCCCGGTGTGGGAATCTGACCTCTGCATCCAGTGCAACAAATGTGCACTGGTTTGTCCTCACGCTGCCATTCGTGTGAAGGTCTTCGATCCAAAACTCCTCGTCGCTGCACCACCGACGTTCAAATCGATGGATTACAAGGGCCTGGAATACAAGGGGATGAAGTACTCCGTTCAGGTTGCTCCAGAAGATTGCACCGGATGCGAATTGTGTGTCGAGGTCTGCCCGGCCAAGAGCAAATCAGAGGTAAAGCGAAAATCGATTAATATGAAACCGCAACAGCCATTGCGTGAATTGGAAAGAGTCAACTTTGACTTCTTCTTGTCACTTCCGGAAGCCGATCGCAAGAGTGTCAGGGTTGAGACTGTCAAAGGATGCCAATTCTTTCAGCCCTTATTCGAATTTTCCGGTGCGTGCTCGGGCTGCGGTGAGACTCCCTACGTGCGGCTTGCTTCGCAACTCTTCGGTGACCGCATGGTCGTTGCCAATGCAACCGGCTGCTCGTCGATCTATGGCGGCAATCTCCCGACGACGCCATGGACGACGAACAATGAGGGGCGGGGTCCTGCATGGTCGAATTCGTTGTTCGAGGACAATGCAGAATTCGGACTCGGTATGCGGTTGACGATTGATAAGCATACAGAAATGGCAAAGGAACTCGTCAAGCAATTGTCGTCCGTCCTCGGAGATTCCTTTGTGAATGCAATTCTGAATGCACAACAATCAGATGAGGCCGGCATTTACGAACAACGTTTGCGTGTGGAACAGTTGAAGCAGAAACTCATGAGTTTGAAATCGCCCGAAGCTAAGAATCTGCTGAGCATTTCCGACAACCTCGTGAAGAAAAGTGTCTGGATTATGGGAGGAGATGGTTGGGCATACGACATTGGGTACGGTGGTCTTGACCACGTCCTTGCGTCAGGCAAGAATGTGAACGTCCTCGTCCTCGACACAGAGGTGTATTCCAACACCGGTGGTCAGATGTCGAAATCGACGCCGAGGGGAGCTGTTGCGAAGTTTGCGGCGGCGGGCAAACCGTTGGGGAAGAAAGATCTGGCACTCCTGGCAATGACGTACGGTAATGTCTACGTTGCCCGCGTCGCAATGGGCGCGAATGATGCTCAGACGGTGAAAGCATTTCTTGAGGCGGAATCTTATGACGGTCCTTCAATTATCGTTGCCTACAGTCACTGCATTGCCCACGGCATCGATATGGCAAAGGGCATGAACAACCAGAAAATTGCAGTCGAGACGGGCTATTGGCCGCTCTTCCGATACAACCCCGCACTGGAAAAGGAAGGGAAGAATCCCTTCAAGCTGGATTCCAAGGCGCCTAAACTGCCCCTCCAGGAATTCACGAACTTGGAGACACGGTTCAAGATCCTCGAGAAGACTCATCCAGAACGCGCCAAGCAGCTGCTCCAACTGGCGCAGGGCGATGTTCAACGAAGATGGGATCAGTACTCGAGTCTCGAGGCAGATGGCGCCCAAGAACAAAAGAATTAGCTCAGATTCGGAATTCTGAAATCTCAAAGGAGTCAAACAATGGATCTGACAACATCCTATTTGGGACTGAAGCTAAGAAATCCCATCGTGCCATCGGCAAGTCCGCTCTCTCACACGCTCGAAAGCATGAAGAGGATGGAGGAGGCGGGAGCTGCTGCGATCGTCATGTACTCTCTGTTTGAAGAACAGATCATACACGAAACGGCGGCGCTTAATTACTACCTGAATTACGGCAGTGAAAGTTTTTTCGAGGCGCGATCGTATTTTCCCGACATTCACGACTACAACCTTGGGCCTGAAGAATACATTGAGTTGCTTCGAAAGGCTAAGAAGTCCTTGGAAATTCCCGTGATTGGAAGTCTGAACGGTATCACGGCTGGAGGGTGGGTTCAATATGCCAGGAAAATGGAGGAAGCAGGCGCGGACGCATTGGAGTTGAACGTCTATTATATTCCGACGGATCTGACGATGACCAGTGCTGATGTGGAAGATCGTTACCTCGAAGTGCTGAACGAGGTGAAGAGGACTGTGAAAATACCCATAGCGATGAAACTTGGTCCGTTCATCAGTTCTTTCTCTAATTTTGCTCGCAGGCTGGATGGGGCAGGAGTAAACGGACTTGTACTGTTCAATCGTTTCTACCAACCCGATATTGATCTTGAGGCACTCGAGGTTAGGCCGGGTGTTGTTCTGAGCGATTCGCACGACAATCGTCTCTCGCTACGTTGGATTGCCATACTAAGAGGTCATTTGAAGGCCAGTCTTGCTGCAACGAGCGGAGTTCACACCGCAGAAGACGTTCTCAAATTGGTGATGGCCGGTGCGGACGCCACTATGATGTGTTCCAGCCTCCTGAAACACGGTCCAAAACACATTGCAGATGTCCTTGCTGGTATTGACCAGTGGATGATCAATCACGAATATGTTTCCATCGGACAAATGAAAGGGAGCATGAGTCAAAAATCTGTGGCGGATCCATCTGCTTTTGAACGTGCGAATTATATGAAAGCCCTCAATCAGTACAGAGAGGACTTTAAGTGGTAGGCTCGGCTTTCCGCAAGCTTTCAACGAGCCGTGAAATCATCTTGGCGAGGCAAGGGAGCACCTTGCCTCGCGCCTCTTTTTATCCTTCCCATTGCTAAGAAAACACGCCAGACGTCCCGTCTATTTTCCAACTTGTGCGGAACGTATTCTCACGCGTGACTTACAATTCTGTGATTCCAATCGAAAAACACAGCCGAATGAGTTTCAAGCTTGGCATAGGTATTGCAGAAAAATGCAACGCTTTTGATAGTCGGTTTATTCTGCGGCGGCAGGATCGTTCCTGAAAACGAAGGACTGATAGTTTCCTGACCGGCGTTTGGAACCGACCGTGGCAGTAGAAGCAAGAAAGATCGGTTCGTTTTTATGAAGAGACTGAAGTCGACGAGTAACTGGCGTTCCCGAAGATCGAAGGTTTCCATTCGCTTTAATTGTCTAGCAAGGCCAACCTCTGTGCTTCTCATCCTCATAGCTGTGCTCTTGTTTCGGAGCCAGGTACAGGCTCAGTCCAGAGCCGACTGCCTGAATTGTCACAGCGACAAGTCGATGACGATGGAAAGGAAAGGACGTGAAGTTTCCATTTATGTAGACGAATCGAAGCTCAACGAATCAGTCCACGGAACGCTCGCTTGTGTCGCTTGCCACGTTGGATTCGATCCGAACAACGTACCCCACAAAGCAAAGATTGAACCCGTCAAGTGCTGGGCCTGCCACAAAGATGCCCAAGAAAAGCACAAGTTTCATCCCTCGATGATCTTAGCGGGAGGAAAGATCGGAGCTCCGGACTTATCCTGCAAGGACTGTCACGGTACGCACGAAATCTCGTCTCCGGAAACCCCCGGTTCAAAGTTCTCTTCCGTGAACATTTCCTATGCATGCGGAGAATGCCACGATGATGTGGAGCAGGCGTTTGAGGGTTCTGCACACGGAAAGGCATTACGGGCAGGGCTCACAGGAGCGCCCAATTGTCTTTCGTGTCATCTGAAACCGGTCGTCAGTGTAAAAGCAGGGCAAGATTCGGCCCAACTGAAGATTGCGCAGGAAAAACTGTGTCTTTCTTGTCATCTTGACGATCCCAACGTCCGGGCGAGGACATCGCCGACAGCTGGCTTTATTGCGTCATATGAGACGAGCGTGCACGGAGCCGCATTGAGCAAAGGCAACGCAAAAGCCGCCAACTGCGTTGATTGTCACGGCAGCCACCAGATGAGGAATGGATCTGACCCCGCATCGCGTGTGTTCAAGATGAATATTCCCCACACATGCGCGAAGTGCCATCCTGCAATCTATGAGAAGTATAAAGAAAGTGTCCATGGAGTTGCTGTCGCCAAGGGCAACACCGACGCGCCGGTGTGCACGGACTGCCACGGCGAGCATAACATCCTCCAACCGAGTAATCCGAAATCGCGCGTGGCAGCGACCAACGTCTCTTCCGAGGTGTGTTCTCCGTGCCACAGTTCCGTCCGTCTGACTTCGAAGTATGGAATCCGGAGTGACAGGTTCCAGACGTATTCGGACAGTTATCACGGTCTCGCCATCCAGGCTGGCGATGTCGAGGTTGCCAACTGTGCAAGCTGCCACGGTGCACACGACATTAAACCTTCTACGGATTCGACATCGTCAATCTATCCGGCAAACCTCGCGAAGACCTGTGGCAAATGTCATCAAGGGGCCAACGACAGGTTCACCGAAGGGAAGGTGCACCTGACGATGACGCCGAAACAAGAGCCAATGTTGTATTGGGTCGCAACGTCCTACATCATTCTGATCATTGTTGTTATCGGCGGTATGTTCGTGCACAACCTCCTCGACTTCCTCAGGAAATCGAAAAGGAAACTTCTTATCCGACGAGGAGTGGTCTTGCAGGAACACGTTGCGCACAGATTGTATCTGCGCATGTCCATGAGCGAACGTCTTCAGCACGGAACGTTGCTCGTGAGCTTTAGCCTGCTTGTGTTCACGGGTTTCGCCCTCAAGTTTCCTGAAGCTTGGTGGGTGGTGCCTCTCCGGGAAATCAGTCCGGTGATGTTCAATTTGCGCGGGATTGCTCACCGAGTGGCAGCTGTGCTCATGGTCATGGCAAGTCTGTATCACGTTTACTATGTGCTGTTCAATCCGCGGGGAAAACAGCTTCTGCGCGATCTCATCCCGACGATCCAGGATGTCACAGATGCCATTGGCGTTATGAAGTACAATCTCGGAATATCACCGATCAAGCCAAAACTCGGACGCTTCAGTTATGTAGAGAAGAGTGAATACTGGGCGCTTGTCTGGGGCACCATCGTGATGACTGCGACGGGTATCATTCTCTGGTTTGATAATACCTTCCTTGGCTTACTCACAAAGCTTTGGTGGGATGTGGCACAGACCGTGCACTACTACGAGGCGTGGCTCGCCACACTTGCCATCATTGTGTGGCACTTCTACTTTGTCATTTTCAATCCCGACACGTATCCGATCAACCTTGCGTTTTGGAAAGGCACTCTGACCGAGGAAGAAATGTCAGAAGAGCACCCACGGGAACTTGAAGAACTCAAACGTCAAGAGACTCTTGAAGAGCTCAATAGGTCTTCATCAACCAACCCTGTCGGCAGTTGAATGGAAACAGGTACCCGAACTATCTTCGTTTGCATGGTAGGACCGGCAGTGTATCGCGTTACCCGGCTCCTGGTAGTTGCTTCTGCGGCGTTGTCCGCAGCGACGACGATTGCGAGGGCACAGGACAATGGTGATTGTTTCGCCTGCCATAGCGATAATACGCTTACCGGAGCAAGGGGCGGCAAGACGTTTTCGGCCTTCGTTGATCAAAAAAAATTCGAAGAATCAATACACGGCTCGCTGACGTGTATTTCCTGTCATACCGACCTTGAAGGAAAGGAACTCCCGCACGATGAAAATCTGAAACCGGTTGACTGCGGGATGTGCCACGATGACGAGAAAGCGCAGTATTCGAAATCGCTTCACGGCAAAGCGCTTGTTCGCGGCGATCCTCTTGCCCCCAGTTGCAGAGACTGTCACGGAACGCACTACATACTGCCGAAGACCAATCCACTTTCGACAATTGCGCCACTCCAAATCCCTGGTCTCTGCGGCAAATGCCATCGCGAAGGAGCACCGGTTCAGAGACAACGTTCGATTCCGCAAGACAGTATTTTGCAGAACTATTCTGAGAGCATTCACGGTCAAGGCTTATTGCTCAAAGGCTTGATCGTCGCGCCATCGTGCATATCGTGTCATACGGCCCATTCAATTTTACCGCATACGGACCCAGCTTCTTCGATTTCCCGAAATAATATTGCTTCTACCTGCACAAAGTGCCACGCGGAAATTGAGCTCGTCCATCGGAAGATCATCCGTGGGGAACTGTGGGAAAAACAGGCACACGTTCTCCCTGCCTGCGTCGACTGTCATCAACCACACAAGATCCGAAAAGTCTATTACACGCAAGGAATGGCAGACAAAGACTGTCTTGGTTGCCACGGGCGCAAGAATATACGATCATCCAAGGATGGCAGATCACTTGCGGTCAATGCCAACGAGCTCGCACATTCGATGCATGCAAATGTGGCTTGCAGCCAGTGTCATAGCGAAGTGAAGGCCTCGCACGTTCGGCCGTGCGATGCAATCACGAAGCCTGTCGACTGCACCGCTTGTCATGCTGAAATCGGCGCAACATTCCAGAAGAGCATTCACGGCGTACTCGATGCGAAGAATGATCCGAATGCGCCTACGTGCAAGGAGTGTCACGGTACGCACGGAGTGCTGGGAAAGTCCAATCCCAAATCAATGACATTCCCTACAAATGTTCCGAGCCTCTGTGCACGCTGCCATCGGGAGGGAGAAAAAGCGGCTGTCCGCTATGTTGGTACGGAGCATCAAATCATTAAACATTATACGCAAAGCATCCACGGCAAGGGACTAATGCAGAGTGGACTTACTGTGACGGCCATGTGCACGAGTTGCCACACCGCGCACAATGTCCGACCCAGTGCCGATACGCTTTCGAGCGTAAATCGAGCGAAGGTGCCTGCCACGTGCGGCCAGTGTCACCACGGCATCGAAGGACAATTCGAAGCGAGCGTTCACTCTCCGCTCGTGACGCGCACGGACAAAGAACTGCCTGTCTGCACGGATTGCCACTCCGCACATACCATCCGCAGGACCGACCAAGCAGGATTCAAACTGGAGATCATGGAACAATGCGGCCGTTGTCACGAAGCGATCGCAAGAACGTATTTTGACACTTACCACGGCAAAGTGTCACGGTTGGGATACACCAAGACTGCGAAGTGCTATGATTGTCACGGCGCGCACGATATACTCCCTGTAACCGACCCTCGTTCTCACGTCAGTTTCCAGAATGTCGTCAAGACGTGCCAAAACTGTCACCCCGGAGCAACGAGACGTTTTGCGGGTTATCTTACGCACGCGACGCATCACGATCCAGAGAAATACCCTTACTTGTTCTGGACTTTCTGGGGAATGACCTCACTTTTGATTGGGACTTTCATCCTGGGTGGTGTCCATACGTTGTTGTGGCTGCCGCGTGCGCTTCAAAGGAGACGGCATAAGCGTACTCATAGCTCGAAGGCCAAATCTTGAAAGAAGCGAAAAAGGACAAAGAGGAGAAGAAGGCCGAAGACGTTCCTGTGATCGTCGAACCGGTGGTTGAGGGAAAACAATATCTCCGGTTCTCACGGCTTAACCGCGTTCTCCATGTCGTCATGATTGTGAGCTTTATGAGTCTCGCCCTGACCGGGATGACACTGAAGTTCTCGTATACGGAGTGGGCGGTCATTCTGTCTCACCTCTTCGGAGGATTTGAGACGGCAGGTTATATCCACCGGGTTGCTGCAACCTTCATGATCGTTACGTTCATCACTCATCTCGTTGACCTCACACGCAGGAAGAGAAGAGATTACAAGTCGTGGCGCGCCATGATCTTTGGCAAAGATACGATGATGTTTACGCGGAAAGATCTCTCGGATTTCTGGGGTTCCATGAAGTGGTTCATCGGACGCGGGCCGCGTCCGCAATATGGCCGGTGGACGTACTGGGAAAAGTTTGATTATTTCGCCGTGTTTTGGGGCATGTTGGTCATCGGTTCAACAGGACTTATGCTCTGGTTTCCGGAATTCTTCACCCTGTTTCTTCCAGGATGGCTCATCAATGTCGCGACAATCATCCATAGCGATGAGGCGCTTCTGGCAGTCGGATTCATCTTTACGGTTCATTTTTTCAACACACATCTTCGCCCCGAGAAATTTCCTATGGATATAGTCATTTTCTCAGGCCGGATGGATGTCGACGAACTGCATGATGACAAGCCTGCCGAGTACGAAGATCTGGCAAAATCCGGAAGACTCGAAGAGCATCTTGTTGATCCGTATCCGCCAATTGTCATAAGAGTCATACGGATCTTCGGATGGACTGCTCTCTCTGTAGGGTTCAGCATCGTAATCTGGATCATTTACGCAATGGTCTTTGCATATCGTTAGGCGAGTGAATGATAGCCCCTGTCTTGTTGCCGTGTGAGGTTTTGAACTATTGGGCCTGAAATTCGCCGATGCACGGTAGGCTGCTTTGTCGACGAATGTGTCACCGGCCTGACGCCATCAGTCAAAGATAATTAACAAATAAAAATCCTTTTCTAATTCAAAAGTTATTATTAACATCAGTCCGTACCGTAGGATCTGATCGGACCTTCGTTTGCGCGCTAGGAAGATGACGACGCCCAACCAATCTCAACCTCTCAACAAAGACAAAAGGGATTTCCTCAAGTGGATACTCTCCGGAGGTGTCGTGGCATTCATTGCGTCGGTCGTCTATCCTGTGCTCGCATATTTGAAACCTCCCTCGCAGGGTGAAGTCGAAGTGTCAAGTGTCAAGGTCGGCAAACTCAGCGACATCCCCAAAGACAGTGGCCAGATTGTCAAATTTGGCTCAAAGCCCGTCATTTTGATCCGTACAAAAGTCGGAGATTTGCGAGCCTTTTCGGCGGTTTGCACTCATCTCGATTGCACTGTTCAGTACCGAGAAGATTTGGGTGTCATCTGGTGTGCGTGCCATAACGGGAAGTATGATCTCAATGGTCACAATATTTCCGGGCCTCCGCCACGTCCGTTGGCTGAGTATCGAGTGGTTCAGCAGGGCGACGAGGTCTTCGTCTCGAAGAATGCATGAATTCATACCTAAAAAAATGTTACCAATGGATTGACGAGCGTGTTCAGCTTGAGGATCTCGTCAAGTTCTTGGGAAAGAAGTACGTTCCCATTCACAGGCACTCGATCTGGTACTACTTTGGAGGGGTCTCTCTCTTCCTCTTCATTATTCAAGTGACAACGGGCATCCTCCTCCTCTTGTATTACAAAAGCGGCGAAGCGCTTGCGTTCGAAAGTATTCAGTTCATCATGTCAAAGGTGCAGTTCGGATGGCTCATACGCTCCATTCATAGCTGGACGGCCAATCTCTTCATTCTCACCGCAATGATTCATATGTTCAGCGTGTATTTCGAACGGTCCTATCGCAAACCGCGTGAAATGACCTGGCTCACCGGCATGCTCATGTTCTTTCTTGCGCTTGGGTTTGGCTTCAGCGGGTACTTACTGCCGTGGAATGAGCTCGCGTTCTTTGCCACGAAGGTCGGGACCGATATTGCCGGTGTCGTTCCGATTATCGGAAAGCCACTAATGATTTTTCTCCGTGGAGGACAGGAAGTCACGGGGGCAACGCTCTCGCGATTCTTCGGATTCCACGTCGCCGTGCTTCCGGGGATTTTCACAGTCCTCTTGGGCATCCATCTTGTCCTGATTCAGCGGCAAGGTATGAGCGAGCCGCTTGCAGAAGAGCCCACTGCCACGCAGAAAACGATGCCGTTCTTTCCGAATTTCCTTCTCCGTGATCTCCTTCTCTGGCTTATCGTTCTCAACCTTCTGGCAATCCTGGCAGTGTTCTTCCCGTGGGAACTGGGACATAAG
>Ga0335081_10011706_pt1 | contig 14202 bp, 11 predicted proteins | sample Lox_Sample_35_FD_206713 | JGI IMG/M metagenome (GOLD analysis project Ga0335081, IMG submission 206713) | Soil microbial communities from Loxahatchee National Wildlife Refuge, Florida, United States - Lox_Sample_3.5 | ecosystem: Environmental > Terrestrial > Soil > Wetlands | place: USA... | reverse complement strand
AGTGCATTTGTTTGTCGATTCCCTGGTCTTCAACGAGTGGCTGCAGCGGCGAATGGCCACCGTCGAAGCCCAGCTCTGGCAAGACAACAAAGCCGACTACAGTTTCGAGGAAAGCATCTGGGCGGGCCAGGCATTCGGTCGGGGCAGCCGTGACTTCGAACGCCTCCAGCGCCGCCTGAACGCGATCCAGCGCAACTACCGCACCGCGCTGCAAGACCTACGGCGCCTCCAGACCGAAGAAGCAGCCGAATCCCAAGCCGCGGAGCAAGCCGAACAAGCCACCCAGCCTGACCCGCTCTCCGTCTCACCTGCCCCGCCCACTCCACCCACCCCTGATCCCCAACAAAACCAACCCCCTGCCCCCCAAATTGGTTTCGTTCCGCAACCCATCCCGCAGCCTCCCGCCGGCCCGCCTCGGCCCGGGGCTTCAGCCCGTCCCATGCCTCAATCGAACTGCTCCGGCCCCGCTCCCACGCTCGCTTTTCACCGCTCCGCACCGCTTCCCCGTGCGGTTGACGTTACTTTCAGCACAGTGTTACCCTGAACGTCTAATAGCATAGTCTTCGGGTCCTCCTAACAAATCATGGAAGAAACGTTTCACGCCTTAGGCGGAATACTGCTGCGAGCGATCCCCACGTTCCTCTGCGTCGTTATCCTCCACTTCTATTTGAAGTGGATGTTCTTCAAACCCATGCAGAAGGTGTTGCGCCAGCGCTACGAGGCCACCGAAGGCGCCCGCAAAATGGCCGAGCAAAGTCTCGAACGCGCCGCCGCCCGCGCCGCCGAATACGAGGCCGCCATGCGAGCCGCGCGCTCCGAGGTCTACCAGGTCCAGGAGCAGTTGCACAAGCAACTGCAGGAGCGCGAGTCCGCGGAACTGGAATCCGCCCGCCAGCGCGCCGAAGCCGCGCTTCGCGACGCCAAAGCCCAACTGGCCCGCGACCTTGAACAGGCGAAGCTCAGCCTCGCGCGCGACAGCGAAATGCTGGCCAACCAGATCGTGGAGTCCCTCCTCCGCCGGAGCGCCGCATGAAACGCTGCGTCCTGTTAATCTGCCTCGCCGCGCCCATCGCCTTCGCCCAAGGTAACGAGAGCGAAAGCGGCAGCCTTCAGGCGTGGAAATGGGCCAACTTCCTGGTATTGGCCGGCGGCCTCGGCTACGTGATCCGCAAGAATGCCGGTCCTTTCTTCGCCGCGCGTACTCACGCCCTCCGCAAAGACCTTACCGACTCCGAACGCATCCGTGAGGACGCCGAAGCCCGCGTCGCCGAAGTCGACCGCCGCCTCGCCGCCCTGGAAGCCGACATCGCCGAACTGCGCGCCGAATCGCAACGGGAAGCGCAGGCCGAGACCGAGCGTCTCGCCGCCCACACCGCCTCTGAAATCGCCAAGATCCAGGCCCATGCCGAACGGGAAATCCTGTCTGCCGGCAAGGCCGCCCGCACCGAGCTGAAGCGCTATTCCGCCAAACTAGCCGTGGAACTCGCCGAAACCAAAATCCGCGCCCGCATGACGCCGGTCACCCAGGACGCCCTGGTCCGCGGTTTTGTGCGCGACCTGCAATGACACGTTCCGCCGTAGCTACGCGATACGCCAGCGCCCTGGCCGACGTGGTCACCGCCGCCGCATCTCCCCTGCGCCCCGAAGCCGCCGTGGCCGAATTGCGCTCCTTCGAAGCCGCCCTGCGTTCCTCCGCCGAACTGCACAACGCCTTGACCACCCCCGCCGTGCCCGGCAGCCGCAAGAAGGCCGTCGTCGGCCGCATCGCCGATGTCCTCCAACTTTCCCGCATCGCGCGCAATTTCTTGTTCGTCCTGGTAGACCATCGCCGCATCGCCGCCCTTTCGGAAATCATCAATACATTTGAGGTGATCGTGGACGAACGGTTGGGCTATGCCCGCGCGGAAGTGGCCACGGCGCGCGAGCTCACCGAAACCCAGCGCGCCACCTTGAACCGCGAGTTGGAGCGCGTCACCGGCAAACGCATCCGCCCCCGCTTCTCCGTTGACGCCTCGCTCATCGGCGGCGTCGTCGCCCGCATCGGTTCCACCGTCTACGACGGTTCCCTGCGCGGGCAGCTCGATTCCCTCGAACGCCGCCTGGGCGCGGAAACCTGATCGGAAGGAATTATGGCTCAAATTCGAGCTGACGAAATTACCAAGATTCTCCGCCAGGAGATTGAGAATTACGAGCGCGCCATCGATGTCACCGAAATCGGTTCGGTCATCTCCGTCGGCGACGGCATCGCCCGCATCCACGGCCTCGAGAAGGTCATGGCCGGCGAGCTCATCGAGTTCCCTCATAACGTCGCCGGCATCGCCATGAATCTCGAAGAGGATCAGGTCGGCGCCGTGCTCATGGGCGAATACGCCGAAATCAAGGAAGGCGACGAAGTCCGCCGCACCGGCCGCATCATGTCCGTTCCCGTCGGCGAATCCCTGATCGGCCGCGTGGTCAACGCTCTCGGCGAACCCATCGACGGCAAGGGCCCCATTCAGGCCGCGCAGTTCAATCCCGTCGAGCGCCTGGCCCCCGGCGTCGTCGCCCGCCGCCCCGTCAAAGAGCCCATGCAGACCGGCATCAAGGCCATCGACGCCATGATCCCCATCGGGCGCGGCCAGCGCGAGCTGGTCATCGGTGACCGCCAGACCGGCAAAACCGCCATCGCCCTCGACACCATCATCAATCAGAAGGGCGGCGATGTAATCTGCATCTACATCGCCATCGGCCAGAAGCGCTCCACCGTCGCCCAGGTCGTCAAAACCCTCGAGGACTACGGCGCCATGGAGTACACCGTAGTGGTCTCGGCATCGGCGTCCGACCCCGCTCCCATGCAGTACCTCGCTCCCTTCGCCGGCTGCGCCATGGGCGAGTATTTCCGCGACACCAAGCGGCACGCGCTATGCATTTACGACGACCTCTCCAAGCACGCCGCCGCTTACCGCGAGATCTCCCTTCTACTGCGCCGTCCCCCCGGCCGCGAGGCTTTCCCCGGCGACGTCTTCTACCTCCACAGTCGCTTGCTCGAGCGCGCCGCCAAGCTCAACGACGCCCACGGCGGTGGCTCTCTCACTGCCCTGCCGTTCATCGAAACCCAGGCCGGCGACATCTCCGCCTACATTCCCACCAACGTCATCTCCATCACCGACGGCCAGATCTTCCTCGAATCCGATCTGTTCAACTCCAACATCCGCCCCGCCATCAACGTCGGCATCTCCGTGAGCCGCGTGGGCGGCAACGCGCAAACCAAGGCCATGAAGTCCATCGCCGGCGGACTGCGCCTCGATCTCGCCCAGTACCGCGCCCTGGCCGCTTTCGCGCAGTTCGGCTCCGACCTCGACAAGGCCTCCATCGATCAGCTCAACCGCGGCAAGCATCTGGTCGAGATCCTCAAGCAGGGCCAATATCAGCCGCTGCCCCTGGAAAAGCAGGTGCTGATCATCTTCGCCGGCACCAAGGGCTTCCTCGATGACCTGCCCGTGGAGCAGTGCCGCAAGTTCGAAGACGAGCTGTACCGCTTCGTCGACAACGCCCACCGCAGCCTGTGGGAGGAGATCCGCACCAAGAAAGCCCTGGACGACGCCCTCACCGCCAAAGTCACCGACGTGATCAAGGAGTTCAAAGCCCGTTTCGTCGCGGAGCAAAAGTAGACCCTCATGCCGAGCCTGATCGATATCCGGCGGCGCATCCGCTCGGTCAAGAACACGCAGCAGATCACCAAGGCCATGAAGATGGTCTCGGCCGCCAAACTGCGCCGCGCGCAGGATCGCGTCATCGCCTCCCGTCCCTACGGCGCCCTTGTGCGCCAGGTCTTGGGCAATGTAGCCGCCGCCGTAGCCTCCGACGAGCGCGCCGGCAGCCATCCCCTGCTGGCCCAGCGCTCCGAGCAGCGCATCCTGCTGGTCCTGATCACCAGCGACAAAGGCCTCGCCGGCGCCTTCAACACCAACCTCATCAAAGGCGCGCAGCGCTTCGTAGCCGATCACGCCGGCGCCTCCGTCAAGATGGAGTTGATCGGCCGCAAAGGCCGTGACTTTTTCCGGAAGCGCCGCTTCAACATTTCCGGCGATTACATCGGCCTGGCCGCCAAGGCTCTGTTCGACGACATCGCCGCCATCGCCCGCAAGGCCATGGACCTGTACCGCAACGAAGAAATCGACGCGGTCTATCTGATCTACAACGAGTTCAAGAGCGTGGTGGCGCAAAAGCTCACCACCCGTCGCGTGCTCCCCATCGCGTTGCCGGAGCAAGCCGCGCCCATCGACTACTTGTTCGCGCAGCCGCCCGCCGAAATGCTCGCGGCGCTGCTCCCCAGGTACGTCGAAATCGAGTTCTATCGCGCGTTATTGGAATCGGTCGCCGCCGAGCACGCCGCCCGTATGACGGCCATGGAAGCCGCCACGTCCAATGCCGGCGAAATGATCGACAAGCTGACCCTGTACATGAACCGCGTGCGCCAGGCCAGCATCACGAAAGAAATCATCGAAGTAGTAAGCGGCGCCGCCGCCGCTGAGTAAGCGCAAGCTTTAGCTTGTGCCGAGTGTATTAGAAGGACAGATATGGCAACCACCACCGCAACGGTAACCGGCAGAGTCGTCCAGATCGCTGGACCCGCTGTAGACTGCGAGTTCCCCGAGGGCCAAATCCCCCTCGTCTATACCGCGATCCGCGTCACCAGCGAAGGCTTCACCGTCCCCAACCCCATCGACATCATCTGCGAAGTCCAGCAGCACATCGGCGAGGGCCGCGTGCGCACCATCGCGCTCCAGCCCACCGAAGGCCTGGTCCGCGGCATGAAAGCCATCAGCCTCGGTCATCCGGTCGAAGTGCCCGTCGGTCCTGAAACTCTCGGCCGCGTACTCAACGTCATCGGCGAGCCTGTCGACGAAATGGGTCCGGTTCAGGCCAAGGTCTATTACCCCATCCACCGCCCGTCCCCGGCATTCGAGGACCAATCCACGCGCCTCGAAATGTTCGAGACCGGCATCAAGGTCATCGACCTCCTCGAGCCCTACCTCCGCGGCGGCAAGATCGGCCTGTTCGGCGGCGCCGGCGTCGGCAAGACCGTCATCATCATGGAGCTGATCAACAACATCGCCATGAAGCACGGCGGGGTGTCGGTCTTCTCCGGTGTCGGCGAGCGCACCCGCGAAGGCAACGACCTCTGGCTCGAAATGCAGGAGTCCGGCGTCATCGATCCGCACGACTACAAGAAGTCCAAGTGCGCCCTCATCTACGGCCAGATGACCGAGCCGCCCGGCGCCCGCCTCCGCGTGGGCCTCACCGGCCTCACCGTCGCCGAGTATTTCCGCGACGCCGAAGGCCAGGACGTCCTGCTTTTCATCGACAACATTTTCCGCTTCACCCAGGCCGGCTCCGAAGTGTCGGCGCTCCTCGGCCGCATGCCTTCCGCCGTGGGTTACCAGCCCAACCTCGCCACCGAGATGGGCGAATTGCAGGAGCGCATCACCTCCACCAAGAAAGGCTCCATTACCTCTGTGCAGGCCATCTACGTGCCGGCCGACGACTACACCGACCCCGCGCCCGCCACCGCCTTCGCCCACCTCGACGCCACCACCAACCTCTCGCGCGATATCGCGGCGCTCGGCATCTATCCCGCGGTAGATCCGCTCGCATCCACCTCGCGCATCCTCGACCCGCTGATCCTCGGCAACGATCACTACGGCACCGCCCAGGCCGTGAAAGGAATCCTGCAGCGCTACAAAGACCTCCAGGACATCATCGCCATCTTAGGCATCGATGAGCTCTCCGACGACGACAAACTGATCGTTTCTCGCGCCCGCAAGATCCAGCGCTTCCTCTCGCAGCCCTTCCACGTAGCCGAGCAGTTCACCGGCTACAAGGGCAAGTACGTCAAGCTCTCCGACACCATCCGCGGTTTTCGTGAAATCGCCGACGGCAAGCACGACGACATTCCCGAACAGGCGTTCTACATGCAAGGCACCATCGAAGAAGTGCTCGAGCGGGCCGAAGCCCTGCGGAACTCGTAGCCATGTCCGATCTGCTCGAACTCGAAGTCGCCACACCCGAGCGCCAGTTGGTGCGCGAGGAAGTCTCCGAAGTACAGCTTCCCGGCCAAGACGGCTATCTCGGCATATTGCCCGGCCACGCCGCGCTTCTCAGCCAGCTTGGCGCCGGATACCTGAGCTACACCGCCGGCGTCCACCGCCGCTACCTCGCAGTCGCCGGCGGCTTCGTGGAAGTCCTGCCCGGCCACGTCCGCGTCCTGGCCGACCTCGCCGAGCGCGCCGAAGACATCGACGTCCCCCGCGCCAAAGCCGCGCTGGCGCGCGCCGAAGCGCAACTCGCCACGAGTTCCGATCCCGCCGAACCGCTAGCCGCCATGTCACGCGCCCAAGCCCGCATCTCCGCCGCCGAAACCACCCACAAGCTTTAAGCTTGTGCCCTCGTGTTTCTCGGCGCCTCTGCGCCTCGGCGGTGAGCATTCACATTTAACCGCAACATCCGGGTTTGCCGCCCCACCCTCGCACGCTAGAATAGTAACTACACCGGAAACTTCCCGATGTTACAAGTGCGACAGCCCGAGGTGTATCGATCCGCCGTCCGGCAGCAATTAAAAAAGGTTCTCGCCCACCCCCTGTTCAAACGGTCCGAGCGCATGCGCCGCTTTCTGCGCCTCGGTGTGGAGCACGCGCTCGACGGCAAGGCCGCCGAGTTGAAAGAGTACCTCGTCGGTGTCGAAGTCTTCGATCGCCGCCAGTCTTACGATCCCCGCGTCGACCCCATCGTGCGCGTGGAAGCGCGCCGCCTGCGGTCCAAGCTGAAGGCCTACTACGATGGCGACGGCCGCGCCGACGCCATCGTCATCGAATTCCCCGCCGGCAGCTACGCCCCTCAGATTCATGTTCGCGCCGCCACGGCGCCCCCGGCTGCAAAGCCGCCCGAGCCGGGCGTCAATACCATCGCGGTTCTGCCGCTCGTCAATCTCAGCCCGAACCCGGAGCACGAATACTTCAGCGACGGTCTCACCGAAGAGTTGATCCATGCGCTCACCAAAGTCCCCGGCATGCGCGTGGTCGCCTGGAACTCCGCCGCCCGCCTGCGTGAACGGCAGGAGGATTTGCTTGCCGTCCGCCAGCAACTGCGCGCCGCCACAGCCCTGACTGGCAGCGTGCGCATCGCCGGCTCCAGCCTGCGCGTACGCGCTCAACTGGTCGACACCGAAACCGGCGTCTACCTGTGGTCGGAAACCTTCGACCGCCCGATGCAGGATGTCTTCGCCATCCAGGAGGAGATCGCGCGCGCCATCGTCCGCACGTTGAGCGTCCATCTTGCCGCCGGGTGGGACGACGCGGCGGTGGGCCGCAGCCGCACCACTCTCAGCTCTTACGACCTGTATCTCAAGGGCCGCTACTTCTGGCACCAGCGCACTCCCGAGAGCCTGCGCAAAGCCATCCAGCACTTCCAGGCCGCGGTCGCCGCGGATGAACGCTCGGCGCTCGCCTGCGCCGGGCTCGCCGATGGTTACAGCCTGTTGGTGGACTATGGACTGATGCGCCCCGACGAGGGCATACCGCAAGCCAAGGCCGCGGCCAGCCGCGCCGTCGAGCTCGACCCGTCGCTCGCCGAACCCTATCCTTCGCTCGCCCTCATCTGCTCGCACTACGACCGGGATTGGAAGAAGGCCGGGTACCTGTACCAGCGTGCCCTCGAACTCAATCCCAACTACGCGACCACGCACCATTGGATGGCCACGGACTACTATTTACTGCTCGGCCGCTTCGAAGAAGCTCTCGACTCAATTCACATGGCCCTGCAGCTCGACCCGATTTCCAGCATCCTCCACGAAGGCCACGGCTTCATCCACATGGTGTTGAGGCGGTACGAGGACGCGTTGCGCATCTATCGCGGAATCCTGGAAAGCGACCCGTCATTCTATAAAGCCATCACTTCCATGGGCCGCGCGCACTTGCAGCAAGGCAAGTATGCGGAAGCCATCTCGATGCTGGAGAAAGGCCGTTCCCTTGCCGGCGATCTTCCCAGCATCCTCGGCGCCCTGGGTCAAGCGTACGGCCTTGCCGGAGAGCGCCAACGCGCTCGCGACATGCTGGCGCACCTGCAGGAACTCGCCCGCGCCAGGTTCATCCCTGCGACACCTATGGTGATGGTTCACATGGGCCTGGGCGAAAAGCAGCAAGCTCTCGACTGCCTCGAAACCGCCTTCGACCGCCACGAAGTGCCGCTCACCGCCCTGGGAGTGCATCCCGCATACGACTCCCTGCGCGGCGAGCCCCGATTCGCCAGCCTCCTCCCCCGCCTGGGCTTGCGCTAGGCGCCCGCAAGCCACAACGGCGCCCAGGTGCCGCGAACGTAAGCACCCTCTGGGTCGATCGGAGGCGTGCCCCAGCATCCACCGGTCCCCTTTCCCCCCACTGCTACAATCTCTCTGTGGCTCGTGTCCTGATGGTGTCGTCGGAGGCTGCGCCGCTCGCCAAGACCGGCGGCCTCGCCGATGTCGTTGGCGCTCTTCCCGCCGCTCTTCGGGCCTTTGGCGATGAACCCGCGGTCGTCATCCCCCGCTACGGCTCCATCGATCTCAAATGCGCGCGGCGCGTCTACGACCACCTTCCCATCTACCTGGGACCGGCGCGCTTCGACACCGCCATCTACCAGACCGGGTATGAGTTCCCTTTCTACCTCGTGGATTGCCCGCCGCTCTTCGACCGCAAAAGCTTCTACGGCGAATCCGGCGTGGACTACCCCGATAACCACGCCCGCTTCGCCGTGTTCGCCCGCGCCGCGCTGGCCGTCGCGCGCTTTCTCTTCCGCCCCGAGATCCTCCATTGCCACGACTGGCAGGCCGGCCTCGTGCCCGCGCTTCTAAGCGCCACATTCGCGACCGACCCGACGTTCATCGGCGTCAAGACTCTGTTCACCATCCACAACCTCGGCTACCAGGGCCTGTTTCCGCGAGCCGCACTGGCCGAGGCGGCGATTGACCCAGGCCTCTACCATCCCGATGGCCTGGAGTTCTTCGGCCGCGTCAGCTATATCAAAGGCGGCATCGCTTTCGCCGACGCGCTGAACACCGTCAGCCCGACTTATGCGCGCGAAATCCAGACGCCCGAATACGGCTTCGGTCTCGATGGCGCACTGCGCGCGCGCGCCAACGTCCTCACCGGGATTCTCAACGGCGCCGACTACAACGAATGGAACCCTGAAACCGATCCGCATATCCCAGCCCACTATTCCGCGGACGACCTGACCGGCAAACGCGCCTGCAAGGGGCAGCTTTTGGCCGAGTTCGGACTCCCGCCTGCAGCCATCGACCGCCCGCTGATCGGCATCGTGTCGCGCTTCACCCTCCAGAAAGGGACGGACATTCTTGCCGAGGTAGTGGGTCAGATCCTGGCCGAAGACGCCTACCTGGTTGCCCTGGGCGCCGGCGACGCAAAGTACGAGGCCTTGTTCCGCGAAGCGGCCGACGCCCATGCCGACCGCGTCGGATTGCGAATCGGCTACGACAACCCGCTGGCTCATCGCATCGAGGCCGGCAGCGACCTGTTCCTCATGCCCAGCCGTTACGAACCCTGCGGCCTCAACCAGATTTATAGTTTAAGGTACGGAACGGTTCCCGTGGTCCGCGCCACCGGCGGGCTGGATGATACCATCGAAGATGGCACGGGATTCAAGTTCGCCGAATACTCCGGACCGGCCCTTTTGGGCGCCGTCCGGGCCGCGACTCAGGCGTTTGCCAACGAGGATGGCTGGCGGGATATGATGCGCGCTGGAATGCAGAAGGATTTCTCCTGGAAGGCGTCCGCCGCCCGCTATTCGGCGTTGTACCGGCGGCTTTTGGCCGGGGCTTGAATCTTTTTGCCGGGCCGCGATTCTAATTTACTTAGGAGATCAAATGGTAAGTCAGAACATCCAAACCTTTACCGATGCGAGTTTCGACCAGGACGTGCTCCGGTCGGATGTACCGGTTCTGGTGGACTTTTGGGCCGAGTGGTGCGGCCCTTGCCGGCAGATGTCTCCGACCATCGACGTGGTGGCCGATGAGTACGCCGGCAAGATCAAAGTGGGCAAAGTAGACGTGGATGCCAACGGCAGCACCGCCATGCGCTACAACGTGCGCGGCATTCCCACGCTGCTGCTCTTCAAGGGCGGCCAGATCGTGGAGCAGCGCGTCGGCGCCATTGGCAAATCCGACGTCAAGAAGATGATCGACCCGCACGTCTAGCTGACTTCGCCGCTCTTCCCTCGCTACGTTCGATTCAGGGCGCCCAGCAACTCTCGCTGGCGCGACAGGCGTTGCCCCCGTTCTCGCGCGAACCGCTGGATTCCCGCGAAAATCGAGGCCGGGTCGAGGTGCGCTTCGGCGATCACGTCCGGCTCCAGCCCGCCGGTAAGCCACTGGTTGTCCCAGTCGGAAGTCAGGGAATAGGCGTCAGTCAGCGGTCCCACGCCGCGGACCGGCCACACCCGCCGCGTTCCTGTGCTCACGACCATCAAGTCGTAGTACGCTTCGGGAGGCAGCACGGCCTCACGGTAGGCCTCGGGCTGCCGGTCGAACAGCTCTTCGCTGATCGCGGCAATCACCTTCACATTGATGCCTGCGTGCTCCAGGTGCAGCAGTTCCTTCACCAGGTTGACGGTCGAGCTGGATCCCTGCGCGATCACGTAGCCGTGCCTGGGCTGGCTGGGTGTGAAATCGCGGAGAACGTAAAGTCCTTTGGCAGCGGCTTTGAGATCGCTATCGGCGAAGCGGCTTCGGTCGGCAACCGGAAAATCGGGGCGGGCGACTTCTAAGGTGATGATGCCCACCCGGGGATCTCTGGCGGCAATTTCGGCTGCGGCAAAGTAGCCGGCGGCGACGTCGTTGTAATCCCAGAAGCTCAGGTTGATGGCCTGGCCGCGCGGGAACAGCTTCCACACCTGCGGCGCGAAGATGCCGAAATGCGTGCGCGCATCGGCGGCGGTCTCCGGCCCGGAGTGCGCGGAGAGGATGTGCAGAACCCCCACGCGGAACCGGCTGTCCTGGTTCTGCTGGCTCCAGACGCGCGCCGGTGTGTACATGAGCGGCGTGAACGCGCCATAGGTTCCGCTCAGGGCCCACACGCCGGCGAAGCTCGTTGGGTCGAGCGAAGCGTTCTGGCTCACGAGGCCGATCGCCGTGGAAACATTGCCGGCCTCTTGGATCGGGGCCTTAAGCCGCGTGCCCAGCGGGTTGGTCTCGGGACTGTAGTGGCCCCACAAACTCCCGTGCTCGACGTTGATGGACTCGGAGAGATCGGCGGCAATGGTGAAGAAGCGGTTGCCGGTGACGTGGTTCATCCACTTGATGATTTCCGAGACGGCGCGGCGCGCGCCGGCGGCCTCGCCCGGCTTGCGGAACAGCGCGATCTCGACCTGCTTTTCGACTCCCGACACCGCATTCTTCAACGTCACCTTCTGCGGCTCCGTCGGGAGCTGCGCCACACGCAGGCGAGCGTCGAGGAAGGGATCGCGCTTCGAATCAACCCGCAAGGGCAGGCTGTCCGTCAATGTGTCGCCGATGGCCACCAGGCGGTCCGCCAGCCAATCGCCCAGGCCGTCGCGGTCTAGCACAGACATCACGACGTCGATGTTGGTCTTGAACTGGATCAGCCGCCCGCGCGGATCCGTCACCGGTCCTTTGCGGATGCCCTCGAACTCCACCCCGAAGTGCTTTTCGAAGGTCTGGGCCAGGGCGACAAAGTAGTCGGAGTTCATCTTCAGCGCGTAAGGATGGCTCTTGTAGCCGACCAACTGGTCGCCGAAGCCCGGGATCTTGCCGTCCACCGCGCCGGGCCAATAGCCCTTGGTAGTCTTGCCGACGATCACCATTGGCCGCCGGTCTTTCGGGTCCCAGTCCTCGAGAGTCTTGAGGGCCGCCACGATGCCGGCGTACTGGTTGCCGTGCTCCAGCGGCAGGACGTTCCAGCCATAGGAGGTCCACTGGTCGATGAGGCGGTAGGCCGTGTATTTGGAGGCGATCACACCGCCCAGCAAGCTATCGTCGATGCCGGCGTTGTTATCGGAGAGCAGCACGCGGAGCCGCTTGCCCACCTGCATCGCCAGGGCTTGCGTCTTAAATTCCTGGGCGTGGCCCTCGGTGAGGGCGAACTCTCCTTCGAGGGCGATGACCTTGGGGGAACTCATCGAAGGCGCGCCCATGATGTCCCAGAACGCCGCCTTGCCGGCGGCCGTGGCGATACCAATGCCGGATGGGCCGCCATTCACGTCGTTCGTGCAGTCGGTGGCTTCGGCATGGCCGGAGAGGGCGCGAATTCCGCGCATCTTGGCCTGCGCGAACAAGGGGTGATCGGCGAGGCCCGTCTCCTGTAACAAGGTCGCCAGCGCGCCGGCGCCGCGCCGGAATCCCAGGGCATCGATGGGCAGCATCGCGACCTTCGGGTCGACATAGTGGCGCCGGTCTCCGGTGGCCTTGTACCTTCGTTCCAGAGCCTGCCCCAGGATCATCCACAGGGCGTAGCAGGTGGGAATGCTGTGACCCGCGGCCAGCATGAACTTATCGCAGTAGGGATGCTTGGGGCGGCGGTAGTCGTAGCGGAGCCCGCCCAGTTCCGGCCCGGCGAGGTGCACCGCAACGTTGTACGGCGTGTAAGCGAGTGGCCCGCCAAAATGGCCCGTCTGCGCGTAGTTGCCCAGCAGGACGAGGGTCATGCAGGTCATGTACCCGACGTCTTCCAGGCCTTTTAAATCGCGCGGCGCGAGTGATGAATCCGCGGGCGAGTGCAGCGTTTCGATCCCCAAAGCCAAGGCGGAACCCTCCCCTGAACTTGTGATGATAGAACACTGTGCCGGGCAGCGGCAAAGACTGAGTTCGCGCCAAGGCGCAAAAGCGTAAAGAGGAGGGATGCTTTTCGCTGCGATCTGTGCGGCTTGGCGAGTGCGCTCCGCTCCCTGACCCGGCGTAGCCGGAACCGAACAGGGAGCGCGGAATAATTCACCGCAGAGACGCGGAGACGCGGAGAAACACACAAAAAGTCAACACCTGAGGGCGCGGAGGTGGCGGAGGAGCTTGGCCGTGGCGATCGAGCGATCAAAAGTTGGAGCCAATTTCGGAGTGAAGCCGGAGCCGCGGCAGTATTGGCCGCGAACTATGGGTGCGAAGATATTCTGCCAGAAATCGACAGAAAATAACTCGGTAGGTACTGACGGCCGCGGCTCCGAGTCGCTCGCCTCTGTGCCGCGACCGTCAGGGAGCGGAGGGGCGTCCCCTACAGGTTCAAACACACCACCTTGGTTTCGGTCATTTCCTCGACGGCGAAGCGGATGCCCTCGCGGCCGATACCGCTCATCTTGATTCCGCCGAACGGCATCACGTCGAGACGGTAGTCGGTGGAATCGTTGACAATCACGCCTCCGGCTTCGAGACGGCGGACGGCGGTGAAGGCATCGCGCAGGTTTTCGGTGAAGATCGCCGCGTGAAGACCGTAGGGCACGCTGTTGGCGCGCTGGATGGCTTCGTCCAGGGATTCCACGGGGTAGAGTGAGACCACGGGACCAAAGACCTCTTCACAGTCCAGGCGCGCGTTCGCAGGGACCTCTTCCAGCACGGTTGGCTCGAACAGCGCGCCGCTGCGATGGCCGCCGGCAAGGACCCGCGCTCCTTTCGCCGCCGCATCGGCCACCCATGCCTCCACACGCGCGGCTTGCGCCTCGCTGATCATGGCGCAGACATCGGTGGTCTCGTCGCGTGACGACCCGGCCTTCAGCGTGGCCACCTGCTCGAGGAAGCGGGCGCTGAATGCGCCGTACACATATCGCTGGATGAAGACGCGCTGGACGCCGAGGCAATTCTGGCCGGCCTGGGCGAATGCGCCCGCGCAAATGGACCGCACCGCGCGATCCAGATCGGCATCGGGCAGCACGATAACGGGCGAGTTGGAGCCCAGTTCCATCACCAGTTTCTTGATACCCGCGGCCCGCGCGATCTTTTCTCCAGTCACAACCCCGCCGCCGAAGCTGATCAGGCGCACACGAGGATCGCGGACCAGGGCGCCGCCAACCTCTTCGTCCGGCCCGGTGATCACGCTCAGGCGCCCCGCCGGAAGGCCGGCCTCCATCAGATCGCGCGCCAGGTGGAAGGCTGAGAGCGGCGTTACCGGCGACGGTTTGAGCACCACCGCGTTGCCCGCGGCAAGAGCCGGCCCCACTTTGTGTGTGGGCACA
>Ga0335081_10011705_pt1 | contig 14202 bp, 5 predicted proteins | sample Lox_Sample_35_FD_206713 | JGI IMG/M metagenome (GOLD analysis project Ga0335081, IMG submission 206713) | Soil microbial communities from Loxahatchee National Wildlife Refuge, Florida, United States - Lox_Sample_3.5 | ecosystem: Environmental > Terrestrial > Soil > Wetlands | place: USA: Florida... | reverse complement strand
TTTCAGTGACAAATACTCGCTCACTGCCTACGTGGTGAATGGATGGAACAACGTCGTGGACAATAACACCGGGAAAACCTTCGGTCTCAGTTTTGGCTGGAACCCTAACAAAAAGGTTGGCTTTACGGAGACCTACATGGCGGGGCCGGAAGAGGCGAACAACAACAGCAACATCCGCCAACTGTGGGATAACGTAATAACTTACTCTCCCACCAGCAAACTCTCGTTCATCCTGAATACGGACTACGGCCGCGGCGACCGCTTCTTCACCTATACCAATCCGGTGTGGTGGTCGGGTGTCGCAGGCTACGTTCGCTACCAATTCAACGACAGCTATGCGCTGTCGACCCGCTACGAGTATTACGACGACCCCTCCGGGTATACGACTTGGCTTACCCCGAGCAGCAGCTTTCCCAACCCGGTGGGCCAGCACATCAACGAGATTACCGAGACCTTCGAGCGCAAGATACACGGCAATTTCATCACCCGGCTTGAGTACCGGCGCGATATGGCCAGCCGGCCCACGCTGTTCAAAGGTACTACGCCCGTGAACTACCAGGACACCCTAGAGGCGGGTTTGATTTACACGTTCGACTTGAAGGAACACTAGAGGGCTAAACCAGAAATCAGAAGTCAGAAGTCAGAAATCAGAAATCAGAAATCAGAAGGAAGGCTTCCCAGTTCAGAGTTCCACTGTCTGATTTTCCAGGTTTTACTCGGAAGGCTGGGGCGAAACGCCTTAGATATGCCTCGGCCTCTCCTAATGTGCGGGCTTACGCCTGGTCTCGAGGGCAAAGGCGAGACACCTCCCACGACCAGCACCCAGGCGAAGCCCGCCCCAGCTTTAGATACAACGTCTGGCACGGGAACAGGTACAACCACTTTCGGCACGCGACCACTTTCTGACCCACCACGTTAGCGGCTATTTCGGCTTGCTCCGGCTATAGTCGCGGAGAACCCTGCTTGCGAGCAGCTTTCGTTGCGGCGCCCTTTAGAGCGGCACTTTGAGTTCGACAACCCGCCCTTAGCGCTTGCGCACCTCCAGTTGCACGGGCCGCGCCTCCGAGCTTACCTCGGGATTGTAGTACTCATACACTCGTGACTTGAACGTCCGCGCGCGGATGGGATACTTGGCCCGCAGACGGAACTTCACCGTGACCGTATCACCCGGGGCAAAGGAATCGAAATAGAGAATGGCCTGCGTCGCCGTCAGGCTGAACTTCGACAGGTGGCCACTCTTTAGACCCGTGGTCTTGTCCTGGTAGTCCTGCAAGTCTTCGCTGAGCAGGTCAAACCCGGGCGGAATGCCCAGATCCACGATCACCATGTTGGCGGTCTTGTCCAGGTTGTTCCTGACCGTCGCGCTCGCCGTCGCGATGTCGTCCTGCGCGAGACGCGTGCGATCGTAAGCAACGTCGATGGCGAGCGGTTCGCCCATTGGCTTCTGATCCCAGGGGAGGAAATAACTTCCTACGACCTGATAGGCAAGTCCGCCTTTCCCCTCGAACCGGATTTCGACGGTGCTGGCCGTCTGCCCATCAACGCCCTTGAACACGAACTGATGCAGCAGATCGTTGTTCTCCGGGGTCAGGGTAAGTCTCTCGACAGGCTTGCCGTTGAGCACAACCCGCAGCACACCTTGAGTGTCGGCCGCGCCTTTTTCGGTAGCGAGAAGCAAATCCCGCAGCGCCATGATGGTTGCCTGCGTCGTACTCCAGGTGCCGGCCGCATCTTTCTTGGCGGCGATATAGGCAAGCGCCTTGCGCGCGATGCCCGACGCCTCACCCCACTTGAGCAGTGCTTGCACGGCCAACCCCGTGGTCTCCACGCTGGCGCTTGGGCCTGTGGCGTAGAAGCCGGTTTCATCCGCGCTCCACCAGGTTTGCTCGCCCTTTTCGGTGCGTGCGTCGAGCAGAAGCCGCATAGCCTGGCGAGTGAAGTCGCGGTCATTTTCATGATCGACGCTCCCAAAATCGGCGGCAAAATCGGCCACCACCGCCAGCGTGTAAGCATCCATTCTCCCGCTCATGCGGCTTTCGATAAACCTCTTGGCTTGTTCCACCGCCGTTCCTTGGTATCCCGTGTTCTCCAGCGACCAGGCGATGTAAGCGGTGATCCGCAGCACGTCCGAGTTGTAGCGGTTCGTGGCGCCTTCATTGATAAACGAGGTGTCGGGCTTCCAACTTCCATCCGCCTGCTGCTGCCCGACGAGCCACTGCTGGGTTCGCGAGATGAGTTTCGGGTCCACCTCGTAGACCTTCGACATGTCGTAGAACTCCATCAGGCCATAGGCGGTGAGAATCTTGTTCGCCGGGGCGCTGCCGAACCAGGAGAATCCTCCCCCTGGAACTTCGAAAGTCAGCAGCCGCTGATAGCCGTTGGCAATGTACCCCTCCGCCTTGGCATGCACTTCCGGAGTGAGCTTCTTGGTGCGTTTCATGTAATCGAGCGCCAGCACGTTGGGGTAAGTGCTGGAGGAAGTCTGCTCAAAGCAGCCATACGGCATATGCAGAATGCTGTCCATGCCTTCGACTACTTGGCTCAAGGGGCCGGGATAGAGCCGGACGAAAATCTTGCTGGCGTCGGGAATGGCGTTGGCCGGGAAGCTGACTTCGTGCTGCACCGTGTTTTCCAGGCGGCCGTTGAACACCAGGCTCTGCTCGCGGCCGTTGGGTATGACTTCAATTTCCCGCACCACGATATCGGCGCGCTTGGCTTCGCCCTCCATGCTCGCGGACAGCGTCAGTTTGAATTTCCCGATGCGTCTGGCTTCGAGCGTGAACTGAGATCCGCCAACCTGGGCGGAGTCGACCTCCACCGACTTTTCGGCAACGTCATCCACCAGGGAGAACCAGTCGTCCGGCTGCAGTTTCAGGCTGACCTCGCCGCGCGCGCCCGAGTAGTTGTAGATGGCGACAGGGATTGAAATCCGATCGCCCTGAGTGAGCGTGACCGGCAGATCGAGATCGACGAAGAAATCCTGAAAGACCTTCAGACTCGAGGTCGACGTGCCCAGCGCACCGTGCTCGGTGGAAGCAATCATGGCCATGCGCCAAGTAGTGATGGAATCGGCGATGGGAATAATAATGCTGGCGCGACCGTTCTTGTCGGTGATGATCTCGGGATTGATGTACAGCGCTTCAGGAAAATAAGAGCGCACCCGCGCCGCGGACGATGCGGAGTCTTCGCCTCGCGACACTTTAGCAAGTGACGGCGGCAGTGGCGCAGATAATACGAGGTTGCGACCATTGAGGGGCATATCTCTGACAACGCCTCCGATGACGCCGCCAGCCGCGCCGCCGGGGACGCCGCCAACCAGGCCGTCCATCGCGCCGCCAACGAGAACCCTAATCGCCGGGGCTGCCGCCGTGACTTCAACCGTCTGGGTGGCTTGGCCAACAAACAGAGTTACGGAGAGCGCTGCACGATCGCGCGGCTGCAGGGTGAGGTCTCGCGAAGCGGTCATGAACCCAGGCGAGGACACTTGAACCGTGTACTCACCCGCCGGCACGCCCGACAGACTGAATTGCCCTGCGGCATTTGTTTTCGCGGTGCGCGTCTTTCTCGTAGGGACTTTGAGCACCTCGACGCTGGCCGCCGGGACCACTGCACCCGTGGGATCGGTAACGGTTCCGACGATCTCCGCCAGACCATTGAACGGTCCGCGATCGTGTTCGATGTTGAGTGCGATCCTACCCGAATCCGGACGATTTACGAAGTTCCCAGTACGCAGTTCGACGAACACCGTCAGATCATCCCGGGTATCGAATCGCTGATCCGGGCCCGCGCTGCTCACAGAATAGTACTTCTTTTCCTTTTCCTGGTACCAACCGACCGGCTCCATGCGCATTTCGGTGCCCCAGGCATCACGCACGTCGGGCCCAGCGGCATTCTTTGTTTTCGCGAAAACCTTGGTCAGGTCACTTCGCTCGGAGTCCCTCTTGTAGGAGCGATTCAGACTCCTTGCCAATCGGCTCACTTGCTCCAGAAATCGTGCTTGATACCGTTTGGCATACTCAGGATATTTCTCCGTGGGTACATCCCTGCCGGATTCTGTCTCAACCTTGTTTGCGCTGACGATTTCCGTGGCCGAAAACAAAGCCTGCGCCGCCCGGTCGCGCTGTTCCGCCTGCGGAGTTTCCACCGGCTCCACGATTTCGTTCATGCCGAGCGAATGGATTTCATAGCGGGGCTTCATCACCTCCTGCTCGAGATAGAAGAAGACCTTGGCAAAGCCCGGCTGCTTCTCCGCCAGCGCGAACACCGCTTCATCCACCACTTGCAGACCGAGTACGGCCTGAACGCCCGCGCCGCGCGAGTTGGTGAGGTGGAATCGGATCTGCGCCTCCCCACCCGGTTTGTAGACGGGAGCATCCGCCACCGTTTCGATCTTTAGTTCGTCCGCCGGCTGCACGAAGATCAAACGATGATCCCCGACCGGGCGTGCGTCCCTGCCGAAGAGGTAAGCGTTGATATCCACCGTTCCCGCCATCTCCGGCGTGGCCGCGAGCGATAGTTCCGCCTGGCCGTTTTCAAGTTCCAGGTCGCGGGTCAGCACCGTCTGCCCTTCCTTGACGATGTCCACGTACGCGGCCCCGCGTGTCTTGGTAGAAAAGACCTTCAATTGGACGCGCTCGCCGGCGCGGTACAGGGCGCGTTCGGCACGCAGCAGAATTTGATCTTCGCCTTCGCGCGACTGAAGTTGAACCTTGTTTGCCGCGTGGTTTCCTTCTTGATCGGCAGCCTCAATCTCCAGGTCTTCGCCGCCGGCTCCCGGCCTGACTTGAGCGACAGCGACGCCGCCTTCGTCGGTAGCCACGTGCTGATCTGCCTTGCCACCGGCGCGGACGGTCACGTTGGTCTTCACCGGGGTCCCGTCGGGATAAGAAGTCAGAACAAACACCTGGTTCTCCAGATTCGGGACCAGCGTTCCGCCCTCCGGAACCGCCGTGATCAGCAGCGGCGATTCGCTGACGGTGATCGGTTCGCCGCGAGTTTCCGAATGGCTGGCAGAGTCTTTCACCGTAGCCTCAATCAGCACGCGAGCGGCGCCGCGGCTGAGAGGCCGCCCGGCAAAATATCTCGGCAAGGTGAGGTCAAATCGATAAGACCCATCGGAGTCCGTCTTCCCTTGGGCGGACGCCACTTCAGACACTTCGATATCCATCGCGGAAGCTTTGATGCCGATTGCGGCGCCGTCCACCGGCTTGCCAAAAAAGTAGTTGGAGCGCACCGTGCCGGTGACGTGATCGCCGGGCTGGTAGCCACGCTTCTGCTTCTTGCCATTCTCGCTGAATTCGACTGCCACCTTGAATTTTGGAAGCACGTATCGTTCGACGTTGATGGCGATCTCCGCCGAATTGGTCGGCGCTTCGGCGTCGCCCGGATTGCCCGATTTGTCCGACTTGCCCAGCAGGGCCCGCAGGTGGTACGTGCCCAGGTTCACCTCATCCGCCAGCCCAAATTCCGCCGACGCAACTCCGAACTGGTCGGTCTCAGTCGCTTTCTTGAACACCTTATTGCCGCGAGAATCCTCGAGCTCGAAAGTGAGCTTGTGGCTGGCGGTCGCCTGGTGGTCGGAGCGGTCGAGCGCCAACGCGCGCACATGGATCGTCTGGCCCGGCTGGTAGATCGGCTTCTCAGTTGTAAGGAGAATGGAAACCTTGTCTTCCAGCCGCACTGCCTGGGTGAACTCGGTAGAACCGATCGGAGTATCCACAAGATAGCGCAACTGATAATTGCCTACTAAGCCGGCAGGAAACCGGAACTGTGCCTCGGTGGTTCCCCGCCGATTTATCTGGCCCGCAAAGAGCACCTGCGGCTTCTCGTCGGCCGATTGAAATTCGATCCGTACCGAACTGCGGCCGGGAATAACTTCATCATCTGAGTCGGTCGCGATCACGCGCACCGCCGCCCGGCTGCCGGCGAGGTAGGACTGTTGTCCCAGAATGTGAATCACCGGCGTGCGAATGATCCGCGAGATGGACTCCGTGGCTTCCAGCCTCGCATCATTTCGACCGTCATATTGGAAACGATAACGAAGGCGATGCCATACCAGATCGTCCAACGGCAGTTGCTTCTCGAGCTTGATCTCGTCCTGCCACCGTCCTTGTCCCTCGGCTACTTCGACGCGCCGCTCCACGCGGCCCAGCACGTTGTCTTCTGGATCCAGGACTTCGATCGTCAATTGTCCCGCTCCGCCCCGGGCAGCATGATAAGGAATGGCCACGTGTAGCAAACCATGCGAATAGGTGGCGACGGTGGAAGGCGCGCCGCCCGACGCCTGGAATGGCTGCCGGGCCACAAATGCAACGATAGCGAGAAATGCAGTGAGGGCGAGAATTACGAGTCTTGCTGGGTGCCGGTGTTGGTCATCGCTGTCCATAGCGTCTCCGTGAAGTCTTTGTCGAACTTTGTCGTCTCGTTCAATTAAGAGAACGCGCGGCGCGCCCGCTCTTGCACTCTATTTCTATCCTCTATGACACTTAAATTACGGCGCATCCGCAGTGCTCGAAAGGAACTCGATACGATCTGTTTTATTGACACCTGGAATGGTGGGTCGGTTCCAGAACGTTCCGGTTTGCATCTCGGAGGCTTTTCAGGAGCAGGTAAGAACCGTGCGTGGGATCGATTGGCAGGGAGCATCGACGGCAACCTGCCGGCCGAGGGGGCTCCAGAACTAGACTAGCAGGGTGATGAAGAGTCGATCTCCGGTATCGGAAGCGCGCGGCTGCCGCGAGAGAAGCGAAGGGGCTCGCACACACTCAGGCCAAATGTGGGCCGCGGTCCCTTTAACTGGTCCCGTCGCCTCCCGACGATTGCCCGGCGGCCATCGCTGATTCAGCCCGCTCCGCAACCGCGCCGGGGCCGATCGAACCGGCACCGGGCGTAGACTGGGCTATATCCGCAGGCAAACCTGGCTGCTCGGACGCCAGCGCAGGCGTAACGTCAGTCCCTTTCGGTTCAGGACCGTGATGGCGCGGCGCCGGTCGCGGACCCCGGCGCTCAAACGGGCGGGCATGACGTGCTGTCGAAGGCGCTCCGGCACGGTCCATGACTGGGCGGAAGGCAATCTCCACCTGCGCGTGGTCGAGATCGTCTTCATGCAACACAATCACTTGCTCGAATCCCTCCTCGCCAATTCCCGCCTTGACCTGCTGGAAGACCTGGTATTGCCGCTCTACGATGACCGGTCCTACGGTCCGGGGCCGCGCCTGATCGTGGGCCAGACACGCTTCCAGTGACACGTCAAAGACCACGGCCACGCAAGGAACGCCGTGGTGGCGGGCCCGGTCCAGCAGGCTGCGCCGTGCCGCCAGCGTGATCGCCGTCGAGTCCACCACGCAAAGCCGGTTCAGATCGAGCCGGAGGTCGAGGATGAAATCCAGCAACGCGAAGGCCTGGTCTTGAAAACGTTGGTCGCGCTCGTCGTCGCAAACGAGGGCCCGGCATTGGTCGGAAGAGATCACCTGGCTGGGCCGGAAGTGCTTTGCCGCAAAGCTCGATTTGCCGCAGCCCGCCGGCCCGCAGAGCACTACCACCGAAGGTCTCACTAGACGTAACGTCTTAAGGTTGCTTGCCGCCTGGATGGGAGCGTCCATACTTATATACCGTCCTTTTAGTATTAGGACCCAATATTTAAGATGAAATTTGGAGGCATTAGGTTACTTGGGATTTGCATATTGGGAAAGGACGAAGTGTAAAGGGTGAAAGCCAGACTTGCCTTTCGCATTTCACCATTTATCAATCTACCCCGTACACCTTACCGTTTCGCATTTCGTCCCCCATGCTTCAATAGAGCAAGTACTTGGCGCGCAGCTTGCGAAACTCCTGCAACTGGTCCTGTTCCCAATCGTAGGCCATGCGGCGCGGGTCGTGCCCGTTGCGGATGGATTCCAGGACGCGCCGCGAGCCTACCAACGGCAACGTCTTATCAAGCTGGAAATCGTTGGGGAAGAGCTTATGCAAGGCGGAAGCGAGCTCTGCTCCCAGTTCCGCCGCATCCAGGGCGCGGCGATCGAGCAGGTGAATCTGGACGCCGTGGCAGGTCTCGCCCGCAAACCGATCCCCGCTTGGGGTGAAGTCGAGGGGCAGAAAGCGCACGCCCTGGATGTGCCGGGCATTGAGAGTCTCGGCCAGCTTGTTCGAGTCCATCCACGGGGCGCCGAGCACTTCGAACGGCGTAACGGTGCCGCGACCCACGCTGACGTTCGCGCCTTCTATCATCCCCACGCCAGGGTAAAGGATCTCCTCCGTAAGGCTGCGCAGGTTAGGCGAAGGGTTGATCCAGGGGAGACCGGTCTCGTCGTACCAGTCGGTCCGCCGCCAGCCCTGCATCTTGATCACATGGAGTTTGGCTCCGAGGTGCTCCTCGGCATTGAACATCTGCGCCAGTTCGCCTTCCGTCATGCCGTGGCGGACCGGCAAAGGAAAATAGGCCACGAACGACCGCAGGTCAGGATCGAGCATCGGCCCTTCTACGAGGAAGCCGTTGATAGGATTAGGGCGGTCGAGCACGTAGTAGTCAATTCCTTTTTTTGCCGCTGCTTCGAGGGTGTAACCTAAAGTGGTCATGTAGGTATAGAACCGGGCGCCCGCGTCCTGAATATCGAACACCAACGCGTCGAGGCCCTCCAGCATCTTGTCGGTGGGCCGCTCGATATCGCCATAAAGGCTGTAGACGGGCAGGCCGGTTTCTGGGTCGCTGGTGGAGGCTACTCCCGCGCCCTCGCCGGCCTTACCGAAGAGGCCATGCTCGGGGCTGAAAAGGGCCACCAGCTTCACGCCCGGCGCGTGATAGAGCAGGTCGATGGTCCGGCGGCCTGCAGCGTCGCGCCCCGAATGATTGGTGATCAAACCGATGCGCCGGCCCGCCAGCGACTGGAAATTCTCCGCCTCCAGCACGTCGATTCCGGTAAGCACTTTGTCGTTGTGGACACCCTCAGTCCGGTAGGCGTTTATGCGCTCGTGGAACCCGGCCGACGAGAGACGCGCCGCCATCTGTTCCGGGGTGGGAACGACGCCGAACGCCGCGGCCACCAAGTTGGCGATCCGAGCTCGCAGCGACCCGACGCTTCCCTTCCCGTCCGGGTGGACGGCGTTGGTTAAGAGCACGAGGTACGTCTGTGAAAAAGGGTCAATCCAGATGTCAGTGCCCGTGAACCCGGTGTGGCCAAAGGACCCCACGGGGAAAAGCTCGCCACGGTTGGAAGCGAAGGGCGAGTCGATGTCCCAGCCGAGGCCACGCAGGACCATGGAGTCAACCGGGCTTTCCGGCGTCGTCATCTTGTCTACCGTCAGCGGGCTCAAGATGCGGGCACCCTTGTAAGTTCCGAGGTTAAGCAGCATCTGGCAATAGATGGCGAGGTCGTCGGCGGTGGAAAACAGGCCCGCGTGCCCGGCGACGCCGCCCATGTTGCGTGCGGTGGGGTCATGCACTTCACCCCAGAGAATCTTCCCCTTGGTCTCCAACTCGTGCTGAGTGGGCGCAATGCGGATGCGCAGTCGCGCCGGCGGACGGAATTGCGTGTCCTTCATGCCCAGCGGTTGGAAGAGGTGCTGGCGGCAATAGACGTCGAGCGGTTGCTTGGAAATACGGTGGACCAACTCGCCCAGGGTCTCGAAGTTGATGTCGCTGTAAATGAAGCGAGTGCCCGGCGGCACGATCAGGCTGTCCGCCACGATCATCTTCATGGCGGTCTCGTAACCGGACCACTCCGGCTTCAGCTCGAGGTCGGGAGGCAGTCCGGAAAAGTGCGTCAGCAACTCCTGTACGGTCACTTGGTCCTTGCCGTTGGAGGCGAACTCGGGCCAGTAGTCGGCTACCGCGTCTTCCAGCCGGATCTTGCCCTGCTCGAAGAGTTGCATCACGGCGGGTGTGGTGGCCACCACTTTAGTGAGCGAGGCCAGATCAAAGATGGTGGTGAGCGTCATGCGCAGCTTGCGGGGTATAAGGGCGCGGTAACCGAAAGCCTGCCGGTAGACCACGTGGCCGTTGTGTCCCACCAGCACCACTGCGCCTGGACACTTGCCCTCGCGAACCGCCTGCGTCACCACGGGACCTATCGAGGCCAGCTTGGCGCGAGCGGCGGCGCTGACGGCCGGTGGCTTCGCGGCCGACTTGACGGTCGGCGCTCGCTTGGCGGCGGCTGGAGGGTGTTGCGCCTGCCCGGTTGCGACGGGCACAAGAATTGACGATTGCGATTGGTTCTGAGCGGAGCGAAGGATTGACGATTGGAAGAGGCGTCTGTTGTCAGTGGTCTGTTGCCCGTTGCCGGGCATCCGGAGTCCTACAGCGACTGACAACTGACAACTGACAACTGACGACCTCCTCCAATCGTCAATAGTCAATCTGCAATCGTCAGTCTTTTGTTGGTGGTAGAAGTGGCCGGTGTATTTATTGGGTGCAGACGTTGCAAAGAGCGGAAGGTTAGAGCACACCAGCAGGGTTAGGGCGAACGCGAGGGACAGGCATGCTGTTTCGGGCTTTCGGCTGCCAGTTGCCAATCGGGAAAAGGACCGCCGCCTTTGAATTGGCAATATAGAAGGGCACCTCGTTGATAGCAACTTGGCGAAAAATGTAGTCAAAATCGCTGTAATCGAATGATTCAACAGTGAATATCCTCCGTGGCTTCGTTCTTCCCGATTTCGGCATAAGCTCTTCATAACAATGTCATTACCTGCCATGGCTCGCTTGGCTTTGCTTTCTCCCATCCCAAGCCTGAATCTGGAATATAGAGGTTAGCGCCCTAGCAGAGTGCTGAAAAACCCCGTTTCGAGCGGTCTTCGTAGCGGCGCTCTTTAGGGCGGCACTTTGAATTCAACAAGATGCCCTGCTAAAGCCGGCCTCTACGAGTGCCAAAACGGGGGTTTCAGCAGCCTGCTAGAACAAGCCTATGACACTCGTACGCCGAGAGCGCCGTGGGATCCCAACAACCCTTGGCGACGCCGCGAGCAGTTTCTGAGTAGGCGGAGGAGAGAGAATGGCCATTACCGTTTTCATGCTCTCGATCTTTTTCGCACGCATCTCAGGAGTGTCATCCCCCATGGCCTGCTCGATGCCTCCTAATGATCTCGGCCAGACCCAAGGATACTCAACTTGAACCCATTGACCGGGTTTGAACCAATTCACGCCACCCAGCTCCGTCCGGTCGACGGAACCCGAATGAGACCATTCGTGGGCTGCTGCCCAATCTTCTATTCGATCATCTATCCATCCATGCAAACGCCAAAATACGGGATTGACATGGGATGAATAGAACTCCCCCAGCCAGTCGTATCGCGGATCATCCCAGCGGTCGGAAATGTCCCAGTCCGGTCGACCAAGGGGTAACAGGGCGTTCGTTTCCGGATCGCGTGGCGGAGCCGACCAGCGGATATGCATATCGTTATGGACGGTGTATTGAAGTAAAGCGCCGAACTCGCCGAGCGTGAGGGTCGCAAGATATTTCGGGTTCTTGAACTCCACATCCCACCAACGCATTCGACTCCAAAAGAACGCGTCCGTCTTGAGGGCGGCAAGTCGACGCTGAAAGTTTGGGGCTTCAGGGATACTCCACGATTCGGGTACCGCGTCGGGGCTCGCAAAACCGCCGGAACCTGGCTGAGGGATCTCAGGCCACTCGATCATCGGGGCACCCAGGTGCGTCATCATCATTCGATAGTGTGCGACCATCTGCCTGTGAAAGAATAGAAAATCCTCTCCTGAACCGTTCTCCAAGGCAGGTCGAGTCTTCTGGGATGAAATCAACGCCAGCCGCCCACCTTCGACTTGCCAATCGAGATCTTTGAGTTTAGTTTGGTCTTCGGGTTTCAGGTCCTCCCACTCCTCTCGAATGCCGTGCCAGACGGCATGATGGAGGCGATGCAGTTTATCTGCAAAATGTGCGACGACAGGTGCTGGGAGCGCGTACGGTTTTGCAGGAATATCCTGATTGACGGCGACAAAGGAGTACGAAGCCCCTGCGAGCCGACCGGGCGCATGTGGGACCGTTCGAGTTACGGTGCCCACAATTGCGGGTCTTTGCGCATCCCCTTCCGGCCAGTGATGCGTCAAAGACCCAGAGTAGTCGTACACCCAACCAGCGGTAGCTGACCCGTCGATACCAGTGGCCCTCATCTGAATTGTCGGGGGCGTGCTGCCCAACCCGACAGCCCCACGAATATCAAGAGCGTAGTTGCCGCTGGCGAGGCGCCCTTTTATCAAGCCTGGTCCTCCGTCCTCCAGCGTTAGGGTGGCCTGCCACAACAAGAGGTCGTCTATCTGATGAGGTTCGTCCACAATATTGTCGAAACTTCGGTATACCCAGGTTCCTAGAAACGGATTCTCATGCATGACGACGCCTCCCCTCTTGCGATTTCGAAGTACTCGGTCGGTGATTATAGCACCATCAGCGATTAACCTCTGGGGAAGCCGGGAAATGAAGATTGTTGTGCTGCAAAGCGGGTCGGAGTCTCCTTCTGGAATGCTCTGCAACCCTTGCCATCAGCGATCTGATGCGGGATTATAACCCGTTGGCATGTTGCGCTCGTTGCGCGTCAGTACGATGCGGGGCTCCCGACGGCTGGTAGTGTCCGACCCGTCGACTCCGAGGTGGCGGCGGTGCATTCCCCATGATGGAGCGGAGGCGCTGGATTCTCGGCATTGCTGACGACCTCACGGGAGCGCTCGAGGCGGGAGCGAAGTTTGCCCGCCAAGGTCTGGGCGCGCGCGTGACCACCCAAGTTCTGGTCTCAGGCCCTCCCGATGTGCTCGTGCTGGTGATTGACACCGAGACGCGCCATTTGGCGGCAGAGGCCGCTCGAGCCGTTGTTCGCGATGCGGCGGAAGCCGCCTTGCGGTTCGCTCCCTGGCTGGTCTACAAGAAGACCGATTCCACGCTCCGGGGCAACATCGCCGCCGAATTCCGGGCCTTGCAGGAGTTGATACCGCATCGGCCCCTGGTCTACGTCCCTTCCTACCCGGAGATGGGCAGGACTGTAAGGCGGGGGCGGCTCTTCGTGGGGGAATCGCCCGTGCATGAAAGCGCCTTTGCCTGTGACCCATTGGACCCGGTGCGGGAGAGCGATATCCGCGTGCTGCTCGGTGGCGTTCCCGCGATGGTGCTTGATGGAGAGTCGAACGCCGATGTATTGGCGGCCGCGACCAGAATCGCAGCCTTGGATCCCCCGCCCCTCGCCGCCGGGCCGGCGGCGCTGGCGGGGGCGCTGGCGCAATGTCTTCCCTCGCTGTGTCGCGGGGAAGTTCGCGCCCTCCCGCGCTTGCCGCGATGTCTGGTGATCAATGGCAGCCAGCATCCGGCTTCCGCTGCTCAGATCGCTTTCGCCCGGGCCGAGCGCTGCTTCGAGGGCGGATGGCGGTATTTCGACGACGACCTCGAACTCGCGGGACTCAACCGCGCCGCACAAACCGCCGAGCGGGTGCGCCGCCTGATTGAGACCTCACCCGTGGACGCGTTAGTGGTGTTCGGTGGCGATACGGCTTTCGGAATTCACCGTGCGCTCGGCGGACAGCCGTTTGAGGTTTGGGGTGAAGTCTTGCCGGGCGTGCCTCTCGCCCGCGGCAGCGGTCTATTCTGGGTCACGAAGGCCGGTGGATTCGGTGCGCCTGACATCCTCTGCAACATTCGGAGAACACTCACATGACCACGTTGTTCGGCATTACGCTTGGAGACTCGAGCGGCATCGGCCCGGAAGTCCTGCTCAAGGCCTTTCGCGACGGTCGCATTGCCTACCCGGTGGTGGTCTACGGAGACCTGGAAGTACTGGCATATTACAACCGGCAACTGGGCTACGGGGTACCTCTCCGGCGCATTCGACAATGCACGGACTATGAAGCCGGGTCTTTGAATGTGCTCGACCACCGGATTTTGCAGCAGGCTGACGTTACCCCGGGTAAGCTCAATGCACGATCGGGCCAGGCGGCGCGCGAATACGTGGTTGCCGCCGCCCACGCCGCGCTGGCCGGTGAAATCGCCGCCATGGTGACGTTGCCCATGAACAAGGAAGCGACGCAACTTTCCGACCTGGGCTTCGTAGGTCACACCGAGTTGATCGGGGCGGTCTGCGGAGTGGAAGATGTCACCATTATGCTGGCTTCTGAACAGTTGATCGTCACGCACGTCAGCACGCACTGTCCGCTAGCCGAGGCCATTAGCCGCGTCCGGCAGCCGCGCATTCGTACCATTCTGAAGCTCACCAGCG
>Ga0335081_10011704_pt1 | contig 14204 bp, 10 predicted proteins | sample Lox_Sample_35_FD_206713 | JGI IMG/M metagenome (GOLD analysis project Ga0335081, IMG submission 206713) | Soil microbial communities from Loxahatchee National Wildlife Refuge, Florida, United States - Lox_Sample_3.5 | ecosystem: Environmental > Terrestrial > Soil > Wetlands | place: USA... | reverse complement strand
CGGGCGGACATCGCACGCGGCCATCGTCGCGCGCGAGCTCGGCATCCCCGCGGTGGTGGGAACGGCGGACGCGGCGAGCAAGGTTCGCGACGGCGAGAAGATCACCCTCAGCTGCGCCGAGGGCGAACAGGGCCGCGTCTATCGCGGCGCGCTCGAGTACGAGGTGGAGGAGGTCGATCGCGCGCAGTTCGCCCGGCCGCGCACGCAGATGATGCTCAACGTCGGCAACCCCGAGCAGGCGTTCTCGACCGCGATGCTGCCGAACGACGGCGTCGGGCTCGCGCGCATGGAGTTCATCTTCGCCAGCTGGGTGAAGGTGCACCCGCTGGCGCTGACGCGCTTCGACCAGCTCGACGAGCGCGCGCGGGCGGAGATCGCGTTCGTCACCCGCGGCTACGACGACAAGGCCGAATACTTCGTCGACAAGCTGGCGCAGGGCATCGGCACGATCTGCGCGGCGTTCCACCCCAAGCCGGTGATCCTGCGGCTCTCCGACTTCAAGTCGAACGAGTACGCCACGCTGCTCGGCGGCAAGCAGTTCGAGCCGGCCGAGGAGAACCCGATGATCGGCTGGCGCGGCGCCTCGCGCTACTCCCACCCCGATTACAAGGAAGGCTTCCTGCTCGAACTGCGCGCGGTGCGGCGCGTGCGCGAGGAGTACGGCCTCAAGAACCTGAAGCTGATGGTGCCGTTCTGCCGCACGCCCGACGAGGGGCGCAGGGTGCTCGCCGTCCTGCGCGAGGGCGGGCTCGCGCAGGGCAAAGACGGCCTCGAGGTGTACGTGATGGCCGAGCTGCCCTCGAACGTGTTCCTCGCCGACCAGTACGCCGACATCTTCGACGGGTTCTCGATCGGCTCGAACGATCTCACCCAGCTGATCCTCGGCGTCGATCGCGACAGCGCGCTGGTGGCGCCGCTCTTCAACGAGCGCAACGCGGCCGTGCTGCACGCGTGCGCGCGCATCATCGACGCGGCGCACCGCAAGGGCCGCAAGGTGGGCATCTGCGGGCAGGCGCCGAGCGACTTCCCCGACTTCGCCGCGTTCCTGGTGGAGCAGGGCATCGACTCCATCTCTTTGATCCCCGATTCGCTGGTGCGCACCAGCGAGCGTGTGCTGCGGGCGGAGCAGAAGCCGCTGAAGGCCGCGCCGCAGCGCCGCGCGGGCGACGCGCAGCTTCCGGCGGGCGGCAACGGCAAGCCGGCGGCGGCCGACGCCGCCGCGGCGTGGGCCGACACCGAGCCGTTCATTCCGGGCCAAACCGATTAGGCGGCTGGCCGCCACCCAGGCGCCCGCGCGCCCGGCGTCGCGCCTCCGCGCATTCCGTAGTTCCCCTGTTCCGCCGCCGGCCCGCCGTTCGTAACTTTGCACGGGGGAGGGGCGGGGGATGGGCGTCCTGTTTGCGGCGTTGCTCCTGGCAGCGCCGGTTCCGATCACCGACATCGCAGTGGGAAATGCGCTCACGTTGCCGGCGGCGCGGCACATGGTGCGGCTTGACCCGCAGGACGGACGTGCGGCCACCTGGCTGCTCGCCCTCCAGCAGGACGGCGCCGGCGGCCATTGGCTGTCGTGGTACCGCAGCGACGACGAGGGGCAGGCCTGGTCGTACTACGCGCCAATCCAGGACACGTCGGTCGATCGCGACACCGCCGACGCGGTCGCGGTCGGCATGGACGTGGCCATGGTCTACTCGTACGAGGGCCCCGACATCGCCGGCTCGACCGCGCACGACGCGTACTTCCAGTGGTGGCGATGGAACGGCAACGCCGACTGGGTCCCGCAGGCTCCGGTCAAGGTGTTCGACTCGACCTCTTCGTCGACGGCGTACCTTCGGGCGGAGATCGCGATCGACTCGCAGGCGCGCATCTGGGTGTGGGCGCAGCGGCTCAACTCCGACGGCACGTTCACCGGCGTGATGGCGGTGAGCGGCGACGGCGGCGCGACGTTCGCGAAACAGCCCGATCTCGATTCGTTCGCCGACCGGCCCGGCGGCCGCATCATGCCCGTCGGCGGCAACCGGATGATGCTGCTGTACTCCACGCACGGCGTCGACCCGGGCTACATGCGGCTGCGCAGCGACGGCGACGCGGTGGGAGCGTGGAGCGCGCGGCAGGCCGTGTTCAGCGAAGGCATCTACCACGGCGCGGCGCTGAGCGCGGCGGGCGACGGCAGCGGCGGCGTGCACCTCGCATACAAGGACGTCGACGGCGTGCTCTGGTACCGCCACTGGGACGGCGCGTCGTGGAGCGGCCGCACGCTCATCGAGAGCGCGTCGGACTGGGCGCTGCAGCCGGCGATCACGCGCGTGGACAGCGCGCTGGTCATCTTCTGGAACCGCGTCATCACCACCGGCTACACGTACCAGTTCTATTCCAGCGTGCTGTCGGGCGGCGCGCTCTCGAGCCCGAAGCTGCTCGACGACAGCGGCGGCTTCAAGGGCTATCCGGCCGGGGTCGAGGTGCTGCCCGACACCGTGCCGCTCACTCCGTGCGTCTACGGCGACACCGCTGACGCGAGCACCGGCGGCACGCTCGACCTGGTGGGCGTGCCGACGCCGAACGCGGCGCCACCGCCTCCTCCCCCGCCGCCTCCGCCGGCGAGCGGGCAGCTGTTCGCGGACGACTTCAACCGCGCTGCGATCGGCCCGAACTGGCAGATCGTCTCGGGTGCGTGGGCCATCTACAAGACCAGGTGGCTGGCTTCGGAGCTCGACACCGCCGATCGGGTCCAGGTCGACCCGTCGCTGCTCTCGTGCGCCGACTGCAGCGTCTCCGCGAAGGTGGTGACGTTCGGCGCGGCGACGGCCACGGTGGACCTGCGCGTGCAGGCTTCGGGCGATCGGTACGACGCGGCGCTGCTGACGAACGGAGATGTGGAGATCCGCCGCCACAACGGCAGCGCAACCACCGTGCTCGGCGACGCCGCGAGCGGCATCGCCGATCTCTCGAGCCTGTCGACCATCGCGCTACAGGCGAGCGGTGCAGGTCCGGTGCAGCTCGTAGCGTCGGTGAACGGCGTCGCGAAGCTGAGCGCCGTGGATTCGTCGTCGGCAGCGATCACAAGCGCGGGCACCGCGGGCGTGTCGACCACCGTGGCGGGCATCGCGTGGGACGATTTCGCCGTGAACGGGGCGGGAGCGGGCAGCGGTGGCGGGGGCAGCGACGGCGGCGTCGACGCGGGAACGCCCGACGCAGGGACACCTGACGCAGGGACACCTGACGCAGGAACACCTGACGCAGGAACACCTGACGCAGGGACACCTGACGCAGGAACACCTGACGCAGGAACACCTGACGCAGGCGCGCCGGACGGCGGCTCGGGCGGCGGCGGCACGCCGTTGGTCCTCTTCACCGACGACTTCAACCGCACGAGCCTGGGCGCGAGCTGGGCGGTCGTGTCCGGCGCCTGGACCGAGTACAAGGGCAAGGAAGCGGCCTCGGACCTCGACGCGGTCGATCAGCTGAAGGTGGTGCCCTCGCAGCTCTCGTGCGCCGAGTGCACCGTCTCGGCCAAGGTAGTGAACTTCGGCGCCACCTTCGCCGCGCTCGATCTGCGCGTGCAGGCCTCGAACGATCGCTACGACGTGGCGCTGCTGGCCAACGGACACGTCGAAATCCGCCGGCACAACGGCAGCACCACCGCCGTCCTCGGCGACGTGGCGACCGGCGTCGCCGTGTCCGCCTTCCAGACCATCGCGCTGCAGGCGATCGGCGCAAATCCGGTGCAGCTCACCGCGTCGCTCAACGGCGCGCCGAGGCTGAGCGCCAGCGACTCCTCCGCGTCGGCGATCGTCGGCGCGGGCACGGCGGGCCTGTCCACCAACCTGGCCGGCATCGGGTTCGACGACTTCTCGGTGATCGGCATCGGCACCGGCAGCGCGGGCGGCGGCGGCGCGAGCGACGGAGGCGTCGACGCGGGCACACCGGACGCAGGCGCGCCCGACGCGGGCACGCCAGATGCCGGCACGCCCGACGGCGGCACCGACGGCGGCATCCGCCTCACCGTCAGCACCACGTTCACCTCGACCGGCTTCGACCTGCTCGCAGTCGATCCCGCCGGCACCTCGTACGGCGTCGATCTCAACAGCGATCAGACCGAGGTGTGGGCCAGCAGCGACGGCCGCAACTGGACGCCGCGCGGCGCGGCCCGCGGCTTCGTCTGGATGATGACCGCGCTTTCCGACGGCACGCTGCTCGCCGATGTCGACGAGAGCGGCACCCACGTGATCTCGCGCTCCACCGATCGCGGCGCGACCTGGACCGACGTGCTGCCCGATCCCAACTACCGCACGCTCACCCCGCACAGCTGGGCAGAGCTCGACGGCGCGGTCTACTTCCTCGAGTACCAGGTCTTCACCACGCAATCGACGCCGATCCGCCTGTGGAAGTCGACCGACGGCGGCGCCACCTGGTCGGTGAAGTTCACCTTCCAGGGCCACCGCCACGGCCACGGCCTGCGGCCCGACCCGGCGCACCACGCGCTGTTCGCCTTCTTCGGCGACTTCGATTCGCAATCGGGCCTGTACCGATCGACCGACGGCGGCGCGAGCTGGACGTCGATCAAGAGCGGCACGCAGGCGGGCGACATCGTCGACGGCATCGTTCTCGCCGACGGCTCGTTCCTCTGCGGGCAGGACATCAGCTACCAGGGCTCGATCCCGAACTTCCCGCAGATCGCGCACCTCGCGCTCGACGGCACCGAGACCGACTACGCACAGCTCCCGTCGGCGAGCTACTCCTCGCACGCGGTGGCGGGCGGCGGCTTCGTCGTCGGCACCACGCACGAAGAGGGCGCGGACGTGGAGGCGAGCGGACACACCGACGGCACGCTGTGGGGCAGCGGCGACGGCGTGCACTGGCAGCAGATCCTGACGGTGCACCAGGCGCAACCGGGCGACGACGTGCGCGCCGACGTCTACTGGCAGCTGCCGACGGGCGAGCTGGTGTTCAACGTGCGCAACGCGGCGGGCTTCGGGCCGGGAGGGCGCGGCTACCTGCTGCTGATGCCTGCCCGTCAGTGACTTGTTTGCACGCGTCAGGGGCGCCCTCGCCTTGCCCCGGGCGAGGGAACTGCAGCAGCGAGGCGCGACTTCATCGCTGCGCGATCTCGTTGACCGCGTGCAGCGGCCGCTCGCCGCGCAGCACCCGCTCGATGTCCGTCAACGCGAGGCGCGCCATGGCCTCGCGCGTCTCGCGGGTGGCGCTGCCGAGGTGCGGCAGCAGCACCACGTCGTCGCGCGCGAGCAGCGCCTGGTGCACCTTCGGCTCGAACTCGTAGACGTCGAGCGCGGCGCCGCCGATGTGCCCCGCCTGCAGCGCCGCCACCAGCGCGGCCTCGTCGACGATGGGCCCGCGCGCGCTGTTCACCAGGAGCGCGCCTTTCTTCATCCGCAGCAGCTCGGCCGCGCCGATCAAATGATGCGTCTCCTTCATCAGCGGCGCGTGGATGGTGACGATGTCCGCCTGCGCCAGCAGCTCCTCGAGCGGCACGCCGCTGCCCATGTCGCTGAACAGGACGCGCATGCCGAAGCCTTCCGCGCGCCGCGCCACCGCCTGCCCGATGCGGCCGTAGCCGACGATGCCCAGCGTCTTGCCGTGCAGCTCCATGCCCATCAGCTGCGTCGGCGCCCAGCCGCGCCAGCGGCCTTCGCGCACCATCCGCTCGCCTTCGCGGATGCGGCGCGCGAGCGTGAGCAGGAGCGTGAACGCGAGGTCGGCCGTCGACTCCGTCAGCACGCCCGGCGTGTTGGTGACCCATACGCCGCGCGAGGTGCACGCCGGCACGTCGACGTTGTCGTAGCCCACCGCGTGGTTGGCGACGATGCGCAGCTGCGGCGCGGCGTCGAGCAGCTCGCGATCGACGCGATCGCCGAGGATCGGCAGCAGCGCCTGCACTCCTGCGCTGCGGCGGAGCAGCTCGGCTCGCGCGAGCGGCTCCTCGGAGTCGAACTGGTCGATCTCGATGCCGGGCCCCAGCACGCTCGCCGGGTCGACCGCCAGCCTGCGGGTGACGAAGACGCGTGGCTTGTCCACAGCGCGGTCTTTACCACCTTGACGCCGGCGGCGCGCGGAGCAGAGTGCGCGGCATGTTGACCATCACTTCGCCTGCGTTCGCCAACGGCGCGTCGATTCCCTCGCTCTTCACCTGCGAAGGAAAGGACGTCTCGCCCGCGCTCGAGTTCGGCGGCGCGCCGCAGGGCGCGAAGAGCCTCGCGCTCGTCGTCCACGATCCCGACGCGCCCGATCCGAAGGCGCCCAGGACCGACTGGGTCCACTGGGTGCTCTACAACCTGCCGCCCGACTGCAAGGGCCTGCCGCAGGGCGTGGCCGAGAATGCGCTCCCGGCCGGCACGCTCCCGGGCCTCAACGACTGGAAGCGCACCGGCTACGGCGGGCCGTGTCCGCCCGTCGGGCGCCACCGCTACTTCTTCGAGCTCTTCGCGCTGAACACGAAGCTCGACGATCTCGGCACGCCCACGCGGCAGCGGCTCGAGCGCGCGCTGTCGGGGCACGTCCTCGGCAAGGCGGAGCTGCTCGGGACGTACGAAAAGGGCCGCTAGCCGCGCCCGCCGCTAGCCCTTCCGGCGCAGCGAGAGCGCGTGCGCCGCCGCCTCGTTGGCGCGGCGGCGCGCTTCGTCGGCGGCGCGCCGCGCTTCGGTGGCGGCTTCCTGCGCTTCGACCGCCGCTGTTTTCCGTTCCTTCGCTTCCGCGGCGAGCTTCTCCGCGTCGTGCTCGGCCTTCTTCAGCTCGCGCGCGGCGTGCTCGCGCCGGCGATGATCGTCGGCGGGCTCCGCCGGCTTCGCCTCGCTGTGGTGCTTCGGCGCGCCGATGTGCGTGCCGAGGAGCGATTCGAATCCCGACGGCTCGAGCTCTTCGTCCAGCTCGCCTTCGCGCAGCTTCTCCGGCTCGGCCGCCGCCGCGGACTGCGCCGTGCTCTGCACGCGCCGAAGCAGATCCATGGTTGGCTTGCTGCCGATCGCCGCCGCCGCCTTCTCCGCTGCCGCCCCGATCTCGCCCAGCGCCTCGCGCTGCTCCTGCATCGCCGCGCGCAGCGCGTCGCTGTCGCCGTGCTGGTGCGCACGCTTCATCCTGCCCGCCGCGTCGATCAGCGCCTTCACCGCCCGCGGCGCGGCCTTCGCCAGCTGGTTCGCGATCCACAGCGCCGCCGCCGGCTTGCGCAGCGCGGCCACCTCCTTCGCCTCGGCATCCTTTCCCCCTGCGCGCAGCTCCTTCGCCAGCGCATCGCGGGCCCTGGTGAATTCGGCGGGGGGCACCCCGTACAGCCGGTTCCGCGGGCCCATTCATCGACCATACAACGGGCGTGACAGGTCCATCGTCTCGCCGATGGCGGGAATGTGCAGCGCCGCTCCGGGCAGCCCGCGGCGCCGCCACTCCTCGCGCAGCCGCCGCGGCGGCTCGTCGAGCGGCTCGTCGGTGAGCTTGAAGGTGCCCCAGTGCATGGCGAAGAAACCGGCCGCGCGCAGATCGACGAACGCCTGCACCGCATGCTCCGGGTTCATGTGCTGCTTCTCCATGAACCAGGGCGGATCGTACGCGCCGATCGGCAGCAGCGCCGCGTCGATGCCCGGAAAGCGCCCGCCGATCCCGGCGAAGCCTTCGAAGTACGCGGTGTCGCCCGCGTGATAGATGCGCGACACCGAGCCCTCGACGACGAACCCGCCCCACAGCGACTCGTTGGTGTCGAACAGCCCGCGGCGGCTCCAGTGCTGCGAGGGGACGAACGTGACGCGCACGAAGTCGTTGACGCGCTCGGCGTCCCACCAGGCCATCTCTCGCGCAGGCAGCGGCAGGCCCTTCCCGAGGCCGGTGCCGAGCAGCACGCGCGCGCGCGCCGCGAGCACCGAAGGGCGATCGTAGTGATCGTAGTGGCCGTGCGTCACCAGCGTGGCGTCGATGGGCGGCAGCTCGCCCACGCGCAGCGGCGCGGGCGCGTTGCGCGGAATGACGTACGAGATGCGCTTCGAGAACACCGGGTCGATGAGCAGCGAAGCGCCGTCGAGCTGCACCAGCCAGCTGGCGTGGCCGAGCCAGGTGAGCCGTGCGGGCTCGCCCGGAGCGGGCGGCCTCGCCAGCCGCGCCGCGTCCGACTTCACCCACGGCACTTCCACGCTCGGCGCGCTCTTGCGGCGCCGCCCGGCGAGCTTGTCGAGCACCGCCCAGCGGAACACCGCGGACGGCGCGTTCGGTCCCGAGCCGTCGAGGTTGAGAAAGCGAAAGCGGCTCATGGCACCCCGAAGCGATATCGCCCGTGCGCGTCCACCGAGACGCGGGGCGGAACATGGGTGCGCTCGAACAGCTCCTTGCCTTCGCGCAGGTTGTCCCAGAAGTCGCTCGGCGGCAGCCCGGCGAAGTCGCGTGCGGGAAAGATGTGCACCTCGAGCCGCGCGCCGGCCGCGCGCGCGTCGGCGGCGATGACGTAGAGCTCCTGGATGGGCCGGTCCTCGATGGGAATGCAGCCGACGGTGACGCAGCTCCCGTGGATGAAGATGTCGCCGCCGGTGTGCCTGAGCGCGCGGTCGCGCGCGTTCGGATACGACACGCGCAGCGAGAGCAGGAAGGCGGAGCCCGGGTTGAGCCCGCTGATCTCGTAGAAGCCTTCGGGCACCTGGCCGTCGCCGGCGCGCGTCTTTTCGCCGAGCGTGCCCGAGCTTCTGCAGATGGCGTACCTGGTGATCAGCGAGAGCGGCCCGCGCGCGCCGCCCGCCCACAGCTCGAGCTCGCGATTCCGCTTGAACGCGCGCAGCAGCACGCGCCGCGGCGGGTACTGAACGCGCGCCTGCGCGAACTCCTGCGCGATCTGCTGCTGCGAGGCCGAGCGCGCGGCCTGCACGCGCGGCGGTTCGGCAGCCAAGGCGAGAAGGAGGGGGAGCATTCGCGTCGAAGTATAGCGGCGCGCGCGTCAAGTCGGCTTCGCCCACGGGACTTCGAAGTGCCTGCGCGCGGCCTCATCGCCGAGGCGCATGTGCGGCCCGCGCGTCCAGGCGCTGCGGCGCAGCCAGCCGGGCTCGGCCGGGTCTCCGCGACCCGCGCCGCCGGGGCGGGCAGGAGGCGCGCAGCGAGCGCTGCGACGCGATCGACCAGCGCCATCGCCGCGGCTCAGCGCAAAAGCAGGCCGGCAGCTGCGCCGCCGGCGAGCAGCCAGGTCGGGTCGACCCTGGTGAAGAAGGCGAGGGCGACCGAGGCGATGGCGATGACCCACGCCGGCGGCCAGCCGAGCGCCGGCTGCCCCAGCTCGATCAGCACGGCGGCGACGAGGCCGATGGACGCCGCGTTCACGCCGCGCAGGAACGCGGCCAGCCCGGGCGAGCGGCGCAGCGCGCCGAGCAGCGGCGCGCTCACCGCGACGAAGATGAACGCCGGCAGGAAGATTCCGAGGGTCGCCGCGGCCGCGCCCGGCAGCCCCGAGACGAGATAGCCGACAAACGCCGCCGTGCTGGACACCGGCCCGGGCGTCGCCTGGCCGGCGGCGATGGCATCGAGGAGCTGGCGCTCGCTGATCCACCCGCGGTTCGCCACCAACTCGGTGCGGATGAAGGCGATGAGCACGTAGCCGCTGCCGTAGAGCACGCTGCCGATCTTGAGGAATACCCAGAAGAGCCCGCCCGGGCCCGGCGCGAGCGCGAAGGCGAGGAGCGACGCGTGCGTGCGCCTGCGCGCCAGATGCGGCGCGGCGAGCAGCGCGCCGGCGCCGAGCAGCACCCACAGCTCGTGCACGCCGAGCGCTCCCGCGGCGAGCGCGCCGATGCCGACCGCGATCTCCGCCGGCGAGCGCAGCGCGGTGCGGCCGAGCCGCGCCACCGCCGCCGCCACCACGCCCATCACCGCCGGCTGCAGCCCGGCCAGGAGCGCGGCGGTGGCCGGCAGCGCGCCGTAGCGCACGTATCCCCAGGCGAGCAGCAGCGTGGCGAGCGCGCCGGGCAGGATGAAGCACGTTCCCGCGATCAACAGGCCGGGAAAGCCGCCGCGGCGATAGCCGATGTGGATGGCGAGCTCGGTCGAGTTCGGCCCGGGGATGAGGCTCGCCGCGCCGTACAGCTCGACCAGCTCCTCGCGCGTCAGCCAGCCGCGCCGGTCGACCAGCTGGCGCTCCATCATCGCCACGTGCGCGGCCGGGCCGCCGAACGCGGTGAGCCCGAGCCGCAGGAAGGCGGCGGCGATTTCGCGGAGCGGCGTCACCCGCGTATGCTCTATCAGATGATCGCGCTCCTGCTCGCCGCCGAGGTGGTGCTGTCGACTGGCGGCGAGCTGCCCGGCCCGCCGGAGCGGACGCTCGCGCTCGTCGGCGACGAGGTGCAGGCCTGGGGCTTCTCCGAGGTGCCGCCGAAATCGCGGCTGCAGGCCGCGCTCGCGCTCAGCGACGCGAACGCGCGGGCCGAGCTGATCAAGTACGTGAAGGTCAAGGTCACCGACTCGCTGAAGGCGAACTCGACGCTCGCTTCCGAGGAGATCGAGATGCGCACGCAGGAGGTGGCGAAGGGCCTCTTGCCGGCGCTGCCGCCGCCGCAGCACGGCTGGCGCAAGCTGCAGCGCGGCGAGGAAGTGGTCCTCCAAGTCTGGTCGCGGCTTACCGCGCCGGCGGCGAAGCTCCAGGAACTGGTGGCGAGATGATCCTGCTCCTGGTTCTCCTCGCGCCCGTGTGGGCGCAGCGCGCGGACACCGCCGATGCCTCGGGCCACGTCTTCACCTGCGAAGGGCAGGGCAGCTCCGAAGACGACGCGCTCGCCGCCGCGCAGGGCATCTGCAACGACAAGATCTGCAAGGTGTGCGGCGTCGAGGTGGAGTCGATCACCGAGACGCGCGAGACGCTCACCGGCGTGGACCTGCAGCGCAAGGTGGTCGAGCGCTGCCGCCGCGTGCGCAAGGCCGACACGAAATTGCGCGCCAAGTCGGTGGACTGCGATCCGGCCGGCGGCTGCACCGCGTGGGTCCAGATCTTCTACTCCGCCGACGACCAGAAGCAGGAGTGCAACGCGTACACGAAAGAGGACTTCACCGACCCGGCCGAGTGCGAGAAGGACGTGCAGGCGTTCCGCGTCATCGAGGGCCACGCGGCCGACGCGTTCCGCGCGCGCGCCGATGCGCTCAACCGCGCGATGATCCACTGCGCGAAGATCGACGTGCGGCCGACGCCGGCGCTGCTGGCGCTCGACGAGAAGATCAAGGCGGGCCTCGCGCAGTTCGAGTGGACCCAGCACGTGAAGGAGACGTTCGGCGACGACGAGTACCGGCCGGTGTACGGCTGGTGGCTCGGCTACGACGAGAAGCTGCACGCGCAGATCGCGGAGTCGAAGCTGCTCATCGCGCGGCTCGAGCTGGCGCGCGACTACGTGGCCAACCGCGCGCTGGTGTTCGACGTCATCGAGGCGCTCGACGCGAAGGACGCCGACTCACCGCCGGGCGTGCTGCGAATCCGCGACGCCCTGCTGAAGGCGCCGGTCGGCAAGCAGTACGGCACGCGGTGGGACATCCACTTCTCGGCGGCGGGCGCGATCTATCGCTGGAAGAGCGACACCACGCCGCTCGACGAGGCGATGCGCAAGCTCTACAGGCCGGACGATCCCGACGTCGACGCGTGGAGCGCGGCGAAGCTCTTCGCGCAGAAAGGGCGGGTCACCGCGGCCGACTGGGACTGGGTGTTCGCGGCGCACAAGGCGCACTACTGTGGCGTCTGCGTGCGCACGCTGTTGCAGGTGCCGCAGCACGAGGGCGGCAGCCGGGTCGACCGCGCGCTGGCCGCGGTAGCCACGATTCCGCCGGACAAGCGCAACCCGGCGTACGCGTACTGGGACCTGATCTCCTACGGCTCGACCGACCTGGCGCTCGACCTCGAGCCGCGCATCCCGCCCGACCTGCGCGCGCAGGCGTACACCTGGAAGTACGTGCGCGAGCTGGTGACGCGGCTCTATCCCGATCGGGTGGCGCAGGACGTCCGCATGCGCGGCGCGGCGTACGCGGCGAAGGTGCTGGCGAGCGATCCGAAAGTGGACTGCACGTCGCTGGCGGCGGAGATCAAGACCATCGCGTTCAACCCCGCCGTCATCCCGACGCTCGACGCGCGCACCTGCTCGTGCCTGACCGGCGAGCTGCGCAACGAGGTGCACCTGGTCAACCGCAGCGACCTGCTCGATCACGCCAGGTCGCGCAAGCTCGGCTGCATCAAGGGGCTGCCGGAAGACTGAACTGCGGTTTGCAGTTCGTTTCCTATTCGAAGCGCAGCGCTTCGATCGGATCGAGGCGCGATGCGCGCAGCGCGGGATAGAACCCCGCCACCACGCCGGCGAGGCCCGCGAGCAGCATGGTGCCGAGCATGACCGGCGGCGACAGCAGCGTCGGCCAGTCGAACTTCATCGCCATCCACTTCGACACGCCGATGCCGATGACCAGCCCGATGATGCCGCCCACCGACGCCAGCACCACCGCCTCGGTGAGGAACTGGAAGAGGATGTCGCGCCCGCGCCCGCCCACCGCCATGCGGATGCCGATCTCGCGCGTGCGCTCGGTGACGCTCACCAGCATCACGTTGGCGATGCCGATGCCGCCGACGATGAGCGAGATCAGCGCCACCGACGCGAGCAGCGTGGCGATGGTCTGGGTGCTCTGCTTGGCCGCGTCCTGCATCTCGGCCAGGTTGCGGATCTGGAAGTCGGGTTCCTGCTGATCGGTCAGGTGGTGCCGCTGCTTCAGCAAGGCGGTGATCTGCCGCTCGGCCTCGTCCACCTGCCGCGCCGACCGCGCCGACACCATCAGCTGGCCCACCGCGTCCGACTGCGTGCCGATGAGCCGCCGCACCACGGTGGACCATGGCGCGAGGATGATGTCGTCCTGGTCCTGTCCGTACGAGCTCTGCCCCTTCGCCGCGAGGATGCCGATGACCTTGCAGGGCACGTGCTTGACGCGGATCTGCTCGCCGATGACCGGCGCGCCCGGCACGAACAGCTTGTCCACCACCGTCTTGCCGAGGATGCACACCTTGGCCGCGCTCGCGTCCTCCTCGCGCCCGAACGGGTCGCCCTGGTCGAGCTGCCAGTTGCGCACCGAGAGGTAGGCCGCGGTCGAGCCCTGCACCTGCGTGAACCAGTTCTGGTCGCCGTACACCACCTGGCCGCCGGTGCGGTTGATGGGCGCGACCGCGGCCACCGAAGCCGACAGCTCGCGCTCGATGGCGGTGGCGTCGTCGCGCGTCAGGTTCTGCGTCGCGCCGCTGCCGGTGGCGACGCCGTGCATCGCGATGCTGCCGGGCAGCACCATCAACAGATTCGAGCCCAGGCTCTCCATCTGCGCGGCGACCTTCGCCTGCGCGCCCTGGCCGATGGACACCGTCGCCACCACCGCGCCCACCGCGATGACGATGCCGAGCATGGCCAGGAGCGAGCGCAGCTTGTTCTTGCGCAGCGCGCGCAGGGCCGTGCGCAATGAGGCTGCGACATTCACGACGCGCGCAGCTCCTCTCTGGCCACCAGGCGCTTCGGCACCTGCTCGTCGCTCAGCACCACGCCGTCCTTGAAATTGACGATGCGCCGCGCGTGCTGCGCGATGTCGGGCTCGTGCGTCACCAGCAGCACGGTGAGGCCGGCGTCGTTGAGCTCCTGGAAGATCTGCATCACCTCGACGCTCGTGCGCGAGTCGAGGTTGCCGGTGGGCTCGTCGGCGAGCAAGAGCGTGGGCCGGTTCACCAGCGCGCGCGCGATGGCCACGCGCTGCTGCTGGCCGCCCGAGAGCTGCGCCGGCGTGTGATCGAGCCGGTCGCCGAGGCCCACGCGCGCCAGCGCTTCGGCGGCGCGCGCGTGGCGCTCCTTCGAGGTCACGCCCTGGTACAGCATCGGCAGCTCGACGTTTTCGATGGCGCTCGTCCGCGGCAGCAGGTTGAAGCCCTGGAACACGAAGCCGATCTGCTCCCCGCGCACGCGCGCCAGCTGATCGCGCGACAGCTTGCCCACGTCGCGCCCGCCGAGCAGGTACGAGCCGGCGCTGGGCCGATCGAGGCAGCCGATCAGGTTCATGAAGGTGCTCTTGCCGGAGCCGGATGCGCCCATGACCGCGACGAACTCGCCCGGCCCGATGGTGAGCGTCACGCCGCGCAGCGCCTTCACCTCGACGTCGCCCATGCGGTAGATCTTTTCGATCTCGCGCGTCTCGACGACGGCCGGCTTAGAAGGGTCCACGTCGCTGGGGTCCTGAGGACGGCC
>Ga0335081_10011701_pt1 | contig 14204 bp, 9 predicted proteins | sample Lox_Sample_35_FD_206713 | JGI IMG/M metagenome (GOLD analysis project Ga0335081, IMG submission 206713) | Soil microbial communities from Loxahatchee National Wildlife Refuge, Florida, United States - Lox_Sample_3.5 | ecosystem: Environmental > Terrestrial > Soil > Wetlands | place: USA: Florida... | reverse complement strand
GTCCACCTACCGATGCGCGCCGCCTTCGGACAACAGTGTCCGGCAGCGGACAACTGGCATACGGCGCCAATCATAACTGGTCAAGTTCGCTCATACAGCTCAATCACTTGGCGCCACCACGCTTTGGAGCGCTAGTTGCCTCGGGCAGCCTGGAGATCCTGATGCCGAGCCTACTCCAGGACCTGCGCTTCAGTTTGCGAATGCTGGTGAAGAGCCCCGGATTCGCCACACTCGCCGTCGTGGCGCTGGCGCTCGGCATCGGCGCCAACACCGCCATCTTCAGCCTCGTCAACGCTGTCCTGCTGCGGCCCACGCCGGGCGTGCACGACCCCGGCCGCCTCGTCTCGCTCTATCGCATGGAAAAGAACGACCCCTACAGCGGGATGGGCTTCCCGGACTACGCCGACTACCGCGATCGCAGCCGCTCCTTCTCGGGCCTGGCGGCGCAGGAAGCCACTGCCCTTAGCCTCGGCGGCGGCGCGTCCGAACGGCTGATCGGCGACGTGGTGACGGGCAACTATTTCGAGGTGCTCGGTGTGACGGCGGCGCGAGGCCGCTTGATTGGCCCCGAAGACGACGCTCCGCGGGGCGCGCACCCGGTGGCGGTGCTTAGCTACGCGCTGTGGCAACGGAAACTCGGGGCCGACCCGGCGGTGCTCGGCAGCAAACTGGTGCTGAACGGTTACCCTTTCACCGTGATCGGCGTGGCCCCAGAGCGGTTTGCCGGCACCACAACCGGCCAGCCCTATGACGTTTGGGTGCCGATGAGCATGCTGGATCAGGCCATGCCGCGGACGGTTGGCCACCGCTTTTTTGAGGAACGCGCCTGGGGGTGGCTCAGCGTCTTCGGACGCCTGAAGCCGGACGTTTCCGTCGAGCAGGCTGCCAGCGAGACCCAGGGCATCGCCCGGCAACTGGCTCTGGCATATCCGAACACCAACGCGGACCGCACGGTGGCCGTGGTCCGCGGCGTCGGCCTTGACCCGGACGATCGCGCCAGCCTCAGCGGCCTGCTTGGGCTGCTTTTCGCCGGCGTCGGGCTGTTGCTCTTGATTGCCTGCGCCAACGTGGCGGGGCTGCTGCTGGTGCGCGCCGGTGCGCGGCAGAGGGAGATTGCGGTCCGCCTGGCGCTGGGCGCAAGCCGCGGACGCGTGGCGCGACAGTTGCTGGTGGAGGGGCTGCTACTGGCGCTGGCTGGAGGAAGTTTAGGACTGCTGCTTGCGCCCTGGGCGGTGCGCCTCGCGCTCGCCCTTACCGGCACCGCCTCCACCCTTCGCGGCGCCGACGTGAGTGTGGACGCGAGCGTCCTCGCCTTCACCCTGGGCGCTTCCGTGATCACCGGGCTGGCCTTTGCGCTGGTCCCGGCCCTGCGATGCTCGCGGCCGGATCTGGTAAGCTCGCTCAAACAGGGGACGCTCGGGAGCGGGTGGCGGCAATCGCCGCTGCAGCGCGTGCTGGCGGCGGGACAGGTTGCCCTCTCTTTTGTGCTGCTGATGGGCGCCGGGCTGCTGCTGCGCAGCATGAGAAAGATCGTCAGCGCCGATCCCGGCTTCGAGACCCGGAACGTGCTGCTGGCCTCCGTCGATCTCAGTCTGCAAGGCTATTCGCCAGCGCGCGGCCTGGAGTTCTACCGGCAAGTGTTGCAACGCCTGCAGGGCGCTCCGGGCGTGACCGCGGCGGCCGCCTCCACCTCGGTGCCGCCCGATGAATGGCCCGGGGCCGTTTCCATCTTTTACCCCGGCCAGGAGCCCCCTCAGGACGTATTGCGGGGCCATGAGTTTCAGCTCGGCCTGAGGGTGAACTTCGACGCGGTGTCGCCGGGTTACTTTCGCTCGTTCGGCGTGCCTTTGCTTCAGGGCCGCGACTTCACCGATCAGGACGGCGCCAACGCGCCCAGTCGGGACCAGGACGGCAATTTTCAGACCGAGCCGGCGGCCACTGCCGGGAACGGAGTCGCGGCTGGAGTGGTGATCGTCAATCACAAGCTGGCGGAGCGCTTGTGGCCGGGCCAGAACCCCATCGGCAAGCGAATCTCCTGGCCTACATTGGTAGGCCCCAGCCGCCCGCCGCTTGAAGTGGTGGGTGTGGCGGCCGACTGCAAGTATCTCTCCCTGGTTCGCGACGCGCCGCTGCTAATGTACGTTCCTCTGGCCGAGAACTACTCCGGGCGGGTGACGCTCATCGTCCGCACGGCCTCCTCGCCCGGGGACCTGGCCGCCGTGGTGCGCCGCGAGATCAACGCCGTGGACGCTAACCTGCCGGTCTACGGCGTCAGAACCATGCCGGAACAACTGGACCTGTCGCTCTGGCAGCAGCGAATGGCGGCCAGCCTGATCAGCGCCTTCGGCGCGCTGGCGCTGCTTTTGGCCACCCTCGGGCTTTACGGCGTGGTGGCCCATTCGGTGGCGCAGCGCACCCGCGAAATCGGAGTGCGCATGGCGCTGGGCGCCCATCGCGAACACATCCTGCGCCTGGTCTTGGGGCAGGGAATGCTCCTCGCCCTCGCCGGCGTGGCGGTTGGGATGTCGGCGGGAGTCGTCCTCGGCCGGGCCGTTTCCAGCCTGCTGTACGGCGTGGGCGCATTCGATGCCTGGACCCTGGCCTTCTCGTCCCTGGTGCTGGTGGCGGTCACGATGCTTGCCTGCTACGTTCCCGCCCGCCGCGCCGCCCACGTGGACCCGATGGTGGCGCTGCGCTACGAGTGACGTTCGACCCGCTCTCCGCAGGCCGTCACTCCCGCGCCGGCGGGATACCACGTTACCGGCACCAAGGGCCTCGCCCCAAGCCCGAACGCCTCGCTCGGACTCGCAGGCTCACGTCCCGCCCCGTGCTAAAATGAAAGTCTACCGAGCAAAGCCGGAGCTGAGCCGGCGTCCGGCGCTGCAGCGCGATCTGCCGGACGGCGGACTCGTGGCCAGGCTTAGCACTGAGGGCTCACAGGAATCGCCAGGCCCTGAACCAAGATGCGCGAACCCTTTCTTGAAAAGCTTGAAAAGCGTGTGCTGGTCTGCGACGGGGCCATGGGCACCGAGCTGTACGCGCGCGGCATCGCCTTCAGCCGCTCGTTTGAGGAGCTCAACCTCACCGTGCCGCAAGTCGTCAAGGACGTGCATCTTTCCTACGTGAAGGCGGGCGCAGACGCGATCGAGACCAACACCTTCGGCGGCAATCGATTTCGGCTAGAAAAGTTCGGCCTCGCGGCCAAGCTGCGTGAGATCAACCTGGCGGGGGCGCGGCTGGCGCGCGAGGTGGCCGGGGACGACCTTTACGTGGCGGGCTCGGTGGGCCCGCTCGGGTTGCGGCTCGAGCCGCTTGGCCCCACATCGCTCGAAGAGGCCGAGGAGGCTTTTCGCGAGCAGATCGCCGCCCTGGCCGAGGGCGGGGTGGACTTCATCGTGATCGAGACCATGATGGACCCGAATGAAGCCCACGCTGCGCTGCTGGCGGCGCGTGCGGCCTCGCAGCTCCCTGTGGTGGTGCAGATGAGCGTGCTGGAGGACGGCAGCACCGAGACGGGCAGCCAGCCGGAGGACTTCACGCGCGAGCTGGACGAGTGGGGCGCGGACGTGATCGGGTTCAATTGCGGCACGGGTCCGGCGGCCGTGCTCGAAGCGCTCGACCGCGCGGCCAAGGTGACCACGCGCAAGCTCTCCGCCCAACCCAATGCCGGATTGCCCGGCACGGTGCAGGGGCGCAGCATTTACCTTTGCTCCGCCGAGTACATGGCGGGCTACGCGCGGCGCTTCATCGAAGCGGGCGCGCGCCTGGTGGGCGGCTGTTGCGGCACCACCCCGGCGCACATCCAGGCCATCAAGGCGGCGGTGCGCTCGCTGCGTCCGCCGGCCGCGCGCGCGGCGGTGGAGGTGGGGGCAGGGCGGCGCGCGCCCCAGCTTGAGCCCGTCCCGGTGGCCAGCCGTTCGCGCCTGGGCTCCCGTTTGGAACACGGGGAGTTTTCGGTGCTGGTTGAGATTGTTCCGCCCAAGGGCGCCGACGTCACCAAAGAGCTGGACGGCGCCAGTTACCTGGCGGACCAGGGCGTAGACGGCGTCGCCGTGCCCGACGGCGCGGGCTCCACGGCGCGGCTGAGCGCGCAGACGCTGGCCGTGCTGATCGAACAAAAGACCGGAGTGGAGCCGCTGCTCTTCTACAGTTGCCGCGACCGCAGCCTGGTGCGCATCCAGTCGGACCTGCTCGGGGCGCACGCGCTCGGGCTTCGCAACATCGTAGCCATCACCGGCGACCCACCGCCCTCCGAGCTCTATCCGGGCGCGAGTGGCATTTTCGACGTGGATTCGATCGGCCTGGTGAACGTGCTCAGCAATCTCAATCGCGGCCTCGACGTGGGCGGGAATCCGCTGGGCGCCCAGACCGCGTTTCTCATCGGAACCGGCGTGAACCCGTTTGCGCCTGATTCCGAAGAGCAGTTCCGCCGCTTTCAGTACAAAGTGGAAGCGGGCGCAAATTTCGCCCTGACGCACCCGGTATTTGACGTGCCGCGCCTGGCGGCTTTCCTGGAGCGTATCCGCCACGCCGGCATCGCGGTGCTGGCCACCATCACGCCGCTCACGAGCATCCGCAACGCCGAGTTCCTCAACAACGAGGTGCCGGGCATCGTGATACCGCCGGCCATTCTGGACCGCATGCGGCAGGCCGATACGGGTGACCGCGCGCGGGTGGAGGGCGTAAAGATCGCCCAGGAGATTCTGCGCCAGGTGAGGGACCTGGTGCAGGGCGTGGTGATTGCGGCTCCCTTCGGACGTTACGCCATGGCTGTTGAAGTGGCCTCGGCGCTCGGTGCGGGCGCCAGAAATTGACGATTGCTGATTGAAGATTGACGATTGCAGGCTCTCAAGAATCGTCCCTGAGTGCCTAACAGGTTCGAGCAAGACTGAGGGGAGCCGATGGGGCAGGCGAGTCAAAAAGAGCAAGCGGGTGAGGGCGGGCCGGCGGACGCATCCGCGAAGTCCTCCAAAACGCCCAGTTTCGAGAAGAATTTGGAGCGGCTCGACGCGATCGTTCGCGAGCTCGAAGACGCGGAGCTGCCGCTGGAGAAGGCGCTCGGGCTTTACGAAGAGGGCATGAAGCTGAGCGCTGTCTGCGAGCAGCAGCTTGAAGCGGCTGAAGGACGCGTGGAGATCCTGCGCAAGCGCGCCGGCGGCAAGCTGGCGGCGGAACCGTTTGAAGAAGAGGAGCCGAAGTCACCGTAATACCGGCGGGCCAAGATGGCGTAGCGGCGGGCCACCGCTGGGGCCCCTTTTCGCTCGTCGCTTGTCTCTGGTCTCTCGTCACTGAACTTCATGAACCCCGCGCTGGAGGTCAGCATCGCCGAGCACTTGGACACCGAGCGCGCTCGTGTGGACGGCGAGTTGGAGCGCATCCTGCCTGCGGAGGACGAACCTCCTGCGTCGATTCACCGGGCCCTGCGCTACTCCGTGTTTGCGGGGGGCAAGCGGTTGCGGCCGATTCTGTGTCTGGAGGTTGGCCGCCTGTTCGGCGCCGCGGGCGACAGTCTGCTGCGGATTGCCGCCTCGCTGGAGCTGGTCCACACTTACTCGTTGATTCACGACGATCTGCCTGCGCTTGACAACGATGATCTGCGCCGCGGCAAGCCGTCGAGCCATCGGGTTTTCGGCGAGGCCCTGGCCATCCTGGCCGGCGACGCCTTGCTGACGCTGGCGTTTGAAGCCGTCTCCCAGCCAGGCCTGGTACCTTCCGGGCGCCAGCTTCGCCTGGTTCACGAGCTGGCGCACGCGGTGGGAACACGCGGAGGCATGGTGGGCGGCCAGGTGGTGGATCTCGAGACCACCGGCAGCACGGCGGCCGGGAACGTGCTCGAATCCATTCACGCCGCCAAGACAGGGGCGCTCATCCGTGCCTCGGCCCGGTGCGGAGCGATTGCTGCGGGCGCGTCGGAAGACGGCCTGGCCTGCGTGAGCGCCTACGGCGAAAAGGTGGGGCTGGCGTTCCAGATCGCCGACGACCTCCTCGACGTGCTCGGGTCGCGCGAGGCCGTGGGCAAGGCGGTGGGCAAGGACGGTGACAAAGCCACCTATCCCGCGCTTTACGGCGTGGAGGTCTCGCAACGCATGGCCGAGCGGCTGGTGGCTGAGGCCTGTGGGGCGTTGGCTGGTTACGGCGAGCGCGCCCAGCGGCTGCGCGAAATCGCTCATTTCCTCATCGCGAGGCAATCCTGATGGAATATCGGTATCTCCCTACCATCAATTCTCCCGACGACCTGAAAGAGGTGCCGCGCGCCGAGTTGCCCCAGGTGGCGGCCGAGTTGCGCGACTACATCATTTCCGTGATTTCGCAGGTGGGCGGGCACCTGGCTTCCAGCCTGGGCGCGGTGGAGCTCACGCTGGCGCTGCACTACACCTTCAACGCCCCGCGCGACCGCATTGTGTGGGACGTGGGCCATCAGGCTTACGGTCACAAGGTGCTCACCGGGCGGCGCGATCGCTTCCCGACTATCCGCCAGTACGGGGGCCTGTCAGGTTTTCCGGTGCGGGACGAAAGCCCCTACGACACCCTCAACGTGGCGCACGCCTGCACGGCCATTTCGGGGGCTCTGGGCATGGCAGTGGCGCGCGACCTAAAGCACGAGGATTTTCACGTGGTGGCGGTGGTGGGCGACGCCGGGCTTACGGGCGGACTTTCGCTTGAAGGCATCAACAATCTCGGCACGCTGAAGAAGAAAGTGCTGGTGATCCTCAACGACAACAAGATGTCGATTTCGCCCAATGTGGGCGCCATTGCGGGCTATCTCAACCGGATCGTGCACGGGCAGGCCTACCACCGGATAAGGGAAGAAGTAGAGAAACGGATGCTGGCCGTGCCGCGCGTCGGGCCGAGGCTTTGGAGGCTCTCCAAGGAGATCGTGGACTCGTTCAAGACGCTGTTCATTCCGGGCTTGGTTTTCGAAGAGCTGGGCTTTGATTACAGGGGGCCGATCAATGGACACAGCATGGAAGACTTGCTGAACGCTCTTGCCAAGGTGAAGAACAACCCCGGTCCCACGCTTCTGCACGTGGTCACGCAGAAGGGCAAAGGTTATGCGCATTCCGAGCAGCTCCCCGTGAAATATCACGGTGTGACGCGGTTCGACGTCTCCACCGGCGCTTTCCACAAGGCCCCCGCGACGGCGCCGTCGTACACCAGCGTGTTCGGCAAGGCGGTCTGCGAGCTGGCCGAGCGCGATCCCCGCGTGGTGGCCATCACCGCCGCTATGAGCGAAGGGACGGGCCTCGACGAGTTCGCGCATCGCTTTCCGGAGCGTTTCTTCGACGTGGGGATTGCCGAGCAGCACGCGGTGGAATTCGCCTGCGGCCTCGCCATCGAAGGTCTGCGGCCCGTGGCGGCCATTTATTCCACGTTCCTGCAACGCGCCTACGACCAGCTTGTGCACGACGTCTGCCTCATGCGCCTTCCGGTGACGCTGGCGCTGGACCGCGCCGGCATTGTGGGCGCCGACGGCCCCACCCACCACGGTCTCTACGACCTGGTGTATCTGGCCGCCCTGCCGGGCATGGTGGTGATGGCGCCCAAAGACGAGAACGAGCTTCGCCACATGCTTTATACCGCCGTCGAACTCGGCGCGCCCGCGGCTGTGCGCTACCCTCGCGGCAACGGCATCGGAGTGGCGGTGGAAGATTTTCACCGCCTCGAGATCGGAAAGGCCGAAATTCTGCGCGAGGGCGGCGATATTGCCATTCTGGCGCTGGGCAGCATGGTGTATCCCTGCCTCGAAGCGGCGGCGCGCCTCGATGTCATGGGTTTGCACGCCACCGTGATCAACGCCCGCTTCATGAAACCGCTCGACCACGAGATCATCTCGGTGCTGGCCGCTGAGAAGCAATTCCTGGTGACGGCCGAGGAAGGCACGGAGGCAGGCGGCTTCGGCGCGGCAGTGGCAACGCTGCTTCAGGATCGCCGCATTCCAGCGAGCGTGCTGCGCATCGCGGTGCCGGATCGCATCATCCCGCACGGCGCCGTTAACCTGTTGCACGCCAAGTTTGGTCTCGACGTCGACGGCATTGTGGAGCGCATCGAAAAGTTTGCTCAAGAGTCGCCGGCCGGCGCCAGTTTTCGCGCGCAGGTTCGCGGGCGCTGAGCGTTCTCATGGCGCCGATGACGGCACGCTTCTCACCTCGTGACCCAACTTTGCACGCCATACCCCACAGAATCCGGCTCGACTCGCTGCTGGTGGAGCGCGGGCTTGCGCCCTCGCGCCAGCGGGCGCAGGCGTTGATCCTGGCGGGCCAGGTGCTGGTGGATGAGCACAAAGTGACCAAGTGCGGCGCGGCGGTGAGGGCCGCGGCCGGCGTGCGGATCCTCGGAGAAACGCCGCGCTATGTCAGCCGCGCCGGGCGGAAGCTGGAGGCCGCCTTGGACCACTTCAGAGTCAACCCCGCAGGCAAGGTGTGCCTCGATATCGGCGCGTCCACAGGCGGCTTCACGGATTGCCTGCTGCAGCGCGGCGCGGCCCGGGTCTTTGCCGTTGACGCCGGCACGAACCAACTTGACTGGAGGCTCCGCACCGATCCGCGCGTGGTCTCCCTGGAGAAGACCAACGCGCGCTACCTCGAACTCCGCGCCATCGGGCAGCCGGCCGATCTGGTCACCGTGGATGTGTCGTTCATTTCGGCCACCCTGATTCTTCGCGTGGTACCGGCGCTGCTCAAGCCGCAGGCGGAGGTCCTGGTGCTGGCGAAGCCCCAGTTCGAGGTGGGCCGCGGCCAAGTAGGCAAAGGCGGCATCGTGCGGGACCCCGGGCTGAGAGGGCGAGCCGTGGCCCGGGTGAGCGCGAGCCTCGAAGAGCTCGGGTTCAGCGGAATTGAAACGGCGGAAAGCGTCCTGGCGGGTGTAGGCGGCAACGCGGAGTACTTCGTGCACGCGCTGTGGGGCAGGGAGGCGGGAGTAAAGCAGGACACCTGATGTACCGCGTCACACCGCACCGGCCGCAGCCCGCAGCCTCTTCACGACGTCCCGAACTTCCCCAACTCGCACCAGCCATGCTAGGACCAGGGCCAGTGCGAGCCCCAGCGGCGTCGCCAGGAGCAGGATTTCAAACGCCCCGCGTGTCGTGCCCAATCCGATGGTCGCACCGAGCCACTCCGTGGCGCGCCGCGTCGCGAACCAGGTGACGGAGGAGAGGGCTGCGATTTTGGCAAAGAACACCAGCAGGGCACGTGCCGGATAGCCCGGCAGGCGCCGGTTGAGGAATCCGACCAGAACGCCGGTATAGACGATGATTCCAATCGAGCTCGCCAGCGCCAGTCCAAGGTGCTCGAGGCGCCGCACGAGGAGCCAGTACACGGGGATATTCAGCAACGTCAGAACGGTTCCGGTGACGGCGGGCGTGAGTGTGTCGCGGGCGGCGTAGAACCCGCGCGCCACGATGCTCTGCGCGCCCCAGGCGAACATGCCTAGAGAAAACATCACGAGCGTGGCGGCGGTGGCATCGAGATCGGACGGGCTGAGTTTGGTGTGGGCGAAGAACACGTGTACCAGCGGCCGGCTCTCGGCCATCGTCAACGCCGAAATCGGCAGCAGCAGCAGGATAAGCCCCTGAAGGGTGGAGTTGAGGGTGCGATTCAGCTCGTCAAACTTATGTTCGGAGTAGAGCCGCGCCAGGAAGGGAAACGAGGCCACGCCGACGGCCTGGCCCACCACGCCCAGCGGGACGCGCATCAGGGTTTTGCCGTAGTTCAGCCAGGTGATCGATGCGGCGTGCAGGTAAGAGCCGAACCAGCGAATGATCCAGTCGTCCGTGAAGACCAGCGAGAGCGCGAGCATGATGGGTACGGCCAGCTTCAGAAAGAGGCGGAAGCCGGGATGGCGTAGGTCGAGATTGGGGCGGAAATGCGCCCCCGCGCGGCGCGCGCCGTAAACTTGCAGGCCGAAGTTGCCCGCCAGCGCGCCGGCCAGCACGCCCACTGAGAAGCCGGTGATGCCGAACCGCGAGGCCAGCAGAACGCCGCCGAAAATGATTCCCAGGTTGTAAATGACGGGCGCGAGCGACGGCACCACGAATTGAGCCTTGGCGTACTGGACCGCGGCAAGCACGCCGCCGAGGTAGAAGCAGATCTGGGCCGGCAGCATCAGGCGCGTCAGAAACACCACCCGCGCCTTCTCCGCCGGATTGAACCCGGGCGCGATCAGGGGCACGAGCCTGGGCGCAAAGACTTCGGCGGCGAGCACCAGGGCGACAAGCGCCAGCCCCATGAAAGTGAGCACGGTGGAGAAAACATGCCAGGCTTCGTCTTCAGCCTTTTCGGCCATGTACTTGGTGAAAACCGGGATGAAGATCAGGCTCAGCGAGCCTCCGGCCACCAGGTAGTTGAGGAAATCGGGCAGCGTGAAGGCAGTGTAGTATGCGTCGGTGGCGGCGTTAGAGCCGATCTGATGCGCCACCGTCCAGTCGCGCAGAAAGCCGAGGATCCGGCTCAGCAGCACGCCCGCCATCACGATGCCCGTGGATTGGGTGATCCGGCGCATCACGGAGGCGGAAGTCGGTGTCATGCAGCGCTGATTCTAGCTGATTCCTTAGACTTGAGGGACGGGAAACCGGAAGCGGCACTTTGAGCACCGGGCCATCGGCGGATGGCGTAGCACGACCCGCTCGAACCAGCTACGGCTCGAGCGGTGGTATTCCATCTCTCCGCAACGCGGACATCCATTGAACCCGTCCGGGTCGTAGGCGGGCGCGGTGGCCGGTGCGGCAGGGGACATCGCCAGCTCAAGCGGTGAGAAAGGAGAGGCACTGGGTGGGGAGGACTCGCGCGGGTTGCGGATGAGCAGCCTTAGTCTGCGGCACCGCGCACACTTGCGCAGGTCGTAGCCGAGCTTCTTCGCCAGCCTGGGGCGCAGGCCCGAGCGCACCGGCTCCGTCTTCGTAGCTCCGCATTTGGGACAAGGCGCCGCCATTTCCATCATTCCGATGGCTGGATATAATCTAAGCGGCTGACAACAAACTGTTGAAGAGCGCCCCGGCGCCCCCGGTTCTCAGCCGATGCGGTCCTCCACCCATTCGCTTGGAGCGTCGAGAACTGGCTCGTGGCAAGCTCCGCGGAGGATCCGTTGTTGATGCTCTGAAGGACGTGCGAGGTTCTTTCCCTGCGTTCAGGACCGCCTGCGGCTGGTTAGAACTCCGGACTGGGCCAGCTTCTCAACGAATTGCCAGGATAGCCAATCGGCCCGGAATCGCGCAAGTTGTAACTGAGCACCGCAGGCATCGAACGTTCCTGCCGCTTCCGGTACCGGAACGGGCCAGCCGCATAACCGGGCCGTATGAAGCTGGAGGTCAGAATCGGAGGAGGCTGTCACGAGATCATTTCTTCGTGCTAGACGCGATCCGCAACCCGGCATCTCTCGGATCCTCGCTCCCTTGGTATTCTCGGCCCTGATCCTGGCCGTCGGCTTGGCCTGGGAGGCGATGGCCCCTGCGAGCACGCCGGTTGGCCGGCCAGGCACTCTGTCGGCCGCGCGCGCGACTTCGAGCAGTCCGGGCGCAGCCGAATCCTGGGCCCAGTCTGACGTGGTGCAACCGGCCCAGTTGGCGAAGGAACTGGCCGGGCTGCAAAGCTCGAGGCCGCTCGTAGTCTGCGTGGGATTCAAGTTTCTTTACGACTCGGCGCACATCCCTGGATCTGTCCTGCTGGGCCCGGCTCGCGAAGCTACCGGGCTCAACAGCCTGGAGAGTGCCGCGCAGAGCTGGCCGCGCCACCGGGACATCGTGATCTACTGCGGCTGCTGCCCCTTTACGGAGTGCCCCAACGTCCATCCGGCGTTTGCCGCGCTCAAGCGCATGGGCTTTACGCGCCTGCGCGTGCTCAACATCCCGCAAAACTTCGGCCAGGACTGGGTGCAGAAAGGATTGCCCGTCGAAAAGTCAGCGTCGCCGAAAGGGAAGTGATTGCGGTTGGCGGATTCATCGCTCGTGGCGCGCACGTCAAGGCGGATTGATGCGCCGCTGCCGCCCATCTGCCGAAGGCTATCCCGCGGTGTCGCGGTCCCGCTTCTAACGGTTGAAGGGGTACTCTCGAATCCAGTGGAAGCCACTGTTGACCAGCAGGAACTTGCTGCGGTCAACGAGATGGAGCTGCATGTGAATCTTGTGGCCGTCCATGTTGCCGTCAAGGGTCAATTGATCCCTGGCCACAGGCTGGAAGCGAAAGTCGGCTTTCCAGGTCTTGTCGTCGTATTTTGTGAGCGCGAGTGTCTTGGCGGTGACGTCGATCGAGGCACCGTAATGGGCAAACGAGTCGTCCATCCGCTGAAAGATCGGCTCTGCGCAGGCTTTCGTGGGCGACCGCATTTCAGGCTACTTTCTTAAAGGCGACGCATTCGGTTCTGCTGGCGGCCCTGCGCTGCGCCGTCAGGCACAGGCAGCGATTTCCTGGCATCCTCGCCGGCGCAGGCGCACCGATCCTTCTTTCTTTGTCAACCCAAGCCTCGGACTGCTTTTCCGCGCTTTAATGTAACTACCTCATTCTAGGAAACTTATCAGATTCTCACTTTCGTCCCATTTTGGCTTTGTGTAAATTTTACAAACGCCTGATCAACTTGATTCCATGCAACTTACCGGATTCTCATTTTCCTCACTTTGGCTTTGTGTAAAATTTACAATCGCTTGATTCCAAATCACATGTTGGCTTTGGCAGGCCCAACCAAATTCTGTATCTTATTCATTCTGCGTAACATGTTGGCTTTGCTATATATGGGGGGCCCTCCGGGCGCGCTTCGAATTCTGGCAAGCCAGCCCACTGTGCCGGACGGTTCTTATTGTTCTCATCCTCGGAGACATATTTTTAAGCCCATTATTTTCAAAAACATTCCAGCTTTGCTCGTACACGCTTCAGGCATTTTCGCACCACGCCGCCCCAATTTGGGCCCCGCCGCCCGGAACGGGCTCTCGCCCTCATCCCGGCTGTCCCCCGGCATTCGTTGTCCGTCGTCAAGGGTCCGTCCATCAACGATCGTGGTTCGTAGATCGCAGCTCGTGCTTTGTGGATCGACGATCCACGTTCAACGACCCACGAAACCCTGCCGAAGCCTGTAGCAACCGACAACGGACCACGGGCCCCTAAACCACGGACCACCGAATCCGAGGCCAGCCTAGCACGGTTCCGGACGGCTGTGGGGACAAACGGGACGAATGAGACGGTTTATTTTTCCATTTAGTGTCAGTAGGATGGCCTATGAAAAAGTGACGAATGCACGGTTTTCGGACTGCGCGGCACTTTCGTGAGCGCTCGCTTTCTTGCGCCCTTAAACCCGGGCCAATTCCCGCTTTCAAAGATTATTGCGCAGAGCCCAAAATTGAATGTCGAAGGTCAGCCATCGGCACTTCACGTCGTGGGATATCCGGCCGGCCATCAAGGATTTGCGCCGAGGCCGGAACCAGGCGTCAGCGCACAGAAAGTTGGAGGTGTTTCTCAAGCCCGAAAGCCGCAGGCGCGCCCGGGGGGTCGGCGCTCAAGTCAAGCTGTGCAACTGCCGACAATCTTGCTGGTGGGACACCTGCTGGCGTGCGCACGGCCCGCCCGCGGCCGGTCCCCGCGCAGCTCCAGGCGCCCACGGCAGGTGAAATTATATGGCAGACAAAATCCTTCGCAAACTTCAAGAAGTCAACAAAGAGCTCTGGCTGCTACTCACCATGTTCGTGATCCTGGCGATGGTGAATTGCCTGGTCGTCTCCGGCCACGTCTTACTCGGGCTCTACACGCTTCCGGTGATCTTTTCCGCGTACTACTATGGGCGCCGGCACGCCACCCTGACCGCAGTGGGCGCGATGTGCCTGGTGATTCTGGTCACCCGCTATAATCCGGCTCTTTTCAGCAGGTCCCAAGATATTCCAATCGCGGGCGAGAAATGGTTCGAGATTTCGGCCTGGGGCGGTACGCTCATGCTTACGGCCTACGCCATGGGGACGTTGTACGAACGGATGCGGGTGGGCATGGAGGAATTGCGCCAGACTTACTTCGGCGTGCTCATGATCCTCCGCCACTTCATCTCGAAAGACAAGTATACCGAGAACCATTCCTACCGGGTCTCAGTATACGCGACCAAGATCGCCGCTTACCTCGGTCTCAAACCCCAGCAGATTGACGACATTCGTTCGGCCGCGCTTCTGCACGACATCGGCAAGCTTGATGTGAGCCGCGAACTCCTTCATAAGGCCGGACGGCTGACCTCGGAGGAAT
>Ga0335081_10011700_pt1 | contig 14208 bp, 2 predicted proteins | sample Lox_Sample_35_FD_206713 | JGI IMG/M metagenome (GOLD analysis project Ga0335081, IMG submission 206713) | Soil microbial communities from Loxahatchee National Wildlife Refuge, Florida, United States - Lox_Sample_3.5 | ecosystem: Environmental > Terrestrial > Soil > Wetlands | place: USA: Florida... | reverse complement strand
CAGTATCCGCTTGAGATCACGCTGGAAGCCATGGCTCCAACCACCGAGCATGATTTCGTCATGCTGCCGCAGGAGCGGCGCGAACTCTACCGCGCCGTGCAGCGTGCTCATATCCACGGCTCGCCGGACGGCCCATGGTTCTTTATCGTGGCGCGCTCCAAGCAGGATAAATTCGAGCTGATCGGCATCACGGACACCTCCATGTTGAGGCCGCAGGTCTTTGCCCTGTTTGAAAATGAGGGCGCCCAGATCGGCCTGATCGCCTCCGAACGGCAGGCCATCAACGCCTGCCTGCGTTCGCTCTCAGCGGAAGACTTCCGTTTCAAACCGCTGGCGGACGCCTACTGGGTGGCGCGCGGCGGTTCACACACCGACGGCGGTTCATTCCGTTTTACAATCTCCCCACCCCTGCCGGGCGAGAGCGCAGGAGCAAGGGAACTTGCCTGCACGAACAAATTTGGTGAAAGGGTGGGGTTGATGCCGGACCGTGTTCATGCGCCGCACGCGCGCGAGCGGTGGAGGGCCTCGCAGGATTTTCGCGAGGCCTGGGTCCGCTCTGCAAATTGCGCTTATGACAACGGGGGCGCGCCGCGGGCCTGGCAATCCATCAGATCAGAACTGGTCGAGCGCGATTGGAATGAACTGGCCTGGGGCTTTAAGTGGCTGTCCGATCTTGGCGGTCATGGGTTGCGAGAATGGCAGTTTGCCCGCCAGACCTTGACCCTCCTTCGTGACCGCCGCACGGACATCGGGAACAAGAAGCGCGCCTCGCTCCTGGAGCTCGCCGATCAAAGCCTTAATGATTTGTTTTGCCAAAGCGTCGAGGGGGTCGAACGCCGAAGTTGGGAGACACGGGGTGAGCTGTCTCGGCCCGTGCTGAAGGATTCAACGCTCGTGATCGATGCCTGCGGATTCTCGTCCGAGGGCGAGGGATCCGTTGCTCGTTACATGGTCGAGGCCTACCGGCTGGGTTGGAAGAGCTTCGTGATCCATAATTGGCGCGGGGGGCGCTTCGCGGCAGTGGGCCTCGGCCCCAACACACAGGGCGTGCACATTGATCTGTACGGCGATGTCGGCGACTACGCCGCCTCCGGCCTGGATGGCGCAGAAGTGCAGATCCACGGTGACGGGCAGGACCAACTCGGACAGGTCATGAAAGAGGGAAAGCTGGTCATCCACGGTGATGCCGGGCAGACCTTCCTGTACGGCGCAAAGGGCGGTGAAATCTATGTGCTCGGTTCCGCGGCGGGACGCCCGCTCATCAACGCGGTCGGGCGCCCGCGCACCGTGATCAACGGAACGTGCCTGGATTATCTGGCCGAGTCGTTCATGGCGGGCGACCCGCACAAGGGCGGAGGGTTCGTGATCTTGAATGGCGTAGGGTATACCGAGGCGGGAAGCCTGGTGGAACTGCCCAGTCCGTATCCGGGCGGCAACCTCTTTTCGCTTGCCTCCGGAGGTGCGATCTTCATCCGTGATCCGCACCGCGTTGTGAGCGATGATCAACTCAACGGCGGCGCCTTTGCAGATCTGGATGAGGCAGACTGGGCTTTGATCGAACCGTACCTGCAAGAGAATGAGCGCCTGTTTGATATCCCGATCGCGGAATTATTGAAGGTGCGGGGGATCCAAATGTCACCGCGGGAAGTCTATCGCAAAGTGGTCGTGAAAAGCAGCGACATGCTCTTAAAGGAAAATGAAAATCGCTGATTGAGTTTGGGGGAATAAGCCAACCGCGCAGAGGGAGCCCCAGTATGGTTTCATCCCGGTTGGGTCCGCCTTGAGCTGCAGGCGGAAGTGAGCCGTGCGAGCGCCATGGAAGAGGAAAATTGCACGGGGGCGGAGATGGATTCGCCTGACTGAGATACATGATCAGGATGAGTGGCCCCGCCCGCGCGGCGGCGCTCAAACCGTGCCCATGGCGGAGGCTGGCTGTGAGACAGCGGAGATTGCCGGGATCACACCAAAGATCGAATGGCTTCTGCGAGAAGCCCCGGGCAAATCGCCGTGCGATCGTGGCCCGGCCCAGCCCGGTCGGAGGGCAATGTTGTCGAGCAAGGTGATCAAGCGCCGCCGCAAGTGTGCCGTGAGCGATGAAAGCATTCGGCAGCAGTTGCATGGAGCGGACGGCGTCTGCCTGCGACCGGCTCCTCCCTCCTCGCGGCCCGGCATGGGGACGGTGCGGCAAGGGGCGGAAGCCCAACCGCGCCGGGCCCCAAAAATGGGCAATTTCAGACCGCGGAGGCATCCGCCCCGAGGCATGGAAGTCTATTTCGAAGAGGAGCTGAATTGAGCTTGGCCCCAACGATGAAGCGCGCCTGGATGTTCGGTGGTCATCCGCTGAGACCCCCATCTTCAAGAGGACAATCTACATGCATGAAACGTGCCTTTCCTAACGAAGCACCCCCATACATCCTTAGTATAATAAAATCGCGTATTGTATGGACAGTTGTGGGAAAACGGTGAACAAAGCCATAGAGGTGATGAACTAAAAGATGCGACAACTGCGCGAAACGTAATCCATTTCCAATAGTTGCCAGGTCTGGATCAATAACGGCCCGTTCCACTTGATCGAGACCGTCTGCGTTCGGAGGATGCATGTCGAAGGATAGAAGGTTCGCACAGGTTCTGTTCTCCATCGCCACCGTATTCTCGATGGCGCTTTCCCTGGCAGGGACGGATACGGTCAGCGCCAGTTCAAGCCAGCAGAGCGGGGATGGTCTGAAACGCGCCCTCAATCCACACACCGGAAAGCTGGGCTTCCTCAGCAGTGACAACACCCAGCCCGCCTCCGCCCAGACTCTGGGGGTTGCCCCCTACAGCGCCTCCAATCAACTCCTTCCCAGCCGCGCCTCCCGCTCGTTCGATCCAGCCATGTCCCTGGTTCAACATTATGGCACAGAGTTCGGCCTGCAGGATCCAGGGCGCGAGCTGAGCCTGATGCGCACCGATCGTCCTGGCGGCAGCCGGGTCGTGACGCGCTACCAGCAGGTGTACAAAGGCATCCCGATCATGGCGGGTGAACTGATCGTCAACACGGATTCCAGCGGCGACCTGTATTCCATGAGCGGGGACCTTTCACCCAATCTCTCCCTTCCCACCAACCCCTCCATTACCGCCTCTGCTGCTCAGGGATCGGCACTCGCCGCCGTGGCCGAGTATTATCAAAGACCCGCCACGGACTTCCAGGCTTCCACACCGGCGCTTTGGATCTACGATGAGGGCATCTTCCAACCCGACAGCAAGCTGCCGCCGCAATTGGTCTGGCGGATGAATGTCACGCCGCTCAACACGGCCGGGCCGATCGATGAGCTCGTTCTCATTGATGCCAGGACCGGCACTGTCACGGCGCATTTCAATCAAGTGGACACCGTCCTGCCCATGCAACGGGATCTGCAGGATGATCCAACCGGTACGCCGGCGGATACCCCAACGGACGTTCCCGCTGCCACCTATACACCCCCGCTCCCAACCGGATCCCCCTACCCGACGAACACGGAAATTGTTTCCACTCATACAGGGAGCCGTCCCACTCCATTCCCACGCCCCACCAAGACAAGCGCCGCGCCTACACCCACACTTATACCAACGACCCGGCATACCGCGACGCCAACCGGTTCTCTCAACAGGAATAACATGGAGGTCAATCCGGCTACAGCCATTACCCGTTATGTTTCGCCCGGCGGCAGCGACGCCGGTAATACGTGTGCCAGTTCCGCCTCGCCCTGTCTCACCATCCAGAATGCGGTCAATCAATCCAGCGCAGGGGATACGATCAACGTGGCCAGCGGCACATACACCTTTGCCGGCTCCGGCAATCCAACCCCAAACGTTGTGATCATAAACCAGACCATCACCCTATCCGGCGGCTGGGACACCACGTTCAGCATCCAAAGTGGTGTGTCAACCGTCGACGGTCAGAGCACGAATCAAGGTCTTTTGTTGAACAATCTAGGAACGACCACAACAGTTGACCGGTTTGTCATTGAAAATTCTCACTCAGGAGATGGAGCAGGAATCTATCTCTACGGGGCAGATCTAATATTGACAAGGAGCACAATAGAGAGCAATGTGGCGACGGAGTATGGCGGCGGCATTTTCTTGATCAAGAACGCCTCCCTCACGATGACCAATTCGACGATCGCCGGAAACACGGCCGCAGCCGCTGGGGGCGGGATCTATGTTACCGGCACAACCACCGGTACTACTACGATCCAATTTTCCACCATTGCTTACAATGCAGTCACATCCGGCAGCGGCGGCGGGGTGTGGTTGCCTACGACCGGCACCGCGATCAACAACACGATCCTCGGCCAGAACAGCGCGGGCACCGGACCGGACTGCAGGGGCAAGATCACTTCATCCAATCACAATGTCATCAACAGCACCTCAGGCTGCACCGTAACCAAAGGAACCGGAGACCAATTCGGCGTGGATCCCAAGATTGCTGCCTCCCTAAGCGATACGCCACCCCTCTATGCTTTGCTCTCCGGGAGTCCGGCCATTGACAAGGGAAATGACACCGGTTGTCCATCGACCGACGAACGGGGCGCACCTCGTCCGATGGACGGCGATGGCAATGGAACCAAGACCTGCGATATCGGCGCGTACGAATATCCAGGCGCAGGAGTCCCAGCCGCCATCTCCGTATTCAGTGGCAACAACCAGCAGCAACAAGTCGATCAAACCTTCGATAGCCCATTGGTAGTATTGGTACTGGATGGGTTTGGAAGCCCGGTGAACAACGCGACTGTCACCTTCACTGCGCCCTCCACGGGGGCAGGCGGAACTTTTGCAAGCAGCAGTTCCAACACGGAGGTGGTTTCAACCAACGCATCCGGCATTGCGGCCTCGTCGGCGTTCACCGCCAACAGCACGGTCGGATCGTACCAGGTATCCGCGACTGTATCTGGATCCGCCGCGAGCTTCTCCCTCCAGAATCAGCCCGCAGTCGGTGCTCCGGCCAGCGTCACGATCAACGGCGGAAACAACCAACAGGGGCCCGTCGGCCAGGCCTTTGGAACTCCGCTGTCAGTTCTCGTCAGAGATGGTTACGGCAATCCGGTTCCAAGTGGCATCGGCGTGACCTTCACTGCGCCGGCATTGAGCGGGGCGAGTGGAACGTTTGCAAGCACGAGCGGCATTACGGAGAATGCTTTCACCGATCCATCTGGCATTGCATCCTCGTCCGCCTTTACTGCCAATGGCATACTCGGTTCATACAACATTTCTGCGGTTGTGATGAGTGTGCCAAGTCTGACCGCGAACTTCTCGATGCAGAACCAACCCGCCCATGGTGTTCCCGCCACGATCAGTATCCATGGCGGGAACGACCAGCAGATACCGGTCGGCCAGGCCTTCGCCAATCCCTTGTCGATCCTGGTCAAGGACGCGTATGGAGATCCGGTTCCGAGTGGCATCAGCGTGATCTTCAGCGCGCCAGCTGCCGGAGCCAGCGGTGCGTTTGGAACGTACGATGGCTCAACCCCCTATATACAGACTGTACAAACTGATTCATCGGGCATTGCGACCTCATCCGCTTTCACTGCGAACGGCACACCTGGATCCTATGCCGTTGCCGCCACAGTATCGGGTATCGGATCGCCTGCAAATTTCTCACTGCACAACCTGACCGCAGTGGGTGTGCCAGCAGGCATTTCCGTCTTCAGTGGGAATAATCAGTCGCGGATGGTCGGGAATGCCTTTGCCAATCCGCTGGAAGGGCTCGTTGTAGACAGCCTCGGGGATCCTGTCAACGGGGCCAGCGTGACGTTCAGCGCGCCGGCCAGCGGGGCCGGCGGAACTTTTGCGGGCAGTGGTACGAATTCAGAGACAGTTACCACTGATCCATCCGGCGTCGCTACAGCATCCACATTCACTGCCAATAGCACAGTTGGACAATACACGGTGACAGCCGCGGTGGCCGGCGTGGCATTACCGGTCGATTTTTCGCTTAAGAATCTAAGCACCGGGCGGTTCGTCGACGCGGCGACCGGGAGCGACAGCAACGATTGTTCTTCCGTCCCTGCGGCCTGTCAGACGATTCAGCGCGGAATCGCTCTGGCAAACAGCGGCGACGCGGTTTATGTGGCGGCGGGGACGTATCCAGGCGGCGTAACAATCGCAAACAAAAACCTGACTCTCTCGGGCGGCTGGGACAGCACCTTCTCGACCCAAAACGGTTCCTCGATTATCGACGGTCAGAAGATCAATGCGGGTGTTTGGGTGGGAGGAAGCACAAGCACCGTCGCAAGCCTCGACCATTTTGTGATAGAGAACAGCAATGGGACCGGCGTGATGAATTATGCCACCCTGACGATCAGTGACAGTTCCATCCATGACAACACTGGCACAAATTACGGAGGCGGGGGAATTTGGACCGCTGGAAGTTTGACCCTGAATAATACGACGGTCAGCCACAACTCCTCAACGGGTTATAACAGTTTTGGAGGCGGCATCTACGCCGCCGCAGGTGATCTGACATTAAATAATGTTACCGTTGCTTATAATCGGGGCTACGCCGGCGGCGGTATCTATGGCAATTATTTGACCACGGTCAGAAATAGCATTATCGCCAGGAATACTGCCGTCGGGTATGGCCCCGACTGTGTGTCAGGGGACGGATCCCATCCAATTGCGCTGAACGATTATGATCTTATCGGCAGCACCGGCAATTGTAATCTGGCGTCTGGATCAACTGATCATTTGAATGTCGATCCAGAATTATCGGCCTATCCCATGGGTGCTTCCAATTATTATCCGCTGCTTCCGCCCAGCCCTGCAATTGATGCCGGGAACCCGGCAGCCCCGGGGAGCGGAGGAAACGCATGCACGGCGACCGACCAACGCGGTATCTCGCGATCTCAACCCGGTGATTCCCGTTGCGATATCGGGGCATACGAGGTCCTTCCAAGCGGATCCGCCGCCGCGCTGGGTATCGCCAGCGGTTCAAACCAATATACAGCCCCCTTCCAAGCATTTCCGCAACCGCTGGTGGTTTACGCTATGGATGATCAGGGAAGCCCGGTCCCCGGCGTTACCGTCACCTTTACGGCTCCGGGTTCCGGCCCAAGCGGCACATTCGCAAACGGCACCACTTCAACTCAAGCCGTCACGGACAATGGCGGAGATGCCATCGCCTCCACACTCACGGCCAACGCTCAGGTTGGAGCATATAATGTGGTTGCCAGTACTTCGAGCTTATCCGTTAATCTTGCGGTGATGAACGCTGCCTGGTATGTGGCGCCGACCGGAAGCGATGCCAATTCGTGTGCATCACCTTCCACGCCCTGTCTTACTATTAATAACGCGGTCACGAAGGCAAAGGCCGGCGATACGGTCTTTGTTGCCGCGGGCACTTATACGGGCTCGGGCACCCAGGTAGTCACCATTGGAAAGACGCTCATTTTATCCGGCGGTTGGGATCCTGGTTTCAGCACGCAGAATGATCTATCCATCATCGATAGTCAGAACGCGCGCGGCGGCATCGCCGCCTTGTGCAACACCGGCCTGGTTACGATCGATCACTTCAGCATTGAGAATGGCTATGCCAACACGGCGGGTTCGGGAATCTACAGTTCGAACTGCTCATTGTCGGTCAATCATACCGTTGTCCACAACAATTATGCAGGTATCTCCGCCGATGGCAACCTAACCCTAAACAACAGCACCATTGAAAATAATATCGGCGTCACCGGGGCAGGTGGAATCCAAGCCTCTGAAAATTACGTGCTGACGATAAGCAATAGCACGATTACCGAAAATCAGGGCGGAGGCATTCAGCTGTCTGGCGTAAGCGGCCAGGAAAGTGGAGGACAGGCCGCGCTCATTGTCAATTCCACGATCACAAAGAATACAGCCAGGACCGGCGGCGGAATTCAAATAGGCTCCAGCTCACCGGTGGCCCGAACAGTTGCCATCAAAGACACCATCATTGCAAATAATTCTGCGACCAGCGGTCCCGATTGTTCCGGAAAGATCGATACATCCGATCACAACCTGATCGGGAATACTGCTGGCTGCACATTTGGCATCAGCAGCGGCGACAAGATAATTGCAGACCCGAAGATGTCGGACTTTCCTGTGGGGACCCCCCCTTATTACGCCCTGTTGAGCGGGAGCCCGGCTATTGATGCTGGCAATCCATCGACCTGTCTGGCCAGCGATGAACGCGGCGTTACACGCCCGCAGGGCGCGACCTGTGATATCGGGGCATACGAATATGTGGCGCCTCTCTCCGCCGCCCTTTTGGGTATTTCAAACGGTTCGTTTCAGAGCACACCGCCCAACGCTGCTTTTGCGCAACCGCTGGTGGCCTATGTGGTGGATGGTCAGGGAAATCCGGTGTCCGGTGTAGGGGTGACATTCACCGCGCCGTTCTCCGGTCCCACGGGAACATTCGCGAACGGCACCAATACGGTTTCCATCGACACGGACAGCAGTGGGCTGGCCGCTGCAACAACATTTACTGCCAATTCTCAATATGGCAGTTATGACGTAAATGTCACTGCTTCCGGCTTATCCGGTTCTGTCAATATCCGCCTGACGAATGAAAGCTGGTATGTTGCACCTCCTCCCCTCGGCAGTGACAGCAATCCATGCAACAATCCCGCCCAGCCCTGCCAAACGATCAACCGCGCCCTTGGCCTCGCCCTCCCCGGAGATTATGTTTATGTCGCTGCGGGAACCTATACCAGTGCCACGAATTCCGACGTGGTGACCGCTACGGAATATGTGCACATCCTTGGCGGCTGGGATGCCAGCTTCACTGCCCAAAACGGGCAAACCCTCCTCGACGGCCGACACGCCGGGAACGGATTGAGTTCATTCGGGATCGTAGATCTGTCTCAGGTGACCTTGCAGAACGGCTACTTCGGCATCTACAACACCGGCATATTGAACCTGAGCCGGGTCGCGATCATAAACAACAATAACGGCATTTACAACAATGGCTACATTACCGTTGTGAACAGTACGATCAGCGGAAACAGCGGTACCCAGAATCCGGGCACGGCAATTGAAAACGATAGTGGCACCGTGAATCTCCAATATTCAACCATATCAAATAACAATGGCTTGAATAATTATGCCATTCAAAGCACGAACCCTTCGGCGCATATTGAAATTGGGAACAGCATCCTTGCCGGCAACCTGTCCGGCGATTGCCAGGTTCTTACTGGTTCCAACATCACCTCGGATGGACACAACCTCTTCGGCTCCTCGCCCGCCTGCACCAGCGCTCAATCGCCCGCTTTTACACCTGATTCAACCGATCAAATTGGGGTTGATCCGCAAGTTGGTCCATTGCTGCCCCTGGGTTACCAGCCTGTTCTGGCCGGAAGCCCGGCCATCGATGCAGCGGGTGCGAACTGCCCGGCAACCGATCAACGCGGTCTGGTTCGCCCGCAAGATGGCGATCACAACGGATCAGCCATCTGTGATATCGGCGCATATGAATATGCTGAATCTTCCGGATCGGCTGCTTTAATCGGAGTCGATTCAGGCTCCAATCAACGTGCTGCGCCTCAGTTGGCTTTCGCAAAGCCACTGGTTGCTTATGTGATAGACGATCAGGGCAATCCGGTAGCGGGTGCGACCGTCACCTTTACTTCTCCGGCCTCGGGACCCGGCTGCATATTCAGTGATACTCACCTTGCCGAGACCACGGCGATCACCGATAGCGGAGGACTGGCAACCAGCGCAGCCGTGACAGCCAACACGCAACTGGGCACCTACAATGTGGAGGCAACCGTCGCAGGCGCATCGGACCCGGCGAGCTTTGCTTTGACCAATTTCGCATGGTTTGTGTCGCCGACCGGCACTGATTCGAATGCCTGCAGTTCGGGAGCTGCTCCATGTCTTACCATCAATGGTGCACTATATAAGCCGGGATTTACAAGCGGCGATGGGATCCTTGTCGCCTCAGGAACCTACGGTGCCAGTACCAGCGGTCCGATTGTCAGCCTCACGCGGAACGTATTTCTATCCGGCGGCTGGGACAGCACCTTCAGTACGCAAAGTGGAATGGCTACCATCGATGGCCAGGACCAAAGGCAGGATGTAACGATTGCCAGGGGAGTTCAGGATACGATCGACCATTTCATCATTCAATATGGCAGCGCTACGAATGGTGCTGATGTCTACAACCAAGGTTCATTGACGATCACCAACAGCACAATCCAGGGCGGCGTCGGATCAAACGGCGTTGGCATCTATGATGACAGCGGGAGCACCCTGACGCTTCTCAACTCCACCGTCAGGAATAATGTCTCAAACCCGGCCAGCTTCAACGGCGGCGGTATTTATCATACTGGCAATCAGTTAACCATCCGGAACAGTACCATCAGCAATAACATGGCCGAATTCGGCGCTGGCATTTATATCAATGCCGGCACGGCCCTGCTGAACAATGACACCATCTTCCAAAACACGGCGGAAAGTATCACGACGTGGGCCCTGGGCGGCGGGATCTATTCGCCAAATGGTGCAAATGTCACTTTGGGCAACACCCTTGTGGCTGGTAACGGTTCCGACCTCAGCCCGGACTGCTACGGAAGTATTGCCTCCGCAGGAAACAACCTGATCGGCAATGGGGATGGCTGCGCCTTCCAGCTGGCCGGCGGCGACCTGCTGGGCAACCATTCTGTACTGATCCACCCGCAACTGGGTGCCCTGACAAATAACGGCGGCCCGACCTCGACACACGCCCTGCTCAACGGCAGCCCTGCGATCGATGCGGGGAATAATGCCACCTGCGAATCCACAGACCAGCGCGGCGTGGCCCGCCCGCAGGGTGCCTCCTGCGACATCGGCGCCTACGAAGGAGCCGATAGCGGCCAGACCTCTACTCCGATCATACGCACCTTTAACGCTGGCCACCAACAGATCATCCCGGGCAGCTTCGCCTGTGACCAGTCCACGCCGTGCAGCGATCCCGATGCCGCCAGCGTTCAGAACTATACGACCCTCATGCAACAATTCTATCTGTCCAAGGTCGGTCGCAACGGGATCGACGGCAATAATGCGCCGTTCATCTCCACCGTGCATTTTGACACCGGATATGACAATGCCTTCTGGTCCGGAGCGCAGATGGTCTATGGTGACGGCCACGAATTCGCCCAGGCCCCCGACATCATCGGCCACGAGCTGACCCACGGGGTGACCCAGTATGGCTCGAACTTGTACGACTATTACCAATCCGGTGCGATCGATGAATCGCTCTCCGATATCTGGGGAGAAGCTTTCAAACAGGTCGGTGGGCCGGGAGGAACGCCCCTGGGGGCATCCGACCCGCTGTGGGAACAGGGCGTGGATGTCACGGGACTTGGCCCTTTCCGCAGCCTGAGCAATCCGCCCGCATTTGGCGATCCGGACCGTATGCAGAGTCCTTTGTATGATTTCGACCTGGACCGAACAGACGGCGGCGGCGTGCATCACAACAACGGCATCAACAACAAGGCGGCCTACCTCCTGATGGAAGGCGGCACCTTCAACGGCAAGACCGTGACCGCCCTCGGCATCGACAGGACCCTCGCGATCTACTACGAAGTCCAGATGAACCTGCTGACCTCCGGCGCAAATTACCTTGACCTGTACAATGCGCTCTACCAGGGTTGTTTGGACGTGGTCGGCACACACGGCATCACCACCGCCGACTGCCAGCAGGTTCAGAGTGCCGCCGATGCAGTCCAGATGAACCTTCCCCCACTCGCCAATTACATTCGCTCTGCCTCGTTCTGCCCGACCGGTACAAGCAAAGCCACCTCCGACCTCTTCTATGATAACTTTGAGGGCGGACTCGGCAATTGGAACCTGGGAGCCAACGCCGGCAGCCAGCGCTGGGGCCTTTCCAGCGCGTACGCTTCGTCGGGCGTCACTTCACTCTATGCTGATGACTACGATCCTGATCGAGGTGACCAGGACCAGACCTCCGATACCTTCGCCGCCATGGCTTCCAGCGTCAGCCTGCCGGCCGGATCCAAATCGTATTTGTATTTCAAGCAAGCTTTCGGATTTGAGTATGATAGCCACGGCAATTATGACGGCGGTGTGCTGGAGTACAGCATCGATAACGGCAGCACCTGGAAGGATGCCCACTCGCTCTTCAGCGCAGGACAGAATTACGGCGGCACCATCTTTACTCTCACCACCAAGCCAGCTTATCTTTCCTACGACAATCCGTTACATGGACGTACCGGCTTCGTCAAGGACAGCCACGGCTATGTTTCGTCCGCGTATAACCTTACCTCTTTGGCCGGCAAGGCCGTGATGTTCCGCTGGCGCCTCGGTACTGACTTCATGGGCTACGGCGATCTGGGCTGGAACGTGGACGATGTCCGTATCTACCAGTGCCTGGCCAATCCGAGTGTGCCGGGATTGAGCTTGCCGGCCAATGGCAGTTTGTCCAGCACGTATCTGCCCACGCTGGACTGGAAGGATGCCACACCCGCCGGCGGCAGCTACGAGCTTCAGGTGGCAACGAACAACCAATTCCAGCCTGTCGCTTTGGATGTCCCTTCACTTTCCGCCTCAACCTATTCATTCACGAGCGCGCTGGACCCAAACACCACCTACTACTGGCGCGTGCAAGCTACTAGTCTTACCGGACAAGTCAGCCCCTGGTCCCCAGTTTGGTCGTTCCGCACCGTACTCCTGCCTCCCGCGCTCTCGCTGCCCGCCAGCGGGACGTACGTCCAGACCACCTTCCCGACGCTTAGCTGGAGCGATCCGAACACCTCCGGCGTCACCGGTTACACCATCCAGATCTCGAAGAACAACACCTTCACCTCCATCGTGACCACCGGCACTTCCACCATACCCAGTTACACTCCGGCCAAGGCGCTGCCGATCAATTCCACCCTGTATTGGCGCGTGCAGGTCAAAGGTGGGAACGGGCCATCGCTCTGGTCATCATCCCCGGCCTGGTCCTTCCTGACCGGCAACGGGCCGTCCATCCCGGTCCCACTCTCTCCGGCGAACAACTCGCTCACCACGAGTTACAACAACCCCGCCTTCACCTGGAAGGCCAGCATCGCGCCCAGCGGCACATCCTTCGATCATTACCAGATCCAGATCGGGACGGATACTTCCTTCTCTTCGCCGGTCACCGACGCCACCACAACTGTTCCGAGCTACCCGAGCAGCCTGACGCTCCTGCCCGACACCACCTACTCCTGGCATGTGCGGGCCTACAACACCATCGGTGATTTCAGCGGATGGTCCGCGACCTGGTCGCTGCGCACCGCGCTGCCGCCCCCCACCCTCACCGCGCCGGCCACCGGCACCGATCCCCTCACCCTGCGTCCCACCTTCAGCTGGAATGCAGTCGGTCCCGGTGCCTCAAGTTATTCCATCCAGGTGTCCAAGAACGATAGCTTCACGCAGCTTGTCCTTTCTGCCGTCACCACCACTCCCAACCTGACCCCGGCCAAGGACCTGCCTGCCGCCTCGGTCGCGCCTATCCTCTACTGGCACGTTCAGGCCCAGGGTCCGAACGGTCCTTCGCTCTGGTCATCGCCGGCCCGGACGATCACCAGCCCCAACCCGCCCTCCATCCCCGTGCCCACCTCTCCAGCCAACGGCTCGCTCAGCACGAGTCCAGTCTACCAGCCCACATTGAGCTGGAAAGCGGTCACGCTTCCCAGCCTTCCATCTCCGACCACGTTTGGACACTACCATGTGCAGGTCGCGACCTCGAACACGTTTGCCTCAACGGTGGTGGATGATACTTCTGTGAGCACGATCACTTACCCCCAACTGCTCCTGCCCGCGGCTTTGAACCCCAATACCACCTACTACTGGCGTGTCAGCGCCGTGAACAGCGCCAATGAAGCCAGCGCCTGGTCTGCCACCTGGTCCTTCCGCACCCTGCTCGCGCCGCCAATTCTTCTGTCTCCCGCCGATACCGCAACCGGGGTGCCAGCCCGTCCGGCCTTCACCTGGGGGGATCCGAACACGTCCGGCGTCACGGGCTACACCATCCAGATATCCAAGTCGAGCACCTTTGCCTCGATCCTCCTGGCGGGCAGCACCACCGCGACCACCAGAACCTTTACGCCCACCAGCAATCTGGCATCCGGCACTCAGTACTTTTGGCGCGTGCAGGTCAAGGGCACGAACGGCCCGAGCGCCTGGCCCACATATTTCTCCTTCTCAACACAATGATTGGAACTTGGAAACAGATGATCCGCATGACTACCCCCATTTCAT
>Ga0335081_10011699_pt1 | contig 14209 bp, 16 predicted proteins | sample Lox_Sample_35_FD_206713 | JGI IMG/M metagenome (GOLD analysis project Ga0335081, IMG submission 206713) | Soil microbial communities from Loxahatchee National Wildlife Refuge, Florida, United States - Lox_Sample_3.5 | ecosystem: Environmental > Terrestrial > Soil > Wetlands | place: USA... | reverse complement strand
GGTCATCTCATAACATTCCCGAACCGTCGAGGCGGAAAGGACAACGGCGGGATGATCTCCATGGGTTCCCCATCGCGCCTGCATCACATCGCTTTGAGAGGGAGAAGTCGGAAGTCCCGTGCTCGGTCCTCCCCTCATGACATCGACGATGACACAAGGCACTTCGGCGATGATGGCAAAGCCCAGGTTCTCCTGCATCAGAGAAAATCCCGGGCCGCTTGTGGCCGTCATCGATTTCGCCCCGGCAAGAGAGGCGCCGATCACCGCACCGAGGCTTGCAATCTCATCCTCCATCTGGATGAAGGTCCCGTCTACTTGAGGAAGCTTGATCGATAAGATTTCAGAAATCTCGGTGGCGGGAGTAATCGGATAGCCCGCAAAAAAACGACAGCCTGCACGGAGGGCCCCCTCTACCACCGCCTCATTGCCTTGGAGTAACAATTCTTTCTGGGGAGATCTCTTCTTCCTTTGGCCCTGGCTCTTCCTCTCCACCTTTTATCTCAACCCTCTTCTTTCCCTTGGTTTTTGCTTCCACGGTAATGGCAAAATCCGGACACCGGATCTCGCACCATCCGCAATTAATGCACTTCTCGACATCCTTCACATAGGGATTACCCGCTTCGTCTTTTGCCAAGGCACCCGTCGGGCAAAAAGCAACACAAATCCCGCACGCCTTGCACCAGGCTTTATAAATATCTATCTTCGGGGTCTCCTTCTTTTTCTTTATCTCCGCCATAACCAATCCTTACCCTTATACCTCAAAAAAATTGAAGTCGGAAGTCCTTTCTTTCCAAATTCTTCTTAATCCTACAGCGATTCTTTCCGCCCCCTCCGTCATACCCGCGAAAGCGGGTGTCCAGGGTTTCCTGTTAAAATAGGAACCCAGTTTCATACATTTCTGGTTCCCAGCCTTCTCAGGAGCGCATCCTGGATTTCCGTTTCTACGGGAACGATAGAAAAAATCCCCTGTGGTGTTAATTAATAGTAAGTTAAAAAAACAAGCGTTGTCAAAGGCTTTCAACGATCGCGGAGGCAAATTCAGAGCATTTGAGCTTCTTCGCGCCTTTCATTTGACGGGCAAGATCGTATGTGACGGTCTTCCTTGATATGGTCTTCTCCAGAGCTTTCCTGATCTTCTTTCCCGCCTCTCTCCAGCTCAGGTAGTCGAACATCATTGCTCCGGAAAGAATGAGAGATCCCGGATTGACCATATCTTTATTGGCATACTTGGGCGCTGTCCCGTGAGTAGCCTCGAACACAGCGGCTCGATCCCCGATATTTGCTCCGGGTGCCATGCCCAAGCCTCCCACCTGGGCGGCCAAAGCATCGGACATGTAATCTCCGTTAAGGTTGGGCATAGCGAGCACGTCGTAGTCTTCCGGCCTTAGCAGGATCTGTTGAAACATAGCATCAGCAATCCGGTCCTTAAGAAAGATCTTCCCTTTGGGAAGAGGCTTTACTTTTTGACCAACTAACTCACTCTCTACTAGGACGCGATCTCGGAATTCTTCCTTGGCCACCTCATATCCCCAATCACGGAACGCCCCTTCGGTGAACTTCATAATATTTCCTTTGTGAACCAACGTGAGGCTCTTTCGGCCATGAGCGAGCGCATATTGGATGGCCATCCGAACTAAGCGCTTTGTTCCAAAACGGCTGATGGGCTTAATTCCGATTCCGGAATCCTCCCGAATCTCCCTCCCCATCTCTCTCTCAAGAAACGCCCTCAGTCGTAATGCTTCCTCCGAACCTTCCTTCCACTCGATCCCTGCATAAACATCCTCGGTGTTTTCCCGAAAGACAACGATGTCCACTTTTTCCGGGTGCTTTACCGGGCTTGGTGTACCCGGAAGATACCTCACCGGTCGGATGCAGGCATAGAGATCGAGTTTTTGCCGGAGTAACACATTGATACTGCGAATCCCTCCGCCTACAGGAGTTGTCAAAGGGCCTTTGATGCCGATTTTGTGCTCCCGAATCGTCTCGATGGTCTCCTCCGGAGCCCAATCCTTTTTCAATTGAAATGCCTTCTCTCCCGCATAGACTTCGAGCCAATGCACCTTTCTTTTGGCCTCATAGCATTTCTTTACGGCGGCATCAAAAACTCTTACGGATGCTTTCCAGATATCCGGGCCCACTCCGTCGCCCTCGATATACGGAATGATCGGTTGATCAGGGACATTGAGCTTTCCGTCTTGCCCGTACTGAATTTTTTCTCCATCCATATTTTCTCACCTCACGGCCTGCGTCACCTCAAAGAATATAGGTGATTTTTTGGGTTTAAATCGGCAGCGAGAGGTTGTTGCAGGCCTTCCTACAGACAAGAAATAATAATATAGTGCGTTTAACACTTCTTTACATTATTTCCCAAGCCGTCATTCCCTCGAAAGCGGGAATCTAGTTGAAAAGACTGGATTCCGGATCAAGTCCGGAATGACAAACAAAGTAAAGGCATTTTTGATGCACTGCACTAGGGACAGCCACTCAATAAAGTCAAAGCATGACGGGCTAATCGTAGATCTTCATCCCCGTAAGTCATCCACTGTTTTGCTTTTCGGAAAATCTCTGTATTAGGGGGATCCATAGATTACCATGCTCTCTTGCCAGGCAGGACGGGCAATCGTACCAGGAATATAGCGATCTCTCTCAAATTCCTCTGGGGTGAGAATGATAATATCTCTTGCAAACCCAAGACCCCGCAGGGCTCGATCCATAGCCACCATTAAATCGCGTCGATTCCTTTAATGGAACAGATAACCAACAGATCGACATCGCTATGCTTGTCCGCCTTCCCTTTCGCTTGGGAGCCGAAGAGAATAATTCTCTTGGGGTGAAAGTTGTCGGCTAATCGTTGTGCTGCCTTTTTAAGTGTTTCTTCGGTGATCAATGAAATTCTCCCCTCTATTTATCCCTGATATTTTAAGGAAAAAATAAGAATAAAGCAAAATATTTGCACTTCATGAAGGGTGGTGTTGAAACCTTTATGGAAGAAATATTCACTGGCCATATTTCCCAAAAACCAGGCTGGTGCAGTTGCCGCCGAAGGCGAAGGAATTGGAAAGGACAACCTCTACCTCCGCCTCGCGCGATTTCCCAGGAACGTAATCGAGATCACAATCCTCATCCCCCTTCTGGTGGTTGAGGGTGGGAGGAATAAATTGATGAATGATCGAAAGAACCGAGGCAATCGCTTCAATGGCTCCTGCTGAGCCGAGGCAATGACCTACCGACGATTTTATGGAGCTGACAGGAATCGAGTAAGCCCTTTCACCAAAAACATTTTTGATCGAAAGCGTTTCGGCTTTATCGTTAAGCGGTGTGCCTGTTCCATGGGCATTGATATAATCCACCTCAGTAAGGGATATGCCACTTTCTTCGATGGCCGCCTTTATAATGCGAGCCCCTCCCATTCCGGTTGGTTCAGGGGCAGTAATGTGATAAGCCTCCCCCCCAATTCCATATCCCAAAAACTCCGCATAAATCCTCGCGCCTCTCTTCAAGGCTGCATCGAAATCCTCTAAAGTGAGGATGCCCGCTCCCTCGCCCAAAGACATCCCGGCTCTCTTTCGATCGAAAGGCTTACACGGAGAAGGGTCAGTAGCCTTTAAAGAATTGAACCCGCCAAAAGTGAGTTCGTTCAAGGCTTCGCTCCCTCCGCAGAGAACGGCTTTACATTTCCCGGTTCGAATGAGATCCGCTCCATAACCGATGGCGGTCGCCGACGAACTGCATGCTGTGGTCACAGTGAATTTCGGGCCTGAAAATCCGAATCTCTCTGCAACACGGTCAGTGGTATAACTTAGTATAAAGGGCCAGATAAGAGAAGGTCTGGACTTTCCCTTGGCAAGGATTTCCCGGTGATAGGCCTCTGCCTCAAACATTCCGCCCGCGCCCGCTCCGAGACAGACCCCGACCTCCTCCGAAGGATAAGAACGAATCCCGGAGGTCTTCACCGCCTCCTCAGAAGCGATGAGACCGAATTGGTCCGTCCGAGAGAGCTTCTTCAGCTCTTTCTTTTTAAAGAATCCCTCAGACCGATAATCTCTGATCTCTGCTCCGATTTTACATGGATATTTCGAGGTATCAAAAAGAGTGATCGGTCCAATACCCGTTCGCCCCTCTTTCAAAGAATGAAAAAACTCCTCCACATCCTTTCCCGTCGAGCAAAATATCCCCATTCCCGTAATTGCAACTCGTTTCATCTTTTTTGCAAATCCACCGTAAATGATCCCCTCCCCCTTCGATGGGGGAGGGCCAGGGCGGGGGTGGACAGAAACAACTTACCTCGTCCCCTCTTGGAAGGACAGTTACTTATATCATTTTCAAACAAATACCTGCAAGATAAGATCAGGCCAGGAGAATGGGCGGACGGGGCCAAGTCTTCACAAAATAATTATAGAGAGACTTTTACTTTTTTTTAAAAAGCCGAGAATTTACTCACCCAGTAAGCATAAAAAGGCGCATTTTTTGCCGGGACAAGGGAGCGGGAAAGGAGGAAGTCTTGAAATTCGGGCAAGATTCTATCTCTCATCTGCCGCCCCAAATTTGCCAAAACTCCAATGATATACGAATTTCGTATTTTCTGGTATTATAGGGAAAACACGAAATAGAATCAACAATTTTGTACAATTTTATAGACAAAACCGGCTCAAATTGGTAAAAAGTTGAATCTAAAGGACCCGGTTTCAAGAAAATACGAAATTCGTCTATTAATTGTTGAGGCGGGCCGCTTGAGTCGCGCCTGATATGGATATTATATGATAAACAAAAAGGCGCGACTCCACGCTTTCACCTGCCTCGCTGTCCGGCTTAGGCCGGACTGATTCGCTCGGCAGCTCACTCTGTTAGGGCCACAGGAGACTATATTGCCAGAGTGGTTTGGATTCAGGAGCCCCCAGGAGCTTCTCGCCAAACTTGAGCGAGAACTGACGCGTCTCCAGCAGAACCCCAGCGATGGAGACACGACGTTCAACTTCTTCATTACGGCTTGGAGCCTTGTCGATTGGTTGCACCCGGGTAACCCATCTGCTCGGGAGGCGCTCCGCGCCAACCATCCGATTCTTCAGGTTGTTGCCCACTTGGCCGACGGCGCGAAGCACTTCCAGCTTGGTAATCCGAAGCACAGGTCTGTCTTGAACACTGCGCGTGGCGCCAATTGGGGTGCTTGGCCCATGCCCATGAATCCGGGCCAGCGCCCCGTATCCCCAAGTGCTCTGTTTGTCCACCTGGACGGTGACGCTGCGAAGGAGTTTGGGAGCTTCCCTGCCGCAGTAAAGCTTGCGGAGGCGACACTTGCTTGGCTACGAGATTACATCACAACCATGCGGCAAAATGCGCCCTAACAAAGGCATCGAGACCGACGCCGAATAGCATCGATCATTTTTCCGCAAAGGTTTGAGTCGGCGCGGCTCATGCCTTAGCGTTAGCCCTACAGTAAAAGAGATGAAGATACGGTTGAATCAGACACTTTATGAAAAGTAGCCTTTTCCCCCTGCCTTGACATAGCATCCCTCTGTGATTATAATGTAATTACGTTTCACCGGGAGGGAGTGCCTTATGAAGACTCGTTTGGTTCGTATTGGTAATTCGCGTGGTGTTCGGCTGCCTAAAGCAATCATTGCCCAAGCCGGGTTGACCGAAGAAGTAGAGTTGGGTGTGCGAGACGGAGCCGTCGTCATCGCCCGCACCAACTCCGCTCGCTTGGGATGGGCCAACGCGGCCAGGCAAATGCGTGAACGCGATGAAGATCTTTTACTTGATCGACCTCTTCCTACCGTTTTTGACGAGAAGGAGTGGAAGTGGTGATCACAGAAGTCGTCCGTCGGGGCGATGTATTCTTAGTTAGTCTGAACCCAGCCCGAGGAGGCGAGATCCAGAAGACTCGCCCCTGTGTAGTTGTCTCGCCTGACGAACTTAACGCCTATTTGCGAACTTTTATCGTGACTCCCCTAACAACCGGAGGCTATCCCTATCCATTCCGGGTCCCGTGCCGGTTTGAAGGCCGGGCTGGATACGTAGTGATTGACCAGATTCGCACCGTCGATCGGGAGCGCCTGGTGCGTCGGCTTGGTAAGCTTTCGCCATCCACTCTGGGGCGTGTTCTTACGATATTGCAGGAGATGTTCACACCATAATCACGGTCTAACCACCGCATCAACCTGGCGCGGATTAGCCGCGTCAGGTTTTGGAATTGGTGATTTCCCGCGCAAGTCATGCAAATCGTTAGCCCGTGATTAATAGATGAGGACATGATAAAATAGGATAGGAATGGAGGTTTATGGTTATGAGAAAAGTAGAGAAATTAGAAAATGAGGTCCAGCAACTCAACCCAGATGAACTTGCCGCGTTTCGGGACTGGTTTCGAAGGTACGACTCTGACGAATGGGATAAGGAGATTGAGCGGGATATTTCGGCAGGTAGACTCGACAAGTTAGCACAAGAGGCGATTGCGGCCCATAAAGCTGGAAGGACGAGAGAAATTTGAAGCATTTTGCTGCGCCCTCTTTTTGGGAAACCTACCAACGACTTCCTGTGAACGTCCAAAAACTCGCTGACCAGTGCTATGAAATCCTAAAATCAAACCCTCGACATCCTTCTCTTCACTTCAAGAAGACCGGAAAATACAGCTCGGTGAGAGTCGGCCTGCACTATCGCGCACTTGGCGTCCGTGTCCCCGAAGGATTGTTATGGTTCTGGATTGGAACACATGACGAGTACCAGAAAATGATTAAGGGGCAGGGCTAACACTTATAAGGCCTCCTTGTGTCAATAGATAAATCTTTCCTCCAACGAAAATAGTTTTCCTTTCGTCCTATCTCGTAACTGACTATCTGACTGTTGCTAACGGTTCCAACTTCGTTTCCGTATCGGTGCCGAGTTGCTGCACCAAACACTTATAGAGGTTCAACTGCCCATCACGGATCAAATAAATCAACCCGACCGGGAATAGACCTTTGAGGTTTTGATTCAAGGTGAGTGCCCGGCGGGTTATTTAAATCGTTATACGAGATGAATGAGAATGACTGAAATTCACCCAGCAATATTTGCTTTCATTTCAGCAGCCTGCCTAGCATCCATTCAGATCAGACGCATTATGACCCCTGATAACAATTTCAACAATCGAACAGAAGAGGCAATAGGCAGTGCTCTTGACTTATGGACGGCCTTTCGAGAAAAGCATACCTTGAGACCCCACAACCGTTCCTCGGATACTTCTTCATGCTTGAGGACTGCGATGCATCCAATCGAGCTGTCAGTGTTGAAGAACCGCATTTTAAGGTCTTTCCCGAGTTTGTCGGCGCATCCTATATGCGCCGTTATGAACTCTTCTATCGGAAGCTTGTATTAGAGAGACATTACACAGCATCTGCCTTCATCAACTCATCGAGCGTTGGCGGTCTTAAAGGTGTTTACAAAACACCAGCGGATGATCTGTCCATGGAGCGATTTGCAAAGATGCTGGTTGCCCATGTTGCGACCTTTGTGTGAAACCATGTCATCAACGGCCCACAGGTTAATCAATGGCGATGCCCGGGATTTGTCCTTTTTGAATGATCAATCGGTTCACCTTGTTGTCACGTCACCACCCTATTGGAATCTTAAACGGTACAACGAAAACCCCGACCAACTGGGGCATATTCAGGACTACGAAACCTTCCTGAGAGAATTGGAGAAAGTGTGGAGGCATGTTTTTCGTGTTCTTGTCCCCGGAGGCAGGCTTGTGTGCGTCGTCGGTGATGTCTGTGTGGCCAGACGCGATTTTGGACGCCACCTGGTGTTTCCCCTCCACGCAGACATCTGCGTGATCTGCCGTCGGATCGGCTTTGACAATCTAAATCCGATTATTTGGCATAAGATCGCCAATGCATCCTATGAGGTGGCTAATGGGTCCAAGTTTTTGGGCAAGCCATATGAACCCAACGCCATCATTAAGAACGATATGGAATTCATCCTCATGCAACGAAAGCCCGGAAGATACCGGAAGCCGTCTGACTCGCAGCGCAAAGCAAGCATGATATCCAAGGATGAGTTCGACCGCTGGTTTCAGCAAATCTGGAATATCCCCGGAGCATCAACGAAACAGCACCCAGCTCCGTTTCCGTTGGAACTCGCGTCCCGCCTCGTCCGCATGTTTTCTTTTGCAGGGGATACGGTGCTCGACCCGTTTTGCGGATCTGGCACAACCATGATTGCCGCTCTTAGAACAGGTCGGAACAGTATAGGTGTCGAAATCGAGCCGGAGTATTGTCGGATGGCGGCTCGATATTTGAAGGCCGAAAACTCCGACTTATTTTCGAGTGAAAATCTAATTTTCGAGAAGACGACTACGGAGCGCGCATGCCTTGTCAGAGAAGATCAGGCGCTTTACGAAGTCCGCCCTGCCAAGAAAAAACTGGATTAGGCCAATAAACCATCAGCACGAGCGGTTGGCTTGCAACCACCACCGATTTCAGTCATTATTTGTAAAAAATAACTGCAAACAGATGATCCAATAGTGGCACCAGGCCTGCCATTTCTACATATCAAGGAGAAGAATAAAAATGCGCTTTAGCCATTTCACCGCGGCCACCCTTATCGTGATGCTTCATCTGGTCATTCCGCTCGCGTTGATTCTATGGGCGTGGGTAAGAAACTACGCCAGCATGACGACATGGGGTATCCAGATGCTGCTCCTCATTTCTTACACAGTATTTATTTTCCTCATGGGGTCGTGGGTATACGCAAGCTTCTATTTGCGCTACACGATCCTCATCCTTACCATCGTGGCCGCGATATGGTCCTTCATGCACGTAAGAGGGCTGCCATTGTTCGTGACACCTCATTTCTCAGGATGGGCCGGATACGGCGCGGGCCTAATTATCTCAGCGGTGCTGGTCTATCTCGTGGTGGGCGCGGTCAGGTCTCACTTCTACGACGAGACTCCCGTTAATCTCGCTTTTCCATTCAAGGGCGGTACGTACGCAGTCTTCGAAGGCGGTAACGGCAGAGCAAGCTCCCTTATGAACTATCACTACGGTGCATCAATCCACAAAGGCGCCCGTACAAATCTTTCAATGAGATACGCGGTGGACATCACGAAGGTCACCCGGTGGGGAAATGACGCCGACGGATTCCTGCCCATGCAAAATGATAAGTACGCCGTTTTCAATCAAGTCGTGTACAGCCCTTGCGATGGCGAGGTATTTTACGTCGAAGACAGATGGCCTAATGAAACACCGTGGAGCGGTAAACCCCCGTACAATGTGGGCAACCATGTCTTGATTACATCGAACAACTTCGGTGTCCTGATGGGTCACTTACAGAGGGGGAGTATTTTGGTAAAGAAGGGTGATAGGGTCAAAAAGGGACAGCCCATTGCACAGTCAGGTAATTCCGGATGGACGAGTCAACCACACCTTCATATACAAGCGATGAGAAAATCAACTGGCTCACTCTGGGGGTGGGAGGGAATACCCATTTTCTTTGACGGCAAGAATCCGGTCAAGAATAGTCTCTTCTTTGAGCATTGACATCTGGGTTAAATCCAAGAAAACTTTGGCCGCCTCGGAGCGATTTATCGTTACGTAGTAATGTAGTGTGGCACGGGATTCGAAAAGGAGATGATTTTTATGAAAGAAGACCGGCCGAGTGTAACGGCAGAGCGCGTGGCGATGCGACGCGCAGCGCATCAACTTCTGGATGATCCGAAGGTTTTCGATGACCCCGTTTCACTTCGGATCATCGGCAAAAAAACCGCGTCTGCGTTGCAAGCCGATCCACACCAATTTGAGACTACACCCCTGTCACCTTACTTGCGAGCTTTTGTAGCCGCGCGCAGTCGATACGCCGAGGATGAGCTTGCTCTCGGCGTTCGACGTGGCGTGCGCCAATATGTCATCTTGGGAGCAGGGCTTGACACATTCGCCTACCGAAACCCATATCCTGAAGAAGTGCTGCGCGTTTTCGAAGTCGACTACCCTTCGACACAGACCTGGAAGCGAGCGCGTCTGGAGGAGGCTAGCGTCGCGCTCCCGGGTAATCTTACGTTCTCGCCAGTTGACTTTGAAACGCAGACGCTCGAAGAAGGGTTGCAGAGTGCAGGCTACGATCCGAACCAATGTACATTCTTTTCATGGCTTGGCGTAACGGAATACTTGACGCCCGAGGTCGTGATGGCGACATTGCGTTTTATCGGGTCGGCGCCTGGGGGAAGCGGAGTCGTCTTTGACTATATGATCTCGCCATCTTTGTTGACTCCGGCCCAGCGGTCGCGCTTTGATGCGGTTTCACGGCGGGTCGCCTCGGCAGGGGAGCCGTGGCAAGCATATTTTGACCCCGAATTATTAGCGAGAGATCTACGAGCCATGGGCTTCGGATATGTCGAGGACTTAGGCCCGGAAGAGATCAATGCAAAGTACTTCAAGAATCGCAAAGACGGGCTTCGAGTTGGGAGCCTGTCGCACATAATGAATGCTCAGGTTTGAAATGCCGAGGGAGGGTTTATATGATTCCGCCGTCCACGACAATCGTCTGGCCGGTGATGTAATCTGATTGACCCGAGGCAAGAAAGAGGACGGCCCGGGCGACTTCTTCCGGCTTGCCCAGCCTACCGAGGCTGGAGGACTTGATGATGGCGCCAACCTTCTCTTTTGGCATCTTGGACACCACTTCCGATTCGATCAAGCCCGGGGCCACTGCATTCACATGGATGTTGAAGGAGCCCAACTCTCGGGCAAGGGATTTTGTGAAGCTGATCATCCCTCCTTTGGTCGCCGCATAATTGGCCTGGCCCGGAGTGCCCATGATTCCGCTGATGGAAGAAATATTGATGATCTTTCCTTTCCTCTGAGGAATCATCTTTCGAATCACAACTCTGCAACAATAAAAGAGGCTATTCAGATTTGCTCTGACGAGAGAATCCCAATCCTCGTCGCTCATCAGCATGAGGAAGTTGTCCCTGACGAGGCCCACATTGTTTACCAAAATATCGATCTTCCCGTATTGGGCGAAAGTCTCCTCCACCATTTCTTTTGCCTGATCGAGCAGCGTGACATCCGCTTTAAACAAGGCGAGGCTGAGCCCTCTCGATTTGGCTTCCTCCATCAAACGCTCTGCGGCCTCCACATCCTTTGAAAAATTGGCAACCACCTTTGCTCCCTCCTGAGCAAAGAGAAGAGAGACCGCCTTCCCGATCCCCTTCGTTCCCCCGGTGATTATTGCTACTTGATCCTTTAACAGCATCTTCATCCTCCCCCCTCGTCTCTCTCCCCAATTACAAATTTGTTACTCCCCCCCGTGTCCAGCACGGGGTAAACTCCGGCGGGAGTCCAGTGTCGTTAGGGGCTTCTGGACTCCTGCTTTCGCAGGAATGACATTTTATGAGGTGCCCTCATTTTTGGTCATTTGAAATTTGGGCTTCATTCGAACCTTGGGCTTTGACATTTGTCATTTCAGCCCCCAAGGGGTCTTACTCTTGCTCTTTTCATTCTTCCCACCAACTCCCAAAGGGGGCCGCGAATTCGGAATCTCCGTATCTGCTCTATCAGATTCTTTGTGATGTTAATTTCCAGTCCGGGGACGATCCACCGTTGCCTCGCAAGGGCTTTCTCCTGAACGATCTCAATCAGTCTCCCTCCCAGTTTTGGTGAAATATAAAAATGAGGGTAGATGAGGTCCGCATCCCGAGGGAGAACATCCTGAGAAAGAGCGACCTGCTCCAATTCCGTCCCTGGATAGATTCGGACGCCCAACATTGCAATGATGGCCGTGGGATTGATTTGATCCATCAAATGGAAAGACTCCTCTATTGTCTCTTCATCTTCGCCCGGGCCTCCGAATAGAAGATAGTGGCACTGGTTCACCATCCATTTGGAACAGATCTCCGAAGCTTGGATGATGTCCTCTCGCGTGAAAGACTTCCTGTAGCTCTTGAGCATTCGTGGAGACCCTGAATCCGTCCCAAATTCGATCCCGTCACACCCGGCCTCTTTCATCCTTTGTAACAGCGTTTCATTCATAAAGCCCGGGTTGACAAAGGCACTCCATTTTACGTTCACCTTTCTTCGAACCATCTCCCGGCACAGCGCATCTGCATGGGAGGTTGGATAGTTAAAAATATCGTCAACAAAATAGACGTAGTCCACTCCCTCTTCCACGAGGTGTTCAATTTCCTCTACCACATCCTCCGCCTTTCTCAACCTGACTTCTTTCCCTTCCAACAAAGGGTAGGTGCAGTAGATACAGGAGAAAGGACAGCCTCGCTTCGTCTGAATATTTCCCATCCCTCCTTCTTCGAGATAGCGGCGTGTTTCGAAAAGACTCCGATCAGGGCATGAGACGGAACGAATCCTTGCTCCTTCTACCAAGGGGGGAAAAGGTTTCTCTTTCATCAGAAGGCAAGGGGACGGAGAGACGGGGTCGCTTTTTTCGAGACATCTGGCTAATTGCAGGAAAACTTCCTCTCCCTCTCCCACAATACCAAAATCGACGTCTAAATACTGAAGAAGCTCTTTGGGGGCCAAAGAATATCCCGAGCCTCCGATAACCAATCGTGCCGAAGAGAATTGACGACAAACCCCAATGACCTCCTCCACCCCCTTGAGATAAGAGAGGGAAGTCGGATAGGTGAGGTTATCGAGATTTCTCAAAGAAATGCCAATCAGGTCGGGTTGAAAGCGCTGGAGGGTGCTCTTCAGATCGGCCGATGCCTCTTGAGAAAAGCAAAGGTCGATGACTTCAATCGGATGGCCATCTTCTCTCAATACCTTGGCGATGTAAGCCAACCCCAGAGGAAAGACGGGGAAAGGCATCCTCTCACGGTTGGCGGAGATCAGGAGAGTTTTCATAAGGAAGCTCTTTTTCTTTGATCCTTCGAATCACCTCCATCTGGGCACCCCGCAGGACGAAGTTCGACATCAAGAAGTAAAAGAAGTGATGCCTGGGGCCCCAGAGCAAACGCTTTAATATCGACCGAGGGGCGCAGGCATATTTCTGCGCCCACAGGTATCCTTCTTGGAGTTCCCGGACGGTCATCTTTCTCGGCTCGAAGACCACATGGCTCATGTCATAATGGGACCAGTCACGGTCGAAGATCCTCCCTTCCTCTTCCAGCCGTTTCTGGAGGGGAGTTCCCGGAAACGGGGTGAGAATGGAAAAGGTGGGAAGTTCGATATTGTTCTTCTGCACAAATTCGACCGTTTCCCTGAAAACGTTCGGAGTATCTCCGTCGAACCCAAAGATGAAGGAACCGTGAATCCCGATTCGGTGTTGTTGAATTGTCTTGATCCAGTTCGATAATTCCTTTGCCTCCACGAATCGTTTTGAAACGCCGTCCAGGTTCTCCTGAAGAAGAGACTCAAAACCGATGAAGAGGGAGATGCAGCCGCTCTCCCGAGCCTTTTTGAGAAGTTTTCCATTCGTGGCGATCTTGATGGTGGTAAACCCCATCCACTTGACGCCGTGTCGTTTGAGGATGTCGAAAAGGCCGAAGGCATAATCCTCTTTTGCCGTCGCATTGTCATCCGCTAAAAAGAGATACTCTCCTTTTTTCTTGATGATCATGGAGAGTTCTTGATCCACCTCTTCGAGCGGACGAAGCCGGTAGCGCTTACCGTTGATGATTGGTACCGAGCAAAATTCGCACCGGTTGGGACAACCGCGCGTGGTTTCGATCGCCTTAAAGAACGGGTGGTAGCGCTTGCTCAGGAGATCCCGCCTGGGAAAAGGCATCCCATTTAAATCCGACCGTTTTTGGTTTTTGTAGAAAGGCTTGAGCTCCCCTGCCTCAAAGTCTTTCAGGAATTTCTCAAACATTCCCTCTGCCTCTCCGAGGAAGACAGCATCAGCATGTTCTTTTGCCTCTTCGGGCAAAAAACTGGGGTGGACTCCTCCCAAAATCACCTTGACTCGCCTCTCACGAAAGCGATCCCCAATCGCATAGGCTCTTTTGATCACGCACGTCAAACCGGTGATTCCCACCAAATCAACATCGGCGTTAAAATCAACCTCTTCAATCGCTTCGTTGATGATCTTGACTTTATAGGTTTGGGGAAAGAGAGAGGCGACAAGGGTGAGGCCTAATATGGGAAAAGGGTAAAGGGCATCATTAGAATACTTAATCCCTTTCTCCCGGGGAAAGATGAGAAGAACTTTTTTGGAATGCGGAATGCGGATTGCGGATTGCAGAATCACTTTTTCCCTTATTCCATAAATTCCTGCCGCCTACGGCCTT
>Ga0335081_10011698_pt1 | contig 14209 bp, 14 predicted proteins | sample Lox_Sample_35_FD_206713 | JGI IMG/M metagenome (GOLD analysis project Ga0335081, IMG submission 206713) | Soil microbial communities from Loxahatchee National Wildlife Refuge, Florida, United States - Lox_Sample_3.5 | ecosystem: Environmental > Terrestrial > Soil > Wetlands | place: USA... | reverse complement strand
GTGATCGACTTCCGCCGCGTCGCGCTCGCGTACGCGGACGAGGTGCGCGCGCGCGGCGGGGAGATCCTCACGGGCCGCGAGGCGACGGCGATCCGCTCGGCCGGCGACGCGTGCGAGATCGCCACGAGCGCCGGGCCGGTGGAGACGCGCGTCGTCGTCGCGTGCGCCGGCCTCCACTCTGACCGCGTCGCCGCGATGACCGGCAGCGCGCCGCGCGACCACCGGATCGTCCCGTTCCGCGGCGACTACTACACGCTGAAGCCGGAGGCGCGGCGCCTCGTCAACGGCCTCGTCTATCCCGTGCCGGATCCGACGTATCCGTTCCTCGGCGTGCACTTCACGCGGCAGATCGACGGCGGCGTCGTCGCCGGCCCGAACGCCGTGCTCGCGCTCGCGCGCGAGGGCTACCGGCGGACGGACGTCAGCGCGCGCGACGTCGCGGACACGCTGGCGTTCCCCGGCTTCTGGCGCCTCGCCGCGCGGAACCTGCGCATGGGCGCGCTCGAGGCGTGGCGCGACGCCGTGAAGCCCGCGTTCGTCCGCGAGCTGCAGCGTTACGTCCCGGAGATCCGCGCCGGCGACGTCGACTTCGGCCCGTCAGGCGTGCGCGGCCAGGCGCTCGCGCGCGACGGCTCGCTCGCCGACGACTTCCTGCTGGCGGAGGCTCAGAACGTCCTGCACGTGCTGAATGCACCCTCACCGGCCGCCACCGCCTCGCCGGCGATCGGCCGGTATCTCGCGGAGCAGGCGGTCGAGCGCTTCTTCGATTCGCCGCAGTAGACCAATCGGTGACGGCGCGTTGACGCGACGGTGACGTCGACGACGGAGATTTGCGGCGTGGCGCAGATGTCTCCGCAGGCAGTGGACCCGCCTCAGACGCGTGAGAAGCGGGGCGCAGGGTGATCATCAAGCCCGTGATCGGTCAGTGGGAGGTGCCGAGCATCGAGCGAATCGAAACCCTCGAGGAGCGCCGGATCGCGAGGCTGCCGGTGCCGGGGCTGCTCGGCGACATCCAGCAGGATCTGGGGGCGGCGTCGCTCACCGTCGAGCTGTGCGGCTCGCTGAACGGGGACGAGGCCCGCGACGACTTCCTGCAGTCGCTACGCGAGAGCTTCCGCGCGGGCGATCCCGTCTCGTTCGCCGCCGACATCACGAACGCGGCCGATCTCGACCAGGTGATGATCGACGAGCTGCAGCTCGAGGAGGTCGCCGACTCGGCCGACAGCTTCCGCTACCGGATCGTCCTGCGGGAGTATGTCGAGCCGCCGCAGCCGCCGCCGTCTGTCGACGATCTCGGATCCGATCTCGGTGCCGATCTCGACGGCCTCGCATCGGTGGGCCTCGACGGGTTGAACCTGCCCGACCTCCTCGGTGGGGTGCCGGACATCTCCAATCCGGTGCCGCCGCTGCAGCCCGCTCTGCAGGCCGTCCAATCTGCGACCGCGCAGGTCCCCGACCTGCTCCAGGGCCTCAAGTCGACCTTCACGGGCTGATGGGACTCGCCGCGCTCACCGACGCTCTCGGGACGTACCTCGGGTCCGCGCTCGATCCGGCACCGTCGCTCGTTGGATCGACCTACCCGGCGGTGAGCGGAGATCTCCCGGCCGTCGTCGTCTCCTGCACCGACGTCGTGCACCAACTGCAGGGGATCGGCCGCCTGCCCGCGCAGAGCATGTCGGGAGCGCTGCCGGTCTCGACCACCGTCGACCTCGCCGATCCGGTGGCGACGTTCCCGGACGCGGTCGTGACGCTCCTCTCGACCGACCGGCTGACGCTGACCCTCCCGCATGGCCCGCTGGTGGCGGCGGACGGTACGACGACGACGTTCGGCTCGGCCGATCTGCACGTCACGGTCGGCGCAACGACCTTCACCGTCGTCGACGCGGCGCCCGGAGCCGGCGACGTCCGGCCCGATCCCGACCTCGGAACGCTCGAGTTCGGCGCCGCGCTGCCCGCTACCGGGACTCTCGCGGCGTCGTACTTCGTCGGCGAGTGGGAGGTCCGGACGGAGCGGTACCAGGGTCTCTTACTCGTGGAGACGTTCGCCGCAGACGCCGCGGGCGTCGACACGCTCAGCCGAGCGATCGAGACGGCGCTGCTCGAGCCCGCCGGGGCGCCGCCGCAGGGGCTGAATCAGATCGAGCCGACGTCGTGGCAGGCGGTGGAGGAGGCGGGAACGAACCGCGCCTCTGCGCGCAGCCGCGCACTCGGGTTCAGCTTCGACTACGAGCTCGTCGAGCCGCATCTCGCAGCGGGCGGCGGCCTCATCTCCACGGTCTCGGTCAACTCGACCTTCGGGGCCGAGCACTTCGACGTGCAACGGGAAGGGAGCACTCCATGAGCGAGTCAATCGCCGAGATGATCATCCCCGGCACCTACATCGAGGTTCGCGCCGAGGGCCTGATCAGCGTCACCAGTCCGGCGACGGGAAACATCGGCGTTGTCGGGACCGCCTCGCGCGGTCCAGTCGGGACGGTCGTCCCGCTCGGCAGCTACGCCGACGCGATCGACACCTTCGGCGTGTATGACCCATTTGCGACTCCGACCGTCACCGACACTCCGTTGACGTTGACGCGCGCGATCGAGCAGCTGTACATGGGCGGCGCCGGCTCCGTGTACGCGGTGCGGATCGCGAACGGCGACCCGACCTTCGCTTCGGCCGATGTGCACGCGTCCGGCGCGGCGGAGGGGTTCACGCTCACGGCGATCGACGCCGGTTCGTGGGGCAACACGATCGAGTACACGCTCGTCAACCAGGGGACGGACGCCGACCCGAACTGGACCCTGACGCTCGTCGCGGGCTCGACGAAGGAGGTCTACAGCGGGGCCAACGTCGGCGCCGTCCACGACGCGGTCGCAGGCGGAAGCTCCGCGCTCGTCACGATCGGAACAGCCTCCAACCTGAGCTCGGCCTTCGACACCGTGGCGGCGGCGACCGCGTTCACCGGCGGCTCGGACCTGCCGAACGTGAGCTCGACAGACGTCGAGTCGGGCCTTGCCGCGCTCGAGCCCGACATCATCAACATCCTCGTCGTCGCGGGGATGGGCTCGTCGACGATCCGCGCCGTCGTCGGTGCGCACCTCGAGCAAACCGAGAACGACGGTCGCGAGCGGATCGCGATCCTCGGCACGACGAGCTCCGACGCATCCGACGTGGCCGCCGAGGTGGCGCTGATCGCCGACAAGCGCATCGTGCTCGTCGCCCCCGGCATCCAGGCGACGGACGCGCCGACCGGGACGAACGTGACGCTTCCGCCGGCGTATCTCGCCGCGGTCGTGGCGGGGAAGCTCTCGACGCTCGCGCCCGAGATCAGCCTCACGAATGCGACGGTTCCGGTCAACGACCTCGACGTCTACTACAACTCGGCGACGCTGAAGTCGCTGCTCCTCGACCGGGTGCTGCTCGTCCGGCCGAAGTTCGGATTCCAGATCGTCAAGGGGATCACGACCGATACCGGGGCGTTCAAGCAGATCAGCGTCCGCCGCGTCGTCGACTACGCCAAGGCAGGCGTGCGCTCGGGCGCCGATCCGTACATCGGGCGGCTCAACAACGTCCGCGTCCGCGCCGCGCTCAAGGCGACGCTCGACGGGTTCCTCTCGCAGATGGTGCTCGACGAGATGCTCGTCTCGTACCAGCTCGACGTGACCGCCACGCGCGCGCAGGAGATCGCGGGGATCGCCGTCGTCTCCATGACGCTCGCGCCCACGTTCTCGATCGACTACATCCGCGTCACGATGACGCTTCAGTAGGAGGCACCGATGCCAAACGCAAACACGCACGTCTTCACCGGACTCGACGGAGCCATCAGCGTCGCCGTCGACAGCGGGGCCGAGGGCGACGCAGCGAAGGCTGTCAACGACGCGTACGGGCTGACGCCGATCGGGCGCGCGACCGGCGTGACGGTGAACGTCACCTCGGAGATGAAGCCGTTCCACGAGCTCGGGCAGCGCTACGCCACCGAGTTGCGACCGGGCAACGTCGACATCAGCGGCACGATCGGGCGCGCGCACGTGAACGGTGCGCTCCTGAAGCTGATGCTCGGCGACGGCGCCGGTGGGACGAGACCGGCGGGAGCGTTCGTCAGCCCGTCGTTCAACCTCAGCCTGCGCCTCGAGAACGATGCGTTCCCGGGGAACACGGCCACGGTGACGGTCCACGGCGTCAAGCTCGACGGGTGGAGCTACGACATGCCGGAAGACGACTTCGTCCTCGAGCAGGTGTCGTTCAAGGCGCTCTGGATCAGCGCGACCGACGCGAGCGCGTGAGGCGACGATGACGCTCACGACGGACGACCTCCTCCTCGGCGGGGCGACGACCCACACGGTCGAGATCCCGCTCGAGGTGCTCCGGCCCGCGGACGCGGCCGGCGCCGACGCGGACGTCCCGACCAGCGTCGTGCTTCGCCCGCTCCTGCTCGCCGACGTGCAGCGCGTTCATCACGCAGCGCGGGAGTCGCGCGACCTGACAAGCGTCCTCATGCTCCACCACGCGCTCGTCGAGCCGAAGGTCACGGTTGAAGAGGTGAACCGCATGCACGCCGGTCTCGTCGAGTTCCTCCTGCATGCCGTCAACCGCATCTCCGGTCTCACGCTCGACGGCGACGAGCTCGAGGAGGTCGTGCAGGCCCCGCTCGCGCGTGCCTGCTTCCTGCTCGCACGCGAGTTCGGCTGGACGCCCGACGAGTGCGCCCGGATGACGGTCGGACAGGTCCTTCTCTACCTCCAGCTGCTCGGGCGCGGCGAGGGATCGTGGAGCGAATCGACCTCCTAAGGGGCGATCACGTCCGTCTCGGCGGAGCCGCATCCGCCGGGCTGGCGCTCGACCGCCTCGACCGGGACGCGAGTCGTGCCGCGCCGCTCTGGAGCGCGGGCTCGGCCCTCGCGGCGCTCACCCGCGCGCGGTTCGCGCTGCTCGCCGAGCCGCTCCGCGGCGACGAGGCGCTGGCTGCGGCGCTCGAGCGCTGCACACCGGCCGATCCCGGTCAGGACGATCGTGGAACGCGGCGATTGCGGGCGGTTCCCTACGGCGCCGCGCCCGACACGGCTGGCGGCAGCCGGCCGACGCGTCCGCCGCGCGTGACGCCGCCGGACGTCGCCGCCGCGAGAAGCTACGGCCGCGTCGACGCTCCCGCCGTCGATGCAAATCGGCGCCCGCGGCCGGCCCGCGGCGAGCGGCGCGCATCTCCGGACGACGCGCCCACGCCTCCGCCCGGCTTCGAGGACGCGGCGGCGGCACGCGGCCTCGAGTGGCTCGCCGACCGTGTGGCGGGCGGAGCCGAAGCCGCCGCGACGCCGCTCGCGCTCGACGGCGGTCCGGGGCAGGTACCAGAGCTGCGGTCGACGCGCCACGGCGGGGGGGAGGCGCGCGGATCTGCGGCGCCAGCCGCGCCCGCCCCCACGCGCGCCGATCGCCCGGATCGCGAGGGGATGCCCGTTCCGGTACCGGGCACGCGACCCGTCGGACGGATCGAGCGGGCACTCGAGCCGAGACGAGGAATCGCCGTCGAGCCGGCCGCCCTCCCGGCTCTGCGGGTGTATCCGCCGGAGCGGCCGGGAGAGCTCGAGGCGCTCGTTCGCACGTGGGGCGCCGGACCCGCGGCGGCGGCCGAGGCTCTTTCGGCCGACGACGCATCGAGGCTCGAGGAGCGGCCTTGGGAGAGCGGAGGAATCGCGGCGCGCGGGATCGTCACGACCCGGCGCTCGGGCATCCGTCCGGTCGCAGCGGTCGGCGCCGACCGGGAGGACGACGCCGCAAAGGTCGGCGATGTCCTCGGGCGCGTCCTCGTTGCCGAGCTCCGCCGGTACGGAATCGAGGTCGACCAGGGATGACGCTCCAACGCCCGGGAGCGGCGCTGACCCTCGACGGCGATCGCCTCACCGCCGCCGAGGCGGCGCTCACGGACCTTCACGTCGAGCTCGGCGTGGGTCGCGCGCACGACCGCTTCCGCGCCGCGTTCGGTGCGATCACGCGGTTCGCCGATGTCGCGGCGGGCGCGTCCGCCGTCGTGGAGCTCGGTTACGGCGACGACCTGGACACCGTTCTGACCGGCACGGTCACCGTCGTCGAGCGCCGGCCCTGGGGGCTCGTGGTCGAGGGGCTCGCCGGCACGATGGCGCTCTCCCGGACGCGTGTCGGCCGCTCGTACGTGAGCCAATCCGCCGCGGACATCGTCTCCGACCTCGCGGGCGCGGCCGGCGTCGACCTCGGCGAGGTGTCTTCGTCGCTCCAGCTCTCCGCGTATCACGCCGATGAACGCCGATCGATCTGGTCGCACGTCTGCACCCTCGCTCGGCTCGCCGGCTGCGAGCTCTCCGCCGACGGGAGCGGAGCGCTGAACTTCCGTCCTCCGAAGAGCGGCTCGCCCGACCACTCGTACCGGCACGGCGCCGAGCTGGTCGCCTGGGACGTCGGGCCGCGTGACACCACGGCGACAAACATCAGCGTCGTCCCGTTCGGCGCCGCGAGCGAGCAGGGCGCCGACCACTGGCACATCCTGCTGCGCGAGCCGGACGGCGGCCCGCCGAGCGACGAGACGCTCGTCCCCGCCGCGCTGCGCGACCGCGACGGCGCCCAGACGTTCCAGCAGGCGCTTGCCGATGCGCGTACGCGTCGCGGCACCGGGGGCGAGGCGGTCGTCGGCGGCGACGCGGCCCTCCGCGCCGGCGACGTGGTGACGCTGGACGACCTTCCCGGCGGCGACGGCTCGCCGCTCCGTGTCACAGCGGCGACGCACCGGCTCGGCGGTGACAAGGCGTTCTACACGCTGATGCGCGTCGAGGGAGTCGCCGCATGACCGCGCTCGTCCCGGCTCTGCAGGCGCTTGTCCGCGACGAGCTCGGAGGGATGCGGACGATCGAGCTCGGGACGGTCACCGCGACCTTCACGAACGAGGGCGGATCGGGCGACAGCAATCTCGCCGTCAGCGTGCGTCTGCGCGGCAGCGCGCTCGAACTCCAGCACATCCCCGTGGCCGTCGGCCGTCGCGGCCTCTCGTTCAGCCCGACCGTCGGCGACCTCGTCGTCGTCGCATTCGTCGGCAACGACGTCAACGGCGCGGTCGCGCTCGGCTTCCTCTACGACGAGCAGGACCTCGCGCCGGACGCGAGCGCCACCGAAGTGGTCTACGTCGTCCCCGACGACCAGCAGGACAGCGATCGGCGGTTCGAGATGCAGCTCCCGAACGGCAACAAGCTGACGGTCCAGGACGGCAAGGTCAACATCGCCATGGGCCAGACCTCGGTCGTCGTCGAGTCGGACGGCGCGATCACCCTCGACGCGCAGGGCGACATCACCATCAAGTCGCAGGGCAACCTCGTGCTCTCCGCCCAGAGCAGCATCTCGATCGAGGCGCAGTCCGACGCGTCGCTGAAGGGAACGTCGTCCGTCACCGTCTCGTCGGACGCGCAGGCATCGCTGAAAGGAGCGACCACGACCATCTCCGGCAACACGAGCTTCAGCGCGGGCTGACGATGCCGGGTCCGCCCGTCACCGTCGGCTGCGCCGTCGTCCTGACGCCGGGGGCCGCTGGCGCTCCCGACAGCGGTACCATCATCGCGGTGCTGCAGACCGCGGTGACCGCGTCGGGGATGCCGCTCGCGACTGCCGGCTCGATCTGCCAGATGGTCAACTCGGTCTCCGGCGTGCCGTACCCGCTGCCGATCGGCACCGTCGGCGCCTCGACCGGGGTCTTGGTCGAGGGCCAGGGCCTCGTGCGCGTCGGCGACCAGATCCTCTCGGGTTCCGGGATGCTCGCGATCATCGGGCCGCCGGCGTCGCCCTCCGTCATCGATCAGAGCGCGCCGTGAGCCCGCGGACCGCAGCCGACCTCGAGCTGCTCTACCGGCGGCTGGGCACCGACCTCGCGCTCGACTTCGCCGGGACCCGCGGCTGGTGGGAGGACGCCGACCTCGTGCCGGCGCGGGAGCCCGGGAGGACGATCGTCCCCGTCGACCTCGGGGCGACGAGCGGCGTGCAGTCGGCCGTGCAGTTCCTCGTCGACCGGCTCAAGACCCAGCAGGGCGAGCTCACGAATCTCGGCCATCCGGAGTACGGCTCGCGGCACCACGAGCTGATCGGCCAGCCGAACGTCGACCGGACGCGCAACCTGATCAAGATCTACGTGCTCGAGGCGCTGCGCAACGAGCCGCGGATCGAGAAGGTGCTGTCGGCGAACGTCTACGCGACGACGTCGCCGCCGCGCGACACCGTCGCGATCGACCTGACGGTCCTGCTGATGGAGGAGGACAACCCGGTCAACTTCGTCGTGCCGTTCTCTCTGGAGACCGGATCGTGAGCTTCGCCGCGGAGCCGTACGGCGTCTTCGTCGACGACCTCGTCAGCTCGCTGACCGGCGGCGTCACGCGCGAGCGCTTCACGTTCCTCGACGAGCAGATGCCGTTCCAGCTCGCGTACGCCGCCGATGCGGTCGCGTCGACCGTGCGCGTGGCCGGCCTCGTGGACGGTGGGTACTTCCGCTTCACGCCGGGGACCGACTTCGACGTCGTCGCGGGAGTGATCGTATTCCGTCAGAGCGCGCCGGACGTGCCGGCGGCGCGCGCGACGTGGCCCGACCGCGGGAGCGACTTCTACGCGAGCTACGAGCGGACCCCCGATCCCGAGTCGCCGCCGAGGCTGACCGATCGGAATCCGGGCAGCATCGTCCGCACGCTCGCCGAGAGCTTCGCGCGCGAGTTCTCCGTCCTGTCCCGGCAGCTCGAGCTCGTCTACGACGCCGGTTTCCTCGGCACGGCGACCGGCCGCGACCTCGACCAGGTCGTCTCACTCGTCGGCGTCACACGCTGGACGAGGAGTGTGGCGTCGGGCGAGGTCGTCTTCGCGCGCGGGACGCCGGCGCCGGCCGACATCTTCATCCCGGCCGGGACGCTCGTCTCGACTGGGCAGCCGCCGGCCGTCACCGTCGAGACGACCGACGCGCAGACGCTCCGCTCCGGGACGCTCTCGGCCACCGCTCCCGTTCGCGCTCAGGTCTCCGGCCCCGCCGGGATCGCGCCGGCCGGCTCGCTGACGGTGATCAACCGGCCGATCCTCGGGATCGACTCGGTCTCGAACCCGCAGGCTCTCGTGTTCGGCGGCGCGGACGAGACCGATACGGCGCTCCGTGCGCGGGCCGGGCGCGCCCTCGAGGCTTCCGGCGGCGCGACGACGGATGCGATCCTCGGCGCGCTGACGTCGGTCGAGGGGATCCGCGAGCAGGACGTGAAGATCGTCGAGGATCCGGTCGCGGCGCCGGGTCTGCTGAAGATCACCATCGCCGGCGATCTCGACCCCGTGCACTCCGCGCTCGCCGCCTCGCTGATCGAGCAGACACGACCCGCGGGGATCAGGGTCCAGCACAACCTCATCGTGCCGGCCCCCGCGCCGCTCCCGCCGACCACCGACACGCAGGGCGAGGATCCCGGCCCGGCGCCGGACGTGCCGGCGAGCACCGACCCCGTCTGGTTCGACGTCGGCGTGAGCGCCGCGGTCACTGCCGCGTCGGCGACGCTGACCGCGCAGCAGAAGACCGCGCTGACGACCGCCGTGTCGGACGCGATCAGCGCGTTCGTGGGTGCGCTCGGCGTCGGGGACACCGTGATCTACAACCAGCTCGTCGCCGCGATCATCGCCGTCGCCGGCGTCTACGACGTCTCGCTCGACGTCTACCCGGCCGGCGCCGTCGACCATACCGGCAGGCAGAACCTGCTGCCGAACCCGCCGCAGACGAGGCCGCGCATCCAGGCGCCAAACCTCGACGTGCGGCTGCGCGGCGCGCTCGTCGCGATCGACGTGTCGGTCGAGGTCGAGCGGAAGGGTCTCGCGGCGATCGCCAACGCCGACACCGCTCTCGCGGAGATCAAGACCGACCTGAAGTCGCGCCTCCAGACGCAGGTCGCGACCGGAGACGCGATCAGCAGCGCGACGCTCCTCGGCGCCCTGCCCGACACCGACACATACGCGGTGGAGGCGCTCGTCTACACCGCCGAGTTCCTCGAGGAGGGGCTGAAGATCACACAGCAGAACCCCGAGTTCCAGCCGACCCCCGACCAGCAGGCCTGGATCCGCAACGTCCAGGTGACCGAGGCGACGGTCACGACATGACGCAGACGCAGACCCCGCGCACGCTGACGATCCTCCGCCGCTTCCCGCGGCATCTCGAGGCCGACGACCCGGGCAAGGTGTTCTCCGACGTCGTCGGCGGCCTCGGCGGCGAGCTCGACGTCAAGTCGGTGCAGCTCGGCCGCGTCCGGCGGGCGCACGCCCTCGGCGACGCGGGCGAGGAGCGCGACCTCCTACTTCTGGCGGGGCTCCACGACATCGCCGACGGCGATCTCGAGCTGACTCGGATACGCCTCGCCGCCGTCGCCGCGGTGCAGGCGACGCTCGCGGACGGCTCGAGCACGCCGGACGAGGTCGAGGCGGCGACGGCCCAGCTCCCGCAGCTGCTCGGTCTCCAGCCGGACGCCTTCCCGGCGTGGCCGGACGAGGGAAGCGAGACGGCGCCCGCGCAGGAGCGGCTCGCCGCCGCGCTGGCCGAGCTCGTCTCGTATCCATCCGAGCTCGACCTCCTCCGCGGCACCGTCGAGACGGTGATCGGGCTGCACCACGCAGGCAACGGGACGGTCATGGCGCTGATCGGCGCCGGCGCCGCCCATCTCGAGCTCGGCGTCGACTCGCTCGTCGACACGGACGACGAGTACTGGCACGTCGCCGCATGCCACGACCTGATGCAGCTCACCCGCCCCGAGCCGCTCGGGTCGAAGCCGGCCACGACACAGCTCGCGCCGCAGCCGGACCTGCTCGCGCTCGAGGAGAACCCGTTGCGGGAGCAGGACTCCGACCCGATCGACCGGCGGCAAGGCGACCGCTTCAACGTCCTCCGCAGCGGCTTCGAGACCGTTCCCGCGACGGTCCGCGTCGTCGGCGTCGGAGACCGGACGGTCCAGCCGATGGTCGTGAACCTCGACACCGGTTTCGGTCTCGCGTACACGGGCTCCGTCGCGGACGGGCTCGAGCTCCGCTTCGAGAGCGACGGTCGGGTCACGCTCGACGGCGCGAGCGTCGCGCGGCTGTCGTACTCGTTCACGGGCGGCGTCTTCAGCGACGCGACGCAGGCGGACGGCAAGCGCGACTTCGTCTTCGTCGGCGACTCGGTGTCGACGCAGCTCGCGACCTTCTCCGTGTCGCAGCCGATCGACGACGCGTTCGACCCAGACGCCGTCTTCCCGCACACCGACGGGCTGATCGACACCGCTTCGCTCATCGTCGGCGAGTCGCGCTGGGCGTTCTTCGTCCGCGAAGCGAACTACGGTCGCGACGCGGACACGCCGCCCGAGGAGTTCGCCGTGCCCGTCTTCGAGGCGGGCGTGTTCGACTCCTCGGTGTTCGAGCCGGACACGACCGCCGGCAGCCCGAGCTCGGGCAAGGTCGGGTTCAGCTGGCAGGAGCACGAGCCGTTCGCGGCGCGGCTCTGGATCCCGCTCCGCTTCTCGTCGCTCGACGACGACGGCGAGGTCACGGTCAAGGAGCGCCTGCGCCTGCTGCTCGACCGGCACCGCGCGGCCGGCATCCACATCTACGTCGAGTACGCGGACGACCGCTGGACGACGCCGGTGGGGATCCTCCGCGACGCCGGATCGGATGAGCCGCTCGGCACCGTGATCGTGGGAACGGCCCTGTGGGCCGAGGATGCAGAAGCACCGACATGAATCGACGAGGGAGATCGCAGCGATGGCTCTGACCAAACCAGCTCTGACCAACGTCCAGCCCGGCGAGCCGGTGACGGCGCAGGGCTGGAACACGATCGTGAATGGTCTCGGCGACCTGTTCGACGCGGTGCTCGCGTTCGGGCAGGGCGTGCTCGAGGTGAGCGTCCTGTTCAACAGCGACGCGGTCTCCGGCGCGCAGGTCGTCGCGGTGCCCGCCGCCGGCGACCTGACGCCGATCGAGGCCGTCCCGATCTACGGGACCGTGACGACGTACACGATCGTCGGGGTGACGGCCGGCCAGTGGCACGTCTTCGTGAGCGCGCCCGGATTCCAGTCGCAGACGCAGGACGTGACCATCCCGGCGACCGGACCGCTCGTGTTCAACCTCGTCGCCGCCGGTGTCGTCGTTCCCGACCTGTTCGGGGTGACCGCGCAGGACGCGCTGACGCAGCTGTCGGCGCTCAACCTCAACGTCGACGTGATCCTCGACGTGCTCGGCCACGAGGTGCCGAAGACGTCGCTGCCGCCGCAGTACCAGAACCAGCCGATCCTCGACCAGCTGCCGCCGGCCGGCACCGTCGTCGACCCGACCGCGCAGCGGCTCCGGCTCGTCGTGGCGACCGCGCTCGACCAGACGCCGGTCGTGACGATGCCGAGCCTCGTCGGGCTCACCTACGACGAGGTCGCGTCCGTGCTCGACGGCCTCGGGCTGAAGGTCGGCAAGACCACCGTCCAGAGCTGAGAGGAGGAGCAGATGTCGTTCATCCAGAGGATCGTCAGCGCGCCGCGCAGCATCATCGGCTCGGTCGGGGCGGTGGAGGCGTCCGCGGCCTCCGCCGCGCCTGCCGTTTCTGCGGCGCCGGTGACGGCCGTTCCGAGCACGGTGTTCGTCGAGCTCGGCACCGCGTCGCAGCAGGCGGCCATCTCTCGCGACGGCGTCGCGATTCCGATCGTCACCCTGAATCCGACCGCGCTCCAGACCGCGCTCGGGACGACGACCACGGTCGATGCGAAGGTCGTCAGCCAGAGCATCCAGGCAGGCGTCTCGGTCGCGCAGGGGACGACGGTCGATCTCGTGCTCGCCGAGCCGTCGAGCATCAAGGTCTCGGTGCTGCAGGACGCGTTCCAGCCCCTGGCGACGCAGAGCCTCGATGACGTCTACAAGAACATCGTGCGCGACGACCCCTCGCTGCAGTCGGTGCTCGCGCGCAACACGAGCCCGACCGCGCTCAGCACCGCAGATCAGGCGACACTGACGACGGCGTTGAGCCAGGCCGATGTGACGGTGACGACCGAGCCGGGCCAGACGATCGCCGAGGCGTTCAACACCCTCCAGGCCGCGTTCACCTTCGGGACGTGAGATGGCGCAGAGCCTGAGCGGGCAGACGATCGAGTCGATCGGCGGCAAGACCGTCTTCGGCGACGTCGAGCTGCTCGACTTCGTGTCGATCAGCCTGGAGAGCCTGCTTCCGCCCACCGCCTCGGCGGTCGCCGCGTCGGTCGAGCAGACGCTCATCTCCAAGACCTCGCCTCCGGTCCTGGTGAGATCCGTGCTCGCGAACGTGAGCGCCGCGATGCCGGCGGCGGCGACGCTCGACGGGGCCGCGCTCGTGCGGGTCGCGCAGGGTGACGCCTCGACGTCGACCTCGCTCGTCGTCGACTTCCAGGGCCAGCGGACCGTGACGGAGCTGACGGCGCCGTCCGGCGTGCTGATCGACAACGTCCAGGCGTGGCTGGGGACGAAGTTCGACCCGGCTTCCGTCGCCGGGGTCGCGGCGCCGGCCCGTTCGAATACCGTCGCCTTCCAGGAGCTGCAGACCGAGAAGCTGCTCGTGACGGTTGACAGCGCCGTCACGCCGTCGGCCTTCGCGCAGGGCTCGGTTGTGATCCCGACGGCGCCGTCGAACCTCGAGCTGCTCGTGAACGGCACCCGCGCCTGGTTCGACCCCGGCCCCGCGACGGGCGACACCATCCAGGTGGACGTCACGGCCGCGGTCGCGGCGGCGGCGGCCACGCCCGGCCAGGACATCGTCCTCACCTTCCGCGCGGGCGCCCCGGCGGCGCTGACCCTGGCGGTCACGGTCGACTCTCTGCTGCGCTATACGGTCGTCTTCCCGGAGGGGCAGGCGCGCACCGTCGACGCGCCGACGGAGGGCGTCTATCCGCTGTCGTTGCCCGTCGCCTCGGCGGGGTTTCCGTGGCAGGTCAAGGGCGTCGCGCTCGAGGTCAGCGCCAAGATCCCGAACAGCCGTGTCCAGCCCGCCGACGGTCCCGAGTTCTCGACCGCCGCCGAGCTCGTGCTCGACCCGGACCACGGCATCGTCGTCCAGCTCCCGCCGGCGATCATTGGCTCGCTCGGGACCGTGACGGGGGTGCGGCTGCCGATAGTCGTCGGCCCCGACGGAGCCGAGCTCGCCGGGACGCTGCGCGCTGACGCGGCCGGCGAGCCGGGCGATCCGGTCCCGAAAGGCGCGCTGGGACCGGTCACCCTGCAACCGCCCAC
>Ga0335081_10011697_pt1 | contig 14210 bp, 13 predicted proteins | sample Lox_Sample_35_FD_206713 | JGI IMG/M metagenome (GOLD analysis project Ga0335081, IMG submission 206713) | Soil microbial communities from Loxahatchee National Wildlife Refuge, Florida, United States - Lox_Sample_3.5 | ecosystem: Environmental > Terrestrial > Soil > Wetlands | place: USA... | reverse complement strand
TGGCGGAACAAGATTCCAGCTTCATAAAGATGATGGAGGACTCCTTGAAAACCTCCGGCAGCCTGTATCATATCGACAAGGTTTCCTCCGGACAGGAGTGTTTAGAGGTGCTTCGAAAGGAGACATTCGATATCCTCCTATTAGACCACTCCCTTCCCGACGGAGAGGGGTTGAACTGGCTTCGCCGATTTCATGAATTGGATATTGGCATCCCCACCATCTTTGTTACAGCTCAGGGAGATCCCCGATTGGCGATTGAGGCGATGAAGGAAGGGGTTTTTGACTATATCAACCGATCAGCAGAATGTGTTAAGGCCTTTCCCTTTGTCGTGAACCGCGCCATCGAAGGCCATGGTTTGATGCTGGAGAAAGTCAGACTTCAGAAAGAACTGATTGAGACAAAGAACTTTCTCGAATCGATCGTAGAGAAGGCCGGAGACGCCATCTCTGTGGTTGATCTGGAGGGAAATGTCCTCTATTGGAATGAGGGGGCTACGCGGATTTATGGATATCAGAAAGAGGAGATATTGGGGAAAAAATTGTCTGATTTTCTCTACTCGCGAGACGCGAAATTGAGAGAAGAAGAAGAAAGGCTCATGGAAGGGTTAATAGCCCAGGCGAAGGGGGGAAAGGTGATTCCCAACGTGGAGGTCAAACGAAAAACGAAGGAGGGCAAAGAAATCACTACGAGTATGACGATCTCGCCCCTCAGAAACGCTACGGGTGAGATCATCGGTGTTTCACGGATCTGCAAAGATATTACCGATTTGAAGAAGGCAGAAGAAAGGTTGATTTTGGCCGAAAGATTGTCTTCCCTGGGAGAATTGACCGCAGGCGTAGCTCATGAACTTAGGAATCCTCTTGCCGGGATCAAGATCAATACACAGATTCTTTCAAGAAAAAAAGATCTACCCGAAATGGAGAAAAAGCTTCTGAGCAGCACCCAGGAAGGGATTGAAAAGATACAGAAGATCGTCGATGATATGCTTCATTTTGCCAAGCCGAAAGCCCTTCATTTTAGTGAGGAAGAAATCAATGAGGTAGTGGGTAAGAGTTTAGCGATCCTTCAAACAAAATTGAAGAAGGGAAATATCTCCTCTGTCTTCGAGGGAGCACAGGGACTGCCCAAGTTACGAATTGATATCCATCAGGTACAGCAGGTCCTGATCAATGTCATATTGAATGCCATCCAGGCCATGGAGAAAGGGGGAGCCCTGACGGTTCGGACTTTCTTAGCCAATGGGAATGGCGTTGGGATTGAAGTGAGAGATAGCGGAGTGGGGATCCCCAGGTCTCATTTGAAAAAAATTTTTGATCCTTTTTTTACGACGAAATCCGAAGGCACAGGCCTTGGGCTCTCGATTAGCGCTAAAATCTTAGAGAACCATGGAGCAACGATTGACGTGGTCAGCGAGGAAGGGAAGGGGTCAACCTTCACCATACACTTCCCTTTTATACGGGGGCCAAAAGAATCGGAGACGGGGGGACCTGGTGGTGGGGAGACGAGGTGAGTGGAATTCTGCCAGAGGAGTAAGGTCACGTGAAGTTTAAAATCCTGGTCATTGATGATGAACCCATCCTGCGCGATTCTCTTGAGGTCGCTTTGAAGACCTCGGGTTATGAGGTTCTTACAGCCCGGACTGGGGAAGAGGGATTAGAACTCTTTCGAGTGGAGAATCCTGACCTCGTCCTCTTAGACCATTGGTTACCCGGAATCAATGGCGACGAAGTCCTTCGGCAGATAAAGGAAGATGATCCTGAGATACCGGTCGTCGTTATGACGGCGCAAGGCTCGATTGAGTTGGCTGTCAACTCGATGAAGATGGGAGCCTTCGATTTTCTGGTAAAGCCATTCGATCTCGATCAGATGGAGTCTCTCATCACAAAAGAACTGGACCGGGTCCGCCTAAAGAAAGAGGTCGAATGGCTCCGAGCTCAATATCAGGAAAAATTCCGTTCTGGAGGGATCATCGGAGTCAGCCAGAAGATGAAGGAGGTTTTGCAATTAGCCGAAAAAGTCGCCCAAGGTTCTGAGACTACGGTTCTGATCGAAGGGGAGACCGGGACGGGGAAAGAACTCCTTGCCGAGTATATCCATTTCTTGAGCCCCCGGTCTTCTTTTCCGTTCATTCCGATTAATTGTGGGGCCATTCCGAAGGACCTTTTTGAAAGCGAAGTCTTTGGCTATGAGAAAGGGGCCTTCACCGGTGCCTTAGAGAAGGGAAAGATGGGCAAGGTGGAAGCCGCAGAAAAAGGCACGCTTTTTCTCGACGAGGTGGCAGAACTTCCTCCGGCGGCGCAAGTCAAGGTCTTGCGGGTTCTTGATGAGAAGGAATATTTCAAGGTAGGAGGAGTAGAGAAGAAAAAGGCCGACGTGCGCATCATCGCTGCCACGAACAGAGATGTGGAGTCCGAAGTGAAGAAAGGAAATTTCCGTGACGACCTCTACTTCCGACTCAACGTAGTGACATGTCACATTCCTCCCTTGCGAGGAAGAAAAGAAGATATTCTCCCTCTTTTCCGGTTTTTCGTAGACCGATTCAATGAACAGTTCAAGAAGGGGTTTGTTCAAATATCAAAAGAGGCTGAGGAGAAGATCCTCTCTTATCCCTGGACCGGGAATATTCGCGAGCTTCGAAATACCGCCGAGCGAATCGTTCTGCTGGAGAAGGGAGATACGATTCTCGGCAAGCATTTTTCTTTTCTTTCTGAGGGGACTGAGCCTCTTGAAGAGAGGGGCCGATTCAAACCCCATCTTCCATCTCAAGGGATTGTTTTGGATGAAGTCGAGAAGCATTACATTCTTGAAGCCTTGAAAATAAAAAAAGGGAATAAATTACAAGCCGCCAAAATGCTTGGCATTTCAAGATCTGCCCTCCTTTATCGCATGCAAAAACATGGAATCAAGGCTCCAGGGTAATCTATATCCTCGTCCCGGCTATCTTTACTTCCAAAAAGTCTCGTGGGGAAGCCGGGATAAACCCGGCGCCCCCTATCACGGTTATGCTCCAAAGGTATACTGCGTTCCGGCAGTATTGAGAATGATAGATACAAAGAAGGAAAGCCTAAGGTATTGTCTGTTAAGAGACAGTACTATTTGAAATCGCACAGAGAAGAGATTCATTAATAAATCTAGCCCGATAATTCCAAATCCCATCCTCTTCTGTCTGTTTTCAAACAAATCTCTTTCGATCTTATTTGGTCCATTTTTCAGCCCCATACGGATAGCAAAAAGAGGAACTTTTTTTTGAAGAGGACAATTCTTTGATTTGAATGGAGAATTGTGGACTCTTGAAAATTGATCCGTCAGGTTTGTCGATCATCTGTATCTTTGGCATTAAGTTTGCTCTTTTCGTGAAGGAGGGCTTCTATGAAAGCATTGATCATTGAAAAAGATAAGACTGTACGCCAGTCCCTTTCGTACTTTATCGAACATCATAGGAATTGCGAGGTCTTTCTTGCCGGTTCAAAGAAAGAGGGAATCTCCCTGTTTGAAACCATCCCATTTGATATCGTCCTGTGCGGAGATCGTCTTCCTGATGGCAACGGTTTAGAGATGTTGAGAGAGTGGGTAAATCAGAATCCAAAGCTCATTTCGATCTTGATGACGGTTCAAAGCGATGAGACATTGAAGCAAGAGGTCTTGAGGGCAGGGATTCATGGTTATCTGGTCAAACCCTTCGACTTGAAGCAACTTGAAGAAGCTATTTCTATTGCGGATTGCGGAATGTGAAATGAAGTGGAGAGGTATTACAAGCGGAATAAAGAAACGCTATGCGCTTTGCGCTAAGAAAGGAGGTGAAAATCATATGAAGAGAAGGATGTTGGTTTGGATGATGGTATTCACGTTCGTTTTATCAATGGCAAGTCTGACGCTCGCTCAGGAGAAGCCAAAGGCCCCTGCCTGGCAAGCCACCGTGGTCAAGGGTTGGTTGGGAAAGGCAAAGGCAGAGATCAAGAAGGTCACAGCCGAGGACGTAAAGGCAGCCATTGACAAGAAGGAAAAAGCCGTTTTCCTCGATGTCAGGGACCCGAACGAGTATGGAGCAGGACATCTTCCAGGAGCGATCAATGTCTCCAGAGGGACTTTGGAGTTCAATATCTGGGATAAGGTCTCAGATAAAAATGCCAAGATTTATGTCTACTGCAAGACAGCCGGGCGTTCCGCTTTTGCAACCAAGACTTTAAACGATTTGGGTTACAAGAATGCGGTACTGATGGACGCCCAATTTGCGGATTGGATCAAGAAAGGCTATCCCGTGGTGAGGTAAACGAACGTTATGGTGGGCATCCGAGAATTCTCGGATGCCCACCCGTTTCAAACTTTTGGAAAACGAGGAATCCGAAACAATGGGTATCCAGAATTTTAAGGTAACGAGACGAGGTTTTCTAAAAGGCACGGCAGCAGGTTTAGGGGTTTTGGCTCTAAGTCATGAGCTTCTCGATTTTAAGAACTGGACTCATGCAATGACTGAGGCACCTGTCACAACATTTCCGACTTTCTGCAATGGGTGCGGCAACCGTTGTGGAATCATTGCTTCTGTAAAGAATGGAAGACTATGGAAAATCGAAGGGAATCCTGAAGCCAATGGGAATCTTGGAGTGGTCTGTCCCAAAGGACATGGATATCTTCATGATTTATACAATCCTCATCGAATCAAAGGTCCTCTAAAAAGGGTAGGCGATAAGCTTGAACCTATCTCCTGGGAACAGGCCTATAAAGAAATTTCTGAGAAAATAAACCTCATCCTTATGGACCGTGGTCCCCAGAGCATCTTCTGGGTCAATTATCCTCAATCGAATCACATGTATGCATTGAGATTGATGCACACCCTCGGAAGCCCTCACTACTTCACCCACGGATCAACCTGCTACACTGCGAGAAACGCAGGCTGGGCCTACACGGTCGGAGAACTTCCATCCAACGATCTTTCTAATGCGCGCTACACCTTGATCATCGGCCGCAATCCGGCTGGAGGCATCGACCTTGGGGAGGTGAAGAGGATCGTGGAGGCAAAAGAAAAGGGTGGTAAACTGGTGGTTGTGGATCCAAGGCATAGTGAGACCGCCATCCTGGCGGATGAATGGCTTCCCATCAAGCCTGGGACAGACCTAGCCTTCCTCCTTGGCGTCATCAATGTTTTGGTGAGGGAAGAACTTTACGACAGAAAATTTGTCATGGATAAGACGGTGGGGTTCAAGCAACTGGCGGAGCAAATCGTCAACTATCCTCCGGAATGGGTCGAAAAAATTTGTGAAATACCTGCAAAGACGATATGTCGGATCACACGAGAAATGGCCCAAGTCAAACCCCAAGCCCTTATTCACCGAGGCTATCACGGAGCATTTGGTGCTCAATATCTCAACAGTTTTCAAACCGCTCGGGCTGTAGCCATTGCCAATAGCCTTTTGGGGAATGTGAATCGGAAGGGGGGAGTCTATTTCGCGAAATCCGCCGTATTAGGGGAACTCCAACCTAAGCACCCTGCTCCGGGGTTTCCCAAAATGGGTAAATTAGACGGGACTGGAGTTCCTGGAAGATATCCACTGGGTAGTTATGGAGATGGAATTGCCCATGCCATTCCGGAGTTGGCACTCCGGGGAGACTTGAAGGCCGGAATCGTCTATCATAACAATCCGCTTCGGACCAATCCAAACCCAAAACGGGTGATAGCGGGCTACAAGAAACTCGAACTTTTGGTGGTCATCGACACCGTTCTTTCTGAAACGGCCTCGATCGCTCACTACATCCTTCCTGAATCTTTCTATCTGGAGCGGGATGAGGCGGTGGACACAAAACATAGTGGGAAACAAGCCCAGGTCAGCGTCCAGCAGCAAGTGGTCAAACCCATGTTTAACACTCGTCCCGGTACACAAATTATTATCGAAATGGCAAAACATTTGGGCGCTGAGAAATATTTCAATTTTAATATGGAAGAGGCTAATCAGTTACGACTCAAACCTCTGGGTGTGAATTTAGGAGATTTGAAAGCAAGAGGTGTTCTCTTCGTGGGTGAGAAATGGAAAGAAGGCTTTGATAAATTAGAAACCCCATCAGGGAAAATAGAGCTTTACTCGGAAACGCTCAAGAAACTCGATTTTCCCCCCGTCCCGAAGTGGGAGGAACCCTTAGTTTCTCCAGATCCGAGAGACCCTCATGCTTTTCGCCTGCTCCATGGAAAGCAGGCCATCCATACCCATGCCATGACAGCCAACCAACCCTATCTGATGGCCATCAGTCATCGATATGATATGATCCGGTTGTGGATGAACCGGTCGAGGGGGAGGCAATTGGGACTTGAGGATGGGGATTGGGTGAAGATCAAATCGATGGTTGGGGAAGGAAAGATTCGAGTCCGCCTGACTGAGGGACTCCACCCCTCATGTGTCTGGATGCCCAGTGGTTATGGGATCTTTTCAAAAGCTTTAAAGACAGCCTATGATATAGGGCTGTCGTATAATGATTTCCTTCCGACTTATTTTGATCCGACCGTAGGCCATTCCATGTCCTCGGAAATCGTGGTTCAAGTGACAAAGGCGTAGTATTGAAAAGCGAATAGAGCAGAGGGGGAAAAATAAGGGTCATGAACTTAGGTCAGCATCTGAATACATCAGAGATCCTGAAACAAGTTCGGGATAACATCCATAAGTGAAACGAAAAAGGAGTCGCGTTTCATGCCAAAATATGGAATGGTCATTGACGAGTTGAAATGTGTGGGATGCAATGCATGCCGGGTCGCATGCCAGAATCAGAATAACCTTGCACCCTACGAAGCCTATAACCATCTCGAAGAGCGGGAATATGGAACCTTTCCAAATTACAACCGTGAATTTTTGCCTGTTCAGTGCCAGCACTGTGATAATCCCCCCTGTGTGAAGGTCTGTCCCACAGGGGCCTCACACAAGAGACCGGATGGAGTGGTTCTGGTGGATAAGGATAAATGCATCGGTTGCAAATATTGCATCGCCGCCTGCCCCTATAATGTCCGGATTATTAAAGAGGATGGGGGCTACATTGAAAAATGCCGATTCTGCATTGAATTGGTTGAGAAAGGCGGAACACCAGCCTGCGTCACAACTTGTATGACTGGAGTTCGAATGTTCGGAGATATTGACGATCCTAACAGCGAAATTTCAAAATTCATTGCGAAGAATAAAATGAAACAATTCAAGGCCGAAATGAACACAAAACCGAGGATTTATTACCGAAAGGCATGAGGAAGATGACGAAAGAGGAAAGGGAGCGTTTTTTAGAGATACTAGTCTGCCTCTTTTCTACTCCAGATCGTGACATGGTCGAGCTCGTTAATCAAGGGAACATCCATTCCTTTTTCCATCATTATTTTCAAATCTGGGGAGAGAATACGGACATCCTTAAGGGATTCCTTATGGAAAGTGGTCCTGAAATCATTTTCAGAGATTTGAAAGAAGACTATGGCCATCTCTTTTCTTCAGAGGCAGGAACCGAAAAGATTTCACTGGTGGAGTCGTTCTACAAGCCCTGGACTCAAGACCCTCATTGCCCTCTTCCCTTTGCTTCATCGAAAGGCCTTCTCATGGGAGATTCAGCCATTCATCTCCTGGAGATTTACCGTCTATGCGGTATACAGATGGCAGAAGAGTTTAAGAGTTGTCCGGATCATCTTGTTTTAGAGCTGGAATTTTTATCTTATCTTTATCAATGGGGAACCGATGCTGAAATCAAAAAGTTCATCGAGGACCATTTAGATTGGATCCCCCTTTTAAGGGAGGAGTTTAAAGAGCTCCATCCCCATCCCTTTTACAGGAGTACCCTGGAGGTACTTATTCTCTTTCTGAATAAGGAAAAAGAAAGATTGGAGGTAGAGGAAAGTGGAAAGAAGGAGATTTATTAAAGACTTTTTCCCGTTCTTGGCCTTGGGGGGTATCCTCCTTCTGGGAGTAGGAGGCTGCGAAAAGTATCCGGAAAAGCAACTCAAAAAATTTGGGAACGAGGGAAAGCTCTGGCAACTATCAGCCGGGAAAGAGAAATTGGAAGAACCACTTGAATTGGCCTATACAAAGGATACCCCTGTCCTGTACCGTGATGCCTCCATGGGGAAGGCTGACCCAAACTTCGTCCCAAAACTTACCGGGGGCTGAAGCTAATAGGAGGATTCGTCGGAGACGAATCGAAAAATAACGTGGCCGTGACTGTGCCACTTGTCCATAATAGCCGTCGAGGAGTTAAATATGGAAGGAATGATACTGATTCATTGGAATTGGATTGTGGCGATCTATCTCTTCGTTGCAGGAGTGAGTGCGGGTGCCTTCATAATGTCAGCAACTGCCTATTTCTTAGGAAAAGAGAAATATGACAAAATTACCATCATTGGGTCCTATATCGCCCCTTTTCCAGTATTACTCGGAATCGCTGCCCTCATTTATGATCTTGAAAGGCCGCACCTTTTCTGGAAATTATTTGTCACCTTTCAACCTAGCTCCGTAATGTCTCTGGGAGCCTGGCTCCTTCTTTTCTTCTCGATCCTTAGCATAATGCATTTTTATCTCTGGCTTCCCGAAAAATATGATTATCTTAAAGTCATTCCGGCTATCAAATCAAATCGATTTTTAAGTCTTTATAGAGGAGATAATTTAACGAAGATCCGAGGGCTGGTGGCTGGATTTGGAATTCCTATTTCCATCGGAGTAGGGATCTATACCGGCGTGCTTCTGGGAGCGCTGACTGCAAGGCCCTTCTGGAATAATCCGATGCTACCAATGTTATTTCTTATCTCAGCCATGAAAACGGGTTCCGCTTCAATTTGTTTCGTGGGCTGTTTCATTAAGGGATTTCGGGGAATGACTCGGGACCAGATCAATACGAACAAATTCATGATCAATTCTATTGATTTCACCCTCATGGTCTTCTTCATCATTGCTGTCTTTCTCTTTATCTTGGGCCTCTATGTTTCACCCAGAAGTTCAGTAGCGGCTGTCCACCTGATCATGGGCGGTGAATTCACTTTTCTCTTCTGGACCCTTGTGGTAGGAGTAGGTATCCTCCTTCCTTTGGCCCTCGGGGTCTATGAGTTAATTCCCCATTACATTGAACAAGTGGAACTTAGGGAGCATAATCCCTGGATCTCCGGGATCATCACCACATGTGTCCTCATCGGGGGATTCGTAATGCGATATGTAGTGATCTATGCAGGACAGATGGCCCAGGTTATTTCTTAGAAGGATGGAAACACGGAAAGCGTCCCTATTTCTTCCCTATCCAGTGTTTCAAGCGATTCCAGAGAGTGAGTTTCTCGAAGACATAGAGCCCCTCTCGTATTCTCAAATAAACCTTTTGGCCAGTCTTCAATTCCTTGGGGGAACGGTAATCCGGGTTGCAGGCCATCACCGTATCACCGCCTGTGGTCTTGACAAAACCAAGGGTGAGGGGCGAAAGGAATCCCTCTGGTGTGGTGTAAAGGGTGGTGAAGGTCTCTAAAACTCCAACTCCTTCCGAGGGCGGAGAAGTGGTACTCTTTTTCAAAACACTGATTTCCGGATGATAGTCAGGATTCCAGCCTCCCTTCACGATTCGTTTTCGATCAGCCCTTTCAAGGATGGTGACCAGATTATTATTACCCAGCCCGCCGATGCTTTGGGCCAAACCGACTTCTGCTCTCTTTAACTGCCTTGCCCTCCCGGCCTCGCCGCTGAGTTGATAGACGATCTCTACCAACTGGGCAAGACCGGAGGCGCCCACAGGATGCCCCCTTGCCTTCAACCCTCCGGAGGGATTGATGGGAAGCTTTCCTCTGAGATGGGTCACTCTTTCTTCCAAGGCCCTCCATCCCTTCCCGGCAGAGAAAAAGCCCAAATCTTCCGTTCCGATGATTTCAAAGAGCGTAAAGGCATCATGGACCTCCGCAAACTGGATATCGGAGGGATTGAGCTGGGCCATGGTGTAAGCCTTCTGAGCAGCTTCTTTGGTCGAGTTGAAGGAGGTGAAAGAAGTTCGGTGGCTCACGGCTGCCGTATCCGTGGCATGGCCGATACCGGAGACCTTGATTGGGGTGAGTTGGCTGGTGAGAATGATGGCTGAGGCGCCGTCTGTGATCGGCGCGCAATCATAGAGGCGGAGAGGGTAAGAGATCATCTGGCTCTTCAGATAGTCCTCCTTGGTAATAATTTTTCTGAATTGAGCATAAGGATTGAGGTAACCATTGGAGTGATTCTTGATAGCGACCTGGGCGAGAATGTCTTCCAGCTTGAGAGACGAAAGATTAAATTCTTGAGCATATTTTTGCGCAATCATAGCGGCTAATGCAGGCATGGTGGCGCCGTACCTTCGCTCGGAACGATCGATCACCTCGGAAAGAATCCGGGTGGTCCTGGCCGTCGGGAGGTGAGTCATTTTTTCTCCCGCGAGGACGAGGACGTTTTTCATATGGCCGGAGGCCACCGCATAGAATGCCGCCTCAAAAGCGCCCGCGCCCGTCGAAGAAGCAGTCTCCACCCGTGTGGAGGGAACTCCGGTTAACCCAAGGGTGTCGGCCAAAAGGGTCGCAAAGTTGGAATCCCCTACAAATTCCTCAACGCTCATCACCCCTAAGTAGATCGCGTCAACTCGCTCCAGTTGGGCTTGCTTCAGAGCTGAGGTTGCGGCCTCGGCCATCATTTTTTCGAGGGGCTCTTTGGATCTCCCGAATTTGGTCATGCCCGCGCCTGAAATATAGACATCCATGCGTTTCTTTCCGTCCCTTTATCCGAATTTTACAACAAAAGATTCCATTTTAATAGGGAGATCAAGTGGCTCAGAACCGCCCATTTTATCGAAAAGTTGATTGGAAATAGTGTCCCCAAAACGGATTGAAATTGAGCAAGGGACTAGCACATCACGTACATAACATATTGGAATTGTTATGGTTATGCTTGTGAAAAAAAATATTTTGACCTACCTTGAAATGAATATTATATTAAATAGAGTTAAATCTAATGTTGAATGTGATAAGGCTTTCGAAGCATAATATATATATGTAGAAAAGCTCCCCCGCCTTCCAAAACCAAATTAGGAATTAGTTCAACATTAGGATTAAATCTCGCAGGCTCATAGAAATGGACGAGATCAATTATCAGAAATTCTTGACAACCAAAATCGGCGATCTCGATCTGGATGTTGACAAGAGCTTGGCATCCCCCCTTAGAAGATTGAAGAAGGAACTCAGAGAACATCGAATTCTCTTATGGCCTGACTTCTATTTTGGAAATGAGTGGGGATGTGTGAATAAGAAGATTTCGATCAGCATTCCTTTCTATTTAGCCATGCCCGAATTGGGGGACCTCGAAGGAGATGCGCCAACGAATGAAGAGAGGATAAAGATTCTCCGCCATGAAACAGGCCATGCGGTGAATTACGCCTATAAACTTTGGCAACGAAAGGATTGGAAAGACACGTTCGGGGATTTTCACAAGAAGTACCGGGACGGGTATCTCTACCGGGTAAATCCGTGGTCGAAAAGTTATGTCAGACACCTCCACTATTTGGGGGATCCTCACTACGCTCAAAAACATCCCGATGAGGATTGGGCGGAGACCTTCGCCATCTGGCTCGACCCCCGGTCCCACTGGGGAATGAAATATCGAAACTGGCCTACTGCGTTAGAGAAACTGTCCTATGTGGATCGGCTGATGGAAGAGATTGCGGGGAGAGAACCTTTGAATGTGGAAAAGAAACAGGATGGAATGTTTACGACGATTGAAGAGACCGTGTCGGAGTGGTGGGGATTAGACGGAGAAATTCTGGATCAAGAACTCCAGGAATATCTGACCGATATGAATGAGCTCTTTGTAAGACCTGGGAATGGATGGAGAAATCTCCTCCCAGCATGGAAGTTGATTCGAAAACATGCAAGGCCCCTCAGCGAACAGGTCAGTCTCTGGATCTCAGGCTCCAACAAACACACCCTTCGAAAAAGGCTTCGGCAATGGGAGGCCATCTGCAGAAATGAATCATTGGGGTATTCTCCGGAAGATGAGGAAAAGAAATTGATCGAGTTGACCACCCTTCTCACTTACTATGTCGTAGACGGAGTTCATCACTTCCGCAATTGACCTCCTCTTATTTTTTTCATCGTTGACTCCGCCATGGGTGTTGGAGTAAAAAATAGGAGATGGGTCGATTCCGCCTTCCTTTTGTCTCAGCCCTTTTTATTTTTTCTCTGTTTCTTTTTCTTCCATCCTCAACCGCTCAAGCCACCGAGTATTATGCTCTCCGCCTCTCTGGATCTGATTGTACTCTCTGTCACACGGACCCCAAAACGGGGTCATTGAATCAGGCGGGAGTCCTGTTCCGGGAGCAAGGGTATCGATACCCCCTGACTTGGAAGGCCGTATTCTTCTACTTTCTTGGAGGGTTCGCCTTCTTTCTCGTCCTTTTTGGCTTTTATCTCAGATATCGCCTCTGGCGTCGCGGAAAGGACGAAGGGAAATGGAGCCGCTTGAGAGAGAGATGGAGGGGTCTGTTCATCTATGTCTTGGGACATCGCGGGATTTTGAGAAACCCTTTCCCGGGGATGAGCCACTTTCTTCTTTTTTGGTCTTTCATTATCCTCAGTTTTTCAATTCTCGTTGTCCTCGTCCAGGAATATTTGTTCTTTCCTTTATTGCGGATCAGATTCTTTGGTCCCGAATCTTATCCTTATTTTCGTTTGATTTTAGATCTGCTGGGTATTATCGGATTGCTCGGAACAATATCCCTCGCCTGCAGAAGATACCTTGGGAGACCCAGAGCGCTGGACAACCGACGAACCGATGTCATCTCTCTTTTTCTTCTTGCTTTCGTCTTTCTGACCGGGTTTTCATTAACGGGAGTCCGAGATCAGCTTTACCAATCGCCCTGGTCCCAATGGGCACCGGTCGCTTCATTCACGGGTCGGATTCTAAAAAATTTTTTTGGAGAAGAAAGTAGCTTGAAAGCCTTTTTTTCTGCCCTCTGGTGGGTTCATATCTTCCTTTCTTTGACTCTTTTATCCTATGTTCCTTTCTCAAGAATCCTTCACCTCTTTTCCTCTTCTCTCAGCATCTTCTTCAGAAATTTAGAGGCCAAAGGGGCTTTGACCTCGATTGATCTCGAAGCTTCAGAAACCTATGGCGTCGGGAGGCTTGAGGAGTTTTCTTGGAGAAATCTTCTGGAATTGGACGCCTGCATGCGGTGCGGTCGCTGTCAGGAGGCCTGCCCGGCGCATCTCACCCAAAAACATCTCAATCCCAAAAAGGTGATACAGGATTTGAAACACCATATGGAAAGGCCTTTGAAAGAGAGAGAGCGGCTTCACCTCATCAGGGATGCGGTGACCGAGGAGGTAATCTGGGAATGCACCACGTGCCGAAACTGTCTGGAGCATTGTCCGGCTTTCATCGAGCCCATGGCCAAGCTGATCGACCTCCGGAGAAATCTCGTCCTCCATCATGGAAAGATCCCGAAAGAGACGCATTTTGCCTTCCGAAATATCGAACGGAAGGGAAACCCATGGGGATTCGATCCTGAGAAGAGGATGTGGTGGACAAAGGAGTTGGGAGTGAAAGAGGTTCGCCCGGGAGAAAGGGTGGATATTCTCTTCTGGGTTGGATGCTACGGCTCGTATGACGACCGAAATATTAAGGTGGCCACTTCCTTGATTCATCTCTTAAACCGAGCCGGGTTGGATTTCGGCGTGCTCGGGACTTCGGAATGGTGCTGCGGCATTGACCTGAGAAGGATGGGGAGCGAATATCTCTTTCAGGTCAATGTGGAAAAGAATATGGGTCGACTTCAGCAGATGAAGTTCCAAAAAATCCTTACCACTTGCCCTCACTGCTTCAATACCTTGAAAAATGAATACCGACAATTTGGGGGCAGCTTTGAAGTGGTCCATTATACGACTCTGTTAGAGGAGCTGATTCGAAGCGAGAAGATTGCAATGACTCCCGGAGACAGGACAAGAAAGATCACTTATCATGATTCCTGTTACCTCGGTCGATACAACGATGGGTATGAGCCGCCTCGAAGGATATTGGGAACGATACGTGATGTTACCCTTATCGAGATGGAGCGAAATCGAAACAAGAGCTTCTGCTGCGGTGGAGGCGGATGTCACATGTGGATGGAAGAGAAGGCAGGAAAGCGGATCAACGAAACACGGGTGAAGCAGGCAGAAAAGACAGGGGCTGAAATCCTGGCCACGGTTTGTCCGCTCTGTATGATCTCTCTCGACTCG
>Ga0335081_10011696_pt1 | contig 14210 bp, 16 predicted proteins | sample Lox_Sample_35_FD_206713 | JGI IMG/M metagenome (GOLD analysis project Ga0335081, IMG submission 206713) | Soil microbial communities from Loxahatchee National Wildlife Refuge, Florida, United States - Lox_Sample_3.5 | ecosystem: Environmental > Terrestrial > Soil > Wetlands | place: USA... | reverse complement strand
GCGGAGGCGCCCGGCGTCATCTCGGTCTACATCGGCGGCAGGCGGTTCGAGGAGCTGGACGCCGAGCCCGGGCAGTTCTTCCGCTGGCGGTTCCTGACCAGGTCGCTGTGGTGGTCCTCGCACCCGTTCTCGCTGTCCGCCGCGCCAGGGTCCGACCTGCTGCGGATCACCGTGAAGAACCTGGGCGACCACAGCCAGGCTCTCGAGCAGCTTCAGCCCGGGACCCGTGTCTTCGCCGAGGGACCCTACGGCGCGTTCACCCCCGCCGATTCCGGCCGCGGGGTGGTGCTGCTGGCCGGCGGGGTCGGCATTACCCCGCTGCGGGCTATCTTCGCGACGCTGCCCGGGCACGTCACCCTGATCTACCGCGCCAGCAGCGAGCGGGACCTCGTGTTCCGCGACGAGCTGGACCGGATCGCGGCCGCGCGGGGTGCAACCGTGCACTACCTGGTCGGGTCGCGGGCCGAGATCGGCGGCGACCCGCTGTCGCCCCGGGTCCTGCGGTCCCTGGTGTCCCGCCTGGACGAGCAGGAGGCCTACGTCTGCGGGCCGCCCGGGATGACCTCCGCCGCGGTCCGTGCGCTGCGCGCCGCCGGGGTGTCCAGGCAGCACATCCACTTCGAGTCGTTCGAGTTCTGAGGGAGAGGATCCGCGCCATGCGCCGGGTGATCCTGGCCGTCGCCGGCACCATCGCCGGTCTCGTGGCCCTGCTGTCGTTCAGGTCGCATGTCCCGGCCGCTCCGGCCGCGGCCACGGCCGGCGGCTCGGGCGGCACCTCGTCGTCCTCTTCGTCTTCGTCGTCCTCAGGCGGCGGGCAGACCGAAGTCGTCCCCGGGGCGTTCCCGCAGGGGTCGATAGCCAAGAACCTGCCGGCGGGCGAGGCCGCCGTGGACGGGAAGGTGGCCAGCACCGCCTACGGCCCGGTCCAGATCCAGCTGATCACGAAGGACAGCAAGATCGTCAAGGTCGCGGTGCTCGTGCAGCCGATCAACACCCTGCACGACGTGCAGATCGGCGAGTTCGCCTTCCCCAGGCTGATCAGCGAGACGCTGACGGCGCAGAACGCCAAGATCGACGCGGTGTCCGGCGCCACCTACACCAGCGCGGGCTATATCCAGTCGCTGCAAAGCGCGCTGGACAAGCGCTCCTGAACCCCGCATGACCGGCACGGGGACGGACGCGGGCCCGGGCCGCCACAGGCACGCCGAGCACGTGATGGGCACGGTCGTCTCGTTCGACGTGCCCGCGTCGGCGGGGGAGCCGCGCGGTGACGGCTCCCTCGGCCGGGCGGTGCGCTGGCTGCACTGGGTGGACGCCACCTTCTCGCCGTACCGGGACGACAGCGACGTCAGCAGGTTCGGCCGCGGTGACGTACCGCTGGCGGAGTGCGCGCCGGAACTCGCCGAGGTGCTCCGGGCGTGCGCGGCCATCAGCGCGCGCAGCGGCGGGTACTTCACCACCACGCCCGGCGGCAGGTTCGACCCCTCCGGGTACGTGAAGGGATGGGCCGTCGAACGGGCCGCGGCCATCCTCACCGCGGCCGGCTCGGCCGAGCACAGCGTCAACGGCGGCGGCGACGTGCAGTGTACCGGCGGCCGGCTGTGGCGGATCGGAATCGCCGACCCGCTGTGCCCGGGCCGGCTGGCGCTGATCGTGGCGGGCCGGGATTTCGCCGTGGCCACGTCCGGGGTGGCCGAGCGCGGGGCGCACATCATCGACCCGTACACCGGGCAGCCGCCGGCCGGCCTGGCCAGCGTCACCGTGGTCGGCGCGAGGCTGGCCGAGACCGACGCCTACGCCACGGCCGCCTTCGCCATGGGTTCCGCGGCCCGCGACTGGGTGGAGGGCCTGGACGGATACGAGGCGTTCGCCATCACCGCGGCCGGGGCCACCTGGCAGACCAGCGGCTTCGGCCGCTACCTGGGCTGACCCAGGGCGTCAGAGCAGGCTCGCCTGGCCGGCGTCGTAGACGAGCAGGCCGTCGTCGCGCCGGCGCAGCCCGGGGGACAGGCGATGCTCCTCGAGCCGCCCGTCGTGCAGCAGGTGCCGGACCGGCTCGCCGCGGGCGGCCACGGCGAAGTCGGCGAGCAGCCGCCGATGGCAGCGCCACCACAGGCTCTCCGCGCACATCACCACCGTGCGATCAGTGCCGGCCTGGGCGAGCACCTCGTCCATCGCGGCCAGGAAGCCGTCGGTCCGCATGTGCGCGGCGTAGCCGCGGAACATGTCCTCGCGCCAGGCGGTGTCCGGCGAATCCGGGGTGGCTTTCCTGAAGCCGCCGAGCCGCTTGTCCCAGCGGTAGGAGATGCCGGCCTCGGGCAGCCAGCGTTCCAGCTCGGCCCGCGCCACGTGGGGATGGCGGCGGCTCCCCGGGGCCGTCCTGACGTCGACGAGCACGGCCACGTCGGCCCTCCGGAGCAGTTCCGTCATCCGTTCGGCCGTGGCGGTCCCGTGCCCGAAGGTGAGCAGCATGTCACCGCGATCCTACGCCGGCCCGGCCGGGCCTAGCCCAGCCCCGGTACCAGGGCACGCCGTACGTCATGTCGGCCTGCCTGCTGGCGCGCGGGCGGCGCGCGGGGCAGGCTGGCTGCCGTGACCTCCTACCTCCCCTTCTTCAGCGGCACCGCGACCGTCGCGGGCGCACTCGTCGGCTTGCTCTTCGTGGCGCTGTCCGTCGCCCCGGAACGGCTGCGCGGCGTGCACGCGTCGGCTGAACACCAGGCCATCGCCGCGACGGCGTTCACCGCGCTGGTCGACGCGCTGTTCATCTCGCTAATCGGGCTCGAACCCGGCGGCGGCCTGAGCTTTGGCGCGGTGATCCTGGGCACGCTCGGCCTGACCAGCAGCTGCGGGCTGGCGCTCAAGCTCTGGCGAGTGCGGGCCGACGGCGATCTGAGCCGCCGCTGGCCCTACCTGCTCGGCTTCATCATCGTGGTTTACGCCGCCCAGATCATCAGCGGGATCGTGCTCAGAACGCCGGACAGCGAGGCCAGCTCCACCGTGACGTTCGTGTACATCCTGTTCGGCGTCGGTATCGCGCGGTCCTGGGAACTGCTCGGGCTGGAGGGCGGCGGACCGCTCGACGTGCTGGCCCGGCGGCTCGGCACCCGCCAGCCGCTGGCCGGTGCCCCCGCCCGGCCATCCGCGCCGGATCCCGGCCAGGATCCGGAGTGACCCTTAAACCGGTTCGCGTGCCCTGCTCGCCCCGGATAGCATGCTCATCGTGCACCGGTTGTTCCCCATCACCCCGCCGCCCTGCTCCTAGCGGGGCGATCGTCCGCGCGTCGGTCCGGTGCGTCGAGCATCGATCATGGCCAGCGATCATGGCTGGCCGATCATGGCTGGCCGATAATGGCTGGCACAGCACTCCGAGCTGAGCTGACGCGCTTCTCGTAACGGCGAGCACCACAGAGTTCGGCGCGCCCCGCTTCCGCGACCATTCCCCTTCTCGTCGCAGGAGCGATTTCCCGATGCGTGCGTTCACCTCGGGGCCCGCGGCCGTCCGCCGCCGCCCCGCTACTGGCCTGCTTTACCTGGTCATATCCGGATTGTTGTGGGGGACAGGCGGGCTGACCGGCAGCCTGCTCGGCCGGGTGGCCGGCCTGTCCGCGATCGCGGTCGCCGCAGGCCGGCTCACCGCCGGAGGCGTGCTGATCGTCGGCTATCTCACGGTGACCGGCAGGACCTGGCCGTCGGGCCGGGCGGCCTGGACCCGGATCATCGTGATCGGGCTGCTGGCCGCGTTCTACCAGAGCTGTTACTTCATTGCCGTGTCACTGACCTCGGTACCGCTGGCGACGCTGGTCACGATCGGTGCCGCCCCGGTCATCGTGCTCGGCGCGGATCGGCTGGCCGGACGGTCCGCAGGCCAGCACGCGGTGGTCACCACCGGCCTGGCCGTGGCCGGCCTCGGCCTGCTCGTGGGCGTGCCGTCCGGGTTCGGCGAGACCGCGGTCCTGGCCAGCGCGGGCATGGCCGTGCTCGCCGCGGCGGGCTTCGCCGCGATCACCCTGACCTGTTCCCGGCCGGTTCCCGGCCTGGACGACCTGACCATGACCGGCTTCGGGTTCACCATCGGCGGCCTGCTCCTGACGCCGGTGGCGCAGCTAGCCGGGGGCATCACCTTCCGGCCCGGGCCCGCGGCCATCGGCCTCCTGGTCGTGCTGGGCACCGGCCCGACCGCCGTGGCCTACACGCTGTACTTCCGCGGCCTGCGGACCGCTGCCGCGAGCACGGCCGCCCGCCTGACGCTGCTTGAGCCGCTGACCGGTGCCATCCTGGCGGCCCTGCTGCTGGGCGAGCGGCTGAGCGCGACCGGGATCGCGGGCGCGGCCGTCATCGGCACGGCCGTGATCCTCACCGTGCAGGCCGATCGCGGCGGCGCGCTCCGGAGCGGGGACCTGGCGGCGCAGGGCGCTGACCGCGTTGGCGGCGACGATGGCGGCGATGCTCAGCCAGGCCTCCGCCGGCAAGGACTGACCCAGGATCACCAGGCCGATGAGCGCGGCGAGCACCGGGTTGACGCTCATGAAGATGCCGAAGTAGCCGGCCGGAACCCGGCGCAGCGCCAGCAGGTCGGCGAGGAGCGGCACGGCGGAGGACAAGATGCCCGCGGTGGCTGCGCAGGCCAGCGCGGCCACCGTCGGCGGGTGCCGGATCAGGACCATGATCCCGGCCGGCACGAAGACCAGCGCGGACAGGGCCGCGGCCGCCGCCGACCCCTCGGCGCCGGGCAGGCGCGAGGTAGCCAGGGCGACCGCGAGCGGGCCGAGGAACTCCAGCGTCACCGCCAGGCCGAGGCCGAGCCTGCCGATCGCGCTGTACAGGGACAGGTTCATGGTGCCGTAGGCCACCGCGAGGAGCAGCACGGGCCGCCACTGCGCCCAGGTGAACGAGCGCCACCTCGGGCGCCCGGCGGTCAGCAGCACGATCCCGGCGATCCACCGGCGGATGGCCACCACGCCCGCCGGGCCGATCGCCCCGAACGCCAGCGCTCCGGTCGCCGCGCCTACCTGGTTGGACAGGGCACCGCCGAACATCAGGGCCGGCCCCGCCTCAGGAAGCCCCGAGGGCCGCTAGCAGCTCGCGCTCCCTCTCCGCGCTCAGTCCCGCCCGTCGCGGCCGGTCCAGGCCCTGCTCGCGCTCCCAGGCCAGCACGTCGGCCTGAACCTCGGACCGCGGCCGGTGCCGTAGCCCGGCGGCCGCCGCGGCCCGGCCGCTGCGCGCGGAAAACCCCTCCCAGCCGGGCTCGGCGACCCACATCGGCAGCGATTCCGGGCCCATGTACTCGGCCACTCCCTGCCCGAGCAGCCAGGCCGGGTCGGCCTCGATCACCGGCCCGGTGTGCCCGCCCAGCGCCCGGGCCTGCTCGATCCAGCGGCCGAACGGGACGACCGGGCCGACCGCGTCGTAGGTTCCCGTGGTACCGGCCTGGGCGCAGTCCAGCAGCCAGGCGGCCAGATCGCGGGCGTCGATAACCTGCGTCGGCATCTCCGGGACGGCCGGCACGAGCATCGGCCCCCGCGGGTCACGCGCGGCCCGCGCCACCCAGTAGCCGGACCGTCCGCTGTGATCGCCCGGGCCGCCGATCAGCCCGGCGCGCGCGATCAGCAGGCGGTCGCCGGCCACCGCGGCCGACGCCTGCTCGCATGCCACCTTCGCCTCGCCATAGCGCTCGATGGCGGCCTCGTCACGGTCGTCCGGAGCGAGCAGGGACGCGGACTCGTCCGCGCCGATGGCCGCGTGCGACGCGTAGACGCTGCCCGAGGAGACGTACGTCCAGTGCGCCGCCCGCCTGCCCAGGGCGGCCAGGGCGCCGCGGACCAGTCCCGGCTGCCAGGAGACCTCGATCACCGCGTCCCAGCCGCGATCTCGCACCTCGTCATAGCCTGCGTCTCGGCGCCGGTCCGCGGCCACCAGGACCGCGCTGTCGGCGACCGGCCCGCTCTCGCCCCGGGCCAGGCAGGTCACCGCGTGCCCGCGGCCGATCGCCTGCCGGGCCACCTCGCGTCCCAGCCACGCGGTCCCGCCGAGAATGAGCATCTCCATGGGCTCAAGTCCAGCACCTGCCAGCGGGCGCCCGCGGCCGGGTTCACGGTCAGCGAAGCGCCAGGCGCCGTGTCCTGCCATCGGGAAACGGAATCGCCCAGGCACGGATCGAAGAGTCAGGAAGGCTGGAGAGACCACCCAGCCAGCCTCCAGGCGTTCCGGTTAGGTTCGGACAGCACACGCGGGACTGGGCGGGGCTGATGCATGAGCAGGAAGGGCTTGGATCGTGTTTGACAGGGTGACCATCACGTACCGTGGCGCCAGTTACGAGATCGGGCGCGGGTCGGGCTTCTACGGCGTCTGGACGGCCGGAGGGGCGAGGTCCCAGCCGCTCGAGCGGTGGCCGGAGACACCCGAGGGCTGGACGGCCGCCTGGTCCCGGTTCGTGAGTATCGAGGCGCCGGGCACGATCGTCCCGGTGGGCCGGAACACCCCTCCGGTTCCGTCCCCCGCGGCACGGGAGGACGAGGATACCGGCCCGTTCGGCGAAACTACCGCTCCAGCTGGTGAGACGGCCGAGACCACGGTGACCCCGGCCGGGTCCGTCCCTTACACCCCGTACGGCCAGTACACCCCCCGCGTCGCCCCGGTGCTCGGCGGGAAGGCGGCCCGGATCGCCGCGGCGGCGCTGCTCGGCGCGGGCGTCATCCTGGGGGTCGCCGGGCTCTTCCCCGCCTATATCGGCGGCGCCAGCCTGGCCCAGCAGGCCGAGCAAGTCACGGCGCACGCCATCTACCTGGCTGTCTGGATCATTAGCGCCGTGCTCATCCTGCTCGGCGGCACGCGCCTTCGGCTCGGCGCGCTGCTCGGGGTGCGCGTGGATGTTCTTCACGCCACAGTCCGTCCCGGTAGCGCCGGCCGAGGGCTACGGTCCGCGGCCTGACGACAGCGCCGACGAAACCGCCGACGACAGCTCCGACGACTGGGAGGCGGCCGACAGCGCGGCCACGGCCGCGGCCGGGGCCCGCGACGGGGAGGGCCCGCCCGGCCGGCCTTGACGCCGGCGAGATCACCGGCAAGGGTTACCTCAATCAGCGCCGCGTCCTCACCAATCGCGCGGCGCTGGTTGGGTTGCTCTACGCCGAACCGGTCCCAGCCGGGGGCGTCGCGGCGGAAAGGACGGCGTGATGCGCCAGCAGAGCATGGTGCGGCAGCAGGACAGCCCCAAGGCCGTCACGGCCCGTCCGCTGGGCCCGGGCGCGGCCGCGCTCGGCCGGCTGGTGACCCGGGCATGGTCGCTGCCGCCGCGGCGGAACCAGGTCAGGGTGGAGCGGGATGTCCAGGTGCCGATGTCCGACGGCACGGTTCTGCTGGCCACCCGCTACATCCCGGTCAGCCTGGCATCGGCGGCCACCGTCCTGGTCCGCTGCCCGGGACAACCCGTACGCGGACCTGTTCGTGCGGCTGTGTGACGTGGACCCGCGCGGCCGCTCGCACAACGTCTGCGACGGCATCGTGCGGCTCACCGAGGCCGACCCGCTGACCGGGACCGTCCGGGTGAGCCTGCTCGGCACGGCGCACCGGTTCGGCCGCGGGCACCGGATCAGGCTCCAGATCGCCGGGGGAGCGTTCCCGCGCTTCGCGCGCAACCCCGGCAACGGGCAGGTCGACGCGGCCGCCGCCGACCTCGCGCCGACGCAGTACGACATCGGCCTGGACGCGGCGCACCCGTCGGTGCTGCTGCTGCCCGTTGCGGCGGGCGGCTCGCCGGCCCGTTCAGCCTAACGCTTGCAGTAGCGCACCTGCTCGTCGTGCATGACCCGGATCCACTCCGGGCTGGCCTCCGTCAGCCGCGGGTCACCGGCCCGCTGACCGCTCGTGATGGCGTCCAGGTAGGCGGCGTCCAGGGCGAGCCGCCGGCGGAGCTCACCGGCGTCCCCGGCATGCCCGTGGCCGGGCACTACCTGGCGGACGCCGGGTACGGACGCCAGCCGGTCCATCCCGGTGCGGTAATCGCCGAGCGGATCGGCCGCGTCGATGTCGAGCAGCGGTATCTCCACGTCGGAGCACATGTCCCCGGCGATCAGCACGCCGCTCTCCGGCAGGAACACGGCGCCGTGACCGGGTGCGTGCCCGTCGTGCACGATCAGCCGGGCTTCCGGCCCGTCCCACGGGATGGCGGAGGCGTCCAGTGATCGCATCCGCCCGATCAGGGACAGGTCAAGACCGGGCGCGGCCCGCCGGGCCTCGTCGATGATGTCATCCCGCTGGGCTTCCGCGCTGGTAATGGCGGCAGGCGCGGCGTACCTGGGCGCGTCCCCCAGGTCCCGGCTCCACAGCACGTGATCCCAGTGCGGGTGGGTCGACCAGCCGACCGCGGGCCGCAGCCCTCTCGCGGCCAGTTCGGCGGCCAGCCCGGCCAGGTCGGCCGTTGTCACGGCCGGGTCGATGACCAGGCAGCCGCCGGAGGAGCCGACCACCACCGTGCTCGTGGTCAGTTCGTAGGAACTGGTCGCGACGAGCACCCCGGGCGCGACCTCGGTCAAGCTCCGCACCGAATCGGTATATCACCAGCCGCCCTAGCGGGCCACGTTGACGCCGGCGATGGGCGCGGGGGCCAGGCGCCGGTACGGCCGGGCCATCGGCCATCGGCGGTCCTCGAGCACGCTGTCGGCGTCGAACTGGCCGAGACTCTGGATCAGCCTGGCCACCAGGCCGGTCCATCCGGTCTGATGCGAGGCGCCGAGCCCGGCCCCGTTGTCCCCGTGGAAGTACTCGTAGAAGAGCACGAGGTCACGCCAGTGCGGATCGTCCTGGAACAGCCTGGTCCCGCCGTAGACGGGACGCCGCCCGTCGGCGTCCCGCAGGAACGTCCCGGCGAGGCGGCGTGACAACTCCTGGGCCACCTCGTACAGCGTCATCATGGTCCCCGAGCCGGTCGGGCACTCCACCGTCAGGTCGTTGCCGTAGTACCGGTAGTGCTGGATCAGGGCCCGGATCAAGAGCAGGTTGACCGGGAACCAGACCGGCCCGCGCCAGTTGGAGTTCCCGCCGAACATGCCGCTGGTCGACTCGGCCGGCTCGTACTGCACCCGGTGTTCGGTGCCGTGGACCTCGAAGACATACGGATGGTCCAGGTGCCAGCGCGAGATGGAGCGGATTCCGTGCGGGCCAAGGAAACGCTCCTCGTCCAGCATCCGGGCCAGGATGCGCCGCAGCTTTTCCTCGTTCACCAGCGACAGGATTCGCCGGCCGTGTACGCCGGGCACCAGCGGATCGGCGATATTGGCCAGCAGGTCCCGGTTGCGTTCCAGGAACATGCGCACCTGCCCGGCGATCTGCGGGTAGCGCTCGATGATGTCGGCCTCGATCACCGTGGTGGCGCAGATGGTAGCACTGCTTGGACCAGAGCATCCCGGCCAGGGCCTGGCGCATCACCGCCTTCGCGTCGTCGCTCACCGCCGGCGGGGTGATGGCGTCGTAGAACTCGTCCGCGTCGGCCCGCCGCCGGGCGATGAGCCCGTCCGTGCCGGCGAACGGCGCGGCGACCTGTTCCGGGGCCTCGCGGGTGAGCCGCACCGTCACCGCTGCCTGCCCGCCGGCCGGCACCACGAGCCGGACCCGAGCCGCCACCTTGGTGCCCTCACCGGCGGGATTCACGGTGTCCGTGCCGTGCAGGACGTGGTCGCCGATGCCGTCCTTGGGGAAGCGCGCCGCAGCCTCGGTGCCGAACACCCGCGCCGTGTTGGTCTCGTTCTCGCAGAACAGCAGGGCCGCCCCCGGTTCGGCATAGAGGTAGAACACGCCGAGCTGGTGATGCTCGGCCCGGACGACCGGATGGTCCGCCATGACGCGGGCCAGCCGGGGCCTGGGTTCACCGTCCCCCCACGACCAGGTATTACGGAACCACAGCGTGGGCAGCACGTGCAGCGCGGCATCCTGCGAGGAGCGGTTGTGCACGGTGACGCGGCACAAGATGTCCTCGGGCGCTGCCTTGGCGTACTCCACCTCGACGTCGAAATAACGGTCTTCGCCGAACACGCCCGTGTCTATGAGCTCGTACTCGAAATCGTGCCGCGACCGGCTTCGGCTCTCTGTCACCAGGTCGTCGTAGGGGAATTCGGCCTGAGGGTACTTGTAGAGGTAGCGCTGGTAGCTGTGCGTGGGCAGGTTGTCCACGTAGAAGTAGTACTCCTTGACGTCCTCGCCGTGGTTGCCCTCGGCATTCGTCAAGCCGAACAGGCGCTCCTTCAAGATCGGGTCGCGCTCGTTCCACAGGGCCAGGGCCAGGCACAGCTGCTGCTTGTCGTCGCTGATGCCGGCGATGCCGTCCTCGCCCCACCGGTAGGCGCGAGACCGCGCCTGGTCATGGCTGAAATACGACCAGGCGTCTCCGTTGTCGCTGTAGTCCTCCCGGACTGTGCCCCACTGGCGCTCACTGAGATAAGGCCCCCAGGCCCGCCACGGAACGCCCGCCCGGGCCTGATGCAACCGCCGTTCCTCGGCCGTAGGCGAGGCCGGATCGGGTGCGGCGGGCTGGTTGTAGTCACGCCACTCGGACATGCCGTGCCCCCATCATCGCTAGCGTGAACGGTCAGCTGCACTTCGAATTGGACGCGTCGACGAAGCTCTTCACCGAGCTCACCACGCTGGCTGCGTCCCGGCCGACGGTGACGACCTGCGCAGCCGACGGACTCGACGGCAGGGCCTCCAGCGAGCTCTTAAGCGCGTCGACCGAGGACGTGATGGCGCTGGTTTCGCTCGGGAAGTCGCTCTTGGCCGAGCTGACCACCGTGCTGGCGTCGCTCTCGACCTGCTTGATCTGCGTTTTCAGGCCGCTGATCCCGGCGCTGGTCAGTCCCTTGACGGAATTCTGCAGGTTGGTGCGGTCCGTGCAGTAGGCCGGTTTGCTGCTGCCGCAACCGGCCAGCGCAATGACGGAGGTCGCGGCGGCAAGGACCAGAAGAACCCACGCCCACGCGCTCCCTTGGCGGGCTCGTGACCTCGTGTGCCCTGGAGTCATTGTGTGCCCTGGAGTCATTGTCATGATCGTTGATGTATCAAGCGATACGAGGCCGCGTCTTCACCCCGGACAGGTGATTTAGGACCCGTGGGGAAGATAACCAGAAATTTCCCGGCGTGGGCACGCCCGCTCACGGGGCGAGCCGCACCGGCAGCGACTCCAGGCCGTGGATGAGCGTGCTCGGCCGCCAGCGGCAGGAACGCCATCGACACCAGCTCGTTCTCGCTCAGGCTGTCCGCTTCGTCTCGCGCCGCGATCAGGTCCGACAGCAGGTCGTCGGCAGGCTCGCGCCGCTTGGCCGCCAGCAGCGCCTTGAAATAAAGGAGATGTCGGGGCGTCTTCCTGCGCATCTTCCCGGGTGGCGGCCGGCCGCGCCCGGTACAGCGCGGACGGCCACCAGTTCCACCGCCCGAACAGGATGACCGCCGACGGCACGAGCAGGGTGCGCACCAGGAACGTGTCCATCAGCACGCCGAGCGCGAGGCCCACGCCGACGTTGACGATCGTCCGGACGTTCTGCGCCCCGGCGCTGTGCGAACCCACGATCGCCAGCACGCCGAACGTCCCGGCCAGCACCAGCCCGGCCGAGGTCACCGTCGTCCCGGTGACCCGGAGCGCCCGGCCCACCGCCTCGCGCAGCGGCAGCACATGGGCCTCTTCCCGGATCCGCGTCATGACCAGGATGTTGTAGTCCTCGCCCAGCGCCAGCAGGAACACGAACAGCAGGAACGGCAGGATGAACGTCAGTCCCGGCTGGCCCGCGACGTTGACGAACAGCAGCACGGTCAGCCCGAGGGCGGCGAAGTAGGAGAGCACCACGGAGGCGATCAGGTACAGCGGTGCGATCAGGGAGCGCAGCACCAGCGCGAGCAGCACCGTGATGACGGCGATGGCGATCGGGATGACCGTCCACAGGTCGCCGTCGGACAGCTGGGCGACGTCGTAGGTGAACGCCGCCTGCCCGGTGACCCCGGCGGCCGAGGCGCCGGCCGCCCGCGCCGCGCGGGCGGCCGCGGCCCGGATGGCGGGTACCGCCTGTTCCGCCGCGGTGGTGGCCGGGCTCCCGGCCGCCAGCGAGGTCGCGAACGAGATCGTGCGCCCGTCCGCGCTCACGTACGAGCCGCTGGCCCGGTAGGACTGGTACGCGGCCAGCTTGGCCGGCGGGACCCGGACCTCCGTCGAGGCCGTCATCGCCCGCGGCGGCCCGTAGGCGGCGTACAGCGCGGCGTACTGCGCCGCGGTGAGCGCCGTGCCGTTGGCGTTCAGCGGCCCGGACACCGAGGTGAACACCGGGTCGGCGGCCAGCTGCCGCCCGGCGGCGGCCACCGCGGCCGGGGCCGCCCAGGCGGGCTGGCGCAGGCGCAGCACGATGACCGTCGGGTTGGCCGCCGTCTGCGGGAAGTGCCTGGCCAGCAGCGCGTCGCCGCGAGCGGAGTCGCTGCCGGCCGGCGCGGTGGCCGGCCCGCCGAACCCGGCGGCCAGGTAGCCCGCGGAGGCCACCGCGAGGCCGCAGAACACTACCAGCCCGGCGGTCAGCGTCGCCACGGGACGGCGCACGATCCGGGCGCAGGCCTCGCCCCACCACCCGGTCCGGCGGACGCCCGGCTTGACCGAGGACGGCCAGAACGCCGCCGGCCCGCAGATCGCCAGCAGCGCGGGCAGCAGGGTGAGCCCGGCGATGAGCATCAGCGCGATCGCGATGGCCAGCGGCGCGGCCAGGCCCGAGTACAGGCTGAAGGAGGCGGCGGCCAGCGACAGCAGCGCGGCGACGAGGACGCCCGCGGAGAACGTGATCGTCTCGCCGACCCGCGCCACCGAGCGGGTGACCGCCTCATGGCAGGCCAGCCCGGCCCGCATCTCCTCCCGGACCCGGAACATCAGGAACAGGGCGTAGTCGGTGCCCGCGCCGAGCACCAGCACGATCAGCAGCAGCGAGGCGATCTGGGACACGCCCAGGCCGTGTACCGCCGCCTCGGCGGTGAGCCGCTCGGCCACCAGCACCACGATCAGCGCGGGCAGCACGGCGATCAGCGGTGCCAGCACCGAGCGGAACACCGTGATCAGCAGGGCGATCACGAAGATGATCGAGAACCACTGAACCTGCCCGCCGGTCTTGGTGGAGGTCGCGTTGTTATCCACCCGGGTCGCCACCGTCCCGGCGGTGTGTGCCGCGAGCCCGGCGGGCAGCGCCGCGGCGCGGATGACGTCGCGCAGGCCGGCCACCAGGCTGGCCTGCTGGGCGGTGGCGAGCCCGCCGGACTGGGCCAGCGAGGCCAGCACGGTGAGCTGCTCGGCCCGCCCGTCGGCCGACTGCCCGGCGTCCCGTACTCCCGCCACCCGGCCGACCCGCGACATGGCGCCGGACAAGCGCGCGATGGCCTGCTGGTCGGCGCTGGTCAGCGTGCGGCCAGAGGCCGCGGCCACCACCGTCACCGCGGTCAGCGAGGCGCCCTGCAACGGCGAGGCAAGCTGGGCGGCCCGCTCGCTGGGCGCGCTGGCCGGCAGGAACGAGGTGTTGTCGCTCTGGGTCACGCTCGACAGCGAAGGGAGCAGAGCCATGGCCGCGACGGTGCCCGCGACCCAGGCGGCCACGATGGCCCAGCGGTAGCGGACCGAGAGCCGGCCGAGCGCGGCGAAGAAGGTACCCACGAAGGCCATCGTGGCCGGCCGCGGTGCGGCTCCGTTAGACCTGCGGGAGCGTAAAGTTGCTTCGTGGCAGATCCGCGCGGACCCGAAGCCTACCGGCCGGCGCCGGGCGAGATTCCCGAATCCCCCGGGGTTTACCGGTTCCGTGACCAGCGCGGCCGGGTCATCTACGTCGGCAAGGCCAAGTCGCTCAGGCAGCGGCTGAACTCCTACTTCGCCGACTTCGCCAGCCTGCACCCGCGTACCCAGATGATGCTCACCACGGCCGCGGGCGTGGAGTGGACCGTGGTCGGCACCGAGGTCGAGGCGCTGCAGCTGGAGTACTCCTGGATCAAGGAGTTCGACCCCAGGTTCAACATCAAGTACCGGGACGACAAGAGCTACCCGTACCTGGCCGTCACCATGGGCGAGGAGTACCCGCGGGTGATGGTCATGCGCGGCGCCAAGCGGAAGGGCACCAGGTACTTCGGCCCGTACAGCCACGCCTGGGCCATCCGCGACACGGTGGACACGCTGCTCCGGGTGTTCCCGGTGCGCACCTGCTCGGCTGGGG
>Ga0335081_10011695_pt1 | contig 14211 bp, 12 predicted proteins | sample Lox_Sample_35_FD_206713 | JGI IMG/M metagenome (GOLD analysis project Ga0335081, IMG submission 206713) | Soil microbial communities from Loxahatchee National Wildlife Refuge, Florida, United States - Lox_Sample_3.5 | ecosystem: Environmental > Terrestrial > Soil > Wetlands | place: USA... | reverse complement strand
GGTCGGCCTTGCGGGAAGCAGTTACCTCTGCGGCGCCGTGCTCGGCGCGTTTTTCTTCGGCTGGCTCACCGACCGGCTAGGGCGCAAGAAGCTGTTTTTCATAACCCTTACAGTCTATCTGGCGGCAACCGCAGCCACCGGCTTGTCGTGGAATGCGTCGAGTTTCGTGGTCTTCCGGTTTCTGACCGGCGCCGGCATCGGCGGCGAATACACTGCCATCAATTCGACAATCCAGGAGCTTATCCCAGCCCGCCTGCGCGGCTGGACGGACCTCCTCATCAACGGCAGCTTCTGGATCGGAGCGGCTCTGGGAGCGGGCGGCTCGATCGTCTTGCTCAATCCCGGCTTTATCGATCCGGCGCTCGGCTGGCGGTTGGCGTTCCTGATCGGAGCCGCAATAGGACTCATCATTCTCGTGATGCGACGCTGGATTCCTGAAAGTCCCCGCTGGCTTGCGACCCATGGCTTTCCACGGGAAGCCGACGCAGTCGTCCACGGCATCGAGGCGCGTTTCGAGCCGCGCCAGAGCTCCGGCGCACCGCCGCGAGCCATAAGGCTGCGGATGCGCGATCACACGCCGCTCGCCGAAGTCGCGCGCGCTTTGTTCAAGACCTACCGCCGGCGCACCCTGGTCGGGCTCAGCCTGATGGCCGCGCAGGCGTTCTTCTACAACGCGATCTTCTTCACCTACGCGCTGGTCCTCACCGACTTCTATCAGGTGCCGGCGGACCGAATCGGGTGGTACATATTGCCGTTCGCGGCGGGAAACGTGCTCGGGCCCATCCTCCTCGGCCGCCTGTTCGATACAATCGGCCGCAAGGTGATGATCGCATCGACCTACGCCATATCGGGACTGCTGCTCGCCGGCGCCGCTTATCTATTCAGCCGCGGCGTCCTCAGCGCCGCGCAATTGACGGCGGCTTGGATGGCGGTGTTCTTCTTCGCTTCGGCGGCGGCAAGCTCCGCCTATCTGACCGTGAGCGAGACCTTTCCGCTCGAAATCCGCGCGCTCGCCATTGCGTTCTTCTATGCTATCGGGACCGCGGTCGGCGGAGTGGTCGGCCCGCTGCTGTTCGGCGCCCTCATCAGCACCGGCTCGCGCGGCAGCGTCGCCGCCGGGTATTTCATCGGCGCCGCGTTGATGATCGGCGCCGCCGCGATGGAAGCCCTGTGGGGCGTCGCCGCCGAACGCAAGCCGCTCGAGACGGTGAGCCGGCCATTGTCTTTCGTCGAATCATGATGGGCTAACCGTGCAGAGGCAAGAAGAAACTCCAATGCTCAACGTGGAAATCGCGGCCACCTCGCTCCTCTCCGAGTTGCGGGAATGCGCAATCCTGCTCGACATCGACGGTACCATCCTCGATATCGCGCCGGCGCCGCAGGAAGTCTGGGTGCCGCCGACGCTGCGGCAGACCCTGGCCCGGCTGCAGGAGCTGACCGGCGGCGCGCTCGCGCTGGTGAGCGGACGCAAGCTCGCCGACATCGATTTGCTGTTTGCCCCGCTGCAGCTCGCGGCGATCGGCGGCCACGGCGCCGAATTGCGGCCGTTCGCCGGCACCGAGCCACGCCGCCGCGTCGACGCACTGTCGCCGGAGCTCAAGCGCAAGCTCGCCGCGCTGAGCGAGCTCGGGCCCGGCATTCTGGTCGAGGACAAGGGCTATTCGCTCGCACTGCACTATCGCCTGGCGCCGGATCAGGGACCCCGCCTGCATGAGGCGGTCGCCGCCATTTGCGCCAAGATCGCGCCCGACGCCGTCGAGATCCTGCCGGGCAAACAGGTGTTCGAGGTCAAGCCAGTCGGGGTCAATAAGGCCGTCGCGGTCCGCGAGCTGATGAATTATCCGCCATTCAATGATCGCCACCCCATTTTCATCGGCGACGATGCGACCGATGAACCGGTGTTTGGCGTGATGCCGGAATTCGGCGGCATGGGCTTCTCCGTCGGCCGGATCGTTCCCGGCGTTGACGGCCATTTCGACAAGCCTGAGGACGTGCGCTCGTGGCTCGCGCGGATCGTCGCCGACCGCGGGGGCGTTACGGAATGAAGGATCACGGGCTGGACCTGGCGGTAATCGGCAACGGGCGCACCGCCGCGTTGGTCGATCCATGCTCGCGCCTGGTGTGGTGGTGCTATCCGCGTTTCGACGGCGACCCGATCTTCTGCCGGTTGCTCTCGGGTCACGAGGAGAAGGGCTTCGCCGACATCGTGCTCGACGATATGGCGGAGTTCCAATCCGAATATATCCGCAACAGCGCAATCGTGACGACGGTGCTCACCGATCGTCAGGGCGCCAAAGTGCGGATCACCGATTTCGTCCCGCGCTTTCGCCAGTTCGGCCGCGTGTTCCGGCCGCCGCAGCTGTTCCGCATCATCGAGCCGGTCGCCGGGCTGCCGCGCATCACCATTCGGATGCGGCCGACCACCGACTACGGCAAGCCGCTGCAGCATCGCTCGCTTGGCAGCAACCATATCCGCTATTCCGAGGGCGGCACCGTCATCCGGCTGACGACCGACGCGCCGCTGTCGCTGATCGAGGGCGAATCGCCGTTCGTGCTCACGCGTCCGCTGCATCTCATCTTCGGCCCGGACGAGCCGTTTACCGGCGACCTGGCGGCGACGTGCCGCGAGTTCGCCGACCGCACCTATGACTACTGGATGGAATGGGTGCGCCGCCTGTCGATCTCGGTCGACTGGCAGGAAGCCATCATCCGCGCCGCCATCACCCTCAAGCTCAGCAATTTCGATGAGACCGGCGCGGTCATCGCCGCGCACACCACCTCGATCCCGGAAGCGCCCAGCTCCGGCCGCACCTGGGATTACCGCTACTGCTGGCTGCGCGACGCCTATTTCGTCGTCCAGGCGCTCAACCGCATCGGCGCCACGCGCACCATGGAGGAGTTCATCTCGTTCACGCTGTCGATCGTGTCGAAGCCCGATCAGGAGCTGCGCCCGCTCTACAGCGTCGTGCCTTCGACTCTGATCGAGGAGCGCACCGCGCCGGACCTTGCCGGCTATCGCGGCGATGGGCCGGTGCGGATCGGCAACGCCGCGGTCGATCAGGTGCAGCACGACGCTTACGGCAGCGTCATCCTCGCCGCCATGCCGATGTTCTTCGACCGCCGCCTGCCGCGGCCCGGCGATGAAGGCTTGTTTCATCTCCTGGAAACGCTCGGCAGTCGCGCCGCCAAGAAGGCGTTCGAACCCGATGCCGGAATCTGGGAATACCGCGGCCGCCAGCGCATCCATACCCACTCGGCGGCGATGTGCTGGGCCGGCTGCCAGCGGCTCGCGGCGATCGCGGCGCGCATCGGGCTCAACGACCGCGCCAAATACTGGAATTCGATCGCCGAGCCGATCCACGACGTCCTGCTCGACCGCGCCTGGAACGAGAAGCGCGGCGCCTTTACCGCGGCGTTCGGCTCCGACGATCTCGACGCCAGCGTGCTCCTGCTCGCCGACCTCGGCGTCGTCGAGGTCGACGATCCGCGCTTTGCCTCGACCGTCGCCGCCATGGAGCGCGAACTAGTGCGCGAGAAGCACGTGATGCGCTACGCCAGCGCCGACGATTTCGGGCTGCCGGTGACCGCGTTCCTAATCTGCCGGTTCTGGCTGATCGACGCGCTTTGGTCGCTCGGACGGCGCGAGGCGGCGCGCGACCTGTTCACCGACGCGCTCGAGCACCGCAACCGCTACGGCCTCCTGTCCGAGGACGTCGATCCGCGTACCGGCGAATTGTGGGGCAATTTCCCGCAGACCTACTCGATGGCCGGGCTGATCTTGTCCGCCATGCGGCTGTCGCGAAGCTGGGAAGACCGCTACTGGCGCGGCTAGGCGGTCGCCCAGCGCTTGAAATCGACGCCGGCAAATTCTTGATTGACGGAAATTCTTTTCCATATACAAAGAGATAGCTGGGGCTAAACAGAAGAAATATTCTCCTTTCCACGCAACTTGCCTTGGAAGAAACGATGGGGTCTGCGGCAGCGCCAGAGACGCTCTTTGTCGTCGTCGCCGGTGCCGCGCGTTTCGCGCAATCAGAGTGAGGAAAGTGGACCGGCTCGACGATCTCGAGGCGCAAAGCGTCTTTATCTTTCGCGAGGCCTTCGGCCGGCTCAAGCGGCTGGCGCTGCTGTGGTCGCTGGGCAAGGACTCCAATGTGATGATCTGGCTCGCGCGCAAGGCGTTCTTCGGGCGCGTTCCCTTCCCGGTGCTGCACGTCGACACCGGCAAGAAATTCCCGGAGATGTACGCCTTCCGCGAACGCTACGCGGCGGAGTGGTCGCTCGATCTCAAGGTCGAGCCGTGCCCGCCGCTTGACGCGGTCGATCCAACGCTGCCGCCGGCGGCGCGCTCGGCGGCGCGCAAGACCGAGGGACTGCGGCTCGCGCTCGCCAAATACGGCTTCGACGGCCTGATCGCCGGCATCCGCCGCGACGAAGAGCCGACCCGCGCCAAGGAGCGCGTGTTCTCGCCGCGCGGCCGCGAGGGCGAATGGGACGTCGCCGACCAGCCGCCGGAGTTTTGGGACCATTTCAACGCAGCCCCACCGGCTGGTGCGCATTTGCGCATACACCCGATCCTGCATTGGACCGAGGCCGACATCTGGGCCTACACCAAGCGCGAAGCCATCCCGATCATCCCGCTCTATCTGGCGCGTGACGGCAAGCGTTACCGCTCGCTCGGCGACGCCGACATCACCTTCCCGGTCCCATCACGCGCGGCGACCATCGACGCCATCATCAGCGAACTCCAAGCCACGAAGATTCCGGAGCGCGCCGGGCGCGCGATGGACCATGAGGCCGAGGACGCCTTCGAGCGGCTTCGCCGCAGCGGCTACCTCTAAGTGCAGCAACGCCGGCAACAACAGACCAGACCGCCATGAACATGCTCGTCGACGAACGCTCCGCCCGCGATCAAGTCTCGCGCCGCCCCCTCATCCGCATCGTGATAGTCGGCCACGTCGATCACGGCAAATCGACGTTGATCGGACGGCTGCTGCACGAGACCGGCAGTCTTCCCGATGGCAAACTCGACGCGCTCAAGGCGGTCAGCGGCCGACGCGGCAGGGATTTCGAATGGTCGTTTCTGCTCGACGCGCTGCAGACCGAACGCGATCAGGGCATCACGCTCGACACCAGCCAGATCCGCTTCCGTACCGCCGCGCGCGATGTCGTTCTCATCGACGCTCCCGGGCACGCCGAATTTCTGCGCAACATGGTCACCGGCGCCGCCCAGGCCGACGCCGCCGTGATGATCGTCGACGTGAGCGAGGGCATCAAGGAGCAAACGCGCAGGCACGGCTATCTGCTGCATCTGCTTGGCATCCGCGAGCTCGCCGTCGTCATCAACAAGATGGACCGCGTCGGCTTCGCCCAGAGTCGCTTTCGCGACGTCGAAACCGCGATTGTCAAGCAGCTCGCCGGCTTTGGCCTGACGCCGAGCGAGGTCGTGCCGATTTCGGCGCGCCACGGCGACGGCGTCGCGCAGCGCACCGTGGCGATGTCCTGGTACGGGGGCCCGACCGTGCTCGAGGCGCTCGATCGGTTCTCGCCGGCAAAGCCGCTCGCCGATCTGCCGCTGCGCCTGCCGGTGCAGGCGGCTTACAAGTTCGATGACCGGCGGATCATCGCCGGCCGCATCGAGACCGGCGGCCTCGACGTGGGCGACGTGATCACCGTGTTGCCGCGCGGGACCACGGCGCGCGTGCAATCGATCGAGGCGTGGCCGGCGCCCGAGGCGCTGCGCGCGCCGCGCGCCGCGCATGCCGGTCAATCGATCGGCCTGACCCTCGACCGGCCGATCTTCGTCGAGCGCGGCGATCTCATCGCCGCCATGGAGGCGCCGGCGCGCGCCGCCCGTCACCTGCGGGCGCGGGTGTTCTGGCTCAGCGACGCGCCGCTCGCCGTCGGCGCCGCGGTCAATGTCCGCGTCGGCATGGCCGAGGCCCGCGGCAGCGTCGTGGCGATCTCCGATGCGGTCGATCCCGGCCTGCTCTCGCCGAGCGAAGCCGACATCATTGCCCAAAATCATGTCGGCGAAATTGCCATCGAACTGTCGCAGCCGGTCGCTGCCGATGTTCACAGCGGAAATCCGCGCACCGGACGCCTGGTGCTCGATGTGGCTGGCAGAATCAGCGGCGGCGGGCTCATTCTCTCGATCGAAGAGGACCGCGGCACTGCGCCCGAACGCGCGCCGGCGCAGCATGCCCCTCCCGCCATCGCCCGCTTCGACGACGGGGTTCGCTCTCGCGGCGAGAAATTGGCGCAGCGGGCGGCGCGACTGGAGGCTCTTCTTGCCAGCTTGTCGCCGGCCGAACGGCTCATGCGGTTCCGCGCCGAGATCGACGGGAGGATCGTGTTCGCCACGAGCTTCGGCCTTGAGGATCAAGTCATCCTCTATCTGATCGCCGCGCATGCGATCGACATCGAGATTGCGACCCTCGATACCGGGCGGCTGTTTCCTGAAACCTACGCGCTGTGGGCCGAGAGCGAGCGCCGCTATGGCCGGCGCATTCGCGCGATCTATCCGCAGCATGAAAATCTCGAAACTTTGGCGGCAAAACACGGGATCAATGGTTTCTACGATTCGCGGCAAGCGCGGCTTGCCTGCTGCCATGCCCGCAAGGTTGAGCCGCTCAACCGCACGCTTGCCGGCGCCGCGGCCTGGATCGTCGGCTTGCGGGCGGACCAATCCAGTCAGCGTGAGAGCACGCGGCTCGTCGCGGTTGATGAGCGCGCTCTCCTCAAACTCAGCCCACTCGTCGACTGGAGCCGCGATACGGTTTCAGCCTTCGCCGCGGCCAACCAGGTCCCGCTCAATCCGCTGCACGGGAAGGGCTTCGTCTCAATCGGCTGCGCGCCCTGCACGCGGGCGATCGCTCCAGGCGAGCCGGAACGGGCCGGACGCTGGTGGTGGGAAGAAGACGGGCACAAGGAGTGCGGTCTCCACGCGACGGCGGAGCGCCGCAGCGCGGGAGCGGCCGGCTCGTAGGCAAGCCAGGCAAGCCCCAGGCGCGATAGCGCCATCGGGCGGGAGATCAAACGCTAAGCGCGGTTGTCCGCCGCAGTCATGGGTCCTAAGCTTGGGTCCCAAGCTTGTTTAGGTCGCGCGACGAAGAGCGGCGACCGGGACCCGTGTTTTCATGCAGGCTGCCCTGTCCGACGCAGATCGCCCGGCCGATCCCGCAGCGGCTACGGACATGATTGCGGCAGCGCGAGACGCTCCCGGATGAAGCCGCCAGCCTTCGATTATATCCTCGCCGAAAGTCTCGACATGGCGGCCGCGGCGTTGGCCGAAGCCGGCGATGAGGCCAAGATCATCGCCGGCGGGCAGAGCCTCGTGCCGATGCTCAATTTCCGCCTGCTGCGCCCGTCGGTCCTCATCGATATCAACCGGATCGCCAACCTCGCCTTCATTGAGGAGGCCGGGCCGGCGATCCGCATCGGCGCGCTCACCCGGCATTTTCAGCTTGAGACCTCGCCGCTCGTCGCGCGGCACCTGCCGGTGCTGTCATGTGCGATGACGCATGTGGCGCACCTTGCGATCCGCAACCGCGGCACCATCGGCGGCAGCCTGTCGCATGCGGATCCGGCGGCCGAGCTGCCGATGCTGGCGCTGCTCCTTGACGCCGAGCTTAGCGTCACCTCGGCATCGCGCACGCGGACCATCGCAGCGCGCGATTTCTTCATCGGCGCCATGACGGTCGCACTTGCCGCCGACGAGATCGTCACCGAGATCAGGCTGCCGAAACCGCCGCAGCAGACCGGCTGGGGTTTCGAGGAGGTGGCGCGCCGCCACGGCGATTTTGCGCTCGCGGCCGCGGCTGCAACCGTGACGGTGTCCGACGGCGCGATAAGAGAGGCGCGCATTGCCTTGACCGGCGTCGGCCCGACCGCCATGCGCGCGAGCGCCGCCGAAGCCTTGTTGCTCGGCGAGGCGCTCGGCACGAGCCTGACCTCGCGCGTCATCGACGCTGTCCGCGACAGGGTCCAACCGGAAACCGACCTGCATGCCTCCTCGGACTATCGGCGCCATCTCGCCGGCGTGCTCGCCGGCCGCGCCGTTTCCGCTGCCTGGCGGCGCGCCAATACGGCCGCTGCATGAGCAAGACCCGCGAGATCGCCGTGACCGTCAACGGCAGCGTCCATCGCGCCGCCGTCGAACCGCGGCTTCTCCTTGCCGACTTCCTGCGCCACCGCCTCGGCCTCACCGGGACCCATGTCGGCTGCGAGCATGGCGTCTGCGGCGCCTGCACCGTGCTCATCGACGGCGACAGCGCGCGCTCGTGCCTGATGTTCGCGGTGCAGGCCGACGGCCGCAGCGTCGAGACGGTCGAGAACCTGGGCCGAATCGGGCAGATGAACGCGTTGCAGCAAGCCTTCCACGCGCATCATGCGCTGCAATGCGGCTTCTGCACCCCGGGAATGCTGATGACGGCAACCGACCTCTTGCGCAAATATCCGCTCGCGACCGATGAGGAGATTCGCGTGGGCCTGTCCGGCAATCTCTGCCGCTGCACCGGTTACGAACATATCGTCAGGGCGATCCGCACGGTCGTCGCCGGCCAAGCGGGAGACGGCAAATGAAGATGCACGTCCTCTCCGGCGGCCGCCTGCGCGTGCGCCGGGGCATCTACCAGCCCGACGCGGCGCGCGGCGAAACCATCGATGTGCCGGTATCCTCGATTCTGCTGCGCCATCGCCAAGGCAACGTGCTGTTCGACACCGGCTGCCATCCCGACGCGGCCGAGCATGGCGAGGCGCGCTGGGGCAGCATCGTCAAGGTGATCACGCCGATCATGCGGCCCGGCGACAACGTCATCAACGCGCTCGCCGCAGTCGGCCTCGCCTGCGACGACATCGACGTCGTCTTGTGCTCGCACCTGCATTTCGATCATTGCGGCTGCAATGCCTTCTTCAAGCGCGCGACCGTCATCATGCACGCCAAGGAGCTTGCCGCGGCGCGGGCGCCGGATGCCGTGGCCATGGGCTATATCGCCGCCGAATGGGAGCGGACCGAGCCCCCGGAAACGATCGATGGCGAGCGCGACCTGTTCGGCGACGGGCGCATTGTGCTGATCCATCTGCCCGGCCACACGCCGGGCGCGATCGGCGCGCTGGTGGCGCTGGAGAAATCCGGAAAGTTCCTGTTGGCCTCCGACACCGTCAGCCTGCGCTCGACGCTCGATACCGGAATCATTCCGCGCAACACCTGGAACGCGGATGCGCTGGTGAAATCGCTGGCCGAGGTCCGGCGCATCGAGGCGCAAGGCGCAACCGTGCTGTGCGGCCATGACGACGGGCAATGGACGAGCTTGCGCAAGGGCGCCGACGCCTATGACTGACGCGTCGGAAATTCACGCCCGGCCGAAGCTCGTCGGCGCGCGCATCAAGCGCACCGAGGACCCGCGACTCCTGACTGGCAACGGCGCCTTCACCGATGACCGCCAGGTGATGCGGGCGCTGCACGTCGCCTTCCGCCGCAGCGATCGGCCGCACGCGCGCATTCGCGCGATCGATTGCGCGGCGGCGCGCGCGGCGCCGGGCGTCGTTGCGGTTCTTACTGCCGAGGATTTGGCCGACACCGTCAAGCCGCTGGTCGCCACCTCGCGCATGGCCAACTATCACGCAACGCCGATCCTGCCGCTCGCGCGCGGCAAAGTGCGCTATGTCGGCGAGCCGGTGGCCGGTGTCGTCGCCGAAGACCGCTACCTCGCCGAGGATGCCGCCGAGCTCCTTGCCATCGACTACGAGCCGTTGCCGGCGGTCGTCGATCCCGAAGCGGCGACGCTTCCCGGTGCTCCGCTCCTTCACGAGGAAGCCGGCACCAACGTGCTGGTCGGCCGCGAGTTCAAGCGCGGCGAGCCGGACGAGGCATTCGCGTCCGCGCCGGTGCGCGTCGGCGGCCGCTTCCGCATGCATCGCAAGACGCCGCTCGCTCTCGAGGCGCGAGCCTGTCTTGCCGAATACGAGCCGGGCCGCGACGCGCTGACGCTCCATTCCTCGACGCAGGTTCCCGGCATCGTGCGCGATGCCTTGGCGGCGGCGCTCGATCTTCCCGGCAACCGGATCCGCGTGGTCGCGCCGGATGTGGGCGGCGGCTTTGGCGGCAAGGCTTCGCCCCACCCCGAAGAGATTTTCGTCTGCGCCGCGGCGCGCCGGCTGGCGCGCCCGGTCAAATGGACCAGCGACCGCATGGAGGACTTCGCCGCCAGCACGCAAGCCTTTGATGAGATCGTCGACGCTGAATTGGCGCTGGACGACGCCGGCCGGATTCTGGTGCTGCGCGCCGACGCGATCGGCGACGCCGGCGGCGGTTCGAGCTATCCGTGGACGGCGGGCCTCGAGCCGGTGCAGGTGGTCAGCTTCCTGCCTGGACCGTACCGGATCCAGCACTATCGCGGGCGGGCGCGGGCGGTGGCGACCTGCAAGGCGCCATCCGGCGCCTATCGCGGCGTCGGCCGGCCGATCTCGACCTTCGTCATGGAGCGGCTGATCGACATGGCGGCGGTCAAGATCGGAATTGATCCCAAGGAACTGCGGTTGCGCAATCTCATCGGCCCGGACGAGTTTCCCTATAAAGTCGCCTCCGGCATTGTCTGGGACAAATCGGCGTTCCAGGAATGCCTGCAGAGGGCTTGCGCCACGATCGGTTACGACGACCTGCGCGCGCAGCAGAGGGCGGCCCGCGCCGCCGGGCGCTGGTTCGGCATCGGCATTGCGTCCTACGCGGAGCTGACCGGTCTCGGCTCGCGCATCTCGGTCGCTCCCGGCATGCCGATCAACACCGGCACCGAGACCGCGATCATCCGAGTCGATTCGACCGGCGCCGTCACCGCGGCGTTCGGCATCGCCTCGCACGGCCAGGGGCTGGAGACGACGCTCGCGCAAATCGTCGCCGAGCATCTCGGCGCCCGGTTCGCCGACATCCGCATCGTGCAAGGCGATAGCGCCGCCGTTCCCGGCGGCACCGGTACCTATGCGAGCCGCAGCCTGGTGCTTGCCGGCGGCGCCGCGACCTTGGCCGCGCAGGCGCTGCGCGAGAAGGTGCTCAAGGCGGCATCGCATCTGTTGGAGGCCTCCGCCGCCGACCTCACCGCGGCAGACGGCAAGGTATCGGTCGCCGGCACCGATCGCTCGGTCACGTTCCGCGACATCGCGCGGGCGGTCTATTCCGAGATGGGCCGCCTGCCGCCCGACGCGCGCGACGAGCTTGCCGCCAGCAAGACCTACGATCCGGTGTTCGGCACCACCACCTCGGCGACGCATATCGCCGCCGTCGAGATCGACCCGGAAACCTATGACGTGCGCGTCGAACGCTTCGCCGTCGCCGAGGACTGCGGCAAGCTCGTCAACCCGCTGATCGTCGACGGCCAGGTGCATGGTGGCGTCGCGCAGGGGATCGGCGCCGCGCTCTACGAGGAAATCGTCTATGACGCGCAGGGCCAGCTCAATACCGCGAGCCTCGTCGACTATCTCGTCCCGTCGGCCTGCGAGATTCCCTCGATGCTGGTCGCGCATGTCGAGAGCGCCTCGCCGACGACGCTCGGCGGCTTTCGCGGCATGGGCGAAGGCGGCACGATCGGCGCACCGGCGGCGGTCGCCAATGCGGTCGCCGACGCGCTCTCCCCGCTGGGCATTGAGATCAACGAGCTGCCGATCACGCCTGAGCGACTGTTCCGCCTGATCGAGGCGGCGCGGACGAAGGCCAAACCGTGAAGGCGCAATCATGGATCTGGGCTTGAAAGGAAAGGTCGCGCTGGTGACCGGCGCGACGAGCGGGGTCGGCCGGGAGATTGCGCTGAGCCTCGCCGCCGAAGGCGCGAGCGTCGCGCTCAATTACCGCGCTTCAGGCGCGGAAGCGGAAGTTCTCGTCGGCGAGATCGCCGCGAAGGGCGGCAGAGCCAAGGCTTATCGCGCCGATGTCGCGGAGTTTGCCGCAGTGAAAGGGATGGTTGCCGACATCGTGCGGGATTTCGGCGGCGTCACCATCCTGATCAACAATGCCGGGCTGGCGCAGCGCCAGCGCTTTGTCGAGTCCAAGCCCGACGACTGGCGCCGGCAGATCGACGCTTGCCTCTATGGCGCGATCCATTGCTGCTACGCGGTCGCGCCGCATCTCGAGACCGCCAAGAATGGCCGCATCATCAGCGTGATCGGCGATTCCTCCCGCGTCGGCGAGTCCGGGCTCGCTATCGTCGCCGCCGCGCGCGCCGGCGTCGTCGCCTTGATGAAATCGCTGGCGCGCGAGTTCGGCCGCTCCGGCACCACCGCCAATACCGTCTCGCTCGGGCTGGTCGAGACGCCGCACGACAAGGAATGGGTCGACGCCAACCGCGACAAGCTGATCAAGCTCTATCCGCTGCGCCGGCTCGGCTTGCCGAGCGACGTGGCGCCGATGGTCACGTTGCTCGCCTCGCCGCACAGCGGCTGGATTACCGGACAGGTGCTGAGCATCAGCGGCGGATTCAGCATGGTGTGACGCGCCGGCGGGTTCAGCGGCTAGCCCGCGGGGCCGAAGCAGTCGATGCGCACCGGCTGATCGAACCTGCCGCCATTCTTGGCATGGGCCTCGGCGAAGCGCTGGCGCACCGCCGGCGCCAGGACGGCTTCGCGGGTGTAGCCGTTGAACCGCATATTGGCGATCATCCTTTCAGCGAAAGAGTCGAAATCGGGAATCTCGCGGCGGTCGAAATAGGTCGAGGTTTTGGCGGCGCCGAAAAGCGGCCGGGCAAACCGGGCAAGCGCCGCGGCCGCTGCCTTTCGCACCGCCGTTTCATCGTGGAAGAGCTCGATCACGTATTGATGCGGCCCTTCCGCCAAAGGCTCGGCGACGTAGAGGCGGCCAGACGGTCGCAACAGCCGACGCGCCTCGATAAGCGCCGCTTCGAGCTTCCCCGCCGGCACATGGTGGAGCGAAAACACGAAAGTGACGAGGTCGGCTTCGTGATCGGGCGCGGGAATGGCATCCGCCGCCGCCTTGACGAGGCGATAGCTGCCGGCGCCGTCCTCGCTAAGCGCGGTCTCGGCGATGAACGGATCGTAACCGGTGACGTGCGCGCCGCGCTTCGCCAGCGCGCGGGCGAGCTGTCCTTCGCCGCAGCCGATATCGATGACGCGCAAGCCAGTAACCGGCCCGACCGTCGCCAGCAGCGCGTCGAGGTGTGAAAGCGCACCGAGATCGTTGCTGGAGGGCTCGGCCATGTTCGATCCGCCGTCGTGGCGGCGCTTACGGTTCGCCCAATTCGGATGGCGGCTCCGGCGCGCTGCTGCACGCCCATTTATCGCAGAAGGCGGCGGCCCCGCGCTACTGCGGCTTGCCGCCGGCGTGCTTGCACTCGAACCGGAACTTCTTGCGCGCCTTGCCGTGCAGCCCCTTGGCATTGGCTTGCTCGGTGCAGGATTTGGAAATGGCCTTCTTCTCGTCCGCGCTGGGCGGTGCCGAGGAAGTCTGCGCCAAGGCGGGAGCCACGCCGACGGCGAGCGTCAAGAGTGCCGCTGCAATAATGAATCTCATATCAATCTCCTCGGTATGCGCCCAAATTCGCGGAATCCACGACGGCAGCCGCGCTCGGCGCGCTACAGCGACCGCGATACTTCCTGCTCGGTCGGAAGCCGCCCGTCCGGCGTCATTTGATTGACGGCCTCCGGCAAATATCGGCTCAGCGCGCCCAGGAGATCGTCCCGCGGCAGTCCGGAATGCGCGATGAGCGTGTTGATCTGGTCGGCGCCAAGCGCGTTGGCGAGATCGTCGGACGAGATCGGCCGGTTCGGTCCGTTGGCGACCCAGGACTTGGCGGCCTCGCCCTGCCCGGCCTGCTGGAATTGTTTGAGCAGATCGTTCAGCCCGCCGCTCAGCACGCTTCCGGCGGCGCCGCCCGCCAGCAGACCGCCCAATCCGCCTTTGAGGATGTCGCCCAGACCGCCGCCGGGATTTGCGCCCGGTCCCGGTGCGGTGCCTGGAGCGGCCGGCGCCGCGCCCGGCTGGCCGGTCAGGCCCTTCAAGGCCTTGTAGGCAAGGAGGCCGAGTATGGCCATGGTGATCGGCGACATGCCGCCGCCGCTGCCGGTACTGGGACCTCGCGGGCCGTGCGGCCCGTGCTGCATCCCGTTGAGAATGTCGATCAGACCCATGACTGCGCCTCCATGACTGCACCTCCCTTAGAAGCCGTCAGTGCGGGATTCATTCCAACGAGGCCGAGGATGGCAAAGGAA
>Ga0335081_10011694_pt1 | contig 14211 bp, 22 predicted proteins | sample Lox_Sample_35_FD_206713 | JGI IMG/M metagenome (GOLD analysis project Ga0335081, IMG submission 206713) | Soil microbial communities from Loxahatchee National Wildlife Refuge, Florida, United States - Lox_Sample_3.5 | ecosystem: Environmental > Terrestrial > Soil > Wetlands | place: USA... | reverse complement strand
CCGTCGGAGTTGGTCCGCTTTTTTGGTCCGTTTTTGACCTTCCAAGTTATGGGCAATTTCGTTTCGAACGGCATTTAGAGACAAAATAAGAGCCCAAGGTGCAAGCTTGTTTTTTCGTAATGCAATTGCACGGGCCAGTTGGACTTTCTGATTGAAGCTAAGTCGTGCGTCTCGCAGATGCTGAGTATGGAAAAATGATATTGTCGAGAGCGTTTTCAATAATGAGATGTCCGCTCAGAACAATCTGCGCGAATTTGTCGACGAATTTCATATGCTCGTCAAAAAGTGTTTTGTACTTGACCAGATGATCGGGGACTTTCGGAGCCTTGCCCATGCGTTTTCTCCACCACCTAACTGCATTTCGACTATTCGCATTGATTGCGAGAAGTTTCATGCCACTGGTCGTACATCGCCAATATAACTAGCTTTGGATCATGATTCGATTTGCTGCAATCATGTTGGTTGTTCTGGCGTCGCCCGCCCACGCCGACGCCGCCTTCCAGCAATGGCTGCAATCCACCTGGCCCGACGCCGAAGCCCTTGGCGTCTCCCGCGCCACCTTCGACACCGCCATTCGCGGCCTTGAGCCCGACCTCACGCTGCCCGATCTCGCCATTCCCGGCCGCGCCGAGAAGGCGCCGCAGCAGGCCGAGTTCGTGCAGACGCCGGGGCAATATCTGCGCGAGCCGACCTTCGAGCGTCTGGCCGCGCAGGGCAAGCAATTCGCCACGCAATACAAATCGGCGCTGGTGCGCATCGAGAAGCAATTCGGCGTGCCGGGCGATGTCGTGCTGGCGATCTGGGCGCGCGAGACCGACTACGGCCGCGAGCATGACGGGCTCGACGCCATCCGCGTGCTGGCGACGCAAGCCTACACGGGAAAACGCAAGGAGTTCTTCCGCAACGAATTCCTCACCGCGCTGAAGATGCTGCAGGACGGCGTGCCGCGCGAGTGGCTGCGCTCGTCCTGGGGCGGCGCCATGGGGCTGACGCAGTTCCTGCCGTCGGAGTATTACAAATTCGCGGTCGATTTCGACGGCGACGGCAAAGCCGACATCTGGCATTCGGTGCCGGACGCGCTCGCCAGCGCCGCCAAGCAGCTCAAGGACAAAGGCTGGCGCACCGGCGAGCCCTGGGCGATCGAGGTGCGCGTGCCGGCGAACGTCGACTGCACGCTGGCCGAGCCGGGCCACACCATGCCGATCGGCGAATGGCTCAAAGCGGGCTATGTGCCGGCGAACGGGCGCAAGGTGAAGCCGCAGGAGCTGGCGGTCGAAGCATCGCTGCTGTTGCCGGAAGGCACTTACGGTCCCGGCTTCCTGACGCCGAAGAATTATTACGTGCTCAAGGACTACAATTATTCCGATCTCTACGTGCTGTTCGTCGGCCATCTCGCCGACCGCATCGCAGGCGCGCCGCCGTTCGAGCATGCTTGGAGCAAGAGCCAGCAACTCAAGACCAGCGCGGTCGAAGAGATGCAGCAGAAGCTGACCGCGCTCGGGCTATACAACGACAAGATCGACGGCAAGGCGGGTATGTTCACCCGCGCCGCGCTCGGCGCCTATCAGAAGAAGAACAAGCTGAAGGTCGACTGCTGGCCGACGGCTGACGTTCTCACGCACATGAGCCGCTAGTCACATCTCCGTTAGTCGCAAACCTCGACGCGGCGGCTGCGCCAGCCGTAACCTTCCACCCAGAAGCGGCGGTGCTCGACGTGGCAGACCGGGTGGTCGGCTTCGTCGTAGTAGACCTCGGACGGCGGCGGCGGCGGCGGCGCGACATAGACCGGCGCCGGCTGCGAGCCGGCGATGGCCGAGCCGATGATGGCGCCGGCGGCAACACCGCCGACAACACCGGCGGCAACACCGCAGCCATAGCAACGGGCTTGAGCTGAATACGGCACCGCCGCGGCCACCAGGGCGGCCGCGGCGAGCGCGAAGGCGGTTTGTTTCATAGGTTCCTCGGGCCGGTTAAAGATTCGGCCGCGATCATGCACCCATGTCCGTTACGCGAAGCTTAAGGGCAGACGAAGCGCGGCTTGCTCCAGCCGACGAAGTTGCCCCAGCGGTCGTAAAGCCTACGGCGGGCCCAATAGCCGCCCGGGCACTGGGCCGGATAGGGGGCGCCGTAGCCGTCGTAAACGACATAGCCGGGGGCGGGGGCGTAATAGCGTGGCTGGCTGTTGGCGATAGCGCCGCCGATGATCGCACCGGCGATCAGACCGCCAGCGACGCCGGCGCCGACACCGCAGCCGTAGCAACGCGCGTCAGCTGGGGTCGGAGCAGACATCGTCGCCGCGGCGAGAGTGGCGGCCGCCGCGATCGCAAGAATGGCCTTCTTCATTGGGGATTCCCTCCAGGATCCAATGTCGGCCGGAGCCGACTTGCGCGAAGCCTAAGCGGTTCCGGCAGACGATCAAGGAGGCAGGCCCATTTTGTCTTAAATTTGGCGCCGGTTCCCACCCCCACGAGAAAAGCCCGGCAGCCTAGGCATGACCGGACTTTCCACGTCGAATTTCAGCGTCACAGGCCTCCGTTAGTCGCAGACCCGCACGTGGCGCCAACGCCAGCCGTAGCCGGTCCAGACGCGATGGCGGGTCCAGTAGCAGTCCGGGCCGTAATAGGCATAGGGGCCGGGGCCGTAATAATAGGGGCCCGGGCCGTAATAGCCGTTGGCGGCGGCGCCAATCAGCGCGCCGGCTGCGAGACCACCGATGATCCCGGCGGCGACACCTCCGCCGCGCCAGTGGGCTTCGGCTTGCTGCGGGGCGGCCACGGTAGCGAGCGTCAACGCCACGGCGGCCGCGGTGGCAATCAGGATTCTCTTCATGGCACACCTCATTTCCTCGAGTCGCAATGATTGAACGGCCCTGCCGCCCCATCCCTGCGCGCTGGCTCATAGAGAAACGCCGCCCTCAGGCGCGAGGTTCCTGATGTGCGCTTAAACAGGCCGTGAATGGCCCGTTTGGAAAGCCAAAACCCGGCACTTCGCCGAATATTAAATTTTGGAAAGGCTTTGGGCCGGATTACGGCGGGCTCAGCCGCCGAGCCTGCCGAGCACGCGCCGGAGCATGCTCGCCCGCCGCCGCGCACGCGGACCGGATGAAACGATGCGTGGAGAGGCCGCCTGCTTGGCGGCGGCGACGCGCACCGGCACGCCGTGCGACTGCGTGCGCGCGCGGCGCAGCTTGCCGGTCCAGCGGCGCAGATGCGCCGCCACCGCGCGATGCTTGCGGCGTGCCTTCAGGGTCCGCCGTTTGCTGCTGCGCGTCTTGCGGCGCGCGCGGCCTTTGCGCCGCGCGCCGGCTTTACGGTGCTTGAGCGCGCGGCGGCCGGCATGTTGTAGGAACAGCCTCTCGAGCGGATAGCTCAGGCGGCGCACCGCCTGGCCGAGCGGCAACCATTCGACCGCGACGATGTCGCTCATGATGTCGCGGCTCGGCCGCTCATAGGCCTGCATGCGCCAGAACTGCACGACCTTGGAGCGGCCGCGCACCCGGTAGGTGATGGCGCCGAGGAATTCGTGCACCTGCACGCGGTGGCCGGTTTCTTCCACCACTTCGCGGCGTGCGCCGACCATCGGGTTCTCGTCGCGCTTGAGCTTACCGCGCGGCAGCACCCAGCGCTCATCCTTGCTGCGCTGGACGACGGCGATCAACGGGCGCGCGCGCCCGCGCACCACGATGCCGCCCGCCGCGTAGATGGGAGTGCGCGCCATGACCGTCCGATTCCTGACCGGCTTGGGTTTAGCAAATATTTTTCGGCGGCGAACGAAAAAGGCGCGTCACCAGTGTGCTTGTGGGCAACTCCTTGCTGCGCTGCGTGGTGGTTGTCACAAATTTGTCATTGTGAGAACGGGGATAGTTGCGCCGTGTCGCGATGGTGGAAGGCTACTTCCAGCCCGCTTCTTTGTCGCAAGCCTTGCGTTCGGTCTCGTGGGTCTTTTCCCATTCAGTGATCGAGCGGGTTTCATTGTCGCTCATCTTGTTGTTCATGCAGGTGCAGTATTTCAGCACGACCTCTTCCGTCGCTCCGCCCTTGTTGTCCTTGACGCACTGATTGATCCATTTGACGTCGTCGGTGGTGGCGGCGAAGGCGGCGTTGGCTGCAAAGCATGCGGCCGCGAGCAGCAGAACGGTGGCGGTCGATTTCATGGCGTGTCCCCAGTTGCCCGATCCGGATGGACCGGCAGCAAACATTGGCTTTCGCGCGCGGTTTAGGCAAGGGCGCGGCCGGCGCTTAATGCTAACCCCTGTGGCGCTATTATCTCCGCCATGCAGGCGGCGGTGCCCGTCCCGAACCGCGCTTGGGCGACCCCCGTTGCACAGGCCTCGCGCATGGTGACAATGCGCCGCAAAGCAAATGGGAGAACGCCATGCCGGACGTCACCTGGGATCACATCCACCTGCGCAGCCCCGATCCGGAGGCGACCGCGCAGTGGTTCGAGCGCATGCTGGGCGCGCAGGTGATCCGCTCCACACAGCAGGGCAAGCCGCGCATCGATCTCAAGCTCGGCGGCGCCAATATCTTCATCGCAGCCGTGGCGCCGAGCGATGGCGTCAATCCGGCGCCGGCAATGCCCTATCAGGGGCTCGATCATTTCGGCCTGGCGGTCAGCGGCATTGACGCGATCGCAGCCGAGCTCAAGGCCAAGGGCGTCGAGTTCACCAAGGCGCCGCACTCACCTCGCCCCGGCATTAAAATATGTTTCCTGCGCGGACCACAGGGCATCTCCATCGAATTGCTTGATCGCGACCCGAAATACGCCTGAACGTGGCGATTTCACGCAATTTCGCACGGGGATAAGGGCACACGGCGCTTGCTTTGGTGCCTGTGCTTTTCGTAAAAACCGCCGGGGACTTGTTGAGCGTGAGGAGACTGGATGCGACGGCTCGCACTGACGATCGGCGCAACCCTCTTTTTGGCAGGCCCCTGCACCGCAGCCGACGAACGCTTCGAACGCAGCTTGAAGATGCTCGATCCGGTCGACCGGCTCGAGCAGCTCTGCGACTACACCGCGATGCAGGCGATCCGCAAGGACCATTCGCCGTTCCGGCCCGACCGCGCGGTCGCCGGCAACGAGCCGCACATCAAAGGCGACAGCATCGAGGCCAAGGTGGGCGCCTTCCGCAGCAGGAAGAAATGGTACGCGCTGTCCTATAGCTGCACGGCGGCGCCAGACCATTTGTCGGTGACGTCGTTCAAGTACAAAATCGGCGATGAAATTCCCGAGGCCAGTTGGGCGAGCTACGGTCTGTGGGAGTGACACGATGCGCGCTGAGGATCTGGTTGGCGCATGGCGCGAGCTCGGCCGCGATTTCGTGAACGGCGACGGCAGCGTCAAGCCGGACATTCCGCGCACCTCGCAGATCATGTACACGCCGGACGGCTTCATGGGCGTGGTCAACACGCCGGCCCGGCGCGCGCGCGTGAGCGCCGGCTCGAACCCGATGAGTCTGGACGGCATCAGCGCGCAGGAACGCGCCACCGCCGCCGAGGGCGTTGTGGCCTATAGCGGGCGCTATGAGGTGAAGGGCGATATCGTGCAGCACACGATCCATTCGTCGCTCAATCCCAATCTCGTCGGCTCGACGCAAATACGGCGCGTGACGCTTGACGGTGACGATCTCACGCTCGCCACGCTGCCGGACGCCAAGGGCGATTATTTCCGCATCCGCTGGCGGCGGGCGGCAAAAACGTAAGCCATGCGCGCGCAGGCCGGGGATTGTGTCGAATCAGGCGCTCACCGATAGTGGCGGCGACTCTCAACGATAGAGGCGGCGATGCGGATCGCGCCGCGGCCCAACCGATCGGGCCGCAGGACGGTGAAACGGGCCCTGCAGCGCGCGCGCAAGCTTGCGCCGGTGCCGGAGCCGGTGTGCATGTACGATTGCCCGGATTACGACCCGGCGGTCGGCTGCCACCGCTTCTGCCAGGCGGCGCCGCTGCGGCTGTCGAGCGATCCCACGAGCCCTGTTGAGCCGCTGATTGCGCCGCTGACGTTCGAGCTCAAGCGCCTGGGCTTGTTCCATCCGTGCTGGTCGTGCGAGGGCCACAACGACCAAGCCGGGAGGCTTTGGAAGCTGCCGCGAATCTGGTTTTACGTGAATTCGGTCGTTCACATCCGCGCGCTCGGCGAAGCGATCGAGTGTCTGTTCATCGAGAAGCGCATATCGGCACGCTGGCGCGTCGTGCTGACGCATTCCGACGCCGACAATCCGGACACCACCTTCAGTTTGGAGCCGGAGCCGGCAGGCGATGGGCAGCGGCTGAGTGATCTGCAGGCCGACGCGCGCGCGCTCGCCGACGGCCTGGAGGCGCATTTTTGGCGTGCCTGCGAGCGGCTGCAGCAGCTGGCGACGTGAGCCGCTAGGCTTTGTCTTTCACCTCGGTCATCGGGCGGTCGCTGCCGCGGGCGGTCTCGGTGTGCCAGCGGCCCTGCTCGTCTTCCCACTCGATGGTCTGGCTGGCGCCCGGCACGCGCTGCTCTTCGGCGGCGGCCTGGGCGGCCGCCAGCGCCTCGGCATGGGTGGGGAAACTTTCCGAGAACACGCCATTGGCCTTGTAGGCCCAGCCGCCGTCGTGCTCGACGATTTCATAGATGACTTCGGTCATGGGGGTTCCTCCTTCGGCTGCGAAGGTACGCTGTTCCCTCAAAACGTTCCAGGCCGGGGCGGCGATCGAACGGGCGACGGCGTCAGATGCCGCGCTCGCGTTTCAGGCGGTCGATGGTGTCCACGACTTCGGGCGGCAGCGATTGCAGGCCCTGCTGCCCGGCGGCCAACAGGATCGGGCGCAGCTTCGAGCCGGCCAGGAAGGCGGGCTGGCGGCCGGGCGGAATGATGCGGTCGAAGATCAGCACCAGCACGACTGCGAGCAGCACGATGCGCACCGCGCCCAGCATGGCGCCGGCCATGCGGTCCACCACGCCGATATCCTTTCCGGTGAGTTCGCCGACCATCATGCGCATCAGCGCGGCGAGCAGTATCCCGGACACGATGAAAACGCCAGCAAACACCGCGCCGTCCGGTAGGGATGCGATATGCAGTTGCTCGGTGAGGATGCGCGAAACGATGGGTGAGGCGCCGACGGCGACCGCCGCGCCGCAGAGATAGCCAAGAATGGTCGCCAGACTGCGCAGCAGCCCGGACTGGAAGCCCATGACGACGGCGACCAGCAGGATGCCGATGACGGCCAGGTCGAAGGCGTTCAGGGAGGCCATGACGAAAGAATCGGTTGCGTCGGGGTGGGCACCATAGGCGCCCGTTCGGCCCCGCATGCAATCGGATTTTTTGCGAATTTGGCGAACGCGCCGTGCTAGCCGTCGGGTCCGTTGGCGAAGAACTGGAGAATTTTGAAAGCGATCACCAGACACAGCAAAGCGAGGCCGATGAACAGCGCCTTGCGGGCGCGCGCGGTCCACTTGCCGCGCCCGATGATGGCGCCGGCCAAGAGAAAGAGCCCGACCGGCAGCATCGTGAGGGTCGCATAGAACACGGGGATCAAGGAGAAGCCGTCCTCGTTCGGGTTGTTCCAGTTTTGGATCGCGGGGATGAGGCTCGCCACCCACAGCGCAAGCGTGGCGGCGGCGATGGCGAGGAAGCTCAAGCGCAAAGCGGCCGACGCCACGAACGGCGAATCGTCGCCGACCACGGTTTTGAGGCCCGCGACCAGCTGCGACTGCAGGTCGCGATCGCCGGGATCGTCCGGCTGCGATACCGCCATTTGCGCTCCCACGCAAAATTGCCCGCGCATTGTATGGCAGGCGGCGCCGCCTTGCCATTGCGCTTTGGCCGCGGCGGGCTAGGCTTTGCATGCGGGCGGGGTAGATGAGCGGGGGAGAACGATGGCGTTCACGGTCACCAGCACCAGCTTCAAGGACGGCGACTATCTCGGCAAGGACTTCATCCTGTCGGCCGATTACGGCTTCGGCTGCGCCGGCGGCAACAAGTCGCCGCAGCTCGCCTGGTCGGGCGCGCCGGCCGGCACCAAAAGCTTCGCCGTCCACTGCCACGACCCGGATGCGCCGACCGGCTCCGGCTTCTGGCATTGGGTGGTCGTGAACATTCCGGCCAATGTGAGCGAGTTGGCCGCAGGCGCCGGCAATGCCGGCGGCAAGCTGCCGGCGGGCGCGCTGCAGACGCGCACGGATTTCGGCGTGCCCGGCTATGGCGGCCCGTGCCCGCCCGAGGGCGACCACCCGCACCGCTATCTGTTCACGGTGTTCGCGGTCTCCGACCTGCTCGACGTGAAGGCCGACACGAGCGCGGCGGTGATCGGCTTCAACCTGCATTTCAAGGCGCTGGCCAAGGCGAGCATCATGGGGCTGTTCAAGCGCTAAGTGCCACACCGCGCCGCTGTGCTATAAGCCCGCCATGGCACGCCCACCGCTCCGCGATTCGCGCTCCGAGGCCGAGAAGGCCTTCAAGGCGGCGACCACCAAGCCGGCCGACCTGCCGCCGCCGCCCGCCGCGGTGCCCGGCGCCAAGGAGCAGGTGACGCTGCGCATCGACCGCGACGTGCTCGACTTTTTCCAGACCGAGGGCCCCGGCTGGCAGGACCGCATCGTCGCCGCGCTGCGCAAGGCGGCCGGCAAGTAACCGCGTCCCGACAACACTCACAGCATAGCAAGGGAGAACGTCCATGCGAATGTCATCCAGGTTCGGTGTCGCTTCGATCGCGCTGCTCGCGCTTGCCGGCGTCGCCTTGTCTTCCGCCGCTTACGCCGACGGCGGCAGCATCAGCTTCAAGGTGATCAAGGCCGGCTTCGTCGTCGGCGGCGAGGGCGGCAGCGGCACGCTCGTTTTCCACGGCCAGCGCTACCGGCTCGGCATCGGCGGCATCAGTTACGGCTTCACCTTCGGCGCCTCCGAGACGCGCTTCCACGGCACGGTGAGCAACATCCGCCAGGCCTCGGATGTGTCCGGCGTCTACGCCGCGGGCAATGTCGGCGCGGCGGTCGGCCGCGGCGCGCAGGCGATCGTGCTCACCAACCAGCACGGCGCCGTGCTGACGCTGACCGGCAGTTCGGTCGGCGCCATCGTCAGCGCCGACCTCAACGGCCTGGCGGTTTCGGTCAAATAACGCCCACACGGGATGCGCCGGGCGCGGCGCCGGTGTAAGGTGGGCCCGCAGCGCCCCTGAGTCGGGGCGGGCGCGTCTTTTATTGCCTGTTTTCATCACCATATGAGGGCATGCGGCCGGCGCCTTGCGCATGGCGCCAGCGATCGTTCACCTCATTTTCAGCGAAGGAGGCCGCTTTGGCCGACAACACCGCCAACAAGACCGCCGCGAATCGGGAATTCCGCAAGGCGCGCCAGGCCGAGGACGGCAAGCGCGCGCTGGTCGACTACGAGAACGCCGCGGTCGCCATGCGCGCCAAGACCGCCAAGCTCAAGGCGCTGCGCCTTGCCCGCGACGCCGAGGAAGCGGCCGCGGCTGCGGCTGCGCCGCCCGTGGCAAAGAAGAAGGCGAAGAAGAAATAACGGCGGCGGCGGCGCCATCGTCAGCGCCGACCTCAACGGCTTGGCGGTGACGGTGAAGTGAGCGGGCGTTAGCCGCGCATCCCGGCAGCCGCCTGCGCGGGTGCAGGCTCCAGCGGGGATCCAGCTACTTTCTTTTCTTCAAGCGCGCCTCGCGCTCCTTGACCAGCGCGTCGAGCTCGGCCTGCTGCGCGGCGATGCGGTCGGCGTTGCGCGCTTCGTCCTCGGCGCCGGAGGAAACAGCCGCCTGTTCGATCAGCTGCCGGATGTTGTCGCGCGTAATCGCGATGCGGTCGTTGAGCCCGTCGAGCGACAGGGTGGTGTGGTCGGCCATAGTTGGTCTCCGGAGCGGGTTACGGAATTCTGGCATTGCTACACGGCGCGGGTCAAAGCCCCTCTCCTCATGGTGAGGAGCGCCGACAGGCGCGTCTCGAACCATGAGGCCCCAACTCTTCCCGAGATTTGGCCATCCTTCGAGACGCCCGCCTTCACTAAAGCTTCGGCGGGCTCCTCAGGATGAGGTCCGAATTTTAGGCATGCGTCATCGCCCCTATTCTTTGCGGCCCGGGGCGGCCGTCGTCTCATTCCTTCTCCCCCTCGACGAAAGAGGGGGACGGCGCGCCGTCAGGCGCAACCTTCCTTCAGTGCACGCACCGTTTCCGGTGCGTGGCGCCTTTCGGCGCGCCATCGCGGCGTTTTCCTTCCGGCGCCGGGCCGCGCTTTGCCCACGAACCGCTTCGTCTTGCCCTTGGTCCGGAAGGACGCACCTCATGGGCGTTAGCCCCGGGCCGTGGCCTCCGGGCCTCGGGCAGACCGCAAACGGCCCGCCGTCAGCCAGCTCCTGGCAGGGACCCGTAGTGGTCCCGGGCGGAGCCCCGGCGCCGCCTGGGAGGGGAGGAGCGTTCATCTCCCCGCGCGGGCGCCGCGCCTCCTCCCGCTGCCATGACGCCTCATGAAGCGCCCTCTGCGGAGGAGACGGGGTGGCATATAGTCCTAGTAGGAATATATGTCAAGGGCATTTGCAATCATAGGCGAGTCATCCTTCCTGAACTCTCTTAAATTTGTTCCTAACCACTCTTGACTTTATCGCCGAAAGACCGCATATAAGTGCCAGGAAGGATGTGGAAGGCTGCAGGAAGGGGAGGCTACAATGACCAACATTTTTGGAAGTACTGAAAAGGCGACGATGAAGACTCAGCTTTTCGAGGCCGGCGTCAAAGCTTTGGAGCGATCTGGGTGGAAGGTCGAGCGCGTTCAGGGAAGCGGCAAGTCGAGCGTTCGCCGCATCGTGAAGGGCAAAGAAAATAAAGTGGTCTCAATCCGAACTACGCAGGATACGTGGATCGCATTTCCCCGGACGGAGCAGGACCAAGGATGGCGGACGCTCGACGAGGTTGATCAAGTCGTCGCTGTTTCCGTGGACGATCCGCATAACCCTAAGTTCGCGAAGGTCCATATGCTCAACGGCGATGAAATGAGGGATCGGTTTAATCGCGCCTATGCGGCTCGCAAGCGTGCAGGGCACACGATTCCCATTGGTCGAGGCGTGTGGGTATCGCTCTATATTGAGGAAAGTAATGACCCCGTCAGCCACGTAGGTGCAGGCGCAGGTCTCAAGACTCCGCCGATCGCCACCATTCCCCTCATGGACGACGCGTCGCCTGCCGTGAAAGCGGTGACAGGCGCCGTCGAGGACAACTTCGAGCCATTGTCGATACCCGAAGCCAAGCGCCGCCTCGCGATGACATTGGGCCTTAAGCCGGAGAACATCAAAATCACGGTCGATGCTTGATCGACGCAACGCCGCAATATTAGGGAGGGATCGAATGGCAAAGAAGGTATTTTTCGTCGAGCAGCGGGACGACAAACGCTATAACGTGCTGCAAAAAGGCATAAAGACGCCTCTCGCTGTTACTCAGACGCAGGCCCAAGGCATCGATACCGCAAAGATTATGGACCCGGATGCGGCGATCCATGTCGAGCGTGTTCGGGATGTCGGACCCGGTCGCGATAAGTGGCGGAAGATTTAAGCGCGTACCTGTGGCCCGCATGGAGCCAAGCGGAATGCGGGATTCCCGGAGAGGTAGCTCCCGGATTTCGCTGCGCTCCACGGGCTACGCTTGCTAAGACCAAGCGACGACGTTCCTGAATAAACCTTGAATGTCGTACTGGGGATAGATGCTCACTTTCCCGCCACATCTTTCTGCAATCGCGGTCACTTCGTGCTGCGTAAATCCGGTAGCAGTAGCTATCGCGCGATTTGAGGGTAGATCGCGTACCGCAAGTCTTTCAACGTTGATCTGGCTGAAGCCGAATCCTAGAAAGTAAATCCGCTCAGCAATTTCCATTAAACGTTTCGCTTCTTCAAATTCTTTACTTCGGCCTTCATCCAACTCTTCGTGGATCAATTTAATATTGTCCATGCACATCCGAAGGACTTGTGGATTGATCGTTGAATCATAGATGCGCGCAATATCATTTTGCCATGGTAACCAGCCGAGTCGGCCATGGAGATGAATAATCGGAATTTTTCGGATTACTTCAGTACATTCCTTAACGTCTGCACCGAAGGTATTTCGGAGGGAGTTGTACATGAAATAATCAAAAGAACGATCAAAATTGAAAGTGACAAAAGCTACTTGGTTATCCGGAAAAGACTCCAGATTGGGTGCGCGCATTCTATCAATTAAGTATCGCATCCAATTATTTTCAGTGAAGCGCCATAGCGTGTCGTGGTGCTCATAACGGATCAAAATTGCCGCCATCACGGCTTTACCGATATCGAGATACTCTGGTCTATTTTCCAAAAAAGAATCGATGGAATTCTGAGCTGAGTAGAGCAACTCGCGTCTAAAATTTTCCACTGCCTTCGCTGAAAACGCCGTATTTTCAAGCAACAAATTTAACGTATGCTCTTTGATCAACTCTTCGGTCGCCATACGGCAAAGTTGTTGGCCCAGGGGAAATTCGTAGCAAGCACTGGCGCCAGCTCCCAAAACGAAAACGATAGGTGCCTTTATCAAAGCTGCCCCACACTTGATCAAACCCGATTTAATAATAGGTCATCTACAGCGCCTTATTACTCTCCTTCACCTTCGCCGCATCCACATACACCTGCTCGCCCATCGCCTTAAATTTCTCCGACATCTGCGCCATGCCGTCTTCGATGACACCTTTTTGCGTCAGCGTGCCGAGCGAATTCGGATCGTTCAACGTCGCCGCGTAATCCCGCACGTCCTGCGTGATCTTCATCGAGCAGAACTTCGGACCGCACATGGAGCAGAAGTGCGCCACCTTGTGCGCTTCCTTGGGCAGCGTCTCGTCGTGATAGGCCTGCGCGGTGTCGGGATCGAGGCCCAGGTTGAACTGGTCCTGCCAGCGGAAGTCGAAGCGCGCGCGGCTCAATGCGTCGTCGCGCAGCTGCGCCGCCGGGTGGCCCTTGGCGAGGTCGGCCGCGTGCGCGGCGATCTTGTAGGCGATCACGCCGGCTTTCACGTCGTCGCGGTCGGGCAGGCCGAGATGCTCCTTCGGCGTCACGTAGCAGAGCATGGCGCAGCCGAACCAGCCGATCATGGCGGCGCCGATGGCCGACGTGATGTGGTCGTAGCCGGGCGCGATGTCGGTGGTGAGCGGGCCGAGCGTGTAGAACGGCGCCTCGCCGCATTCCTTGAGCTGCTTGTCCATGTTGATCTTGATCTTGTGCATCGGCACGTGGCCGGGGCCTTCGATCATCACCTGGCAGCCTTTTTTCCAGGCCACCTGCGTGAGCTCGCCCAGCGTTTCCAGCTCGGCGAATTGCGCGCGGTCGTTGGCGTCGGCGATCGAGCCGGGGCGCAAGCCGTCACCGAGCGAGAACGACACGTCGTATTTGCGCATGATGTCGCAGATCTCGTCGAAGCGCTCGTACAGGAACGACTCCTTGTGCCGCGACAGGCACCACTTCGCCATGATCGAGCCGCCGCGCGAGACGATGCCGGTGACGCGATTGGCGGTGAGGTGGATATAGCCGAGCCGCACGCCGGCGTGGATGGTGAAATAATCGACGCCCTGCTCGCACTGCTCGATCAGCGTGTCGCGGTACACATCCCAGTCGAGCTTGACGGGATCGCCGTTCACCTTCTCCAGCGCCTGGTAGATCGGCACGGTGCCGATCGGGACCGGCGCGTTGCGGATGATCCATTCGCGCGTGTTGTGGATGTTGCGGCCGGTGGACAGGTCCATCACAGTGTCGGCGCCCCAGCGGATCGCCCACACCATCTTCTCCACTTCTTCTTCCACGGACGATGTGACGGCGGAGTTGCCGATATTGGCGTTGATCTTGGTCAGGAAGTTGCGGCCGATGATCATCGGCTCGAGTTCGGCGTGGTTAATGTTGGCCGGGATGATGGCGCGCCCGCGCGCGACTTCGCTGCGCACGAATTCCGGCGTTACGAATGCCGGCACCGCGCCGCCGAACTGCTCGCCGTCTTTTAAAGCGGCCTCGGCACGGTCGAGTTGTTTCTTGCGGCCGAGATTCTCGCGTGTCGCGCAGTAGATCATTTCCTTGGTGACGACCCCCGCGCGGGCCCATTCGAGCTGGGTGAGGGGGTGTAGGCCATTTGCTGTGCGTGGCACAGCATGGCCGCTTGCCGCAGGTTGCTCCCTCCCCCCTTGAGGGGGAGGGTTGGGGAGGGGGGTAGAAACTTGCGCAGGCGCTTGTGGCTTACCCCCACCCCCACCGCCATAGGCGG
>Ga0335081_10011693_pt1 | contig 14211 bp, 6 predicted proteins | sample Lox_Sample_35_FD_206713 | JGI IMG/M metagenome (GOLD analysis project Ga0335081, IMG submission 206713) | Soil microbial communities from Loxahatchee National Wildlife Refuge, Florida, United States - Lox_Sample_3.5 | ecosystem: Environmental > Terrestrial > Soil > Wetlands | place: USA: Florida... | reverse complement strand
AACCTGAACAACTATTGGCGCGGATACTGGCCTCTGCATCCCGTACAGCTTCATCTCCACGGGTTACCTGAGGATGTGATCGTAAAAGTCATCACCGACTTCGTAGACGAGCATCACGCGCCTGAAAGGTCCATTAAGAACTACGCTGACTGGCTTCTGGCAAGCTTCGGCCGGACCTTTGCTGAATCCTTTCCCATGCAGTACACGCGGAAATATCACACCACGACCGCGGAAAACATGAGTACGGATTGGCTCGGTCCCCGCATCTACCGCCCCAGCCTTGAAGAGGTCCTGCGCGGCGCGCTGTCGGCTTCGGCGCCGCAGGTGCACTACATCACGCACTTCCGCTATCCCAGCGTGGGTGGCTTCATAAACTATCTGAACAAGTTCGTGCCGCTGGGCAAGATAAAACTCAATCACGAGGTGGTATCGATCGATCCTCAGAAACAGGAACTTCGCTTCGCGAACGGCGCGGTGGATGTCTACGACGGCCTGGTTTCCTCGGTGCCACTTCCGGACTTGATTCGCATCGTGCGGGGCGCTCCGCGTGATGTGATTGAAGCTTCCCAGCGCCTGGCGTGTTCCACTTGCGTGTTGGTGAACGTAGGCGTGAACCGGGAGGATCTGTCGTCCGCACACATGACCTACTTCTACGATGAGGAAATTTGCTTTACGCGCCTTGGTTTTCCCCACATGCTTTCTGCGCGCAACGCGCCCCCCGGAACCGGAAGCATTCAGGCGGAAGTCTACTTCTCAGATAAATACCAGCCCTTTACCGGCCATGCAGAGGACTGGATTGAGCCTGTAATTCGGGACCTTCGGCGCTGCGGCCTTTTACGGGAGAACGACGAAATACTATCTCGGAAAGCGATGCTGCTGCGATATGCCAACGTAATCTTCGATCTGGAGCGGGCAGACGCTCTCAAGACCGTACACGACTATCTGGATGACCTCGGGATTGCTTACTGCGGACGGTACGGAGATTGGGGTTATATGTGGACCGATGAGAGCTTTAAGAGCGGGGAACTGGCCGCCGAACGCGCGCTGAGCGTCGGGGCTTCTGCCCGATAGCTGTGGTGCTTCTTTGTCCGTCAGCAACCAATGATTAATTTGACCTTCGCTGGAGGCCGCGACAGGGCGTTGACGGTCCTGTGCCTGGGGTCGCACTCCGACGACATCGAGATTGGTTGCGGCGGCACCATTCTTCGCTTGCGCGACCTGTACCCGCAATGCGAGTTTCACTGGGCAGTGTTCAGCGCTGTGGGGGAAAGACTAGACGAAGCCCGGCGTGGAGCTGAGTTGTTTGCCGGGCCGGGCCGCACCCGCAAACAGCGCTTCGAGAATTTTCGAGACAGTTTTATGCCTTTTGCTGGCGCCGATATCAAAACCGTCTTCGAAGAGCTTGGGAAGACAGTTTCGCCCGACCTGATTTTCACCCACCACCGCCAGGATGCGCATCAGGATCATCGCCTGCTCAGCGAACTGACCTGGAACACGTTCCGCGATCATTTGATTTTGGAATACGAAGTCCCGAAGTACGACGGAGATTTAGGACAGCCCAACGTGTTCGTTCAGCTGGATGCTGAGACGAGCCGGCAAAAAGCCCGTCTCCTCATGGATGTGTTTCAGTCCCAGCGCAACAAGCGGTGGTTCGAAGAAAACACGTTTCTCGCGTTGATGCGGCTGCGGGGAATGGAATGCAACGCGTCCAGCGGTTACGCGGAAGCCTTCTATTGCCGGAAGCTGGTGTTGTGAGCCTAAGAACAAACTGTACCAGCGCCTGAGAAAGCCATGAAGGATCTAAAGCAACGAGCGATTCGCGGCGGGGCCGCGAAGTTGGTTTCCCAGGGGACCACCTTCGTGATCCGGACCGGTTCGCTCATGATCATGGCGCGGCTTCTCGATCCCAAAGACTTCGGGCTGGTGGGCATGGTCACGGCTGTGATCGGAGTGTTCAGCGTATTCCGCGACTTCGGGCTTTCCACCGCCACGGTGCAAAGGACCACCGTCACGGAAGAACAGATTTCCACCTTGTTCTGGATCAACATCGCGGTAGGAGGAATCCTGGGTCTTCTGACGCTGGGATTGGCCCCCCTGGTTGTCAGGTTTTATCACGAACCCCGGTTGCTGGGCGTGACGGCGTTTCTCGCCACCGGTTTCCTGATTAACGCAGCCGGCGTGCAGCACGCTGCAATCCTCCAGCGCCGCATGCGCTTCACCGCTCTGGCTATTATCGATATCGTTTCGCTGGCGGCCAGCACTTTGACCGGCATTGCTATGGCCAGACACGGATTTGGTTATTGGGCTCTGGTGGCAACCTCGTTGCTGGCCCCGTTGATTTACACCATATCTGTATGGTTCATCGCGGCATGGATTCCGGGAATGCCTCATCGCAATGTGGGCGTTGGTTCCATGATGCGGTTTGGTGGGACAATCACCGCGAACGGCTTGGTCTTATATATATCCAGCAATTTTGAGAAGGTTCTTCTGGGACGCTACTGGGGCGTCGATGCGGTCGGGATCTATGGGAGAGCCTATCAACTCATCAATATCCCGACAGATAATCTGAATTCGGCGACGGGAGGGGTGGCCTTCGCTGCATTCTCGCGAGTCAAGGAAGATCCGTCCCGCCTGAAAACCTATTTCCTTAAAGGCTACTCCTTAGTCGTATCGTTGACAGTACCGATCACCTTCGCTTGCGCTCTTTTTGGAAGCGATATGATCCTGGTTTTTCTCGGGCCAAAGTGGAAAGAAGCGATTTCCGTGTTTCGCTTGCTGGCGCCAACCACCTTCGCATTCGCCGTCCTGAATCCCTTGGGCTGGCTGCTCAATACGCTGGGACTCGTGGAGCGAGGATTGAAAATCGCCCTCGTTCTCGGTCCAGTGATGATCGCAGGATACCTGATCGGATTGCCTTATGGGCCGAAGGGTGTCGCCTTTGCCTATTCTGTGGTCATGTTACTGTCTATTCTTCCTCTGATCGCATGGGCAGTCCACGGCACGGTGATTTCCATGCGCGAAATCCTGCGGGCCATAGCCCGGCCGTTATCCTCGGCCATCGTAGCTGCCAGTGTCGCTCTGGGACTCCAGCATTTCTACGGTCCGTTTCTTTCCCCCCTGCCGCGGCTCTTCCTTGGAGTCAGCATGGTCTTTCTGGTTTACCTCGGCATGCTGTTGTACGTAATGGGACAAAAGGTTTTCTATGTGGAACTGCTGCGAGGATTCAGGTCCCGTCCCCCGGTCGAGGACGATGTTTTGGTTTCTGCCCAAACCGCGTGAGATTTCACTGGTTCCAACATGCGGAAACCAGCCCCCGGCGAAACGGTGAATTTTGAGCCTGGTGAAAGATAATCCTGAGGCGGTGGTTCCAGTCGGCTTTCCTGCACAAGCCAAAGCCACGGTCTCGGGCGATTCCCGCGAGCGCTGGAGTTCCAGCTTTATCGCGCTCATCGGTTTGGCCACGGCAACGGCCGTGTTGCTGCGGTGGTACGGTCTGGGCTCGCAGAGTTTGTGGCTCGACGAAGGAATTACATTCTGGACTTCAGGATTTTCGCCAAGAAGCATTTGGCATATCCTGGAGCTCGATACTACAAATCCTCTTTATTACTTCGCGCTCCACTATTGGCGGGTTTGTTTTGGAACGTCTGAATTCTCGCTGCGAAGTTTGTCGGCTTTCTTTGCAACCGCCTCAATCCCCCTTTTTTTTCTTACAGCGCGTAAGGTCCTCCGTGACCGATGGTCGATCGCGTTGGCAATGGTGCTGTACGCAGTTTCGTTTTTGCAGGTTTGGTATGCGCAAGAGGCAAGATGCTACGCCCTTCTGGCATTTCTCTCGGTCGGTAGTATTTACTGGTCTTTGCTCTGCCTGGAGAAGCGGACCGCTCTTCGCCTACTCGGCCTGGCGATCTTCCTGACCGCGGGTTTGTATACCCATAACATAGCGCTTTTTTACTTGCCAGGGCTGGGATTGCTGTGGCTGCTCTATCCGTCACCGCGGACTCTCAGCGCCCGAATCAAGGATGGGCTCATAGTAGGTTTGCTGGTCCTGCCCCTCTACTTGCCTTGGCTATCGCACTTGCAGGGACAAGTACGACGAATCCAAATGGGATGGTGGGTAGCCACGCCGCGGCCGCAAGACCTCCTGGAGACGCTTTCTATCTTGCTGGGTTTTGATGTCTACAATCTTCAGCAAATATTCCGCAGCCAATTTCACACGCCGCGGCTATTCGGCTTCTGGACGTGGGCCCCAGCAGTTTTGGCGGTCTTTCTTTTATGTATGTGGGGCGGACTCTTGGTGGCGCGCCCGGCGGACCGGCGCAAAGTTTTGGCGTTAGTCGCGTATTGCCTGACACCCGTGCTTTTGGTATTTGGCATCAGCCATATTTCCAATTCCATATATCTCAATCGCGCATTTCTCGGTTCTTGCGTTTTGCTGCCGATAGTCTTGTGTGCTCCCGTCGCATTTCAGGCGGGCAGACGCAGAATGTTATTCCAGGCAATTGTCTGCTTGATTCTTGTGGGCACCGCGCTCTCTGCTTTCGGATATCTACGCCGTGAACGGCGAGAGGATTGGCGTGGAGTGACGTTGTACTTGCTCCAGCTTCCCGAGAAAGAACGTTTAGCCGTAATCGTGCCTGATGTGGGGCAGATACTCGTGGATTACTACGCCAAGGGAATGTTCAAGTCGTATCCCCCGATCGAAATGACCGGGTTGCTGACAAACTATATCCCGCCCGATCCTAACCTCGAAGCTCGAAGCCTGGAGCGCCTTGACCAAGGTGGCGACATGTCAGCTCTGCTGGCGCAGGCCATGGCTTCGGGGAAGTACAAAGAGATTGATGTCGTAATGCAGCCGGGTACCCTGCCGGTCCTGACGGTTCCGACGTTGGGCTATTTGTCGGCCCATTGTGGCGCATTGGAGCGGGTGCAATTTCATTGGCTCGAAGTTCGGCGTTGTTTTGTTGAGCCCACAGTCCGGAACCGAGTCCCCTTGATCTAAATTTTGGAGCCGAAGGAAAGATCTTCATGGGAATGCAGCTACCGGAGTTTAAGAATGTCCAGACCGAGGATCCGCCAATCGAGCAGGCGGCTAGAAAAGCGCCGGCGCCGGTGGTCGAGCTCTCGGTCATCGTGCCGACATTTAACGAACGCGACAACGTTCTGGAAGTTGTCCGCCGCCTGGAGGCCTCCCTTGAGGGCATCGCCTGGGAAGTGATTTTTGTGGACGATGACTCCGAGGATGGGACTGCGGCTCGAGTGCGCGAGGCCGCGCAGCGGAATTCGAAGGTACGCTGCATCCAGCGAATTGGAAGGCGGGGCCTTTCCGCCGCATGCGTCGAGGGCATGCTTGCAAGCGCAGCGCCGTTTCTGGCGGTGATGGATGGAGATTGCCAGCACGATGAAAGCGTTCTGCCATGCATGGTCGATTTGTTGAGGGCAGGCGACACCGACCTCGTGATTGGAAGCCGCTACATGCATGGTGGCGGAATCGGTGACTGGGATCCCTCCCGCGCGAAAATGAGCCGCTTTGCCACTCGACTCGGCCGGCTCGTGGTCAAGCAGCAACTCTCCGACCCGATGAGCGGTTTCTTTGTGCTTCGGCGGGAAGTTCTGGAACTTTCCGTACGACGTCTGTCCACTCTCGGCTTCAAGATACTGGTGGATGTCATCGCCTCATCCCCGCGCCCCTTGCGTGTGAAAGAGGTTCCTTATGAGTTCGGCGTCCGGCGCGCGGGCGAGAGTAAATTGGACAGCCAGGCGGTATGGGATTACGTGATGTTGCTGGCCGACAAACTTTTCGGCCACCTGGTTCCAGTCCGGTTCGTCTCGTTCATGGTGGTGGGCACTCTGGGGGTCTTTGTCCATTTTGCGGTGTTGACGACGCTTTTTCGTGCTTTGACGCTTTCATTCGCCTACAGTCAGGGAGCCGCTACGGTCGCCGCCATGACGAGCAATTTCGCTCTCAACAACGCATTAACCTATCGTGACCTGCGGCTCAAGGGCTGGCGGTGGTTGAAAGGCTGGGCGTCATTTATGCTGGGGTGCTCTGTGGGCGCGCTGGCTAATGTTGGCATCGCCGCCTATCTCTTCAGCCATTCCACTCTTTGGATGTTGGCAGCCCTGGCGGGCATTGTCGTGGGCGCGGTCTGGAATTACGCGATTACTGCAATTTACACATGGAACGGGTCGCCTGCGCGTTCCAGACGTTAATTCTGCGAGATCATCCTTCTTCGAATTCGGGAGCCCAATGAATCTAACCGTTATTCTGTGCACTTATAATGGCGAGCAAAGCCTTCCGTCGACCTTAGAGAGCTTGGCAGGCCAGGTGCTTGCCGAATCGACCCAATGGGAAGTTCTCATCGTAGACAATAATTCCACCGACCGCACTCGACAAGTGGTCGAAGAATTCTGCCGGCAACATCCCGGGCGATTTCGCTACCTGTTCGAACCGAAGCAGGGGAAGTCGTTTGCCCTGAATCTCGGCCTGCGCGAAGCCCAAGGCGACGTGATTGCGTTCACCGATGACGACGTCACCATGGAGCCCAGCTGGTTGCAATATCTGACGGCATGCCTGGGCAACGGCGAGTGGGCTGGTGCGGGCGGGCGCACTTTGCCGGAATGCGGTTTCGTCCGTCCTGATTGGATGGGGCTCGAAAGCCGGCACGCAATGGCTCCTCTCGCCATCTTCGACATGGGTCCCGAGGCAAAACAATTCCAGGTTGCTCCCTATGGGAACAACATGGCCTTCCGCAGGGAGGTGTTCGAAAAGCATGGAGGGTTCGACACCGGCTTGGGCCCATGCGCAGGAAGCCCGCGTCCCCAGAAGAATGAGGACAGCGAATTCGGGGTCCGCGTGCTGGCGGCGGGTGAACGCTTGCGCTACGAACCCTCGGCGGTGGTTTATCACCACATCCCGCCGAGCCGGTTGCGGAAGGAATATTTTCTGAACTGGTGGTTTGACAAAGCGCGGGCTGACGTGCGGGCGTTTGGAATTCCTAATCCTAAGTGGTGCGTCGCCGGGGTTCCTGCACGCCTGTTTTGCCGCCTAGCCGTGTGGACGCTTCGATGGATGTTGACGGCCGAGACTCGTCGAAGATTTGAGCGCAAGCAGATGGTCTGGGCAATGCTCGGTCAAATTCAGGAATGCTACGGCTTGCACCTCACGGAAAAGACCTCTGGCCATCAAGCGGCCTTGCCACAGACGGCCCTCCACAACGTGAGAGAACGAAACTCGGGAACCTAGTCTTCGGGTCGGCAACCCAACATGCCCAAGCCCACTCATGAAGGATTTCAAGCAAAAGACGATTCGCGGAGGAGTTGCCAAGATTTGTGCCCAGGCCACCACTTTCTCGCTCCGCTTCGGTTCGTTGATGGTGATGGCACGTCTGTTGGATCCCCGGGACTTCGGGTTGGTCGGCATGGTCACCGCATTTACGGGCGTGTTGAATCTCTTTCGTGATTTCGGGCTTTCAGCGGCTGCAGTGCAGCGCGCCGAGGTCACGGAAGAGCAGGTTTCCACGCTGTTCTGGATCAACGTTCTAGTGGGGGCCGTGCTCACGGCCATTACGATTGCCATGGCCCCGGCGATCGCTGCCTTTTATCACGAGCCCCGGCTTTTCTGGGTCACGATCGTCCTGGCATGCGGTTTTATCGTGAATGCCACGGGCGTGCAGCACTCCGCTCAAATGCAGCGGCAGATGCGCTTCACTACCATCGCCGGCATAGACGTTCTGTCCCTCGCGGTGAGCGTCGCTGTGGGCATTTTCATGGCGCTGAAAGGTTACGGGTATTGGGCGCTGGTAGCTACCGCCCTGGTGCCCACGCTGGTCACTACCATTTGTCTCTGGAGCGCGTCTTCCTGGGTCCCGGGAAGACTACATCGGCGTTCGGGCGTGCGCTCCATGTTGGGTTTCGGTGGTACGCTCACCCTCAACGGAATCGTCGTCTATATTGCTTACAACCTCGATAAGATTCTGCTGGGACGGTGGTGGGGCGCGGAGGCGGTGGGACTCTACGGACGAGCCTATACCCTGATCAACATCCCAACCGACAACCTGAACAACGCTGCAGGAGAAGTTGCGTTCCCCACACTCTCCCGCTTGCAAAACGATCCGGTACGCCTGAAGCGCTACTTTCTCAAGGGCTACTCGCTCGTGTTAGCGCTGACCGTCCCGCTCACGATTTCTGGCGCCTTGTTTGCCAGCGATTTAATCCCTGTCGTTCTCGGCCCCAAGTGGCACGATGCTATTCCCATCTTCCGCCTGCTCACGCCCACCATGTTGATTATTGCGATAATCAACCCGCTGATTTGGCTCGTCTTGTCCCAGGGCATGGTTGGGAGGAGCTTCCGGGTCGGCTTGGTGTATGCCCCGATTGTGATTCTCGGCTGTGTCGCCGGAATCCCTTATGGGCCGGTAGGCGTGGCGATTGGTTATTCGGCGGTATTGACCCTGTGGTTCATTCCTCACATCGCATGGTGTGTTCACGGCACTGTCGTGTCTCTTGGGGATATTTTGCGCACGGCAGGTCGTCCGATTCTCTCGGGCCTAGCAGGCGCGGCAGTTGCTTTGGGACTGCAGTTCCTTTATGGAAGGCACCTTTCACCACTTCCCAGGCTGGTGGTGGGAAACGTAATCCTTTTCGGCGTGTATGCGGCGATGCTTCTTTACGCGATGCGACAGAAAGCGGTCTATTTGGATCTGCTACGTGGGTTTACAAAAGGTTCCTCGGAAGATGAGAAATCGGCAGAACCAACGCTCTTGGAGGTTCAGACCAGGGAAGGTTCTCAGATTTCCCCGCTCTGCGGCAGTGAACCGGCAGCGCCGGCCGAAGTGCTCTTCATTGCATGTGACTACGTGCCTAACCCCGGAGGAATCGCCTCCTACCTGGACAACCTGGCACGAGGCTTGATCAGTCTAGGGACCAGGGTGAAGGTGCTGGCGTTGGTTGAAGCCCACGAAAAGGAGCGCCGGGCCTTTCTGGAGACGTACGAGGAATGGGTAATCCCTCTTCAGGTTGCTTATGACAAACGGCCGGAAAACTGGTTCGCGGATCGATGCATAAGCCTGTTGGAAATCTTGCACTGCATTAGCCCGAAAGCTCAGAAGGTTCTCGATAAGACCAAATATTTCCGGGCTTCGGCCGATTCAGTCGCCCTTTTGGAAAACGTGTTGGCGAGAGAAAAGCCGGCGCTGGTCGTGGTCGGCCATCTCAATCTGAAGTTCTATCCGTTTATTTTGCATTTGAAGAACACGCACCGGCCATACGGAATAATTGCTCACGATTCCGAGGTCCATCGTTCGCAGGACGAAATCAACGATCGCATCAGACGTGGAATGATCATCAAGAACGCGAAATGGATTGCTTCCAATTCGCATCATACGAAATCCCTGGTCGAAGCCTGGGGCATACCGAGCGAGAACATCATAATCGTGCATCCTCCCCTGTCCGAGCAAACCATCGGCGCTTCTCAGCCGCATGCTGATAAGAGAGATAGTGTGTATGATCTGGTAACGGTCAGCAGAATCGTCCACAGCAAAGGAATCGACACTGTCTTACGTGCGCTGAAAATCCTCGACGGGCGCCAGATACCCTTCCGCTATGTGGTTGCCGGGGACGGCCCCGAACGGCCGTCGCTCGAAAAGCTCTCAGTGGAGCTGGGCATAGACGAAAAAGTTCGCTTTGCCGGATACGTTTCCGAGAAGGATAAATTGCGTCTGTTGCAGTCAGCCGATCTGTATGTCATGCCTTCCCGGGTCAATCTTAAGGAGCAACATGAAGGTTTTGGCATCGCGTTTCTCGAAGCCGCGGCGTGCGGCATTCCCGCTGTCGGATCAAATGCGGGCGGAATTCCAGATGCGGTGCTTGATGGAAAAACCGGAATGCTGGTGGACTCAGACTCGCCCGAAAAACTGGCCGACGTTCTGATATTCCTATACCAGAATCCCTTAACGAGGCGGGAGCTGGGCAGGGCCGGTATGGAGCGGGCCCGCACTCAGTTTTCCCCGCAGGCCGTTGCAGCCCGCTTCCAGCGGGAGATCTCCCGCATCTCCCAAATCGAAATTGGGCCTTCAGGTTCCACGACCAGCGTGCTCATGGGTTCCGCCCTGCGCCCGGAATAGCCCACTCGGCTTCGCCCCGGAGGGTCTTGGAGGTCTTGACAGGCCCGATTATTCCGGTCAAAATCTGTGAACCTCGGGCTGACCTTTCTCGACAGGTCGGCTAGCGAATCCCCCAGAAACTTAGGCCCAGATCCCCAGAACGTTGGTCTGAAGTCTCAGGCCGTTGCCTTTTTGCGAGGATTGCGAGAGATATCGATGAAACACAATTGGGATGCGCGCCTGTTACCGGTTGCCGGCCTGATCGCGGCATTATTGGCGTTGGCAGCGTCTGCTTTTGCTCAAGCCAATGTCCAGGGAAAGTGGACCACGCAACCGACTCTAATGCCAATAAACCCGGTTCACGCAGCACTGTTGGCGGGTGGAAAGGTGCTCATTGTCGCGGGCTCGGGCAACTGCCCGCCCGCTCAATCCGGTTGCCCCGCCGGCGCTCCCTATGGACCCTCGAATAGCTCTGGAGCCGCGCTATACGATCCCATCGCCGGAACACTCACCCAATTCACACTCTCCTGGGACGTGTTCTGCAACGGAATGGCTGTCCTGCCGGACGGGCGTGTCCTGATCGATGGTGGCACGCTGCAGTATGACCCGTTTCATGGAGAGCCCAAGGCCGCGATTTTCGACCCCACGACGAACACATTTAATGACATACAAAGCATGGCCCACGGCCGTTGGTACCCAACCGTTACCAACCTCGGAAACGGGGATTTGATGACTTTCTCCGGTTCCGACGAGAATGGCGGAACCAACGACGCGGTTGAAATCTACGATATCAATTCAGGTTGGAGTCAGCAGTACCTGGCGAATTGGACGCCACCTCTCTATCCCCGCATGCACCTGTTGCCAAACGGTCAGGTTTTCTACTCAGGATCCGGAACCAATTCTGCGCTCTTCGATCCTTCGACTGACAACTGGACCCAGAACGTAGCAACCACCAATTACAGTGGCACGAGAACCTACGGTTCGTCGGTGTTACTCCCCTTAAGTCCGACGAACAACTACGACGCGCGGGTCATGATCATGGGTGGGAACAACCCCGCCACCAACACTACGGAAATCATCGACCTGGGGGCCTCGTCACCGAAGTGGGTGTTCGGTCCCAACATGTCCCAGGCTCGAATCGAAATGAACGCTGTAATTCTTCCTAATGGCAAAGTTCTGGCCCTGGGCGGCTCGGTGAACGATGAAGATACCACCACTCTGAGTTTGAACGCCGATCTCTACGATCCGGTACAGAACACCTTCTCCTCGGCCGGCGCGAACGCATCGCAGCGGTTGTACCACTCAGTGGCTCTTCTTCTCCCGGACGCGACGGTTTGGGTGGCAGGAGGAAATCCAGAACGCGGGACGTACAACGACACGATGGAGATTTACCAGCCTGCGTATCTGTTCAACTCAAGTGGCGGCGCGGCAACCCGTCCATCCATCTCGAGTGCCCCGTCGTTCGTCTCTTACGGCAGCCAGTTCAACGTGCAAACGCCGGATGCAGCGAATATTTCTTCTGTCGTATTGGCGCGCGATGGGGCAGTGACCCACGCTTTCAATACCGACCAGCGGTTGGTAGGGCTTTCGTTCACAGCCGGGAGCGGCTCGTTAACGCTTACTGCTCCGCCTAATGGCAACGTCGCGCCTCCCGGATATTACATGCTGTTCTTGCTGAACTCGGCTGGCGTACCTTCGGTGGCATCGTTCGTTCAACTCGGCACACAGCCTGACTTTTCTGTCTCCTCTTCGCCGAGTTCACAGTCCGTTGTCCAAGGGGGGACTGTAAATTATGCCGTCGAAGCATTGGCAAATGGTTACACGGGGACGGTAGCCTTCACTATCAGCGGACTGCCTTCCGGGGCAACGGCGACATTTAATCCCACATCGGTTACGGGCACCGCCTTGTCGACGCTGACCATTTCTACGCTGACGTCCACACCCGCGGCCAACTACCCGCTCACCATCACAGCCACCGGAGGGAGCCTGGTTCACACGAGTGCGGTTACTCTGGGAGTAACGCTGCCTTTCGCGTCTTCGCCCACATTTAGCCCCCCACCCGGAACCTACAGCACCTCACAATCGGTCACACTGTCGGACTCAACGCCAGGGGCGACTATCTACTACACCACCGATGGCTCAACGCCGACTACCTCGTCGGCGGTATTCACCGCTCCCATCGCCGTGAGTGCCACCACTTTTATCAAGGCCATCGCCGCCGCCCCTGCTTACAACAACAGTCCGGTGGCAAGCGGTGCGTACATCATGTCGACTGGGAACAGTGTGAACTTCTCCAACGGGTTTGGCGGCCCTGGGATGGCCTTCAATGGGTCTGCCGCCTTAAATGGAACGCGGCTTCGCCTGACGGATGGCGGGCAGAATGAAGCAAGCAGCAGCTTTTATGTGGCTCCTCTGAGCGTGCAATCGTTTACCACCAACTTCAGTTTCCAGCTGACCAACCCGAGCGCGGACGGCATGGCATTCGTGATCCAAAACAGCGGCACGAGCGCGATTGGATCGCTTGGAGGCGCCTTGGGATACGGCCCGGACAGCGTTGGGGATACTCCGGGAATAAGCAATAGTGTTGCGGTGAAGTTCGATCTGTACAACAACAACGGGGAGGGGACGAATTCGACGGGGATGTATGTGAATGGAGCATCGCCGACGGTGCCGGCCACGACGCTGGGAGGGGGAGTGAACCTGCACAGCGGGGACGTATTCAACGTGCAGTTGAGCTATGACGGGACGACGCTGAGCATGACGATCACGGATGCGAGCGTGCCGGCGGATACGTTCACGACGAGTTGGGCGGTAAACATTCCGGCGACGGTGGGAGGGAGCACGGCGTACGCAGGGTTTACGGCAGGGACGGGGGGGCTGACAGCGACGCAAGAGGTGCTGAGCTGGAGCTACAACACGCAGCCGCAGGCGGCGACGCCGACGTTCAATCCGGCGGCGGGGACGTACACGGCGGGACAATCGGTGAGCCTGTTGGACACGACGCCTGGGGCGACGATTTACTACACGACGAATGGGACGCCGCCGACGACGAGTTCGGCGGTGTTTAACCCCAGCCAGCCGATTGCGGTGAATACGAACACGACGATCGAAGCGATGGCGGAAGCGACGGGGAACAGCGCCAGCGGGGTGGCGACGGGGGCGTATGTGATCAACCTGCCGCCGGCGGCGACGCCGACGTTCAATCCAGGGCCGGGGACGTACACGACAGGACAATCGGTGGCAATCACGGATAGCATACCGCTCGACTCGGGGCTGATCATTTACTACACAACCGATGGATCGACGCCGACGACCTCTTCGCCTATCTACAATTCGCCGATCGCGGTGAACAGCAACATGACGATCCAGGCGATCGCCACAGCATCAGGGTACAGCGCCAGCGGGGTGGCGACGGGGGCGTATGTGATCAACCTGCCGCCGGCGGCGACGCCGACGTTCAATCCAGCGCCGGGGACGTACACGACAGGACAATCGGTGAGCCTGTTGGACACGACACCTGGGGCGACGATTTACTACACGACGAATGGGACGCCGCCGACAACGAGTTCGGCGGTATTTAACCCCAGCCAGCCGATTGCAGTGAATACGAACACGACGATCGAAGCGATGGCGGCGGCGCCAGGGTACAACAACAGCGCCATAGCCTCGGGGGCATATGTAATTTCGGGCAGTAATTCTGGCGTGAATTTCTCTACAGGCTTCACGACTACAGGTATGACCTTCAATGGATCTACGAACTTGAATGGAACACGGCTGCGCCTGACCGACAGCGGGCAAAACGAAGCTGGCAGCGGCTTCTACGGTACTCCATTGAGCGTGCAATCGTTTACCACCAACTTTAGTTTCCAGCTGACCAACCCGAATGCAGATGGCATGGCATTCGTGATCCAGAATGTGGGACCCAATGCGCTGGGGGCAATCGGAGGATCGTTAGGATACGGCGGGTCGGCAAGCATCGGCCAAAGTGTTGCGGTGAAGTTCGATCTGTACAACAACAACGGGGAGGGGACGAATTCGACGGGGATGTATGTGAATGGAGCATCGCCGACGGTGCCGGCCACGACGCTGGGAGGGGGAGTGAACCTGCACA
>Ga0335081_10011691_pt1 | contig 14212 bp, 17 predicted proteins | sample Lox_Sample_35_FD_206713 | JGI IMG/M metagenome (GOLD analysis project Ga0335081, IMG submission 206713) | Soil microbial communities from Loxahatchee National Wildlife Refuge, Florida, United States - Lox_Sample_3.5 | ecosystem: Environmental > Terrestrial > Soil > Wetlands | place: USA... | reverse complement strand
GACAAAAGTTTGGCTGTGCGAAGTTTTCAGCAGTTGGGGGCGGCGGCTTGGCAAAGAAAGACCGGTACATCGTTGGTTTGGACGTTGGCAGCACGAAAACGTGCGCCTTGATCGCGGAAGTCGATCAGGAGCAGGTGAGATTTCTCGCGCTCGGCGCGGCCGAATCCAAAGGCCTGCGCAAGGGCCTCATCGTCAATCTGGACTCCACCGTTAGCTCCATTCGTCGCGCCGTTGAAGAAGCGGAAGGCGTCGCCAACGTTCCCGTCGAGTCCGCAGTCATCGGCGTCGCAGGAAGTCATGTTCGCGGAGTGAACAGCCGCGGCGGCGTCACCCTTGGGCATCGCGGCCGCGACATCGAGCGCGACGACATTCGCCGTGCCGTAGATGCCGCGCGCAACATCACCCTTCCCGAAGATCGCGAAATTCTGCACGTTTTGCCGCATGAATTCATGGTCGACGCGCAGGACGGCATTCGCGATGCGCTCGGCATGGTTGGGCAGCGGCTTGAAGTCAACGTGCATCTCGTCACCTCGTCCATCGCCGCGACGCAAAATTTAGTGACCGCGGCCAATCGCGCCGGCATTCTCGTCAACGACACCGTCCTCGAGCCGCTTGCTTCCGCGGAAGCCTGCCTGACGCAGGACGAGCGCGAACTCGGTGCCTGCCTGCTCGACATCGGCGGCGGCACCACGGAACTCATCGTTTACGGCGGCGGAGTTGTTCGCCACACCGGCGCAGTTCCCATCGGCGGCGATCACTTCACCAATGATCTCGCCGTTGGCCTGCGTACGCCCATCCCCGAAGCCGAAAAAATCAAGCGGCATCACGGTTGCGCCGCGTCCTCGCAGCTCCACGAAGATGCTGCGCTTGAAATCGCCAGCGTCGGCGACCGCCCGCCACGCACCGTTTTCTCCCGCATGCTCACCGACATCATCGAACCGCGCGCGAATGAATTTCTCTCGTTGATTCGCGAAGACCTGCGCCGAGCCGGGCTCGATCGCCAGATTCCCGCGGGCTTCGTTCTCGCCGGCGGCGGCTCGCGCCTCACTGGCCTGCTCGAACTCGCCGAACAAACTTTCCAGCTCCCGGCACGCATCGCTGAACCGAAAGGTCTCGTCGATCTGCCGGAGCAAGTAGCGCAACCGGAGTACGCCACCGTCGTCGGTCTTGCTATCTACGGCGCGAAGATGCGGCGCTCAGCGCCCGCTCGCTCCGGAAACATAGTCTCTAAATTGAAAGCCATGTTCGCCGGTGCCTCGTGAACCTGCCCGAGCGCAGCGCCGCGAACTGGAGAAGGTCGAGGAAGAACGCATGACAGCGAAAGACGCAGGAATTCGCATGAGCTTCAGCGAGGAGCTGCAGCCCGCGAAGATTAAAGTCATCGGCGTGGGCGGCGGCGGTTGCAACGCCGTCAACCGCATGATTCGCGCCAAGGTCGAAGGTGTGGAATTCATCACCGCCAACACCGACTTGCAGGCGCTCAAGCTCTCGCAAGCACCGGTGAAATTGCAGCTCGGCGCGAAGCTCACCAAAGGACTCGGCGCAGGCGCCAATCCCGAGGTCGGCCGCAAAGCTGCGCTCGAAGACACCGACAAAATTATCGAAGCGCTCGAAGGCTCGGACATGATTTTCATCACCTCCGGCCTCGGCGGAGGCACCGGCTCCGGCGCCGCGCCCGTAGTAGCTTCGCTCGCCAGCGAACTTGGCGCGCTGAGTGTGGCCGTAGTCACCAAGCCGTTCGCGTTCGAAGGCAAACGCCGCATGATGCAGGCCGAGCAAGCGCTTCAGGAATTAATCGGCGCGGTCGACACCGTCATCGTCATTCCGAACGAGCGCTTGATGGAAACCGTCGAGCGCGGCACCAGCTTCTTCGACGCGTTCCGCATCGCTGACGACATTCTCCGACAGGCCGTGCAAGGCATCTCGGACATCATCACCGTTCCCGGCATCATCAATCGCGACTTCGCCGACGTGAAAGCCATCATGCATGGCCAGGGCTACGCGGTGATGGGCACCGCCATCGCTACCGGCACGAACCGCGCCGTCGACGCCGCCAATCGCGCGATTTCCAGTCCGCTCCTCGAAGACAACTCGATTCAAGGCGCGCAAGGCATCTTGATCAATATTTCCGGCAGCTCCAGCCTCACGCTCCATGAAGTTCACGAGGCTTCGTCCGTCATTCAGAAAGCCGCGCACGAAAACGCCAACATCATCTTCGGCGCGGTGATGGACGACTCCATGAAAGACGCGATGAAAATTACCGTCATCGCCGCAGGCTTCAAGGAAGCCAACAAAAAACACGCGCACCAGAAGCCGCAGTTTCTGCCTAAGACCTGGAAAGCCGGCCGCGAAGTCGAAGAAGAGCCGGTTCCCGTGCAAGTCTCCGTGCCTCCCGTTCCGGAGCAGCAGCCACTGCCCAACATCGTCCACCAGGTTCAGCAGAACATTCGCGAAGTGGCCCGCGAAGTCCCCACGGACGACCTGGACGTGCCCACGTTTCTCCGCCGTCAGGCCCAAAAAGCCTGAATTCATTTTTCTTGGAAAATAAAAAGGGGCACGCCGCAAGCGTGCCCCTCTCTTTTCTTTAGTCAAGAGGTAATGGATCGCGGTTGCCGACGAAACCTATCCTCCGTTGGCTTCGGGCTGCTCACTCACTGCACGGAGAAAATAAACTCTTCGTACGCCATTCCTTGCGCCGAAACCATTTTCTCCAGCATCTTCCCGGCAGCTTCCATTCCGGTGCGCCACTCCGCATGCCGCTGTTCTTCCGCAAGCAACTGGCGATAAATATCGCCGAAGAGTTCCACCTGCTTTCTCTCCGGCAGCCGGCGGTTCGAATGATAGCCAATCACGTTGCCCGCCGCGTCGAAAGTCGGGGTCACATGCGCGAAGACCCAGTAGAAATCTCCGTTTTTCGCCATGTTCTTCACGTATGCGAAAATCTCCTTGCGCATCTCCAGCGTGTCCCACAGCAACTTGAACACGCACCGTGGCATGTCCGGATGCCGGATAATATTGTGCGGCTTGCCTAAAACCTCTTCCTCGGTGTACAGCGCGACGTCGAGAAATGTCCGGTTTGCGTAGGTAATCCGCCCTTTCAGGTCCGTCTTGCTGACGATAATTTCCTCTTCCGGAAAGAAACGCTCTCGATTGGTAGGTTGGACCGTCGATTCTCTCATCAGTGTCCTCGTGAAATGTTTTTTTTAGATTCCGTTCCCAGCGGGCCGCTATCTTTTCAGCTCTGCCGTTTCCCCGAGTTTTGGTTGATCACGGCCTGCTGAACGGTGGACGAGATCTCTTTCATCTTCATGATGGTCTGGCTCATCGTCTCGATGGCCTTCCCGGCGCTTGCAATCTCGCTCCGCACCGTCGCAATTTCCTTGGCGATTTCGTCCGCCGCGGTCGAACTCTGTTGCGCCAGCTCCTTGACCTCCTGCGCTACGACCTGGAATCCAGCCCCCGCGCTCCCCGCTCGCGCCGCTTCAATCGTCGCGTTGAACGCCAGCAGCTTCGTTTGCCACGCGATTTGCGAAATCCCTTTTACCACCCCGCCGATCTTGTCCGACGCTGCTCCCAACTGCCCCATGATGCTGCTGGTCGCCGCGGCTTCTCGTGCCGCACCCACGGCAATCTCCGACGACTCGCAAACCAGCCTTTCGATCTGCTTCAACGAGGATGCGTCCGCTGCTAATTGCTGCGTCGCCGCATTGATCAGCTCGGATTTGTGCCGGAACGTGCCGCGCATTCCGCGCAGCAGCACCCGCCGGAAGTATTTTCCCTGGCTGGCATACTCCAGTGCCGCGCCCGACTCCCGCAAGAAAGCGTCCGTCATATCCAGCAGATGGTTTAGCGAGTTTCCTAGATCGCCCAACTGTCCGGACTTCTCGCAGTAAAGGATACGGGCTTCCAGATCGCCGTTCGCTGCAGACTGCATCACGTCGATCAGGCGCTGGGTCCACTCGTGGTAGTGCGTTAGTTCGGCCTTGAGCGCGGCGACCTCATTTTCCGCCGCTGCAGCACCACTGGTATCGTCGTGTCCGTTTGCGGCCGCTGCTACAGTGGCCACCCCACTCGCAGCAGAGCTTGCGAAGTTTTTGTTGAAGCTGATGCGGCTCATGAGACCTCTTTGCGTCGCGCGGGCGAGAGGATCCGGAGGCGAGTACAGTTTTCATGAATTGTTAGGAAAAGCGACGCGCCGGCGCCACCGGAAGGGAATTCTATGTTGACGGGCGGCAGAGTATCGGTCAAGTGGCGCGGCGCGAATCAAGCAACGCCGCGGCTAAGCTGTACCGCCAAGCAGGTTTTGTTTCAGCCGCCGCACTTCGGCTTCGAACTTGCCAGCGTCCGCTCCACGACCCAACACGGAACTCAGGCCTGAGTGAAACTCCCGCGCGCCGGTACGCTCCGCCACTTCGCACACATTGTCCGGATGAATTCCCGCGCCCGGGAGAATCACGATGCGTTCTCCGGCCTTTGCCACCAGCTCCGCAAGGGCGTCGGCGCCCTCCAACGCAGAGGGTTTTCCTCCGGATGTGAGAACCCGCTGTGCTCCAGTCGCTATGATTTCTTCTAGCGCTGAGGGCAAATCCGCCGCTTCATCAATCGCCCGATGAAACGTCACCGGTAACTCGTGGCAACGCTCGATCAATTCACGGGTTCGCGCCACGTCCACACGCGGCTCCGCGGTCAAAATTCCGAGCACCAATCCGTCCATGCCCAATTTTCTGGCTTCGTCGATGGACTGGCGCATTGCGGCGAGTTCTTCCTTCGAATAAACGAAATGTCCGCCGCGCGGCCGGATCATCGAAAAGATAGGAATCTTCACGCGCGCCCGCGCTTCGCGCATCATTTCGAAGCTTGGCGTCACCCCTCCAACCGCCGCGTCTGCGCACAATTCAATGCGGTCTGCGCCGCCGCGCTCCGCAGCCACCGCAACTGCTACACTCTCGACGCTAATCTCCAGCACGAAACGTTTTTTCATCGCGGGCTAGAGTACCAAATCGCCCGCCATCCTCGAGCCATCAGTGCCGCAGCACGTCAAACCGCGCAATGGCAAAACCAGTTGCCGCGCCGAAGAGAACGTCCGAAGCAAAGTGCGCCTGATTCGTGATGCGAGAGAAGCTGATCACGCTGGCCAGCCCATACGCCAGGTAAGGCACCCACTTGTGTTGCCGGTAGCGGTGCGCAAACACCGTCGCCACGGAAAAGCCCATCATCGCGTGCCCCGACGGAAAACTCGTGCCTTTGCCAATCGGCGAGCGGTGGCTCTGAAAGAAGCTGTCGGCGTAGCTCCCGTTCGGTGGGATGTCTGTCGGCCGCAAGCGCTGCGTGATCGACTTCAGCACCACCATGATCACCGTATCGTCCACGACCGCTTCGCCAGCCATCAGTGCTGTGCTTTGCGCGTAGGAGTCTTTGCGGATCAGGCTGGCCGCGTAAAACGCCGTGGGCACTACGGCGATCAGCCCTCCGCTCACGGTGCTAGTGACCGTGTGGTTGAATCCGTGAAATACCGTGGTCTCCCGCAAGTGAGGCTCAATTTGCGGATCCGCGGCAATCAAACCCGCGGTTCCTCCCACAACCAACGCGGTCGGGAGCCAGTGGCGCCCCTCGGCCACGTGTACCGGGAAGAGCCAAATCTCCTTCTGATCCTTCAAAAATCTCTTCGGCAATGTGTGCCACGTCGCTTCTTGCGTCGCTGGCGTGGGGCCCGTTGTGCCGGCAGAGGGAGTCTGTGAGTCACTCTGCGGAGCCGGTACCGAACCTTGCTCAGGCTGAACGGCCGGTTGTTGCGCGCGTACCGTCGGCGCAGTGCTCGCCGAAAGCGCGACCAGCAACCCGAAGCCAGTCATTTTTAGCCACACCCTGCGAGCCCGAAGGTCTAGCAACGCTTCTCCAGTGCATCCCCACGCGAGGGCCAGCTCGCTGCGGATGCTTCGCTTTGGCTTAGACGCTTTTTTTGCACGAAACGTGGCGCTTGCTGGGCCAAGAATGCGGCGCTCGCCGGTCGGGCCTTCTCAGCCGGGATGAGGTCACGGTCAGACGCGATGACGGTGATACGCCGACGTGGGCGGCATCACTACTTGAGTGGGCAACTGTCCCCTGTCCGTCGGGTCAGGCGGAACACAGCAGGGTCAGGTGAAAACGAGGCGAAAGTTGGGGCGAAAGCTTGCACCATCTAACCTGCTGTGATATAAGTACTTATCCAGATTCACTGCAAAAGATCGGTACTATTACCGGGGTTTGCCTCCAAAAATGTGACTACTGTACCATCGCCTTCTACCCCCACCTGGTGTCAAATGGGACAGGTGAAAGGGACGGACCCAACGGACAGGGCCAAGCATCTAAAGGACAGGAAATCAGGCCCTACGTGAAACGAAGTAGAAGGATTCGGGTTCATTGCAGTGGGGTACCCAGTCAGAGGAAAAATGAAAATCAAGGACAGCAATCGCAAGTGGATGTGGTGGTTTCTGGGGGTCGTGGTTGCCCTTCAACTGTACTTTGTCCGTGAACTCCTGGCCGCCTTTGCGCTCTTTGCGCTGGGCTTTGCCGGCATCGCCCTGGTGGTGATGAGCCTATACATGGCACAAAAAGTTTGGGAAGCGGGTGTGCAACGTGTGGCGGATAGCCAGCACCCGGTGGTCGAGATCGCCCGTCGCGGCGTCAACGCAGTGGAAGACATCGCACGCCGGCCGTTGCGCCGACCTGGTTCCGCGGCGACCGCTCGCTAAGTCTTTACTTAGCTGGTTAGGCCGCGTTACGAGTTCTGCTTTGCCAGAGCACGGCTGTTCCGGCTGCCTCCTTCAGCCGGAACGGCAAAAGACAGACTAGGCCAGCCGTCCTGAGAGAGCGGCTGGCCTTTTTATTTGGGGAGAGCGGGTGGCGAGCAGAGGTCTTCCATGAATAGGTTTTGGAGGTCCGATCTTCTTGGGGGTCGGAGCTTTAGCTCCGAAAAAAAGCACCGGCAGAAACCGGGACTCTAACCACTCTAACCCCTGCGCCTCGGCGTGAAGAATGGATTGCGTGAGAGGCTTCGCTCCGCTCTGCTCCACTGCCATATATTCGCCGTACCAATCGGGCCAGTTCGCATCGGCTGCACGGCGTACACCACGTGCACGGTTCCTACCTAGGCGGTGGCTCTATCTTTCGCGGGATTCCTTGCTGGGCCAGCTCACCGCGGCTGGCCCAGCCGTAGGCTCCACAGTCCGCGCACCGAGAGGATGACGGAGAAGAGCGCGGTCACGCCGAGCAGGAAGTTCGAAAAGACCCAGAAGAGGGCTAAGTGGGTGTGGCCAATCCTCCCGCCAACAAGTCCCGCACCCATCATGTGAACGATTGGGACGAGCGTCCCCAGGAGCGACCCAACCAGGACGACGATGTACCCCGATCTCCGTTCATAGAGCAACAGCGTCCCGCTCAGCCACACGACAACGACCAGTATTCCAATAATGTTTTTGAGGCCCCCCGACTCCAGCCCGAAGGCGATTTCGGTCGTCAGGTGAAGGATCAGCAGGAGGATCGTAAGCAGAGAGAAGATTGGCAGCAGCCGGCTGTTTTTCATCAGATATTCTCCAGGTACCGTGATTCCTCGGGAGCACAAAAACCGCGATATCGCTTAGAATGCCCCTTTAGTTCATAGATCGCTTACAACTAAGCGCGGATCGCCGATAGGTGCTGGTGATGGCTGTTTTGGCGGGAGTAGTGCAAGCAGCGTGACTCCAATCACGCCAAAGATCACAATGTCCTGGGGGCTGTCCTTCCTGTGCATCCCGTGCGCCACGGCCTGCGCCGACATGATTGTCATCGTGAATCCATGGGCCAGGCTTAACCACGCCCCACAGGCGATCATCGAGCGATGGTTGGCCGGCTGCCTAACAGCCACCAGCAGACAGACCCCAAGCGCCGTGTTAAGGCTCAGGAACATCGGCATCACGTCACTATGCGCGTTCAGCCACTTGGAGTGCCACAGATCGTTGAACAGGATATAGCCACAAACACAATAAAACAGGCCCACCAACACCAACACTATCTGTAAGGCGCGCTCACGTTTCATACTGCCCTCCGTTTTGTGCGATGCGAGGTTATTACGACTTTTTAATTCAGACTGTGCGAGTGTCAGCTGTGATGCGTCCGATACTCGAACCCTGCGAGCATCCGCAGTGGGAGCAGAATGCTTCTCCCCCTCGAATAAGCTTGTCACAGGAACTGCAAGGCCGGAGGAGAGGCCCTCGGAACAGAAAATAAAGGATGAATCCAATCAAATTGGGTATGAGGAAAGCGGCAAGCACCCAGGCCCACGCAGGCAGTTGACGCCTTGTTGCGTCCCCATAGACATATCCGAGGGCAAGGAAAAAAGCCGCAGTGAAGACGCCAAACGTTAAGCCAAACCAAAGTGCATCCGGCATGGTGCTGAGAAATCCTTTGGAAGCAAGTAGGGAACGCCCCTGCCTGGAAGCAAAATAGATCACCCAAATCGGGATCGCCAATGCTGCGATGGCCATTGCAGATCTGGGTAGAACATTCCGTTTTGCGGTTCCCAACAAGACGGCCGCAACTACAAGCCCGACAAGGAACGCTATCAAAAGCACCGCCGATTGCTGTGTCATGCAATACCTCTATTCTCCCGCGGCGCCGCGAGCAGACATAAGGCCGCGCAAAAAGATGGCAGTAGCCAAAAGACGAGCACGCCTGCCTGGACTTGAGCATTCTCGAAATGCATTGGGGCCGCCAGGAACCTGGCCAGGTGATACACGAGCGCCGATCCCACAATGGACATCAAGAGCGCTACAGCGAATGCAGCCCAAATCCTGAATTGCACGTTGTGCTGTCGCGTTGCCTCGGTGTGGTGTGCAAGGATCTCAAGGACCCGGACGCTCGAATCGGCTTCACTCCTAAAAGTGAATTCCCGCAAGCCCCGAATCGTACGCGCAGTTAGCTCGACGTAGCGCTTGCAGCCATCACAGTCGCGGATGTGGTCATGGATGATCTGTCTTTCGCTCTCTGAAATCTTTTCCGCGAAGGACCTATCGATAAGTTCGCGAAGTTTCCTGTCACACTCCATACGAATCACCCTCTTCCAATGCGGATCTCAGTTCTGCAAGACCGCGATAGATTCTGGATGTCACCGTGGTAAGAGGGGCACCCAAGACCTGAGCGATCTCCGGAAGAGACAACTCTTCTTGAAACCTCAGCAGCAAAACCTCGCGATACAGCGGTGACAGAATCTGCAGTTGACCGGCCAAACGTATTGCGTCTTCACTTCGAGCCGCGGCTTCGAATGGGGAAGGCCCGGAGGTGGGCAACAGCAGCATTGCATCGGGATCGTTTGGCAAGGAAGCTGTCTGTACCACTTTGAGTTTTTTCCGGAGGTAATCTATTGCCAAATTGCGAGCAATAGCGAATAGCCACGGATCAAACTGCTGCCGCCCGTTGTACTGGCTGCCCCGCTGCAGCACGCGAACCCAGGTCTCCTGCGCAAGGTCCTCAGCATACTCTCGCCTTCCGGTGAGGTATAACAGGTAGCGCACCAGTCGATGCTGATAGCGCTCCACCAGGTCTGCAAGAAGCTGCTTATCCCTCTCACGTAAGCCTCGTGCAATCTTTGCCGTTTCGGTTTCGGCCGTCATATTCAATGTCAGTGGAAGAGCCAACATATATGCTGTATACGATTGAACCCCGGCGGATTACTCAACCTTTTGCCGAAAAATCACGCCGAGATTTGCCTCGGATAGATATCGGATCAATGGCGGCAAGGACCTGACATGTACAAGCCGTTTATCGGCAGACCTCAATAGGATAGAGAGTTGTCGAAACCCGGCGATTACAGCTCACGATCGGGGTCTGGCCGGTCTGGGTTCTGGCGGAGTCAGGACAAACGGATGTCGAGAAACGGCAGGTCATAGCGGAGCTACGATGAACCTGCCGCGCCGCCGTTGTCATCGTGGGATGGTTATCTGGAAAACGCCGACAGGCCAGCTTCGACGAAACAACTGAATCACTAGCTTCACTTCCGCTTGTCCCTCTTTCGTGTTCAAAGTCCTGGTAAGGCCGCTTTAGGAGCTAGCTTGCCCGTGCTCCGGTCTTGAGTTAGGCGTCGGAGTTGGCCTTAAGCATGTTGCAGAAAAGTTGTCCTTGCTCGATGGCATCGTCGAGCGCCACATGCGTATGAGGCACGGGATCGAACCACTCCGGGGGCAACGACTGCTTGCCGCACGCGCGATAGGGTTTGCGCAGCAAGGCCATCGCGTAGGTCTTGATATCAATTGCCGAATAGCCGAAGGGGTTCTCGCCCGCGAACTCGGTGAGATACCAATAGACGAAGGAAAAATCGAAAGCGGCCGGGTACGCGACAAACACTGGCCGTCCGCCAAACGCCTTGAGCCAGGCAACGTAGCGCTTCAGGGCTACGGCAGGCGCTTCGAGATTTTGCCGGCAGGCCGACCAGGCCTCCGGCTGTGTGGCCCACCATGCGGCGGTCTGGGGATCCGGGGCCAATGCGGGCAGCGTTTCCAGGTTGGCGGAGAATGTCCCCAGCAGCTCTTTGTCGGCCAGATAGGCTGCCGATCCAATGCTCAGCATGGAGTGTTTTCCCGCGACCGGTCCGTCGGTTTCTATATCCGTGCTGACGTATATCTCGCGCAACGGTGAATCGTTCATGGTCTTCGATGACAGATTGGGGTCGAGCCACCCGCCCTTGCAAGGGGAGAAGGATTAACATCGTATAATCTCGTCCGCGCAACGGGGAAGAAGAGCATATGAATGTGCAAGAACAAATCAAGAGGTATATTGCCGGCCAATCGGAGCCAAAACGCAGGGACATGCAAGAGTTGCATCGGCTCACACTTCAAGTGTCACCAGAATGCAAATTATGGTTCTTCGATGGTAAAGACAGCAAAAATCGTACTGTTTCCAACCCTACGATAGGATATGGATTTCACACCATGAAATACGCCGATGGAAAAAGCAGAGAGTCTTTTCAAATTGGCGTGAGCGGAAACAAAACCGGAATCTCTGTCTATGTTCTCGGTCTCAAAGATAAGAAACACCTGGCCAAAACGTATGGGAAAAAACTAGGCAAGGCGAGCGTGACCGGATATTGCATTCGGTTTAAAGCTCTCAAGGACATAAACATCGATACGCTTGAAGCGGCAATACGATATGGGCTTGCAGCTCAGAATGAAAAAGCAAGCTGATGAAATAGCCCGCTCGTTCATTTTTGCGCGTGTATGGTCCGAGTGCCGCGACGGTTCGTTTCAATTCCCGTGAGCTTTTGCCGACTTCGCCTCGCTCGCGGCCGGCCTCAAGGCGTCCTGAATTATGGGCGCTGCAAATGGGGCGCCCGTGGCTCCGCCATCCACCAGCAACTCGACCGCGTTGACATACGAGGAATCGGCCGACGCGAGGAAGAGCACGGCTTTGGCAATTTCTTCCGGCTTGCCCCAACGGCCCTGCGGAATCGCCGAAGAAAAGAACTTGGCCACCTTATCGGACTCTTCCGCGGAAGCATTGGCCCGGGGCCCACGCTTCCAGATGGGAGTTTTGATTGCGCCGGGCGCGACGACATTCACACGAATGTGGCGCGGCGCCGAGATAGTTATGGACCGACCCACAGAAGATGATGCTGGCGTGGTCGTTCAGCAGTGGGGCTGCGGGATAAGAGCCTTCTTGCCTGTGAGCTTCATGGTGCCTCCTCTTGTACGGCCAGAATCAAAGGCACGACTTTTGATGCTCAGCATAAAACGATGATGCAGAAAAATTGTGCGCGATTCCTCGACGGGAATCCGAAAGTACCTCGATTGGAATACCCAAGTCCGAGCATGGACAGGCTCTTTCGCCGGGAAGCGGGGGCAGTTGTGTCGAGCCACTCCGTTTGCTAGGTTGGCGGAGATGCCGCCGCCTGTGCCCGAACAACTCAGCAAAACCATTGAAACTCTTTACCGCTCGGAATCGGGCCGGGTTCTGGCGACGCTCGTGCGCCTCCTCGGAGATCTGGATCTCGCCGAAGAGTCGATGCATGAGGCATTCGCCGCTGCACTGGAGTCCTGGCCCCAGACGGGGATTCCCGACAAGCCACGCCCCTGGCTGATTTCAACGGCACGCTTCAAGGCCATCGACGGGATGCGCCGGCGGGCGCGCTTCGACGGAAAACAGCGAGAGCTTGCGCTCTATACCGAAGCGCACGGCAACGAAGCACGCATCCGCGAAGCTTCCGGTGAAGGTGAAGATGACGAGGAGATCGAAGATGATCGCCTCCGTCTGATTTTCACCTGCTGTCATCCATCTCTAGCGCCGGAAGCGCAGGTTGCACTTACGCTGCGCGAAGTCTGCGGCCTGACCACCGAGGAAATTGCTCGAGCCTTTCTTGTTACGCCGGCGACGCTGGCGCAGCGCATTGTGCGCGCCAAGACCAAGATTCGCGAAACGCCGATTCCCTACGAGGTGCCGACGCCGCAGGAATTGCCGGAGCGGCTGGGCGCAGCGCTGCAGGTCATCTATCTCGTGTTTAACGAAGGCTATTCGGCTGCGGCGGGAACGGAGGTAACGCGGGCCGAGCTAACCGGCGAAGCGATTCGGTTGGGACGGCTGCTGGCCGAACTTCAGCCAAACCCGGAAGCTCCAGAACCAGAAGTCCTGGGCTTGCTTGCGCTGATGCTGCTGCAGGAATCTCGTCGCGCCGCGAGAACTTCTCCTTCCGGTGAGCTGATTTTGCTCGAGAATCAGGATCGTTCGCTCTGGAACCGCGAACAGATCGCGGAAGGCGTGGTATTGGTGGAGAGAGCTCTGAAGTCTCGCCGCTTCGGCGCTTATACACTGCAGGCCGCGATTGCGGCCGTTCATGCGGAGGCTGAATCGACCGCTGCGGCCGACTGGCGGCAAATCGTCGCGCTGTACAACCAGTTGGTGCGCATTCAGCCTTCGCCGGTTGTGCATCTCAATCGCGCCGTGGCGATTGCCGAGTGCGATGGTCCGGAGGCCGGTCTGAGGCATATCGACGCGGTGCTGGAGCACGGCGAATTGGCGAATTACTACCTGGCGCATTCCGCGCGCGCCGAGTTGTGTCGCAGGCTGGGCCGGACCGCCGAGGCTAAGTCATCCTACGAGAAGGCGCTGGAGCTGACCCAACAGGGACCCGAACGACAATTCCTGCAGGAACGGATCCGGGCGTTGCAATAAAAAAGATTGAAATAAAAATCGAGTAGCCGTCGATTTTCGGTCTCGCGAACGACTATAGGGCGAAAGAACGATGAACTACGGTTCTTGAGTGAACAGGAAACGAGTCCTCCGGAACAAACCACACAAACAAGGAGAAAAGATCATGCCGCAGTATCTGGTTGCGAACTACTTGCCCGACAACTTCGACCCGTCCACCGTAACCGAAGCGATGATGGAAGAGATCCACGCGCTCAACCGCGAATTGATTGCTACCGGCGCCAGAAAGTTCGCCTGCGGCATTGCCCCGGCCGCTAACGCAAAGACGCTGCGGAGGCAGCCTAATGGTACGGTGCTCGTCACCGACGGGCCCTACACTGAAACCAAGGAACACATGGGCGGATTCTGGATACTGGAAGCCGCCAATCTGGATGAAGCTCTGGCATGGGCGAAGAGGGCTGCCATCGCCTGCGATTTCCCCGGCGAGGTGCGCGAGCTTCTTTTCTACCCCGCTCCGGAACAAGAATCCGGCAAAAGCAAGTAAACGCCTGGCGACTGCAGCCTCGGAACGCGTGCCGTAATGGCGAGACGAACGAGCCGGCACGAGCCACGCTGCTGGCTACCATCCGAAAAAAGAAGGAGCAGAGAACAATGAAATACATCTGTCTGGGTTACTACGACAAAAACAAATTTGATGCCATGACGGAGACCGAACGAAACGCCATGTTCGACGTATGCTTTGACTACGACGACCATCTCCGCGCCAACGGTCACTGGGCTGGCGGAGAAGCGCTTCAAGCTGCGGAAACGGCGCTGACCGTTTACTGGAAGAACGGCAAAGTCGCGACCACCGATGGTCCCTATACGGAAACCAAGGAACAGCTCGGCGGGATTCTTGTCCTTGAGGCCCGGGACATGAATCATGCGTTACAGCTCATGGGCCAGCATCCCGCGCTGACGTTCGGCACGATTTGGGAGATTCGGCCAGCGGGGGACATGAGCGAAATCCTGAAGGCCAGTGAGCAGCGCCGGCGGAAAACGGCCGCACGTTGAAGTTCGCCTG
>Ga0335081_10011690_pt1 | contig 14214 bp, 14 predicted proteins | sample Lox_Sample_35_FD_206713 | JGI IMG/M metagenome (GOLD analysis project Ga0335081, IMG submission 206713) | Soil microbial communities from Loxahatchee National Wildlife Refuge, Florida, United States - Lox_Sample_3.5 | ecosystem: Environmental > Terrestrial > Soil > Wetlands | place: USA... | reverse complement strand
GGCTCTGTGCGACGAGTTCGGCGTGGGCGCGGTCGTGCCGCTGACGGATCTTGACTTGCACGTTCTGGCCGATGCCCGGGCGGCGGGCGAGCTGCCCGCGTTCGTGCCCGATCCGGACATCGCGCGGTCGACGTTCGACAAGTACGAGACGCACCTGCTGCTCTCGCGGCTGGGTCTGCCGTCCCCACCGACCGTGCTGCCGGGCCATGCCGTCGAGCACTTTCCGGTGATGGTCAAGCCCCGCTGGGGCTCGGGCGCGCGCTCGATCCACCGCGCCGACGACGCGCCGGCGGCGGAGTTCTTCGTCGACTACATCGGCGAGCCGGCGATGGTGCAGCGATACATGGACGGCCCGGAATTCTCGATGGACGTGCTCTGCGACCTCCGCGGGCGGTGCCTGAACGCGATTCCCCGCACGATGATCGAGTCGCGCGGCGGCGAGTCGATCAAGGGCACGGTGATCGCCGACCCGGAGCTGATCGATCTGGGGCGGCGCGCCGCCGAGGCGCTGGGCGTGCGCGGCCCGTGCACCGTCCAGGCGTTCCGCGACAAGGAGATCGGGCTCGGGATCACCGACGTCAACACGCGCTTCGGTGGCGCCTTCCCCGCGCCCATGTACGCCGCCCCGCGCGGGCGCACCTACCCGGAGCTGATCGTCCGGATGGCGCGCGGCGAGGAGATCGAGGCGCACGTCGGGGAGTTCCGCGCCGGCCTGACGTTCACGCGCTACTACTGGCAGCTCGAGCTCGACGAGCGCCTGCAGCCGACCGGGCGGGACATCGTCGACCCGCCAGGACCGCCCGCGCCGCGGTGACGCGTGCTGGAAAAACCGCCATATGCGCGGCAGTTCCAGCAAGGACCCGGGGAGGCGTCGCTCTCAAGCGCCCCAGCACTGGTCGACGAACTGCGCGATCTTCGCGGTCAGGCGCGCCGGCCGGAAGCGCAGCTCGACGATCGAGTTCGCGTCGATCAGCCGGCCGTTGGGGAGCTCGGCGGCGAGCTGGTCGGCATCGGAGAACGGGTGCACGGGGTCGCGCGGATGGCCGATCACGAGCGCCGGCGCCTCGAACGTCCGCCGGACGGTCCGCTCGGGCGCGGTTCGGCCGAACAGGATCCCCTGGAGCACGGCTCCGCTCGGCCCGGGATCCTGCGAGATCGCGTCGAGAAACAGCCCGGCGGCGAACGGGACCGCCTGGCGCGGCACCCGCCTGGCGCCGTGCGCGAGCACCTTCATCGCCGGCTCGCCGAACGTGAGCGCGAACAGCAGGGGCGTGAACGCGGCCGCGCAGGCCGGGATCGCGTTGTCGAGCACCGGCATCTCGATCACCATCCCCCGCAGGCGCTCGGGCGCGACCGAGGCCAGTTCGAGCGTGACGTTGGCTCCGAGCGAAGTGCCGCCCACGACCGCCTGGTCGAGCTCGAGGTGGTCGAGCAGCGCCAGCGCCTGGCGGGCGAACGCCGACATCGAGTACCGCGACATGTCCCGGGGACGGTCGGACGCCCCGTGGCCGAGGAAATCGAACGTGACGACGCGATTCCCCTGCGAGGCGAGATCCCCGGCCAGCGGGGTCTGCATCTTCTGCGAGAGCAGCAGCGCCGGCATCAGCACCGTCGTGCGGGGCCCCTCCCCGTGGATCGTGTAGGCGAGCTTGTGGCCGTCGTGGGCGAAATACGCCATGTCTGCAGAGTATCCCGGATGACTGGCTAGTCAGCCAGGGGCGAACATGTGTACGCTTCGCCGTACGTCGAGGGCCACCACACGAGGAGGACTGTCATGTCAAAAGAGCTGAGATCGCTGAGGGGCCAGGTGGTTGCGATCACCGGCGGGGGTCGTGGGATCGGCCGCGCGACGGCCGCGGCGCTGATCGCCAAGGGCGCCCGGGTGGCGATCGGCGACATCGACGCCACGCTGGCCGAACGCACGGCGTCCGAGCTCGGATCGGGCACGGTCGGCCTGTCGCTCGACGTGACCGACAAGGCCAGCTTCAGCGCATTCCTCGATGAGGTCGAGAGCCGGCTCGGGCCGCTCGACGTGCTCGTCAACAACGCCGGAATCATGCCGGTCGGGCCGTTCATCGACGAGTCCGACGCCGCCGCGCAGAAGCTCGTCGACATCAACGTGCTCGGCGTGATCATCGGCTCGAAGCTCGCGCTCGAGCGGTTCCGTCCCCGCGGCCGCGGCCACATCGTCCAGCTCGCGTCGGTCGCCGGCAAGACCGGCCTCCCGGGCGGCGTGACCTACTGCGCCACCAAGCATGCGGTCGTCGGCCTGAGCGAGACGCTGCGCGCCGAGCTGCGCGGGACCGGGATCGAGGTGCACCAGGTGCTACCGATCGGCGTCAATACCGAGCTGTATGCGGGCGTCAAGCAGGCCCGCGGGTTCAAGACGCCAGAGCCCGAGGACGTCGCCGCCGCGATCGTGGGGCTGCTCCAGACAGGGCGGTTCGAGCAGTATGTGCCCAGGTACGTCGGGGCTCTGGTGCGCGCGCAGTCGGTCATGCCGCGCAGGGTGGTCGAGACGATCACCCGGATCACGCACGCCGATCGGCTGCTGATGACCTCGGACCCGACCGCCCGCGCCGCGTACGACGCCCGCATGGCCCAGATATTCGACGGCCCCGCCGTCCCGGTGGCGGTGCCGGACGAGCGCGAAAAGGACGCGGCCTAGCGATCAGTCCCCGGATTGCAGCCAGCCGGCGATCAGGGACCCGATCTCCGGGCCCGCGTCCTCCTGCAGAAAGTGCGACGCGCCGGCGATGACATGGTCGATCTCGCGACCGAGCGCCGCGGCGAACCGCCGGCCGGTTTCGAGCGGGAGCACCGGGTCTGAGTCCGCCCACAGGAACAGCTTGGGCCGCGAATCCGAGCGCAGCGCGTCGAGCACGCGCTGGCCCGCCGGCGCGCCCGGAGCATCCGGCGTCAACGGCAGCATCAGCGGGAACGCTCGTGCGCCCGCTTTCGACGCCGCATTAACGAACGGGGCGTCGTAGGCGGCGATGATCTCGTCGCCCGGGTCGCAGAAGCACGCGCGGCGGACCAGCAGCCCGACGGGCAGGTCCTCGGTCCGCTCGACGAACGCCCGGAACGCCATCCACGCACCGGTCATCGGCTGATGCCCGGTGAACAGCCCAGTGTCGAGCACGACGATCCGCGCCACCCGGCCCGCCGACTCGACCGCCACCCGCAGCCCGATCGGCCCGCCCCAGTCGTGCACGACGACGGTGGCGTCGCGCAGATCGAGCTCCTCGACCAGCGCGGCGACGCTCGCGGTGTGGCGATCGTAGGAGTACCAGGAAACGTCGACCGGCTTATCCGAGCGCCCGAAACCGGGCAGGTCGGGGGCGATGCACCGGTAGCCGGCGTCACTCACGGGTCCGATCACGCGACGCCACAGAAACGACCACGTCGGCTCGCCGTGCAGAAAGAGGACCGGCGGCCCCTCCCCCACATCCACATGGGCGAGACGCAGTCCGTCGAATGTGCGAACCGAAAACGCGAACGGGAAGTCGGGCAGCCCGTCGAGCACTTCGTCGGGGGTGCGGATGGCGTCGGTCACCGCTTGCCGGGGGTGTTCCGCTTGAGCCATCCGGCGATCACGCGGCCGATCTGCGCCCCCGCCTCCTCCTGGAGGTAGTGGCCGACGCCGCGGATCACGTGGTCGACCTCGGCGCCGATCGCGCGCGCAAATCTCCAGCCGCTGTCGATCGGCAGGATCGGGTCGCCCTCGCCCCAGATGATCAGCTTGGGTCGGGGATCGCGGCCGAGCGCCTCGAGCACGCGCTGGCCGGTCGCGGCGCCGGTCATCTGCGGTGTGGTGGGCAGGATCAGCGGGAACGCTCGCGCGCCCGCCTTCGAGGCCGGGTTGGGGAAGGGCCGCTCGTAGGCGGCGATCACGCTCGGGGCGAGCGGCGCCTTGCACCCCGCCCGGATCAGGAACGAGATCGGCAGGTCCTCGCTGCGCGACGCCAGCTCGCGGAACGCCAGCCAGGCGTCGGTCATCTTCTGATAGCCCGTGAACAGGCCGGTGTCGAGCAAGACCAATCGCCCGACCCGGTCGGGCCGCTCGACCGCGATGCGCAGTCCGATCGGCCCGCCCCAGTCGTGCACGACGACGGTCGCGTCGCGGAGCTTCAGCTCGGAAAAAAGTGTCGCCACGCACTCGGTGTGGCGGTCGTACGTGTACCACTCGATGTCGATCGGCTTGTCTGAGCGTCCGAACCCCGCGAGGTCGGGCGCGATGCAGCGGAAGCCGGCGTCCCGTACGGGTCCGATCACCTTGCGCCACAGGAACGACCAGGTCGGTTCGCCGTGGATGAACACCACCGGCGGCCCCTCCCCTTCGTCGACGTGCGCCAGCCGCAGCCCGGCGTACTTGCGGTACTTCGGCTTGAACGGGAAGTCCGGGAGGCGCGAGAGCAGGTCGTCAGGGGTGCGGACGATGCCTGACACGGTGGCGTGAAACTACCCGTTTCCGCCGCGGACCTTAATTCAGGGGCCGTGCACGAGGACCTGCGAGGCGTCGGGCGCGACCGTGATCTCGATCTCGGACGAGAACCGCTGCCAGGCGATCACGTCGAGGGCCTGGAGCCGGTCGAGCATCGCCTGGACCGCCGCCGCCTGTGCTTCCTTGACGTACCGGCGGGCGATCGTGAACGACCAGCCGCCGGCGGCGGGAGGATCGCTGACGCCCAGCAACTGCTGGTAGCGCAGGTCGCTGACCGCGCTCGTCACGATCAGCGTCACCGCGCCGCCCGCCAGCGCGCGAACGCGCGCGGCGAACTCGATCAGCAGGTCGAGCGCCGGCCCGCGCAGTCCGCGGTAGAGCGCGCGGTCGACGTGCAGCTGCCCCGCGAGCGAGCCGATCCCCGGGTCGTACGCAAGGCCGAGCGCCCGCGCGTTCGAGGGCAAAGGCAGGATCGTGCGCTGCGTGTAGGCCTCGCCGAGCGCGGCCGGCGTCGCGAACGGGTGGACGGCCTGCGGGGGGTGCAGGACGTACGCCCGCGAGTCGACCGCGGTCTGGAGCGAGCTCAGCCGGCTCAGCTCGGCGCGGTCGGTCCGGTACAGCTCCATGACCCGCTGGGCCCCGAGCACGCGCCAGTAGTACAGCGACGAGTCGTCGCCGAACCCCGCGAGCAGGTTGAACGCGCTCGAGTGGTGATCGGGCGCGGTGTCGAAGGACAGCTGCGCGTACGGCACCGCCTTGCCGCCGTCGTAGTCGTCCAAGACGTCCTGGAGGTTCCCGATCCCCATGTGGTAGGACTCGACCGCCAGATCGGCGCGCTCGAAGTGCTGCTCGGCGAGCTCGAGGTAGCGCACGGTCGCGGCGAGCGCCTTGCGAGGATCGAAGCGGTCGTCGATGCGAGCGCGCTGGCGCTGCAGGCGCGCGACGAGCCCGAGCCGGCCCTGACCGGCCGCCGTGGCGATCTTCCCCGTCAGCTGCCGGCTGCGCGCGAGGTCGATGTGCATGCCGAGCAGCGACTGCCCGGTCGACGCGAGGATCTGGGTCAGTCCGGAGGCGTCGGCCGGATCGGCGCCGGCAATCACGTTCGGGCGCCCGGCGCTCTCGACGAACACGAGCGCCTCGAGGATGCTCGGGTCGATGTTCGTCCCCGCGACGGCCCGGTCGACCAACGGGCGGAACGCGGCGACCCGGGCGGCGGCGGCGAGCGCACCGCCCGGGCTCTTGGTGAACAGCACATGGTCGCTGCCGGCGATCGCCCGGGCGACGAACTCGGGCTCGCGGCTCGGCACGTACGCGAACGGATCACCGGGCTTGGCGGGCTGTCCGATTCCCGGGAGCGGGAGCGGCGGTGGCGCGCTCTTGCCGCCCGAGGTGGCCAGCGCGATCGCGGTGGCGCTCAGCGCGACGAGGACGACGCCGGCGATCGCGAGTCGTCTGGGACCGGCCGGCGCGCGCAGAGAGCGCACGGCGTCATGAGCCGTGATAGATGAGGACCATCTTGCTGCAGGCGGCCTGGTGCGCCGGGTCCACGTGGCTCGGGAACACCTTCCATCCCGCCCCGGCGATGGGGTAGATGTTGACGAGCGGGTGGGGGTGGACCTTCAGGTACCCGGGGCTCACGTACAGCACGCCGGTCTTGACGCCCGCGTACCAGGCGAACATGCTCTGGTACTCGATTGGGATGTTCGGCTGCCCGCAGGCGAACATGTTCGACGTGCCAAGCGTCTTGACGACGCCCGACAGACGCCCGATCAGCACGGTCCGGGCGCGCTCGTGCCGCAGATCGACGCGTTCGAGCCGTTCCTGCCGGTGCGCCGCTCCAAGCATCGAGCCCGAGATGAGCACCAGGACCAGCACCGTGCCCCAGGTGCCGACATGGGTCGCCACGCGCGCCGGGATCGAGCGCCCGCCCACCCCCCCGGCGACCCGGCGGGCGAGCTGAGACAGCAGCCCGGGGAGCTCATGGACGATCCGCCCGGTGAACACGGCGGCGAGGATCCCGACCACCGCGCCGGCCTCGAACATGTAGCGCGGCACCGCCGGGAACCCGTGCAACGCGAACGCGATCTCGATCAGCACCCATAGGAGCGCCCCCGCGGTAAGCACCAGGATCGCGATTCGCCGGCGCCAGACCGCCCACGCCACGGTCAGCACGGCCGCGATCCAGATCGTGTTCGGAAGCAGCTCGTGGAAGCGGTCGACCGTGCCGGTGATCTTGTTGCCGTGGATCGCCCGGGGGGAGTTCTCGGCGATGTTGCCCGCGGTGAGGAAGCTCTTGGACGACAGGCCCGGGATCCCGAACCACAGGAACGCCAGCAGCACGACCGAGGCGTACAGCCAGCGCCGGTAGCTCGGGTGCGAGCGCCACAGCCACAGGCCGGCGAGCCCGTAGAACGGCCATACCTCGGGACGCCCGAGCGCGCCCAGCCACCAGATCCAGAACGCCGCCTTGTGATGGCCGGACAGGTGCAGGTCGATCGCCAGCAGGCACAGCGACACGATCATCGTGTCGGATTCGGCGCTGAGGATGTAGTGCACGTAGCTGTAGTTGCCGACCGGGTCCTGCATCGCCAGCACGAACGCCGCCGCGAACAGCCCGGCCACGTACGAGGCGTAGCGCCGCTCGGGCCGGGAGTAGGTGAGACGGAAGGCGATCCGCCACGCGAAGATCAGCCCGCTCAGCGAGATCGCCACCGAGGTCACCATCCACAGCCACAGGGCGTAGTGGCCGACGACCGCGTACGGGACCGTGAACAGGAACGGCAGCGGCTTCCACGAGGGCGCGCCGTTGGTGTCGAGCTCGAGGTGGATCGCCAGCTTGCCCCAGACCAGCCAACCATATGGATCGTATCCCGGTCTAGTGCGCGCGTACAGGACGATCCCGAGCGAAACCAGCAGGAGTCCCGCGGCGGCCAGGACCCAGCGGTAGCGGTAGGCCAGGTCCCGCCAGTGGACGTCGCGGTGGCGGGGCGTTGGGCTCGGCGGGCCGTCCGGGACTTCGATCGAGGGGGCGTCTAGGGTCTGCTCGGACAAGGGGCCGCGGGGACGGTAGCAGCAGGAGTCACGGGCCTTGCCCGCCGCGCGAACCCTGAGCGTCCTCTAATCTGTGCCCGCGCCGGCCGCCGGCCGGCAGCCGCGACGGGCGCCTTACGCGTCGCGTACGGCTCGTCGGCTATCCTCGTGCGCTTGCAGGCCAGTGATCGCCTGGAACTTGGCCTAATGACGCGCCGCGTTGCAGGGCTCGGAGCGCTGAAGATCCACGAAGTCGAACGCCAGGCATTGGAGCGCCTACATGCAAATCTTGGTTCTTGGCGGTGACGGATACCTCGGGTGGCCGGCCGCATTGCACCTCTCGGCCCTCGGGCACGAGGTGGCGGTCAACGACAATTTCGCGCGTCGCGGCTACGACGAGGAGATGGGCGTCGAGAGCCTGGTTCCGATCGCGACGCTGGAGGAGCGGCTCGCGGCCTGGTGCGAGGTGAGCGGCAAGACGATCAGGAGCTACGTCGGCGATCTGTGCGACGCCGCGTTCGTCCACGAGATGGTGGGCGATTTCCGCCCGGACACGATCGTCCACTTCGGCGAGCAGCGCGCGGCGCCGTACTCGATGATCGATCAGGCGCACTGCGTCTACACCCAGACCAACAACATCGTCGGCAACCTCAACGTGATGTATGCGATCGCCGACATCGACCGCGACATCCACCTGGTCAAGCTCGGGACGATGGGCGAGTACGGCACGCCCAACATCGACATCGAAGAGGGATGGCTCGAGGTCGAGCACAACGGCCGCAGGGACCGCGTCCTGTACCCGAAGCGGCCCGGCTCCTTCTATCACCTCTCGAAGGTGCACGACAGCCACAACATCGAGTTCGGGTGTCGGATCTGGGGAATGCGCGCCACCGACCTCAACCAGGGGGTCGTGTACGGCGCCGACACCGAGCAGACCAAGCTCGATTCGAGGTTGGCCACGCGCTTCGACTACGACGGCGTGTTCGGCACGGTGCTCAACCGGATGGTGATCCAGGCGGTGCTCGGCCACCCGCTCACGGTGTACGGCAACGGGTCGCAGACGCGCGGGCTGATCAACATCGTCGACACCGTCGAATGCATCCGGCTCGCCTCCGAGAATCCGGCTGAGCGGGGCGAGTTCCGCGTGTTCAACCAGTTCACCGAGCATCTGTCGGTCCGCCAGATCGCCGAGACGATCGCCGAGGATTTCCCCGGCGAGGCCACGATCGAGCAGGTCGACAACCCGCGCGTGGAGGCCGAGGACCACTACTACAACGCCAAGCACACGGCGCTCGTGGACCTCGGGCTCAAGCCGACGCTGCTGTCGATGGCACTGATCGACCACATGTTCGAGGTCGTCGAGCGCCACCGGGACCGCGTCGACCTCGCCGCGATCATGCCGACGGTGAGCTGGCGCGCGACCACCAGCGAGCTGCCGCAGACGACCAGCGCGCTGGCCCAGACGTGAGCACCACCGCGGCCGGGTTGCACGGACGCCGGATCCTGGTCACCGGCGGGTCGGGCTTCATCGGGCGCCATGCCGTGGCCGAGCTGTCGCACGTCGGCGCGCACGTTCGCGTCGTCGACCTCAAGCCCCACCCGGACCCGGAGGTCGACATCGTCGTTGGTGACATCGCCGATCTCGACGCGCTCGAGGCGGCGTTCGCCGGTGGCATCGACTCGGTGGTGCATCTCGCGGCGGTGACCTCGGTGCTGCGCTCGCTCGAGCAGCCCGATGTGACCTTCACCACGAACGTCGCGGCCACGCACGCGCTGCTCGAGGCGGCGCGCGCGGCGGGGGCGCGGTCGCTCGTGTTCGCGTCGACCAACGCCGTGACCGGGCCGATGGACGCGCCGGCGATCGTCGAGACCGCGCAGCTGCGGCCGCTGACGCCCTACGGGGCCACGAAGGCATCGGCCGAGATGCTGATGTCGGCCTACACGGCCTCGTACGGCCTGCGGTGCGCGTGCCTGCGCCTGACCAACGTGTACGGGCCCGGGATGCAGGCCAAGGACAGCATCGTGGCCAGGCTGATGCGCGCGATCAGGCTCGAGCGGACGTTCGAGATCTACGGTGACGGCCGCCAGGTGCGCGACTATGTGCATGTGAGCGACGTCATCGACGCCGTCCGGCTGGGACTCGACGACGAAAACTGGAAGGGCCCAATCGTGATCGGGTCCGGCACGTCGCTGTCGGTGCTCGAGGTCCTCGACGCGGTTCGCGGGGTGACCGGGGCGTCGTTCGAGGTCACGCACGGGCCGGCGCGCGCCGGCGAGATGCCGGCGGTGATCGTCGATCCGAGCCGGGCTCGCGCCGCCGGCTGGACGCCGCGGTTCGACTTCGTGTCGGGTTTGCGCGGCGTCTGGGACGAGTGGTCGGTGGCGGACGTCGAGGCGATCGCCGCCGGCGCGCCGGCGGCGCCGGTGAGCACCGGAGGCGGCCGGTGAGCACCGTCCGCGGGTCAGGTGCCGTGCGTGCCGGTTCCGGGGGCGCCGAGCGCCAACGCTTCTCGGTCGACGCCGAGTTCGAGCGCCTCGCGCCCGAGGAGCGCGGCGCGGCGATGGCGTTCGTGGCGACCCACCCGCCGGGCCTGGGAGCGCCGCTCGCGGTCGTGATTCCCGCATACAACGAGGAGCCGACGGTCGCCGGCGTGATCGAGGAGATCCCGCGCGAGGCCGCCGGCCTGAAGCTCGAGGTGATCGTGGTCGTCGACGGCGCCCACGACGGCACCGCCGCAAGGGCGGCCGGCGCGGGCGCGCTCGTGTGCGACGTGTCCGTCAACCGCGGCCAGGGAGCGGCGCTGAAGCTCGGCTACTGGCTCGCGCGCGCCCGCGGCGCGAAGGTGATCGCGACGATCGACGCCGACGGCCAGTACGAGCCCGAAGAGCTCGGCCGCGTGGTCGAGCCGATCCTCGCGAACACGGCCGATTTCGTCTCGGGCTCACGCCGCCTCGGTGCCGAGCTCACCACCGACCGCACGCGGCACCTGGGGGTGCTCGTGTTCGGCGCGCTGATCAGCGTGCTCGTCCGCCACCGGGTCACCGACCCGGCGTGCGGGATCCGCGCGATGCGCGCCGAGGTGACCGCCGACGTGGTGCTCGAGCAGCCGCAGTACCAGGCCTCGGAGCTGATGATCAGCGCCGCCCTGCACGGCTACCGGCTGGCCGAGGTGCCGACCACGATGCGCGACCGCGGCACCCACGCCACCGGGACCAAGAAGGGCGGGAACTTCGGCTACGGCGTGCGGTTCGCGCGCGCCGCGCTTCGCACCTGGATGCGCGACCGCAAGGCGGCGCGGATGCGGCTGCGGCCCGAGAAGATCCAGTGCTCGTAGACGAAGAACCGCAGGCCGTATAGCACGGCAAGCACGGCGAAGTAGGAGGCGGTCACGAGCACGACGCGGATGCCATGGTGCGCCGGAATATTCTGCACCTGGCGGTCCGTCCAGCCGGTGACCAGCGCCAGCGTCAGCAGCGTGCAGGCCGAGATCACCAGATAGGCGATGATCTCGCGGCCGAAGGCGACGCGACCCTCCACCTTCCAGGTCCAGCGCCGATTGAGCGTCCAGTTGGGGATGGCGCCGGCGAAGAAGGCGCCGACCGTGCACGCGGTGGTCGAAGCGCCGAGCACGTACAGCACGGGAAACACCACGGCGCTGGTGCCGGCCGCAACCCCGGAGCTGATCGCGAAGCGCGTGACGCGCCCGCGAAGGGGGTGGCGGAGAAGCGCTCGCGTATGTCCAGCCAGCAAGAGGCGGATCCTAGCGGTTTGCGGCGTCAGGGCAGCGTAAGAAGGGCGCCGCGGTGCTCGGTACGGTCTGCGCGAAATGCGCATCCAGTCGCCGGACGACGCCATGGTACTCGACGATGACCTCGTCGTCGCCGGTGACAACGCCACCGTGCTCGCGAAGCTTCCCGACGGGGCGTTCGACCTGGTCTACATGGACCCGCCGTTCAACACGGGCCGGGCGCAGGCCCGGCGCTCACTGTCGGTGGAGGCAGCTGTCGATGGGGACCGGGCCGGGTTCGGCGGCCGCCGATATCGGTCGCGGCTGTTGCGGTCGTTGAGCTACGACGATTCGTTCGGGGATTACATGGGCTTCCTGGAGCCACGGCTTGCGAGAGCGCGGGCGTTGCTGGCGCCGCACGGGACGCTGTACTTTCACATCGACTACCGCGAGGCGCACTACTGCAAGCTGCTGCTCGACGAGGTTTTTGGCAGGGATGCCTTCCTGAACGAGCTGATCTGGACCTACGACTACGGCGCCAAGCCGCGGCGCCGGTGGCCGGCCAAGCACGACACGATCCTCGTGTACGTCCGGAACCCCGGCGGCCATTGGTTCGACGCCGACGCGGTCGAGCGCGAGCCGTACATGGCGCCGGGCCTGGTGAGTGCCGAGAAGGCGGCGCGCGGCAAGCGTCCGACCGATGTCTGGTTCCACACGATCGTCCCCACCAACGGCCGCGAGAAGACCGGCTACCCGACGCAGAAGCCCGAGGGCGTGCTACGGCGGATCGTGGCCGCGTCGTCGCGGCCGGGCGGGTGGTGCCTGGATCCGTTCGCCGGCTCGGGGACGGTCGGTGCGGTGTGCCAGGGGCTCGGGCGGAGGTTCGTGCTCATCGACTCGAGCCCGGTGGCGATCGAGGTGATGCGAACGCGTCTACTCGGCGCTGCCGTGGACGAGCGGGACGAACTGGACGGCCTCCAGCTGCGCTCGGAGTAGCCGATCGCCGCTGCGCCTGGTCAGCATCAGGTGCTGTTCGGCCGATCCGACCGGCGCCACCAGGCGTCCTCCGTCCGCGAGCTGGCGCTCGAGCGCGTACGGCTCCGCGTCGCCGGTCGCCGCCGCCACGTTGATCGCGTCGAAGGGCGCTTCGCTCGGCAGGCCGTCCCAGCCGTCCCCGACGACGAACGTGACGTTGTCGATCCCGAGGTCGCGGATCGCCCGCTCCGCGGTGGTGCTGAGCTTGCGGTGGCGCTCGACGGTGTAGACGTGCCCGGCCAGCAGTGAGATGAGCGCGGCGTGGTACCCGGAGCCGGTCCCGACGTCGAGCACCCGGTCGGTCGGTTGGAGTCGGAGCGCCTCGAGCATCCGCGCGACGACCAGGGGTTGCGAGATGGTCTGGCCGCTGCCGATCGGAAGCGCGATGTTCGCGTACGCGCGATCTCTCCGGTCGGCGGGCACGAACCGCTCCCGGGGGATACTCGCGATCGCGGCGAGCACGCGCTCGTCGCCGATCGCCGGCCGGAGCAGGTGCGCCAAGTCCGCGGCTTCGCGAGGGGACATCGCGTTCTCAGGACTCCTCGGCGTCGGCGTCGAGCCATTTGTCGAAGAACTCGTCGGCCTCGAGGCCGGCGAGATCGGCGCGCAGGAGCTTGAGCAGCTTGGAGGCCTGCCTCGCGGTGACGTCCCAGTACAGGATCACCTCGCCGTCGTCGACGGACACGACCTCGATCCGGTCGGTTCGGTTGGGGTCGGACAGGAACGCCGGTTCCCGGCCCTCGCGAGAGACGATCAGGTGGTAGAAGCGGTTGGCTCTCATCGGGCGCCTCCCAGCGCCAGTGCCTCCGGGCCTTGGTACGTCCGGTCGCCGATCCGGATCGCCGGTACGGTTTTGACTCCGGCCGTGCGTGCGCGGTCCGCGGCGGCTTGGAGCGCTTGCGAGGTGGATTTGAGTTCGATGCCCTTGGTCAGCGCCACCGGATGCATCTCGCACGCGGCGCCGGCGATCAGCACCGTGTTCGCGTCGCCGATGTCGCGCCCGCCGGCGAACTCCTGGCGGAACGCCGCGAGCGAGAACGCGACGCCGCGCCCGACTCGTTTGGCGTAGGTGGCCGCGAGCATCGCCCGGGTCGTGTCCGGCGGCCAGTTTGCGGGCCACCGCAGCGGTTGCAGGCCGAGCTCGCCCACCAGCCGCTCGACCGCTTCGCGGTCAGCGTCCGCCTGCTGCTCGGAGCCGGCCAGTTGCGAGGCCAGAACGGGCTCCCATTCCGGCACCACCGGCAAAGTCGACATGATCGTCTCGCCGACCAGATAGCACCGCGGGCTGCCGAGGTCGTAGAAGAAGACCGGCTGCTCGGCGGAGACCACTACCCGTGAATCAACCAGCCGTCGGCGGCGCGGCCGGCCTCCATAACCGCCTCCGACAGGGTCGGATGGCCATGGACGATGCGGGCGACCTCGGGATAGCCGCCCTCGAGCGCGCGCACGTTGACGAGCTCCTGGATCAGCTCGGTCGCCTTGGTGCCGACGATGTGCCCGCCGAGCAGCTCGCCGTACTTCTTCTCGCCGACGATCTTGACCAGCCCGGTGCGATCTCCGTAGACCGTGCCCGCTCCGACCGCGCCGTACTGAAGCTTGCCGACGACGACGTCGTAGCCCTGCTCGCGGGCCTGCTCCTCGGTCAGCCCGAAGCTGCCGACGTTCGGCATGCAGAAGGTCGCGCGGGGGATGTCGACGTACTCGATCGGGTGAGTCTCGAGCCCGGCCGCGTCCTCGACCGCGATCACGCCCTCGTCGGACGCCTTGTGGGCGAGCGCGGGCCCGTGGACGAGGTCGCCGATCGCGTACACGCCGGCAACGCTCGTGCGCATCGCGCCGTCGACCTCGATCAGGCCGGCATCGTCCAGCTTCACGCCGGCTTTGTCGAGGCCCAGGGCTTGGATGTCCGGGGCGCGGCCGGTGGCGATCACGAGCCACTGCACCTCGCGCGGCTCCCCCGCGTGGGTGAACCTGCAC
>Ga0335081_10011689_pt1 | contig 14214 bp, 14 predicted proteins | sample Lox_Sample_35_FD_206713 | JGI IMG/M metagenome (GOLD analysis project Ga0335081, IMG submission 206713) | Soil microbial communities from Loxahatchee National Wildlife Refuge, Florida, United States - Lox_Sample_3.5 | ecosystem: Environmental > Terrestrial > Soil > Wetlands | place: USA... | reverse complement strand
ACGAAGGACACCACCCGCGGCCACATCGCCGCGCCGTTGCCGTGATGGGCGCGAACCTGCTCGGAGGTGAAGCCGTGCGCGGCCATCCAAGGCGTAGCCAGCAGCCGGTACCAGAGGCCACCGAAGAACCAGGCAACCGACGCGGCCACCAGCACGGCGATGTAATTGATGCCGGCGAAGGTCATTTGACGCCTCCCATCTTGCACACGGTCTTCCATTCCTCCGCCGTCACCGGCTGCACCGACAGGCGCGTGTTGTTGATCAACACCATCGCCTTCAGTTTCGGCTCGGCTTTGACGGCCGCGATCGTCACCGGCTTGGGCAAAGCTTCCACCGCCTTGACGTCCACCACCACCCACGGCTCGCCCGCATTGGCGGTCGGATCGGGATAGGCTTCGCGGATGATCGCGATAATGCCGACCGCCGCCTTGTCCTCGCCGGAATGGTAGAAGAAGGCGCGGTCGCCCTTTTTCATCTTCATCAGGTTCTGCTTGGCCTGATGATTGCGCACGCCCGACCAGGCTTCGCCCTTGGCGCCTTTGGCCTTCTGCTGCGCCCACGACCAGCTGCCGGGTTCGGATTTCATCAGCCAGTAAGCCATGTCATTCTGCCTTTAGCGGCCGCGTCAGCAACGCGGCGATGGCATCGTCCACGCTCAGCTTCTTCGCCAGCACGGCCGCGACCGCGGCCGAGATCGGCATGTCGATGTTCTTCTCGCGCGCCATCTCCAGCAGCACCGGGGCGGTGAACACGCCTTCCGCCAATTTGCCGTGCGCGGCGCCGTCCGGCGCCTCGCCTTTGCCGAGCGCGACGCCGAACGAGAAATTGCGCGACTGCGGCGTCGAGCAGGTTAGAATGAGATCGCCGAGGCCGGACAGGCCCATCATCGTTTCGGTCTTGGCGCCATAGGCGCGGCCGAAGCGGGTGAGCTCGGCAAAGCCGCGGGTCATGAGTGCGGCGGCGGCACTGGCGCCGAGCGCGCGTCCGGCGACAATTCCCGAAGCAATGGCGAGCACATTCTTGGCGGCGCCGCCAAGCTCGACGCCGCGCACGTCGGTGGAATGGTAGGGCCGGAACGTGCCGGTGTTGATCGCGGCGGCAAGCTCGCGCGCGACCGTGTCGTCCGCTGCCGCGATGGTGACCGCGGTCGGCAGCCCGCGCGCGACGTCGGCGGCAAAGCTCGGGCCCGACAGGATTGCCGGCACCGCGCTTGGTGCGCATTCGGCGATGATCTCGCTCATGAACTTGCGCGTGCCGTGCTCGATGCCCTTGGCGCAGGCGATGATCGGCGTGCCCGCCTTCGGCGCGAGTGCGGTGAGCACGCCGCGCACGACTTGCGCCGGCACCACCAGCAGGATGGCGTCGGCGGCTCCGCTCGCCTTCAAGTCGCGCGTGACTTTGATCTTGCTGTCGAGCTTGACGCCGGGCAGGAAATGGCTTTCGCGCTTGGTCTCGAGGCTGTCGGCGTTGGCGGCATCGTGCTCCCACAACGTCACCTCGCGGCCGGCGCGCGCGCAGGTCAGCGCCAGCGCCGTTCCCCAGGCGCCGCCGCCGAGCACGGAAATTTTCTGGATGGTCATGCGGTTCGCTCCTCCCTCCCCCGCTTGCGCGGGAGGGGTGGGGAGGGGGCCGCTCTGAAGAAAAATTCCCCCTCCCGCCCGCCTTCGCTGTCGCTTCGGCGGGCGACCTCCCGCGCAGGCGGGGGAGGTGAAGAGGGTACGTGGCGCGGCTGAATCATTTCGACAACATTTACTTATACGCCGCCGTGCGTTGCAGCGCGCCTTTGGCGGCGGCGACCTCGTCGAGCGGCCAGCGCGCGCGCGGCGCCACATCGAGTTTGTCGGTCATGCCGAGTGCGAGCCGCTCGGCGCCCGCCCAGGCGATCATGGCGCCGTTGTCGGTGCACAGCTCGAGCGGCGGTGCCACCAGCACGGTGCCGACCTCGAACGCCAAACGATGCAGCACCTTGCGGATCGCCTGATTGGCGGCAACGCCGCCGGCGGCGACCAGGGCGGAGGGCGCGCCATATTGCGCGCGGAACATGCGCAATCCGGCGCGCAACCGGTCGAGCACCACGTCGACGACCGCCTGCTGGAACGAGGCGCACAAATCCGCCACGTCCTGGTCGGACAGCGGCGCGATCTTCTCGGCTTCCAGCCGCAGCGCGGTCTTCAGGCCCGACAACGAAAAATCGGCGTCCTTGCGCCCCTGCATCGGCCGCGGCAATGCGAAGCGCGCGGCATCGCCGCGCATGGCCTCGCGCTCGACCTGCGGCCCGCCCGGGTAGCCGAGGCCGAGCAACTTGGCGGTCTTGTCGAAGGCCTCGCCGATGGCATCGTCATGCGTGGTGCCGAGCCGTACGTAATCGCCGACGCCGCGCACAGCGACGGTCTGGGTATGGCCGCCGGAAGCGAGGAACAGGCAATAGGGGAACGGCGTGAAATCGGTGAGCCGCGCGGTGAGCGCGTGCGCTTCGAGATGATTGACCGCGATCAGCGGCTTGTTCTTGACCAGCGCGATCGCCTTGGCGGTGGTCAGGCCGACGATAACGCCGCCGATCAGCCCGGGTCCGGCTGCGGCGGCGACGCCGTCGAGCGCGTCGTAGTCGCGCACGGCCTCGCTCATCGCTTTGCCAATGACATGATCGAGCGCCTCGACATGGGCGCGCGCGGCGATCTCCGGTACCACGCCACCGAAGGCTGCGTGTTCGCTCACCTGGCTGAGCACGATATTGGACAGGATCCTGCCGCGGCCGTCCTCGGAACGCTCGACCACCGCCGCTGCGGTCTCGTCGCAGGTCGTCTCGATGCCGAGGACGATCATGGCGGGCTCCGGCTCTCCCCTTTCCGGGAAGGGTGAACTAAAAGGTGCCCTAGCATCGAGAGGTCCTATGGCGCAATCCACCGCCCTTTTACGCATTGGCACGCGCGGCAGCCCACTTGCTTTGGTGCAGGCGCGGACCGTGCGCGCGCGTTTGGCGGCGGCGTTGGACGCGAAGGAAGGCGATATCGAGCTGGTCGTGATCCGCACGTCCGGCGACATTATTCAGGACCGGCCGCTGACGGAGGAGGGCGGCAAGGGCCTGTTCACCAAGGAGATCGAAGAGGCGCTGCTCGAAAAGCGCGTCGATCTCGCGGTGCACTCGGCCAAGGACATGCCGACCTTCTCGCAGCTGGGCCTGATGCTGGCGGCGTGTCTGGAGCGCGAGGATCCGCGCGATGTCTTCATTTCGCGCAACGCGGCGTCCTTCGCGGAGTTGCCGCGCGGCGCCACGCTCGGCACCGCCTCGCTGCGGCGGCAGGCGATTGCGAAAAGACTGCGTCCCGATCTGAAGGTGACGCCACTGCGCGGCAACGTCGAGACGCGGTTGCGCAAACTCGACGACGGTCAGGTCGACGCCACCATTCTCGCGCTCGCCGGCCTGAAGCGGCTCGGCCTGGTCGCGCACGCGACCAGGATCATGGACGCATCCGAGTTTCTGCCGGCGGTCGGGCAAGGCGCCATCGGCATCGAGGCGCGCGCGAACGATACGCGCGTGCGCGATATGTTGGCAAAGATCGACCATGCCGGCACGTCCGTGGCGGTCGCCTGCGAGCGCGCCTTCCTCGCCGAGCTCGACGGCTCATGCAAGACTCCGATCGCCGGACACGCCACGGTGTCGGGCGAGACGGTGCAATTCCGCGGCCTGATTGCGCGGCCGGACGGCAGCGCCGCGCACGACGTCGTTGGCACCGGCTATCGCAAAGATGCCGTCACCATCGGCACCGAAGCGGGGCGCGAGCTCAAGCACCGCGCCGGTCCCGGATTCTTTTAGCATGCGCGTCGTCATCACCCGCCCGCAGCCGGCCGCCGAACGCACCGCCGCGGCGCTCGCCGCGCGCGGCCACGACGTCTGGGTGGTGCCGCTGATGCAGGTCGAACCGGTCGCCGCCGATCTGTCCGGCGACTGGGGCGCGGTCATCGTCACCAGCGCCAACGCGCCGGCCGCCATCGCCGACAGCCCGGAACGAGAGGCGTTGCTGGCGCTCCCGCTGCTCGCGGTCGGCGAACGCAGCGCCGAAGCGGCGCGCGCCGCCGGCTTCACCGAGGTGACTTCGGCCGGTGGCGATGTGCGCGATCTGCTGCGCGCGCTCACCACGCGCCGCCTCGATAAAGTGGCGCCCTTGCTTTATCTCGCCGGCGAAGACCGCGCCGCCGATCTCACGGCCGAACTCGCCATCCACGGCATCGCGGCCGAGATGCGCGTGGTCTATCGCGCCGCCACCGCGCCGTTCCCGCCCGAACTGGTGGCGGCACTGGAGGCCGGCGACGTGCAGGCGGTGCTGCATTTCTCCAAGCGCAGCGCCGAGAATTACGTCGCCGGCGCCCGCGCCGCCGATATCGCGGAGCAGGCCCTGGCGGTGCGGCATTATTGCCTGTCGGCGCAGGTGGCAGAGCCGCTTAAAGCTGGCGGTGCCCAGCGCATCGCGGTTGCGCCGCGCCCGCAAGAGGCGGCGCTGATTGAACTTCTGCCGCCGTCGCCGGGTTAACGTGGCGCCCCTGCGCCAATTGCGTTATTTCGGGGTTGCGGGCTTGGGGCGATTCGCGGGATTCAGCTGATGACTGACAAGCGCAAGCGCGCGGCGCCGACTATCGATCTCAAGGCGACCGAGGTGCCGGGCGCGAAAGCGGCGCCCGCGGAAAGCGCGCCCGCGCCCGAGAAGGCCAGCACGCCGCCGCCGCCGGAACCACCGCGCAGCGAACAGCCGCCGCACAATTTCATCAAGACTTACGCAACGCCGGTGGCCGCAGGCTTTGCCGGCGCGCTGGTGGGCGGCGCGGTTGTCTGGGTCTTGTTGCCAGCGTCATCGAATGGCGGCGCGCAGATCGCCGCGCTGCAAAAGCAAATCCACGATTTGCAAAGCCGTCCGGCGCCGGCGCCCGATACGCAAGCGGTCGACGCATTGCGCCAGCGTCTCTCCAAGATCGAGCGCGACATCGCCAACCTGCCGCCCGGCGACAAGTCCGTGGCCGAGCGGCTGACCGCTGCCGACAATGCGATGAAATCGCTCGGCATCGCGCTCGCCGCCCTCAACAAGCGCAACGACGATGCCGCCGCCAATGCCACGCAGGCGAGCGAACGCGCCGCCGCCGCCGAAAAGGCGGTCGCCGATTTGCGCGATAGCGTGCAGAGCGCCAAGCAGCAGGCCGCGACCGCGGTCGATGCCGGGCAACTCGCCGCCGTGCAACAGCGCGTCGCCGCGCTCGAGCAGTCGGTGAAGGATGCGCGCGCGCAAATCGCCACGAATGCGACCACCGACAAGACCGCGCGGTTGGCGCTGAGCGCGGCGGCCTTGCGCGACGCGATCGAGCGCGGCGTGCCTTACCGAGCCGAGCTTGCTCAGGCCAAAGCGCTCGGTGCCGACGATGCCGCACTCGCCCCCCTCGCTGCTTTCGCGGCAACAGGCGTTCCAAGCCGGCAGGATTTGGCGCACGAGTTGAACGGCCTGATACCGGCGCTGATCAAAGCCGCCGGCGTCGACGATGCGCCGAGCGGTTTCCTCGATCGCCTGCAAGCCAACGCCAGCAGACTGGTGCGCATCCAGCCGGTCGATGCGCCGCCGGGCGAAAAGCCGTCCGACGTGCTGGCGCGCATCGAAATCGCCGCCGCCCATGACGACATCGCCGCCGCGCTTGCCGATATCGGCAAACTGCCGGAGAAGGCGCGCCACCTGGCGGCGGATTGGATCGCCGTGGCGGTGCAGCGTCGGAAGGCGCTCGCCGCCGCCCGCAGCTTCGCGTCCGATGCGGCGCGCGGGCTCCAGCCGTGAGGACTGAATGATCCGGGTCGTCACGTTCCTGCTGGCGGTCGCGGTGCTGGCCGCGGGCTTTGCCTGGCTCGCCGACCGGCCCGGCGAGGTCGCGGTCACCTGGCTCGGCTACCGGCTCGAAACGTCGGTGATGGTGGCCGGCCTCGCGCTCGCCGTGCTGGTAATCGTGCTGATGTTCGTCTTCGCTTTCGTGCGCGGCATCTTGCGCTCGCCCGAGCAGGTGTCGCTGTTCTTTCGTCACCGCCGCGCGGTCAAAGGCTATCTCGCGCTCACCCGCGGGCTGATCGCCATCGGCGCCGGCGACTTAAAGCTCGCGCGCCGCTCGGCCGACTACGCCGCGCGTCTCGCGCCCGGCGATCCGCTGACGCTCTTGCTGACCGCGCAGTCGGCGCAGATGGCCGGCGACCGCGCCGCCGCCGAGCGCGCCTTCCGCGACATGACCAAGCGCGACGACACCAGGCTGCTCGGCCTGCGCGGACTCTATATCGAAGCGCAGCGGCGCAACGACGCGCAGGGCGCGCGTCGCGTCGCGGAAGAAGCGGCCAAGGCTGCGCCCGGGCTCGCCTGGGCAGGACAGGCCGTGCTCGACGACCGTTGCGCGGCGAGCGACTGGGCCGGCGCGCTCGACGCACTCGCACATATGAAGAGTGCGCTGGCAAAGGCCGACTATCGCCGCAAGCGCGCGGTGCTGCTCACCGCCCGCGCGCAGGCGCTGGAGGAGATCGACCGCGATGGCTCGCGCGCCGCCGTCCTTGAAGCCGTCAAACTCGCGCCCGATCTGGTGCCGGCGGCGGCGCTCGCCGGGCGGCGGCTGGCGGAATCGAACGACTGGCGCAAGGCGCGCAAGATTCTGGAAGCGGCCTGGACCGCCAACCCGCATCCCGATCTGGCCGAAGCCTACGGCAATCTGCGCTTCGGCGATTCCGCGCGCGAGCGGCTGATGCGCATGCAGAAACTGGCCTCGAAGGTGGAGGGCCAGCGCGAAGGCGCGCTCGCCGTCGCGCGTGCCGCGCTCGATGCGCGCGAGTTCAAGACCGCGCGCGATGCGCTGGCGCCCTATCTTTCGGCGCCGACGCGGCGCGTCGCCGCGCTGATGGCGGAGATCGAGGAGGCCGAGCATGGCGACACCGGCCGCGTACGCGAATGGATGAGCCGCGCGGTGCGCGCCGCGCCCGATCCGGTGTGGACGGCGGACGGCGTGGTGTCGGAGCGCTGGCTGCCGGTGACGCCGAACGGCCGGCTCGACGGCTTCGAATGGAAACTGCCGCTGGCCGAGCTCGGCGTCAGCCGGCCGGTGATCGAGGTCGCGCCGCCCGCGCCGCCGGCGGTGCCCGAGCCGGTCGAGGCCAAGCCTGTCGAAGAACCGGCGCCGCGCCTGCGCAAGGCGCAGCAAAAGCTGGGCGATCGGCCAAAGGCCAGGCCGGTCGAACCGGTGATCCCGCTGGTGCACGCTCCCGACGATCCCGGCCCCGAGCAACGCCTCGACGGCGATCCGGTGCCGGAACCTTCAACCCCGCCGGCCGGCGATGCCTGGCAGCGCATCCGGGGCCTTTTTCGCTGACATGTCATTCCGGGGCGCGTCCCGCAATGACAGGTTGCCAATCAGGGCTCGCGTGGATACTAAGGCGCCTTCAGCCGGCGTAGCTCAGCGGTAGAGCATCCGCTTCGTAAGCGGGTGGTCGGGGGTTCAAATCCCTCCGCCGGCACCATTTTTCGCCAAGCCAATGCGAATCACAAAGTGGCTGCTGCTAATTTCTCTCTTTGCCTGGGCATTCGGCGGCGCACAGCCGTCGAAGAGCGAAGTCCTCATCAAAAATGACCGCGGCGGTGATGTCCTTGAGTACTACGGTAAATATCAGTCTCTGCAATCGCGCGGTGAGCGGGTCGTAGTCGACGGAGACTGCCTCTCTGCCTGCACTCTGGTGCTGGGTCTGATCGCGAAGGACCAGCGATGTTTCACCAGGAGAGCACGGTTCGGATTTCATGCGGCGTGGGACGAATCCGGGACGACCCAGGTACAGAACCCGATTGGGACCGCGATTTTCTTGTCAGCCTATCCTCCGGAAATCCTGCAGTGGCTCAGCAAACATGGCGGGCTCACGTCAAAGGTGCTCTATCTCGAAGGCAAAGAGCTTGCCGCCATGTATCCGCCGTGCAGGCATCGATAGGTCGCAAACGCTGCTCGAACACGGTGAGCTTCAAGCGGCCATAGGGGCGAGGTTGTCTCTCACACATCGGCCGGGTTCGCGACCTCGGCCGACGAGTGCGCCTTGATCTCGCGCGCAGGCATGCGGCCGCGGATGTCGCGGCCCGTCGGCTGCCAGGTGCAGATCTCGTTCTCGTTCACCCAGACGGTCTTGAACTCGGCCGGTGCGAAGAACTCGGCGAACACCAGCTCCGCGTCCTTGGCCGCTTCGAGATAATGCCGCTCGCGGTCGGGGTAATAGATGACGTCGCCGGCCTTGACCGGGAACGGCTTCTCGTTGGCATAGACCGTGCCGCGTCCGCGCAGCACATACATGAAATGCTCGGCGCCCTCGTGATGGTGGTTGGCGGCCGCGGTGCCGGGCGGATAGATGATCATCTCGCCCTTCACTGCCTTGGTGCCGAACAGGCCGGGCGTCACCAGATAGATGCGCTTGCGCGCGTCGTGCTCGGAATCGAGCACCGGCTCGCGCGTCCAGTCGGTCAGGCGGAACGGAATATTTTTCGTGAAACCCGGATCGAGCTTGGCCGCATGGGGGATCTCGCCATAGAGCAGCGCGCTACCGCCTTGCGTGAGCAGGACAGCCGCAAAGCCGCCCGGCAGGAAGGCGACATGGGCGTCGGTCAGCATGTCCCGGCTTTCGCCGTGGATTAGCTCAACCTGCCCCTCCAGCACCTGCAGCCAGGCGACGCTGCCCGCCGGCACCGTCAGCCGCGCCTCGCGGCCGGGCTCGACGATCAGGCGGTCGAGCAGGATGGCGGTGCCGGGCACGCGGGCATCCGTCAGCAAATGCTGGCGGCGAACGCCCGTCCCATCGGGCTCGCCCCCGACCGAACTTTGGTTGAATATCGTTGCCAAAGCCGACCTCCTGGCAGCCATCCTTCCCCGGCCAGCCGATATCCGCAAGTTTTTCGCTGCCGGGATGCTACCCCTGCCCAACTTACGGGGGTCACTCGGTAAATACTGTCATTTTCAACGGCCCATAAAGTAGTAAGGTGGCGCGTGCCTGCTGTTCCCGGGAACAAGAGTAGCGTCATGGCCAAACCAACCGTCATTCTCGTCGGCGCCGACAAGGGGGGCGTGGGCAAGACCACCGTCGCCCGCACCCTGCTCGACTATTTCGGCGCGCATCAGACGCCGACCCGCGCCTTCGACACCGAATCCCCGCGCGGCACGCTCAAGCGCTTCCACCCGGACGTCACCGAGGTGGTGGACATGACCGAGGTGGCCGACCAGATGAAGATCTTCGACACGCTCGGCAGCGCCGACGCCCGCGTGACGGTGATTGACGTGCGCGCCGGCCTGTTGTCGCCCACCTTGCAGGCGCTCTCCGACATCGGCTTTCTGGAATCGGCCAAGAAGGGCCAGATCACCTTCGCGGTGTTCCACATCCTCGGCCCCTCGATCGCTTCGCTCAACGAGATCGCCGAGACCTCGCGCTTCGTCGGCGACGCCAATTATTTCCTGGTGAAGAACCGCATCAACGACACCACCTTCTTCGAGTGGGATCCCAAGACCTACAATTCCTATTTCAAGCAGATCAAAGGCGCGTCCGAAATCTCGATCCCCAAGCTCAACGAGATGGCCTGCGAGCAGGTCGAGGTCGCCAGCCAGCCCTTCGTATCGTTCATCGCCAACAAGGATACCAAGGGTCAGACGGCGAATTATTCCTTCGTGCTGCGCGGCTATGTGCGGCACTGGCTCGGCAATGTCTGGAGCGAGTACGACCGCGTCAAGCTGATCGACCTGGTCGCGCCCAAAGTGGAAAAAGTGGAAAACGTCCGCCAGCAAGCCGCCGGCTAGCGCATGCGCGCGAGCGGCGTCTGGTGAAACGATGTCGTTCCGCCATTCCGTCACCATCGTCGCCTCGCCGCGCTCGCGCGTCGGCAAGACGCTGCTGTCGCGGCTGCTCACCGATTTCCACGCCCAGGAAGGCCGCGAGGTCGCGGCCTTCGATCTCAATTCGGGCGGCGGCACGCTGGCCGCATTCGCGCCGGAGAAGACGACCGTTTCCGAAATCGCCGACATCAAGGGCCAGATCGCGCTGTTCGACCGCCTGATCGCCGACGACGGCGTTACCAAGGTGGTCGACCTCGGCCATGAGTCGTTTGCCGGCTTCTTCGCGCTCGCCGCCCAGATCGGCTTTGTCGAGGAGGCGCACCGGCGTGCGATCGCGCCGGCCATCCTGTTCGTGATCACGCCGGACGCGACCGCGGTCGAGGCCTATCGCGGCTTGCGCGCGCGCTTTCCGCAGGCGGTGCTGGCGCCGCTGCACAACGAGATTTTCGGCACGGCGCAGCATCGCGACAAATACGACCTCGCCGGCCATGGCGCGCTGCTGACGCATCTGCCGCTGCTCGCTCCCGGCGTGCGCAAATACATCGAGACGCCGCCGTTTTCTTTCTCCGATGCGGCGCTGGCATCGAGCCGCATCCCGCTCGAGGTGCAGGTCGAGCTGCAGCGCTGGCTGCGCCGCGTGTGGCGCGAATTTCGCGAGCTCGACTTGCGCATTCTGCTGGCCGATCTGCAATCCTCCATCGGGCTTGGGACGTGAGCGCGCCGCTCTTGCTGTCGCGGCGGTTTGTGCCGCTGTTCTGCTGCCAGTTTTTCGCGGCCTTCAACGACAATTTCCTCAAGACCGCGCTGGTGTTCGTCATCCTGTTCGGCGAACGCGCCGACGCCGAGGTGCTGATCACGGCGGCGAGCGCGATCTTTATCGCGCCCTTTTTCTTCCTCTCCGCGCTGGGCGGGCAACTGGCCGACCGCTATGACAAGGCGCGGGTGGCACAATGGGTGAAATTCATCGAGATGTTCGTCGCCGCCCTGGCGGTCGCCGGCTATGCGCGGCACTCGTTGGCGATTCTGTTCGTCGCGCTGTTTGGCTTCGGCGTGCTCGGCGCGCTGTTCGGCCCGATCAAATATGGCATCCTGCCCGATCATCTCAAACGCGCGCAGCTGCCGGGCGCCAACGCGCTGATCGAGGGCGCGACCTTCATCGCCATTTTGACCGGCACTATCGTCGGCGGGCTGGCCTCGCGTGGGCACGATGTGGTGGCATTCGCCCCGCTGCTGATCGGCTTTGCGCTCGCCTGCTGGATTTCGGCGCTGCTCATTCCACCAACAGGTGAGGGCGCGCCGCGGTTGAAAATCACCGGCAACATCGCCGCCTCCACCGCCGCCATGATCCGCCATCTGCGCGCCGACCCGCGGCTGTGGTGGGGCGCCATGGTGACGAGCTGGTTCTGGCTGGTCGGTATCGTGGTGCTGGCGCTGCTGCCGCCGCTCATCAAGCTGCTGATCGGCGGCGACGAGAACACCGTCACGGTCTATCTGGCGCTGTTTTCCGTCGCCGTCGGCATTGGCTCGGGGCTGGCGGCCCTGATCGCGCGCGGCCGCATCGTGCTCAACACGACGCTGGCTGGCTGCGTGCTCATCGCGGTGTTCGCGCTCGATCTCGGTTTTGCGACACTTGGTGTCGCGCCTGAGGCCAAGCCGCAAGGCCCCGGCGCCGTGTTCGCCTCCGCGCTCGGCATCCGCGTAGCGATCGATCTCGCAGGTCTCGCCATCGCCGGCGGGCTGTTCATCGTGCCGGCCTTCGCTGCGGTGCAGGCCTGGGCCGGCGCCGCTTACCGCGCCCGCACCATCGCCGCTGTCAATGTGCTCAACGCCGCCTTCATGACGGCGGCGACCATTTTGGTGGCGACGTTGCAGAAATTCGGCGCGACGGTGCCGATGCTGTTTGCCGCGATCGGCGCCGCGACCGCGCTGGTGGCGTTGGCGATCTGGCAGACGATGCCTCGATCCGCCTCATCCTGAGGAGCGCCCGCAGGGCGCGTCTCGAAGGATGGGGCGGCCTCATGGTTCGAGACGGGGCTGCGCGCCTCCTCACCATGAGGCCGAGCTATTTCCGCGTTTTCAGCACACGGTCGACCATCTCGCCGGCGACGCCGAGATAGTTGGCGGGGTCGGTGAGTTTCTCCAGCGTCTTGCGGTCGGCGTGCTTGGCAATCTCCTTGTCCTCCGCCAGCAAGTCGATGAGCGGCCGCCCGGTTTTCACCACCTCGCGGCAGATGTCGTAGACGACGTCATGCGCGCGGTTGCGGCCCATGGCGGCGCCGAGCCCCATCATCACCGCTTCCGACATGATCAGGCCCTTGGTGATGTCGAGGTTTGCGCGCATTTTCTTCTCGTTTACCTGCAAGCCCTCGGCGAGGAAGCGCGTCTGCGCCAGCGCGCCGGCCGACAGCATGAAAATCTCCGGCAGGGCGATCCATTCGATCTCCCACGGACCGGTCGAGCGCTCGTGGTCTTCGACCATCGCTTCCAGCAGCGCGGCGGCGAGCTGTTTAACCATGGCGGTCTGTGCGGTGATGTAGACCGACGAAATCGGATTACGCTTCTGCGGCATGGTGGATGACGAGCCGCGGCCGGCGTGGAACGGCTCGTAGACTTCTTCCACTTCGGTCTGCATCAGCAGCTTCACGTCGAAGGCGATCTTGCCACAGGAGCCGGTGACCAGGCCGAGGAAGCAGCCGACCTCGGCGATGCAGTCGCGCACGGTGTGCCAGGAAATGGCCGGCTGGCCGAGCTTCAATTCCTTCATCAGCTCGTCCTGCACTTTCAAGCCATCCTTGCCGAGCGAGGACAGCGTGCCGGCGGCGCCGCCGAACTCGCCGACCAGCACGCGCGGTTTGAGTTCTTTCAGGCGCTGCTTGTGGCGCTCGAACGCCGCCAGCATGGTCGCCATCTTGTAGCCGAAGGTGATCGGCACCGCCTGCTGCAGGTTGCTGCGCCCGGCCATCGGCGTGTCGCGGTATTTCTTGGCGAGCGCGGCGAGCGCGTCGCAGATGCCGTCGATCTCCTGCTCGACGATCGCCAGCGCCTCGCGGATCTGCATCACCGTGGCGCTGTCTGTGATGTCCTGCGTGGTGGCGCCCCAATGCGACCACTCGCCCAGCCCGCCCTTGCACAGCTTGACCAGTTGCTGCACCACCGGCAGCACCGGGTAGCCGATCCTCTCGGTCGCTTCCTTCAGCTTGGCCATGTCGATCAGCTTGGCGTCGCAATGCTTGACGATCTCGTCGCAGGCGTCCTGCGGGATGATTTTCAGCCGCGCCTGCGTCTTCGCCAGCGCCGCCTCGAAGTCGAGATATTTTTGCACCCTGTTCTCGTCCGACCACACCGCGCGCATCGCCGGCGTGGTGAAAATGTCGCGGAATACTGCGGAATCGAGGATGGTCGAAGGCATTGCCGGCTCCTGTGATAGCGGGCGGACCTTAGCGCGTCCGCCGTGCCGATCAACTCGTGGCTGTTGCGCGAAGCGCCGTTTCGGCCCCAAATTGAGCGCCACCGAACGGGGAGCGCCCAATGAACGTCAGTGCGAAGCCGCAAGCCAGTTTCAAGCTCGAGCCGGTGCATCCGAAGCCCGAGGAGGCGCACACCATGCCCTATGCGCCGGCGGTGCGCATCGTCGGCGCCTGCGATCTGATGTTCCTGTCGGGCGCCACGCCATCGCCGCTCTATCACAAGCATCCGCATGTCGACGCCGAGCACGTGCATCCGCACTCGATCGAGGAGCAGACCGACCGCGCGATGGCGGCGATCAAGTCGATCCTCGATGAGACCGGCGCCAGCTGGCGCGACGTCGTGAAGGTGACGAAATACCTGACCGATTTTCGCGACGCCGACGCCATGCACGCCACCATGGCCAAATATTTCGGCGACTGGCGGCCCGCGAGCACGACGGTGTGCATCAATTCGCTGTCGTCGCCGGGCGCGCGCATCGAGCTCGACATGATCGTGGCGCTGCCGAAGAAAGCCTGAGTGCCGCTGCCGCCCCATCTCGCGGCCATCGTCGCGGCCGACATTCCGCGCTTCTCGGCCGCCGAGATGGCGCGTCGGCGCGCGGCGGTCGAGGCGCTGCTGGCCGAGCAAGGCTGCGAGCATCTCGTGTTCTGCGGCGCCAACCGCTTCGGCTCTGCCGTGCAGTGGCTGACGCAATGGCCGGTGACCGCCGAGGCGGTCGGCGTGCTCACGCCGGGCGAGCGCGACGCGCTATTTGTGCAATACGTCAACCACGCGCCGCAGGCCGCGCTGATCGCCGATGGGGCCGATGTGGCCTGGGGTGGCGAGTCGTCGGTCGCGGCGGCGATAAAAGTTCTGCAACAGCACGGCGCGCGGCAGGATCGCGTCGCCACG
>Ga0335081_10011688_pt1 | contig 14215 bp, 12 predicted proteins | sample Lox_Sample_35_FD_206713 | JGI IMG/M metagenome (GOLD analysis project Ga0335081, IMG submission 206713) | Soil microbial communities from Loxahatchee National Wildlife Refuge, Florida, United States - Lox_Sample_3.5 | ecosystem: Environmental > Terrestrial > Soil > Wetlands | place: USA... | reverse complement strand
CCCGGTACGCCAACACCCATACCGAAAGCTCCGGCACCGGCCTGGCGACGACCCGGCTGCGCGAGGACGCCCGGCGGATCATCCGGGAGGCGGTCGGCGGCACCGCCGATGACCTGGTGATCTTCTGCGGGTCCGGGGCGACCGCCGCGGTGAACAAGCTGATCGGCATCCTGGAGCTGCGCCTCCCGGCCGGGCTCGCCGAGCGGTACCGGCTCACCGGCCGCATCCCGGAGGCCGAACGGCCGGTGGTATTCGTCGGCCCGTACGAGCACCACTCCAACGAGCTGCCGTGGCGCGAGTCCGTCGCCGACGTGGTCGTCATCGGCGAGGACGCCGACGGCCACATCGACCTGGCCGACCTGGAATCCCAGCTGGCCGCCTACGCGCACCGGCCGCTGCTGATCGGCAGTTTCTCGGCCGCCTCCAACGTGACCGGCATCCTGACCGACACCGGCGCGGTCGCGCGGCTGCTGCACGCTCACGGCGCCCTGTCGTTCTGGGACTACGCCGCCGCCGCGCCGTACGTGCCGATCCGGGTCACCGCCTCGGCCCCGGGCGCCGGCGATCACAAGGACGCGGTGTTCCTGTCCCCGCACAAGTTCCCCGGCGGCCCGCAGACCCCCGGCGTGCTCGTGGTCCGCCGGGAGCTGGTCCGCAACGCGGTGCCGACGGCACCGGGCGGGGGGACCGTGCTGTTCGTCGACCCCATCGGCCACCGGTATCTCGACGATCCGGTCGCGCGCGAGGAGGGCGGCACCCCCGCCATCGTCGAATCCATCCGGGCCGGCCTGGTCTTCGCGCTCAAGCAGGCGGTGGGCACCGACCTGATCGCCGCCCGCGAGCAGCAGCTGTGGCAGCACGTGGCGCACCGCTGGGCCGACGCCCCCGGCATCGAGGTACTCGGCAGCCACACCGCGGCGCGGCTGGCTGTCATCTCGTTCCGCATCCGCCACGGCACCCAGTGGCTGCATCACAACTTCGTGGTCGCGCTGCTCAATGACCTGTTCGGCATCCAGGCCCGCGGCGGATGCTCCTGCGCGGGGCCGTACGGGCACCGGCTGCTGGCCATCGGCCCGGCCCGCTCGCACGCCTTCCGGGAGGAGATCGGCCAGGGCTGCGACGGCATCAAACCCGGCTGGACCAGGGTCAACCTCAACTACTTCATCTCCGGCGCCACGGCCGGCTACATCGCCGCCGCCGTCGAGATGATCGCCGCCGGCGGCTACCGGCTGCTCCCGGACTACCGGTTCGACCCGCGCACCGGCCTGTGGCGGCATGCCGCCGGGCCGCCCCGGCCGCAGATCACCCTGTCCGACGTCCGCTACGGCCCGGACGGCGAGATGAGCTACCCCCGCCGGCCCGGCCGGGCCGGCGAGGAGGCCTTCCCCGGTTACCTGCGGGAGGCACGCGCCATCATGGCCGCGCGGCCCGCGCACCTCGAGCAGGGACCCACCGGGCTGCCGCCGGAATTCGAGACGCTGCGCTGGTTCCCGCTGCCCCCGGCCTGCCTCCAGGGCCAGCCAGCCCACGCGGCGGGTCCCAGCTGACCTACGGGTGTCCGTTCGCGGGCTGTCCCATCGCGGGCAACGCTAACGTGGCCGGGCCGGCGATGCGGTAACCGACGCCTGGCCTGGTGGAGATGACGGGCGGGTCGCCGAGCTTGCGCCGCAGCCGCCCGATGGTGACCGTGACCGTGTTGGTGAACGGGTCGGCCTGCTCGTCCCAGACGCGCTCCAGCAGGTCCTCGGCCCGCAGGAACGCGGGCGCGGCCAGCATCAGCGCCTCCAGCACCCCGAACTCCTTGACCGACAGATCGAGCTGGCGCCCGTCCCTGCTGACGGTCCGCCGCAGCGGGTCGAGTTCGATCCCGGCCGCCCGCAAGGTGCGCGCTCGCGCGGCCGGCTGCCTGCGGGCCAGCGCCCGGACCCGCAGCACCAGCTCGGGGAAGTGGAACGGCTTGCCCAGGTAGTCGTCCGCGCCGAGGCTGAGGCCGGTCACCCGGTCGCCTGGCTCTCCGGCCGCGGTGAGCATCAGGACCATGGCCCGGTGGTCGCGGTCGGTGATCATCTGGCAGAGCGCGTCGCCGTGGATGCCGGGCAGGTCCCGGTCGAGCACGACGACGTCATACGGACTGAGGTCGAGCTTCGCGGCTGCCTCCAGCCCGTCGTGGGCCACGTCCACCGCCATGCCCTGATCGCGCAGGCCCTCGACCAGGACCTCGGCCAGCGACCTGGAGTCCTCGACCACCAGCACTCTCATGCGGGCACACCGGCCTGCGCCGTCGACGGGCGGGCGGCGGCGGATGGCAGCTCGACGCAGACCCGCAGCCCGCCGCCGTCCCTGGCCTGAAGGTCCAGCGTCCCGCCGTGCGCTTCGGCGATGGCCGCGACGATCGACAGGCCGAGGCCCGAGCCCTTGTCCGAGCCGGTCCGGTCCGCGCCCAGCCGCCGGAAGGGCTGCGCTAGCTCGTCTACCTGCCGCTGATCGAGCACGTCACCGCCGTTCTCCACGACCAGGCTGGCCCGGCAGCCGTCGGTCTGCGTCGTGATCCGGATCCAGCCGCCGTCGGCATTGTGGCAGACCGCGTTGCCGATGACGTTCCCCACCAGGCGGGACAGCAGGGCCTGGCTGCCGGTCACCCACGCGCCACCGGGCCCGCTGGTGTCCTGCACCGTCAGGTTCCTGGCACCGATGGCGGCGGCCTGGTCGGCCAGGGCGGCCTCGACGACGTAGTCGAGCGGCAGCGCCGTGCAGCCGGGCAAGTGCCCGTGCTGGGCCCTGGCCAGCGCCAGGAACGCCTCGAGCAGGGCATCGATCTTGTCCAGCTCGGCGCGCAGCCGCGCCGCCAGGGCGACGGTCTGCGGCGGCGCCGGCTCCGGTTTAGCCAGCGCCACGTCCAGGGACGCCCGCATCGTGGTCAGCGGGGTGCGCAGCTCATGCGAGGCGTTGGCGACGAACCGGCGCTGCGCGGCGAACGCGCCCTCCAGCCGCGCCAGCAGCCCGTCGATCGTGTCGCCGAGTTCCTTGAGCTCATCACGCGGGCCCGTCACGGCCAGCCGCTCGTCCAGGTTGTCTTCGGAGATGCGCCGCGCGGCGGCGGTCATCTGCCTGACGGGGCGCAGCGCCCGGCCGGCGACCAGCCAGCCGAGCGCCGCCGACACGATCGTCATGATCGCCAGCGCGATCAGCGACGAGATGAACAGGACATGGCCAAGCTGGTTCTGGCCGGGCTGGCTGGTCACCTCCGACTGCAAGTGAGCGACCTGGGACTGCAGCTGGGCGACCTGGGACTGCAGCATGTGGATACGGGCGCTAGCCTGGCCGGCCTGCGGGTGCGACCCGGCACCGGCGCTGTTGCTGGCTATCCTCACCGACGAGCGGCCGACCGCGACGCCGCTGGCGATGGCCAGCAGCAGCGCCCCGGAGAGCAGGAACATGAGCGCGTACAGGACGGTCAGCCGTACCCGCACCGTCCGGCCCGGCAGCCGCACCCAGTTCGGCAGCCTCATCCTCGTCTCCCTCGCATTGGCAACGGGCCTGGTCAGGGGCCGCCATCCCAGCCTCAGCATGGCTCGGCCGACCTAACAACGGGATAACAGCGTCCGTGCGGCCCATGTTATGGCCACCCCCGTAGAAAAGGTGTCGGCAAGTTTTCCGCTGCGATCAAGATCAAGAAGGAAGGACCGATGCAAGCCGCGATCGAGGTCAACGGACTGCGCAAGCGGTTCGGGCCGACGCTGGCGCTGGACGGCATGTCGTTCACCGTCGAGCCAGGCCACGTCACTGGCTTCGTCGGCCCGAACGGGGCCGGCAAGTCCACCACCATGCGGGTCATACTCGGACTGGACGCGGCCGACGAGGGCAGGGCCCTGGTCGGCGGCAAGCCGTACGCGAGCCTGCGGCAGCCGATGCGGGTGCTCGGCTCGCTGCTGGACGCGGGCGCGCTCCAGCCGAGCCGCAGCGCCCGCAACCACCTGCTCTGGCTGGCGCACTCGCAGGGCCTGGCGGCCAGGCGGGTGGACGAGGTGATCGAGCAGGCGGGCCTGGCGGGCGTGGCCAGGCGGCGAGCGGGCGGCTACTCGCTGGGCATGCGGCAGCGGCTGGGGATCGCCGGGGCGATGCTGGGCGACCCGGCGGCGATCATGCTGGACGAGCCGTTCAACGGGATGGACCCCGAGGGCATCGTGTGGATGCGCGGGTTCCTGCGGTCGCTGGCCGCCGGCGGCCGGGCGGTGCTGGTGTCCAGCCACCTGATGAGCGAGCTTCAGGACACCGCGGATCACCTGGTCGTCGTCGGGCGCGGCCAGGTCATCGCCGACACGACAATGGCGAGCCTGCTCGCGACCGCCTCCGGTGACCGGGTGACGCTGCGCACATCGACCCGGCCGGAGGCGACGGCGGTGCTCGAGTACGCGGGGGCCACCGTCGTCGCATCCGGCCAGGACGTGCTCACGATCTCGGGACTGGCGCCGGAGCGCGTCGTCGCGCTGCTCGGCGAGAAGGCGGTGCCGTTCTCCGAGGTCTCCGCCCACCGGGCGACCCTGGAGCAGGCCTACATGGAGCTGACCAGGCAGGCCGTCGAGTTCCGCCCGGCCGGATTCGACGCCGGCGCCGGGCAGGAGGTGCCGCGATGACGACCCGGGCGATCTCGGCGCCGCGACCTGATGCCGGGCTCGGTGACGGTCCCCGCGGCGGTGGCTTCGGCGGCTTGCTGCGCGCCGAGTGGACCAAGTTCCGCAGCGTGCGCGGCTGGGTGATCGGGATGATCCTGGCCGCGCTGCTGACGATCTTCATCGGCGTGTTCACGGCCGCGAACATGAACATCGGCTGCGGGATAAACGGCGGTCAGCAGAAAACCGGCAAGGCCTGCCTGCCCTACGTCCCGCACGGGCCGGGCGGCGAGATCGTGACCGACAGCTTCTCCTTCGTGCGCCAGCCGCTGACCGGGAACGGCAGCATCATCACGCGGATCACGGCGCTGACGGGCGAGCACGCGAATCTCGGCGCAGGGCCCGTGCAGGTCGGTAGCGGCACCATGGTGCCGGGCCTCGCGGCGTGGGCCAAGGCGGGAATCATCATCAAGCAGAGCACCCATCAGGGCTCGGCCTACGCGGCCATGATGGTGACCGGCAGTAACGGCGTCCGCATGCAGTACAACTACACCGGGGACATCGCGGGCATGCCGGGCAGCGTGTCGGCGGCGCACCCGCGCTGGCTGCGGCTGACGCGCTCCGGCGACACGATCACCGGCTACGACTCCGCCGACGGCACGCACTGGACCGGAGTCGGCACGGTCCAGCTGGCCGGGCTGCCGTCCACCGTTCAGGTCGGCGTGTTCGCCACCTCGCCGGACTACACGGTGACCCAGAACTCGTTCGGCGGTGCCAGCAACGACAGCGGACCCGCCCAGGCCACCGGCGGCTTCGATCACGTCAGCCTGACCGGCGCGTCGCCCGGCACCTGGACCGGCACCACCGTCGGCGACGGGGGTCCGGCCGGGCTGAGGCCAGGCGGCGGGCCGGGCTCGGCCCCGTATACCCGGAACGGCGGCACGTTCAAGGTGACCGGGTCCGGCGACATCGCACCGGTCACGCCGGGGCCGGACGGCGGGTTGCCGACGGTGACGATAGGGCAGAGCCTGGTCGGCGCGTTCCTGGGGCTGATCGCGATCGTGACCGTGGCGGCGATGTTCTTCAGCGCCGAGTACCGCCGCGGCCTCATCCGCACCACGCTGGCCGCCATCCCGCGGCGGGGCGCGGTACTGGCGGCCAAGGCCGTGGTGATCGGCGCGGTGGCGTTCGTCACCGGGCTGGTTGCCGTGGTGGTCTCGATCGCCGTCGGTGTCCCGAAGGAGGAGAACCAGGGTCCGGTCCTGCTGACCGCGCCCGTGCTGACCGAGGTGCGGGTCATCGTCGGCACGGCGGCCATGCTGGCCCTGGCTGCGGTCTTCGCCGTCGCCCTGGGTGCCATCCTGCGGCGCAGCGCGGCCGCGATCACGATCGCGGTGCTGACCGTGGTCATGCCGTTCCTGCTCAGTGCGCTGAATGTGGTGCCCGCCGGGGTCGGCGACTGGCTGCTGCGGCTGACCCCGGCCGCGGGCCTGGCGATCGAGCAGAGCATCCCGCGGTACCCGCAGGTCACCACCGTCACCTCGCTGGTGCAGGGTTACTACCCGCTGTCGCCCTACGCCGGGTTTGCCGTGCTGTGCCTGTGGACGGCCGCGGCCCTCGCCCTGGCGCTGGTCATGCTCCGGCGGCGGGACGCATGAGCGCTTTCCGCGAGCCAAAGGGCCGCGTCGCTGTCTGGACTGAGGAGCGACGAAGGAGCGACGAGGGAAGACAGCGACTTAAGGCGGCCCGGAGGCGAGCGGGGCAAGCACTGCACGCCGAGTGGACCAAGCTGCGCACGGTGCCGGGGCCCGCCTGGCTGCTGCTCGGGGTCGTGGCGCTGACCATCGCGGTCAGCACCGCGGCCGTCGGGGCCACGCACTGCCCGCAGGATCTGGCCTGCCCGGTCGACACCACCAAGCTCAGCCTGACCGGGGTCGAATTCGGCCAGGCCGTGGTCGCGATCCTGGCCGTGCTGATGATCAGCAACGAGTACAGCTCGGGCATGATCCGCACCACGCTGGCGGCGATGCCAAACCGGCATGCGGTGCTGGCGGCCAAGGCGATCCTGCTGGCCGCGCTGGTGCTGGTGGCCGGCGCGGTGGCGGTGTTCGGCGCCGTGCTGGCCGGGCACCTGATCCTGCCCGGCCACGGCTTCACCGCCGCGCGCGGCTTCCCCCCGGTGTGGCTGAGTTACGGGCCGGCGCTGCGCGCCGCCTGCGGTTCGGTGCTGTACCTGGGACTGATCGCGCTGATGAGCCTCGGCGTCGCCGTGATCGTGCGGGACTCGGCGGTGTCCATCGGCGTCGTGCTCGCATTGCTGTACCTGTTCCCGATCGTCCTCGCGTTCGTCGGAAACGCGCACTGGCAGCACCGGCTCGAGCGGTGGACTCCCACGGTCGCGGGGCTGAGCATCCAGGCCACCACCGGGCTGCGCAGCCTGGCGATCAGCCCGTGGGCCGGGCTCGGCGTGCTGGGCATCTGGGCGGCAGCGGCCCTGGCCGCCGGCGCGCTCGCGCTCCGGCTGCGCGACGCTTAGCGGCCGTGGCGTCGATCCGCGGGGCCCGGCTGGGGGGGGTTAGCCGGGCCCCGCGGGAGGGACTTCACTGGGAAAGCGGCCGGCCTGCCGAGAGTGTTACATGCCGGGCCCGAACCTCGGCCCAATGCAGAGCGCCGGCGAAGCCCCGGATCTTGCACAGCCCGCCGGGCAAGCGGTGCCCGCGGCATCGCGAGATAGGCTCGCACTAGTGCGAGCCTTCCTGCGCGCGGACCGAGGAGCGCCAGATGAGCGTGTTCACTGTGGACCTGAAGAACCAGCCCGGCGAGCTTGCCCGCTTGTGTGAGGCGATGGCCGGCCGAGGCGTCAACCTGATCCTGTGCGCGACCACCCGCGGGGAAGACGGCACGGTGGCGTTCATTGCCGATGACGAGGCCAGCGCCGAGACGGCGCTGGCCGACGCCGGCGTCGGGTATACGAGGCGTCCGGCGCTGACCATCAGGATGGAAAACCAGCCCGGCAGCGGCGCCGCCACGTTCCGTAAGCTCGCCGACGTCGGCGTCAACGCCGACCTGCTGGTGCCGGTCCGCGTCTCCGACGACCTGTTCTTCGCCGTGATCTGCGTCGACGATCCGGACAAGGCCCGCCGCGCGCTCGGCGTGCAAGTAATCAGCGGGGACGACTTCGTGCTGTAAGCCACGGGCCCCGGGCGCATACTAGGGACATGGGCCGGATCATCGGGACAATCCTCGGCGCGATCCTCGCCATATGGCTTGCCGTCACGGCAGCGGGCGGGATCGTCACCACGTTCAAGACGTTTCTCATCATCGGGCTGATCGCGATGGCCGTCTTCGTCGCGGTGTGGCTGGTGGGCAGGCGACCTGGCCGCGACTAGCGCGGCGTAGCCGCCGGGTCATCGGAATGGGTCCAGGAGGGTGATGGACTGTTCCGGGCTCTCGACGTGGGCGTTGTGACCTAGCCCGGGGAGCGTGACCGTGGGGGCGCCCAGCCGGGCTAGCTGCTCATCGGTGTTCATCGGGTCGTGCTCGCCGCGGGCCAGGGTCACCGGGGCCTGCGACTGGGCCAGCAGGTGCGCCATATCGGGTGCCCCGACCGCGAAGGCAGCCGGATCGGCGGCCAGGCGCCATCGCCCGTCCTGCTCGCGCAGTCCGGCGTCCACGGCTGGGTCACCGGCGCCCAGCAGCCCGGCCAATCCGGATACCCGCAGGTAGCGGGAGGCAGCCTCGTCACGCGAGGCGAACCAGGCCGGCGGGCGGCGGGCCGCGGCCTGGGCCCGGTCCAGGTCCTCGCCGGTCCAGGCGACCTTGATCCCCAGGCCGATGACCGCCCGCACCCAGATGCCGAACCTGCCGCTGGCCAGGGCCAGGCCGACCACGCCGCCCAGCGAATGCCCCAGCACGACGATCCGGGCACCGGCCGGGACGATGCCGGCGACCGCGGCGGCCAAGCCGTCGAAGGTATAGGCAGCTAGCGGCGGCGAGCCGCCATGACCAGGCAGGTCCGGCGCCAGCCAGCGCCCCGGCCACCGCCGGGCGAGCAAGGGCCGCCATCCGCCCCAGACGTCGCCGGTCGCGCCCAGGCCGTGCAACAGCAGCACCAGCGGCTCCCCGCTGCCGCCCTGCTGAACCCGCAAGCCAGCCTCCATGGTCGCAGTCTGCCACCTCCCGAGGCTTCGATGACTGGAGTTGCCTACCTGACGGCGGCCTCTACCCGGCGTGCCGTGGCGAGCAGCAGTTCCTCGCCCCGCGGCGGGCCCACGAGCTGCAGGCTGGCCGGTATGCGGGTGCCTGCGGCCCGGACGGGCTGCGCGGTGCAGGGCGTTCCGGCCACGTTGAACAGCCCGGTGTACTGGGTGATCTCGATGATCACGTTGACCAGCGAGTCCGGGGCCAGGTCCGCCAGCCGGGGCGGGAACACCGGCAGGGTCGGCAGGGCGAGCAGTTCCACCTGCCCGAACAGGTCCAGCAGCGACTGCCGCCACGCCGCGAGCTGGCTGCGGGCGCCGGCGAGCCCGGGACGGAACAGGTCGGTCATGCTCAGCATCTGGCGGATGTCATCGCCCACGCCGTCCGGGTGCGCGTCGGCCAGCGAGTGGTCGGTGTCCCATACCTCGGTGAGGAAGATCGCCGCGAAGATGTCCGTGCCGGCCGCGAAGCCGTCCCAGTCCAGGGTCACGACCTCGAACTCTGCGGCCTTGAGCGCCTCGTCCACGGCCTGCTCGATATCCGGCCGCGCCGTCGTCCGCAGCCGGCCGATCCGCCGGGCCGGCGCCGCCGCGGCCGCGAACCCGGGCTCCAGCATGGTCATTGCGGTGACCAGCCCGTCGATGGTGGCGGCCATCGGGCCGACGGTGTCCAGGCTCGGCGCCAGCGGCCAGACGCCGTCCAGCGGCACCCGGCCGTAGCTGGTCTTCAGGCCGGTGATGCCGCAGCAGGCGGCCGGGACCCGGATCGAGCCGCCGGTGTCGGATCCCAGGGCCACGTCGGCTTCGCCGGTCGCGACCGCGACCGCCGAGCCGCTGGAGGACCCGCCCGGGATCAGGGCGGGGTCCAGCGGGTTGACCGGCGTGCCGAACCACTGGTTGGTGCCGAGCGGCAGCATCGCCAGCTCATGCAGGTTCGTCTTGCCGACGATCCGGGCGCCGGCCGCCCGCGCCCCGGCCAGGCACGCGGCATCGGCGGTGGCGGGTGCCGCGCCGCGCTCGACCGCGCGCGATCCGGCGGTTGTCGGAACGCCTTCCACATCGATGAGGTCCTTGACCGCGAGCCGCGGTCCGGTGCCGGTCGTGTCCAGCCTGGTGATGAACGTGCTCATTGCTTTCTCCTGGTAGATCGCCGAACGCCGTCACCGGTACGCTACGAGCGGGCGCGCGGCCGGGCATCGGGAGAACTCCTGATCTTCCCCATGCCCTTGCGCGTTTCCTGCCGCTGCTGGGTCGGGGGGCCGCGTGGATGAGCTGAGCCTGGGCGAGCTGGTCGCTGTCCTTGCCCTCGGCCAGGACAGCTCGTTCGGCCAGCCGCTGGAGTCCCAGATGCGCTCCACGCTGCTGGCCATCTGGCTGGCCACCTCGGCAGGTCTGGGCGCCGAGATCCGGGACACCGCGTACTGGTGCGCGCAGCTTCGTTATCTCGGCTGCACCGCTCATGCTCACGAGGTGTCGGCGATGTTCGGCGACGATATCGAGACCCGGGCCCGGACGCTGACCTACGATCCGTCGAATCCGGCCGAGGTGCTGCGGGACGCTGTGACGTTCGGGCTGCCCGGTAAGAAGGGCATCGCGCGCCTCGGCGCGGTCGCCTCGATCCTGGCGGGCGGGCGGAAATTCGCGCAGATGAACTTCCGTTCCGGCTGCGAGGCGGCCGACGTGCTCGCCGCCCGGCTGGGGATGGGCCAGCCGGTCCGCGACGCCCTGGCGTGCACGTTCGAGCGGTGGAACGGCAAGGGCCAGCCCAACGGCGTGAAGGGGGATCGGATTCCGCTCGCGATGCGGATCGCGCACCTGACCCGTGACGCGGAGGCGCTGGCCAGGCTGCGCTCACCGGCGGAGGCGATCGCGCTGATCCGGGAGCGTTCGGGCCGCGCCTACGATCCTGGCCTGGTCGCGGAGTTCCTGCCCGTCGCGGCCGGGTTCCTGGACCGGCTGGAGAAGCTCGATCCGTGGGACGCGGTGCTCGCCGCCGAGCCCGGACCCCGCCAGCGGCTCCGCGGCGAGGACCTGGACAGCGCCCTGGAGATCGCGGCCGACTTCATCGACCTGAAGTCCCCCTTCACCGCCGGGCACTCGCGGCAGGTCGCCGAGCTCGCCGGCGGCGCCTGCCAGCGGGCCGGGCTGCCCGCCGCCGAGGTGGTACGGGCACGGCGTGCCGGGCTGATGCACGACCTCGGGCGCACCGCGGTGCCGAACTCGATCTGGGACAAGCCCGCCGCCCTGACCCGGGCCGAGGCCGACCGGGTGCAGCTGCATCCGCTGCTCACCGAGCAGATGCTGCGCCGGGCCGGTGCCCTGGCCGAGCTGAACCCGCTCGCGGCCTGCCACCACGAGAAGGCCGACGGCTCGGGCTACGTCAAGGGGCTCACCGCCGCCCAGCTCAGCCCGGCCGCGCGGATACTCGCCGCGGCTGACCGCTACCAGGCGATGACGCAGGAGCGGGCGCACCGGCCCGCGCTCACCCGGCAGGCCGCGGCCGCCGAGCTGCGACGGATGGCCGCAGACGGGCACGTCGACCGCGACGCTGCCGAATGCGTGCTGGCCGCGGCCGGCCATCAGGCGCGGCCCCGGCCGCAGGCCGCGCCGGCCGGGATGACCGACCGGGAGGTCGAGGTGCTGCGGCTGGCCGCCACCGGGCTCACCACCGCGCAGATCGCCCGGCGGCTCGTCATCTCCCCCAAGACCGCCGACACCCACATTCAGCACATCTACGCCAAGATCGGCTGCTCCACCCGCGGCGCGGCTGTCCTGTTCGCGCTGCGCCACAACCTGGCCGGTTAACCCGCGCGGGCGGGCGGCCCGTGGCTGTGCAGGATCTTGGTGCGGTCCTTGTTCCACGCCGTCGTCGTGCCGTCGGGGTTCAGGACGAGCGTCCAGCCCCACCGGTGGATTGCGACCAGGTGGTGGAAGGCACATAGGCGGCGTCGTCCGTTCCGGCTGCATCCTCGCCGTGGCGGTGCTTGTCCAGCTGGACGCACAGCCGGACCAGGTCCTCAAGAGCGTCCAGGTCGACATCCCCGGTCACGACGGGCGCCACGGCCGCGTCGCAGGCCATAGCCTTCGCGGCGTCGCCATCCAGCCACGCCCCGCCGTCGCTGCCGCCGGCCGAGCCCTCGGCCCGCCGCGCGGCCCAGGCCGCGCGGACCTGGGTCTTCCACTGCTCCATCAGCGCCGAGCTGCCGTCCAGGATCATCAGGTCGGCCAGGGAGATATGCACCCACGCTTTCACCGGCTGCCCGGCCCGGGCCGGCAGCATCCCGCTGGCTGCCAGCCGGCGCATACCGTAGTTGGGAAAATGCGTTGTGAGGTTGGTCACACCGACCGGGAGCCGCGACACGAACCCGACAATAGTAGGGATCCAGCACCAAAGCGGGTTAGAGTCCCGGCGTGAAGCAACGTGCACAGCGCTATGGTCACTTACCTGCCGGTCAGGTAAGGTCCCACAGCCGCACCTTGCTGTCGTTGCCGCAGCTGGCCAGCAGCTGGCCGTCCGGGCTGAACGCCACGCTCGTATAGGCCGACCACATGCCCGCGTGCGTCAGGGTACGCCGGTGCAGGCCGCTAACCGGATCCCACAGCCGCACTATCTTGTCCTTGCCGCAGCTGGCCAGCAGCTGGCCGTCCGGGCTGAACGCCACGCTCGTATAGGCCGACAGCACGCCCGCGTGCGTCAGGGTGCGCCGGTGCAGGCCGCTGGCCGGATCCCACAGCCGCACCTTACTGTCGTCGCCGCAGCTGGCCAGCAGCCGGCCGTCCGGGCTGAACGCCACGCTCGAACAGGCCGACATCCCGCCTGCGTGCGTCAGGGTGCGAGCGGTCCTTACCGTGTCAGGAGCCAATTGGCGGCGTATCTCCTCCAAATAAATGCCGAGGCCGCTAAGAACATTGGCAGCCTCTTCGCCGGGAGCTCGAATAAATCCGAGCAGAATATGCTCGGATCCGATAGCGTGATACTCCAGCCGGGATGCCTCGCGCTGCGCAAGCTGGAATACTGCTCTAGCCTGCCGGGTAAGCGGAATGTCTCCGGAGAAGTTCTCGCTGCCCTGGCGCATTGATGCTCGAAGGCGCGAGCGAATCTGGTCGACCTGCGCCGGGGTAAGCATGGTCTTGACGGCACTGTTATCAGGTTCATCTATTAGGGCGAGCAGTATGTGTTGAGGTGTCACGTTTCCGTGCTGCCTCTGTCTTGCTGCTTCTTGTGCGCGCTCGATGAGGTCCCTGGCGTCTTTCCGGAAGCGGCCTCCGACATCGGTTCTCACGCGCGGCCGCATGCTTTCCATAATGCGGGCTGACCAACCTTCATTGTTGCCGGCGACTACCTCAGGATATCCTATATATGTTTCCTCGGCCAGGTCGTCACGCCCGGCCAGATAGTCGTGAAGCTTCCGGTGAACGAAATAGAACGCCCTTTCTTCGCGGCGGAGTATAGTTCGCAGGGTCATACTCTGCAGGAAGGCGCCATAGCGCCATGGTCCTGCGTGCGCCTGAGTAAGAAATGCTAGCTCGTTGCAATACGAGATATATGCGCCGCCCCCGAAAGCCCGCCCCGCGAACAGGCCCATGCCCCATGCACTGCCGATTCCTAGTGCGACACCTCCTTCGCGGCCGCCGGCCGCGAAGCCTATGAGGCCACCGATAGCGAAACCCAGCAGGCCGCCCGCGATGGTAAACTGCAGTGCATATCTAAGGGAACGCCTGAAGCCCGCATCCGGTGCCGTTTTCTGCGCAAGAGTCTTATCGCTCCCGATCTCCAGGCCGTTAATAGCACAAATGCCGACGCTAGCAGCGGCTCCGAGTACGAGTCCGATCCGGAGACCATTTAGAATACCTACTCGAATACTTGCGATAAGACCGCCAGCAAGGCCGTTGGACAAACCATAAGCGACAGACCAGCGAATCCTCTGGAAAAAGTGTGACCTGGACCAGTGAATTCTTTCGACCGGCGGCCATCCCTGCCCTATCCGCGAGCCTACGTGCTGGCGAACAAAAAGTACTGAAAATGCCGTTGCTCCCAACAGCGCGACCAAGGCAGACCTCCATATACCGATGTGACCACCGACAGCGAGGTAGGCAATACCTAGCAGTACGCCTGGTCGGGCTGGCCCACCAAGCGGAATGGTCAGTATTGCCAGAACACTCGGGGGCGTTTCAATAAATCCTTCGAGCAGGATCAACAGGAAGAGCCACGGCGGGGGGCGGTAGCAGCGATCACGGGAATCATGATAGAGGGTTAGATATTTCTTAGGCTGCAGATTTTTTCCCTTGCCGAATGCAAACGTGAGGCGATCCAGCTGGAACGCATCCGTTTTCCAGGTCACCATGGCCCTTGCAAGCCATGCCAGCCACACCTTCGCTTGCCCCTCAGTATATTCCTGATGGCGG
>Ga0335081_10011687_pt1 | contig 14215 bp, 14 predicted proteins | sample Lox_Sample_35_FD_206713 | JGI IMG/M metagenome (GOLD analysis project Ga0335081, IMG submission 206713) | Soil microbial communities from Loxahatchee National Wildlife Refuge, Florida, United States - Lox_Sample_3.5 | ecosystem: Environmental > Terrestrial > Soil > Wetlands | place: USA... | reverse complement strand
TACGTCCATCCGTGATAGCTGCAGCGAAAGAGCTTCTTCGAACCGCACCCCTCCGCCGGCGGACCCCCACGATGGCGGCAGACGTTGTAGAAGGCTCGCAGGTCTCCCTTGTCGCCACGCACCAGCAGCAATGGTTCGCCCTGTAATTCCGTGGTCAGGAAATCGCCGGGGTTAACCACTTGTTGAACATGGCCCACCACCTGCCAGTTCCGGGCAAAGATCTTTTCCCCCTCCGCCAGGAAAACCTCCGCGTCAGTGTAGAACCGGGCGGGAATTGACCAGGCGCGGGCGATGTCCGCGTCGATCTCGAGGCTGGCCAAAGCAGGGTTCATAAGGGTCTCGGGCATTGTAGAGCAATAGCCGGAGTGGTAACAGTTTGACACCATTTGTCACTCCGGTTGCCTTCCCGCAGCAACAGTCCTATTATGAAGGTAGCCGGAGTATCCCCAAACCCCTCCGGGGATAGCTTCCAGCATGCTGCAACAGAAGGCAGTTAGGGGCCCTTACCACTCGTCACCGCCCCTGCGTTCCGATGGTAACGGAATTGCCCATTATGAAACTGATCGAAACTCACCCGTAGGAGGTTGACGACGGAAATGGGAAGGAAACAAAGGGGTTTTTCGCTGATCGAGTTGTTGATCGTGGTGGCCATCATCTTGATTATTGCGGCTATTGCTATTCCAAACCTGCTGCGGGCACGCATCGCCGCCAATGAATCCTCGGCGGTCAGTTCCATTCGCACCATGAACACCGCACAGGTCACCTACCAGTCCACCTATCCAACGACGGGGTATGCCTCCACCATCGCGGCCTTGGGACCCGCCGCTTCCACTGGTTGCACCACGCCCACTTCAGCCAATGCCTGCTTGGTGGATTGGATCGTGTCGCAAGCCACGGTCGCCGGCACTGCCAAGAGCGGTTACTACTTCAAGGACACGCCGGTGGCAGCACTGAACGGCATGACTCCTGGCTACACCTTGGATGGTATTCCCGCCTCGGTCAACCAGACCGGCGTTCGCGGTTTCTGTTCCAACGAAGACGCCGTGATTCGCTTCAAGGCCGTCGGGTCGGCCCCTTCGGGGAGCGAAGCGGCCTGTGCCGCCTACACTGCCCTGCAATAAGCGACAAGTTGCCGCGGTTCCTGTCGTGTGTAGCGGTGATCAACTGCCCAACCTCGTCTCACTCCTGTCCCAAATTGACACAATTTGTCATCCCCGAGTCAAAATCTGATAGCCATCCCCACTTATCTGCTCTCGCCACAGCGGCCTGTCGTCGCTGCTCCCACCCTTAGCCATTGAAAACAATGCGGTTCCAGCAGTCCCGCCCAACAGGCTTACAACTCTGAGTTCTGGCCGATAAAGTGCGAGGTAACCGCCAGCGGGTCGATAGGACCAAACTTGAAAACGGAGAAGGGGAGAAACGAAATGCGGAAACAGAAAGGCTTTTCACTGATTGAGTTGCTGATTGTGGTCGCGATCATTCTGATCATCGCTGCCATTGCTATTCCGAACCTGTTGCGGGCGCGCATCGCGGCCAATGAGTCGTCTGCGGTTAGCTCGGTTCGTACCATGAACACAGCCCAAGTCACTTACCAGTCAACCTATCCAACAGTGGGCTATGCGTCCACTCTGGCGGCCCTTGGGCCGAGCGCCTCGACTGGTTGCACCACGCCGGCTTCAGCCAACGCTTGCTTGGTCGACTGGATCGTTGCCCAGGCCAGCGTCGCTGGTACTGCCAAGAGCGGTTACTACTTCGCTGATTCACCGGCTGCTGCACTGAACGGCATCATCCCGGGCTACACCCTCAGTGGCATCCCGGCGTCGGTGAACCAGACCGGTGTGCGTGGCTTCTGCTCGAACGAAGATGCTGTGATTCGCTTCACCGCAGTTGGCTCCGCGCAGGTCACCACCAATGCTGCTTGCTCGGCCTACACCGCCCTGCAGTAAGTCTTGACCGGCGAAGTACCTGGGGGAGGGTACAAGCCAGGGAGCAACGGAGCAATCCGTTGCTCCTTTTGTTTTTTGGTGGAACCTCCGTTCTCCCCACTCTCGCAATCCAGCCAATTCCAATAGCTCAATGACGAAAACTGTCAACTGGGCGCGTGCCTGGGCTTCTTCCACGTCTCTGGCATTGTCTAAATGGCTCATCCTCTTGATCTTCACCTTACTCGGCTGACCCCACAAGGTGGCCAGCAACGTGCAGTCATCTGGATAGGCAGTAGCATATGTCTTCCAAACAAAAACCGGGCGCTGGCTCCAAGGGGTTCTCGCTTATCGAACTTCTGATTGTGGTGGCCATCATTCTGATCATTGCCGCGATTGCCATTCCGAACTTGCTTCGGGCGAGGATTGCCGCCAATGAATCGTCTGCGGCCAGTTCGGTTCGCCGCATCGCTGCTTCGGAGATCGCCTATAACGCGGCCTATCCCACGGTGGGATACTCGCCGGACTTGATCAGTATGGGCGGGCCGCCCACGGGCTGTTCCCCCAGTTCGACCACTGCCTGCATCCTCGATAGCATCGTGGCCAGCGGCACCAAGAGCGGATACCAACTCAACGCAGTCGGCTTCAATGGCGGCGCTGGACCGAACAGTTCTTTTGTGGCATCCTCCGCGCCCATTTCATTCAACGTCACCGGGTTCCGGAATTTCTGCGTCGTTACTGACGGAGTCCTGCGCGACCAACCAGGAACCTCCGGCGGTGTGCCCGCGCCAGACGTCGCCACTTGCATGGGATACGCATCCGCGCAATAGCCTGTTTCCCTTTACCTTGGTAACATCGCGTACCCCGGCCGCCATCTCGCGGCAACCGGCATTTTGCTTATAATTTTTCAGTACGCTACCGATGCAACGGGTGCGTTCTCCTAAATGGCGGCCATAGAGATCCTGGGTCTGACGAAAACTTACCAGGTGGGCTTCTGGCGAAAGCGGCCGAAGTGCGCCTTGCGTCCCCTCCACCTAAGTGTGGAGGAAGGGGAGATTTTCGGCTTTCTGGGTCCCAACGGCGCGGGCAAAACCACTACCTTGAAATTGCTGATGGGCCTGGTATACCCCACCGCCGGCTCGGCCCGTATTCTGGGAACCGAAATCAATGACCCCTGTATGAAAGCCCAGATTGGCTTCCTTCCCGAGCAGCCCTATTTCTACGACTATTTGACCGCCGTCGAACTGCTTGAGTACTACGCGCAACTCTCCGGCATCGCCGCCCGGGAACGCAAACAGCGGGTGACCGAGGTTCTGGCACGGGTTGGCTTGCCGGATGTGGGCGGGATGCAGCTACGAAAATTTTCCAAAGGCATGCTGCAGCGGGTAGGTATCGCCCAAGCCATCCTGCACAATCCGCGGCTGCTGTTTTTCGACGAGCCCATGTCCGGACTTGATCCTATCGGCCGGCGCGAAGTTCGTGACCTCATGGAGGAACTCAAGAACGCCGGCAAGACCGTCTTTTTCTCGACTCATATTCTTTCCGACGCGGAAGCGCTCTGCGACCGCGTCGCCATCATTCATCAGGGCGAGTTGCGCGGCGTGGGCGCGGTTGCCGATCTCACTTCCAGCATCGAAGGCAAAGTCGAGGTGATATGGCAAGGCAACTCGGCGCCCCCCAGCTTGAAGACCCTGGCCCCGAACTGCCACGTCAGTGGAGACACGGTTCGCGCCGTGGTACTCGAGACCAGCCAGGATGCGCTCATTGACGCGCTGCGCCGCGAACGGCTGCGCCTTGTCTCGGTCACGCCGATCCGGACTTCGCTGGAAGAGTATTACGTGCAGAAGCTCAAGCCTTCCGAGGCTGCCGCCGGAGTGCGATCATGAGCTCACGCATCCCGTATATCGCCTCCAACACCTTTCGTGAGGCCATCCGCGATCGCGTGCTTTATAACCTGATCGCGTTTGCCGTGCTCATGTGCGGGGCCTCCATCCTGGTCGGGCAGATCTCTATCGGGATTGAGCGCCTGGTGGTGATCAACCTCGGCCTCACCGCGGTTTCGCTCTTCGGCGTAGTCATCGCCATTTTCATCGGCATCGGCCTGGTCTCGAAGGAAATCGAGAAACGGACCCTGTACACCGTGCTCTCGCGGCCGGTGCAACGTTGGGAGTTTATCGTCGGCAAGTTTCTTGGTTTGGCAGGAACGCTGGTGGTGAACACCTTCTTCATGGCCATCGCGGTCTTCCTGGCCTTGCTCTACGTGTCACAGCGTTTTCAGACAGCAGATGGCTGGGTCCTCGTGGCTTTGTACTTCATCGTCTTGCAATTTCTGATCATCACCGCCCTGGCGCTGTTGTTCTCATCGTTTTCATCGCCCTTGTTGTCGGCAGTGTTTGCCTTCTGTTTGTTTGTCATCGGAAGTTTCGCCGAAGACCTGCGCGGATTCGCGGCCATGGCCCAGGGAAGCACGCGCTGGTTGGCCACCGGCGCTGCTTATTTGGTGCCCAACTTCTCTTCCCTCAACATAATCAGCTCGGTCGCGCACGGACAGGCGGTTGCGGGAACTCTCATCCTCAGCGAAACCGCTTATGCGATGGTCTACGCGGCTATGGCCATCTGCGGCGCAGTCTTGATCTTTGAACGCCGCAACCTGAAATGAAACCTTCCCGCCACATCACCGTGGTGGCCGCGGGGCTGCTGCTGGTCTGCTTGCTGACCTCGGTGCTGCTGTTGCAGCAAGTTGATCGCATGCGCAGCACAGCGACTCTGCAGGAGGTTCTCTACATTTCATCTCCGCGGACGCTGAAGCGCCTCAGCCTGGGATATGACGGCTTACTGGCCGACATCTATTGGACGCGCGCGGTGCAGTACTTCGGCAGCAAACATTTTGCCGGATCGCAGCATTACGACCTGCTGGCGCCGCTGCTTGAGATCACCACTGCGCTCGACCCCCACTTGACCGTGGCCTACGAATTCGGCGCCAACTTTCTCGCGCCCCAGCCGCCCAACGGCGCCGGACTGCCCCAGCTCGCCGTCGAGTTGACCGAATTTGGCATCCGCAACAACCCCAACGATTGGCGGCTGTACTACGATCTCGGCTTCATCTACTACATGGAACTCAAGGACTACACCCACGCCGGGGACGCCTTCGCGCGCGGCTCACGGGTTCCCAACGCCCATCCGTTTCTTGGCGTGATGGCGGCGCAGATGGCGCAACACAGCGGCGAACTGCGCATGGCGCAGATGATGTGGTCGACCACTTACCAAAGCACGCAGGATCGCAACGTGCGCGCCAACGCCGCCACTCATTTGCGCGCCTTGCAAGTGGAAGATGACGTCACCAACCTGGAAAACCTGGTGGCGGCTTATCGCGCCAAGACCGGACGATTGCCTGCCAGTTTTTCTGACCTGCAAGCGGCGGGCCTGCTCCACGAAATCCCCGTCGATCCGCTCGGCCACACCTACAAATTGACCGAGGATGGCCGGGTCGAGGTCCGCACCCCGGATGAGTTCCCGTTTCTCACCAAAGGCACGCCGCCGGGATACGTCGCCCCACCGCCAAGATTCTTGCCTTCTGACTGAAGCACAGCCCCTAAAGGCGCGATCAAGAATGGCCCCTTGCGGTGAGGCTGAAGGCATATTGAATCGTGATTCCGCGCACTGAGCAGGAACTGATCCGGCGGCTTATCAAGGCACGGCTTGCAGCGGTGCCGCCAGAGGTTTACAAGAATACGGGCTTTAGTCCCTGAGGGGTTATTCAGCTTCAGTAGGCGAGTAACTCGTCGGCCATCCGTCGCGCCTGGTCAAGATCGTTAGTGAGTTGTTTTGCCTTCTCCATCGCCGCTTTTGCCTCGGTTGAATGCCCCGCCTGTTCCTGCGTCCGTGCCAGCAGAACATATCCGACCGCTGTAGGCTCAACCGACATCGCGCGCGAGTACTGCGCAATCGCCTGCTCCAAATCTCCGCTCTTCTGAGCCAGCAGCCCCATGCCGACCAGCGCTGCCGCCTTATTCGGATCCAGCCGCAACGCCTCTGCAAAATTTGCTTTCGCGCGCGTGTAGTCGTGAAGCTGCTGGTACGCCGCTCCCATATTGCTGAAAGCATCCGCCTGCATGGCTGTATCTGAACTCAGCCGCAGCACCGCTTGAAACTCCTCAATCGCTTGCTGCCCATGGCCGTGCCGCTGGTCATAAATGCCCAGCCCCAAATGAATTCGCGGATCATCGTCGCGCGGATCAATCGCCTCGCGAAATTGCTGTACCGCTTCGTCGTAGCGTCCCTCGGCATCGTAAGTCACCGCAAGATTGAAGTGTGCTTTGTAACTGTGCACGCTGGTGACTCGCAGCGCGTAGGACCACAGGGTTTCGCTGTCGCGCCAATATCCGATCTGGCGGTAGGTCAGCGCACCCAGCGCCGCAATCGCCGCCAACGCCGGAACCGCCAGCCACGCCGCTGGAACTTTTTTCGTCTCTGCCCACTCGCTCGCTTCCCAGCACACCATCACAAATAATCCGACGAACGGCAGATAGGCGTAGCGGTCGGCCATGGCCTGCTCGCCCACTTGCACCAGACCGATCATGGGAACCAGCGCCCCCAGAAACCAGAACCAACCGGTAACCAGATAGCCTCGGCGCCAATGGCGGATGACCACCGTCGTAACCAGCAGCAAGCCAATCGCCGACGCGATTACCTGCCAGACTCTCAGCAGATCGAGCGGATGAGGATAGAGAGGCGAAAGCTGTGTCGGCCAGAACGCTTTTCCAATGTAGCGCGAATACGAAACAATCGCGTTCTCGAGTCTCAGCCGGAACGGGTACAGGATGGGAGAGTGAATCGCGCCGCCAGCTTTCTGCGCCTGCATGGTGACAACGGCACTGGCCAGCGACATCAGAAAGAGCGGCAGTTTTTCGAGCAGCAGTGCGCGCACTTTCGACGTCCGCGGGCCCGACGTCGAATCAAACAATCTTCTGAGCGGCCAGTAATCCCACAGCAAAAGCAGAAATGGCAGCGTAATCACCTGCGGCTTGCTCATCAGGCCGCAGGCAAACAGCGCCGCCACCAAGACATATCGCGCAGTCCCAGGCCGTCGCGAGTACCATCCGTAGGTCTGGAGCGCCAGCAGCAGAAACATCATGCTGAGAACGTTCTTCCGCTCCGACCCCCACGCCACCGACTCCACATTCACCGGATGCAGCGCAAACAGCGCCGCTACCATCAGGCTGCGCCAGGTGAATCCCGTCGCCGACTGCAGCAGCAGAAACAACAGCACCGCATTCAGCGCATGCAGCACGACATTCGTGTAATGATGGCCGACCGGATTCCGGCCGAAGAGTTGAACATCGAACGCATGCGAGATCCAGGTCAGCGGGTGCCAGTTGGCCTCGTAGTAATTGGTAAACGCCCACTTCACCGTGCTCCAGTGAAGCCCTGCCAGGACATGGGGATTGCCGGTGATGTAATGGTCGTCATCAAAATTAACGAAAGCGTTGCGGTTTACGGGGTTGTAGACCGCCAGAGTCGCCGCCACCAGAAGCAGGCAGAGAATCACCGTACGTTGTTGGAAAGACGAAAAAATCCCCGCCGAATCAGACAAAGGCTTCGCGGATTGAATCTTGACGGCAGTAGAGGACAAAGGATTGCCTCGTTTCCGCCATTATAGGGATGGCCGCACCCACTGGTGCGTGCCCGAACCACGGAAGCACACCTTGGTCACATCGCAGAGTCTCGGGACGAACGCAGGCTGGTTCCATGGAAATCGGGAGAAGACCGGACATTTACACTGGAAGCCGACTCCATGGCTGAATTGCCGAATCCCGGCATGTTCGCTAGCACCGTACGCTGCTGGCACGAGACCCGCGCCGCACGCGGGCGAGTCGTCGCCGTCCGCCGCCTTGCGGGATTGGCTTGGGAATTCCTCCGTGACTCCTTGCCCGCGCGTCGCCGACGGCGCTACGGCGACATGGACTATGACTGGGACCATCGCGTCGACACCACCAGCGCCACCGTTAACTGGCGCGATCGTCTGCTGGGCCTCTTAAACTCGCCTTACCAGCCGACCGATCCAGCCCTGTTTCAGGAAATGCTGTCCAGCCTGAACCTCGACTTCCGTGATTTCACTTTCATCGACATCGGTTCGGGCAAAGGACGAACTCTGCTCATGGCCTCTGACTACCCGTTCCGCCGCATCATCGGAGTCGAACTTCTGCCGGAACTGCATCGCGTAGCTCAAGAGAACATCCGCAAATACAAGAGCGATTCGCAGCAGTGCTTCGCCCTGGAGTCCCTTTGCGACGATGCCCGAGAGTTTGTCTTCCCTCCCGAGCCAGCCCTGCTCTATCTGTTCAATCCGCTGCCCGAGCCGGGATTGGTCCAACTGATCGCGAACTTGGAACGGTCCTTGCAGGAACATCCGCGACCGCTGTTTGTGATCTATCACAATCCAGCGCGGGAGCATGTGTTGGCGGGAGGCGTGTTCAGGAAGCTCGGCGCAACTCACCAGTACGCTTTGTACACCACCACCGGTTCGACAGCTCCGCACGATGAGCGATCCGCTGCGCAATGATGGCTTCCCAAATCGGACTCAGACGGCCCCATTTCCTTCAGAATTTCCCTCGGACCAAGGCCCCCAAGGGTCGAACGATGTTACGATCTTAGCCGACCGATATTTACATTGTGTAAATACACATCATGCGTTATAGTTGGGATCAAGAAAAGAACCGCCGCAATCTTGCCCGGCATGGCATCGCCTTCGAGGATGCGCAGCGGATGTTTGAAGGGCCAACGGTCGAGAAGGCTGACGACCGCTTCGACTACGGCGAGACTCGGGTTTATGCGGTTGGCCTGGTGAATGGTTTGGAAATCACAGTGGTCTACACGGATGAAAACGATGACGAAAGACGCATCATCTCGGCGTGGCGCTCGGAACCGCACGAACGGCGCTACTACTGGAAGAACATCGAAAGCTAAGCGCGGCGGTACAGACTGGAACAAACTGCGCCGCATGAGTGCTGCCCAAATACGCCGCGGCATTGCGTCCGACCCTGAGGTTCGCCCCACGGATGAAGCCTTCTGGAAGAACGCCAAGGTGGTTTGGCCCACGCCGAAAAGCATTGTGACCATGCGCCTTGATGCTGACCTGCTGGCCTGGTTCCGGCAACAGCGCGGCTACCAAACCCGCATCAATGCCATCCTGCGGGCATATATGAAGGCGCATGAGTCCGAGCGCGGAATCGAGCCGCATTAAAGCAAACTGGCCACAAATCTAAAGCTTATGGGTGAGTTCTTGGCTTTCCGATGAGCATAAGCGGGTTCTCGTGAAAACCCGCGGGCAGTTCAAACAAAGACGGACTAAGGGGCGAGTCGGAAAGCTCTTCCACGGTTTCTTCAATCTTTATAGTTCGATCTGCTGCACCCCTGCTGCCTGTGACTTTGTGGGTGACAGTCAGCTTTACGGCCAACCCACTGGGCACTGGGCCGGAGTGGTTGAAGTGCGCGATCTGGGGAAGCATGACCAGCCCCGTCCCGATTACATAGAACGGTTCGGTGCGCACGTAGTCGGGAGCGCAGCGATTATCCGCTTTCTCGTGGTCGATATACCAGCCATCGGTCGTTTCTTCCCCACCTGCACTCTTCTCGTCCGCTAGTCTTTTTGTTGTGGTGACAAAATGCTTTGCCAAATGGCCGAAGAATGTTCTTCGCTCCCCCGTGTCGACTGTCTTGCTTTCAATCTGAACTACATCTTGGGGATTCTTCTTTCGATAATCATCGAGTTGTGCCATCGTCCCGAACTTGACGACTTTGTAGGTCCGATACTCGTGTGCATCGGAGTCGATCAGAAATCCAATTCCCGTGGCGCAATTGGCAATGTCCGACACGAGAAGTGTTGCCGCCCCGCCCAATCTGTCTTTCCTTCGCATCGTTCCGCTACGGTAAAGAACATCGTGATGCTCGCTGAGGTTCTGCACGCTTCGAGATGTCGCACTGTCCGTCGTCACGGTGTGAGTCTTTACCATCGTGTCCGCACGACCGACAGTGCAGCATCCGACCAGGAAGAGTGTGACGTATCTGCGCATAGGTCGACAGGCTCGTACTTGGGCTCCAGCCTACCGCTTTTCGCTGCTGCCGGACAGATTACCGTCGGTTTTGTGATCGATGCCTAAACCTTGGCGCGCACCCTAACACGCGACGAAAAGCCAGCACCGAAACGTCGTAGACTAATGATGTGCGTTCACTTTCTCTCGTAGCTCTTGTTATGACCGCCTTCGCCGCCCCCGCCCCCTCCGTCCACTCCATCGCCGACGCGGTCGATCACCGCTACAACCATCTCCAAACCCTGCAAACCGACTTCACCGAGATCTATCGCGGGGCCGGAATGGAACGGACTGAATCGGGAACGCTTTGGTTAAAAAAACCTGGCAAGATGCGCTGGCTCTACCGTTCTCCCCGAGAGAAGCTGTTCGTGAGCGACGGCAAAAGCGCCTGGTTTTATGTTCCGGGAGAGCCTCAGGTGCGGAGGACGCCAGTGCGGCAACTCGAAGATCTTCGCTCGCCACTGGCGTTCCTCCTGGGTAAGACCAAGCTGGAAAAGGAGTTGTCCGGACTTTCGTTCGCACCCGATATAACTCCCTTAAAGGCTGAAAATGTCGTCTTAAGGGGCGTGCCACCGGCTATGGCCGGCCAGGTCAACCAAGTGCTGCTCGAGGTCACGCCGGCCAGTTGGATCGATCGCATCATACTGGAGGAGACCGATGGCTCCAGTACGGAATTCCGCTTCCAGGGGCAACGGGAAGATGTGAGAATTGACGATCAGAGCTTCCGCTTCCTGGTGCCGCCGGGAGTCGAAGTGATCGACGGCAACTTCACGCCGTGACAGCAGCTTCAAGTACATTAGTTTCAAGAGTTTGTATTCACTTCACCGCTTGCGCTGGAGCGCATTACTCCCGGTACGCTTTGACCGGCTATTAACACAGGTTTCGCTTTACTGAATGTTAGACTTGGGTGGGGACCACGGAAAGCGGACGACAGCATGGCCGAATTCCTGATCAAAGCAGCCGACGAACGCGGACACGTTCTCCAGCAGGTTGAGAACGGGTATTCCGAGGCCGAGGTTCGCGACCGTCTGGTGCAGCAAGGGCTCTTGGTTTACTCCGTCAAGCCCCGCACCCTGCTTTCCGGAGATCTCACCGTCCGGCGGCGTGGCAAAGTCAAACAGAGCCAATTCCTTATCTTCAATCAGCAGTTCCTGACGCTGATCAAGGCTGGCTTGCCCATCCTCAACTCCCTCGAACTACTGATCAAGCGGCAGCGCAACAAGTACTTTCAAAGTCTCTTGCAGAACGTTCGCGATCGGGTCAAGGGAGGCGAACTGCTGTCGGATGCGTTCGCCGCGCAGGGCGCATTTCCCCGCATTCACTCCACCACGCTGCTGGCCGGGGAAAAAAGCGGCAACATGGAAGAAGTGCTGACCCGCTACATCGCCTTCCAAAGGCTGGCCCTGACTTTCAAGAAGAAGCTGGCGGTTTCTCTGGTCTATCCCACCTTGCTGGTCACGGTGGTGTTTGGCATGATGATTTTTCTCGTGACCTACGTGGTGCCGCAGTTTGCCAAGCTTTATGAGGACATGCACGCGCAGTTGCCGGAAATCACGCTGATCATGCTCAACATCGGCGTGCACGCGCAGGCCTACGCCCCCTTCGTGCTGCTCGGCGTGCTGCTGGCGGGACTGAGCTTTTGGTATTGGCAGAAAACCGACAAAGGCGCCGTCGCCATTGACGGCGCCATCCTGAAGATTCCCCTCCTGGGCGAAATCTGGCTAAAATATCAGGTAGCGAGCTTTTCCCGCATGCTCTCCACTCTGCTGGCGGGTGGTATGCCGCTGGTTCCTTCGCTCGAGACCGCTGGCGCTTCCATGAGCAGCCGACGCATTCTCAACGGCATCAATGTGGCGGCGGTGCGGGTGCGGGAGGGTCAGGGGCTGGCCAAGAGCCTGGAAGAACAGAACATGTTTCCTGATTTGTCGGTGGAGATGATCGAAGTGGGCGAGTCCACCGGCGCGTTGCCGGCCATGTTGAATTCGGTGGCCGAGTTTTACGAGGAGGACGTGCAGACCGCGCTGGGCGCGGCCATGGCTTTGATCGAGCCCGTCATCCTCATCATTATGGCGGTGTTTGTGGGCGGAATTCTGATCTCGCTATACCTGCCCATTTTCACCCTGGGATCCAGCATTCACTGATACTGAAAACCGGAAGGTGCGCACATAAATGGCAGGCACTGCAGAAAACAAAACCGTATTCGTCGGCGGGGGCAACGGCGCTCCTGTGGTCCCCAGTGAAGAACTGGAAAAGGCGCAGGACATCGCCCGCCGCTATCGCTGCCAGTTCGTGGACCTGCACAACTTCCAGCTCCATCATGACCTGTTCAAGAACATCCCCGTCCACCTGATGTTCCGCTACAATTTTGTTCCCCTGGAAGAAACCGAAGACGGGCGCCTGGCGATTGCCATCGCGGATCCCAGCCAGTTGATGATGATCGATGAGATCAGCCTGCTGCTGGGCAAGCGCATCATCACCAAAGTCTCCACCCTCGGCCAGATCAGCGAAATCCTCAAGAAAACCGAACAATCCAAGCGGGTGCTCGAAGATGCCAGCGAAGGCTTCGCCCTGGATGTGATCCGCGAAGACGAGGCCGGCGGCGACGAGAGCATCTCCATCGACCGGCTGACGGCGCAGGGTGACATCAGTCCCATCATTCGCCTGGTCGATACCACGATCTTTACCGCCTTGCAGCGGCGCGCCAGTGATATTCATATCGAGACCCGCGACGATTCGGTGTGCATCAAGTTCCGCATTGACGGCGTGCTCACCCAGGCCATGCCGCCCATTGCCAAGGAGCACCACTCGACCATCATTTCCCGCATCAAGGTGATGAGCGAGTTGGATATCTCCGAACGCCGTGTGCCCCAGGACGGCCGCTTTCGCGTGAAGTACGGAACACCGGAGCGGCCCATCGATTTCCGTGTTTCCATCATGCCTTCGATTCATGGGGAAGACGCCGTGCTCCGCGTGCTCGACAAGGAGTCGATGAGCGAGAAGTTCCACAAACTCACGCTCGACGTGGTGGGGTTCGACGAGCAGGACTTGCGGCAATTCCGTCGCTACATCAAGGAACCCTACGGCATGGTGCTGGTCACCGGGCCGACGGGCAGCGGCAAGACCACCACCCTGTACGCCGCGGTCAACGAGATCAAGACGGACGAAGACAAGATCATCACCATTGAAGACCCGGTGGAATACCAGATTCGCGGTATCACCCAGATTCCCGTCAACGAGAAAAAAGGCCTGACCTTCGCCCGTGGTCTGCGCTCCATCCTGCGCCACGACCCGGACAAGATCATGGTGGGCGAAATCCGCGACACCGAAACCGCGCAGATCGCCATTCAGTCCGCCCTCACCGGCCACCTGGTCTTCACCACCGTCCACGCCAACAACGTGGTGGACGTCATCGGCCGCTTCCTCAACATGGGGGTTGAGGCTTACAACTTCGTTTCCGCGCTGAACTGCATTCTGGCGCAGCGTCTGGTCCGGCTGATTTGTGAATCCTGCCGCACCCAGATGGAATATGACAAGGAGACGCTCGAAGCCAGCGGCCTCGATCCCGAACAATGGTCCAAGGTCCCGTTCTACGAAGGCCAGGGATGCATCGAGTGTGCCGGCACCGGGTTCCGCGGGCGTACCGCGATTCATGAACTCTTGGATTTGAGCGACCGGGTGCGTGAGCTGATCCTGCTCAAGAAGCCGACTTCGGAGATCCGCCGTGCGGCCCGCGAAGAAGGTATGCGGTTCCTGCGTGAGTCGGCGCTCGATAAAGTGAGATTGGGCCTGACCACGCTGAAAGAGATCAATAAAGTCACCTTCATCGAGAGCAACCGGTAAGGAGCCCGCGAGATATAACAGAGTTGTCATCCGGAGCGAAGCGCATGCCTCGCGAAGCGAAGCATGCGCGAAGTCGAAGGATCCCTATCAGCTAGAGTTCTTTGTGCCGCGTAACGGAATCCTCACCGTGCTTTAGGGCGCACCGTTTAGAGGACTCCTTTGCCAGGCGATGACGGGGTTTGCCAAAAGGGATTCTTCGACTCCGCTGGACCTGCGCGCAGCGCAGGTCCGGCTGCGCTCAGAATGACAATGGTTTAGGAGCTACGATGCACTGGGGCCCGACCACCTAAGTTCAACAACGTCCGTTCCCTTTTGGCTATTGCAAGAATCCGCGCCTGCGCGTTCTACTAATGATGGGGCATC
>Ga0335081_10011686_pt1 | contig 14216 bp, 20 predicted proteins | sample Lox_Sample_35_FD_206713 | JGI IMG/M metagenome (GOLD analysis project Ga0335081, IMG submission 206713) | Soil microbial communities from Loxahatchee National Wildlife Refuge, Florida, United States - Lox_Sample_3.5 | ecosystem: Environmental > Terrestrial > Soil > Wetlands | place: USA... | reverse complement strand
CACGCGACAACCTGTCCGAGAAGATCGCATTCGAAAAGTACGGCATCGACATGAGAATCCTGAAAGACTGTCAAGATTGTTTCTCCCCTGTCAGCAGGTCTCCACAATTACAAGAATTTCCGGTTTATAGTTCTCGGCTAGAGATGATTCAACGCCAAATGAAAGATTGGAGGCCGGAAATGGTTTCCAGCTTGCGACGCGGCTGTACCATGATCCCCTTACGTTGTATTCGTTTTGGTTTGCTCGCTTCATAGCGATTCTCGAAGTGTTGAATCTTGGTTAAGTATTCCGCAGACTTTTGCCTCTCTTACAGCGCTCAAATTACAGCTTTTGAACTAGCAAGTATATACAGTTGTAGAAATTTTCTTTTCAAAGTTTGCATTGCTTCAGACAAATTATACCGCATATTTTTATCAAATGGCAAACTAGCGAGGATCAGATGAACGAAGTGTCGGGATATGCCTAGTCCTGCCAGAACGAAATCAAACCCACAGGGTTCTGCAGAGACATGTTGAGAAGAAACTAGACAGGATCGACAGAGAAAGAGCCCGCGTGACAATGGTTTGCCGACGGTCTAGTCAGCCGCGGCACGGGGTCAACATCGAAACGCATGGACCTCCTCGGCTAACAGAAAGGATCAGCTCAGTCGGAAAGCTAAGAATTTGGAGATCATATCGTGACGGACGTTACAAACTATGAACTGTGGAGTGAAAATCGATACTAGCGGTGGTGGTTCAACGGCACCTTCTCCATCGGCAGATTTTCTTTATAACTTCATTTCCTCGCACGTGCCTTCTTCCTACGAACAATCCCAGGATCCGGATGGCGCCTCCCCCGACGGAAAAGTTCGAAATTAAAGAAAGTGCTTCAACGCACGAGCATAGGATCTTAATTGTCGTTTCAGAGTTGGCATCGAGCGCTTGTGAGATGAATTTAACAGATTTAAGACAGGAAATAACTCAATTCTTCATTTAATTGACTTTGACTACGGAGGAACCGGTCCGCCGTACGTAATTTCCCAAAAGAAAAATTACCCAAAATAACCCCCACACTTTTTTGACATCGGGAGAACTTTAAGATAATCAATTCTGCAAAGAAAATTCCGAATCCGGCGTTTACTGCCATTAATTCGGCTACAGCTTCTAAAACGAGAAGTTGAATCGACGTATGTAAGTGTCTTCACACGATCTTCATCCATCCCGGTTGCTGAAGTCAGATCACTCTGGCATTTGAGGATCATCACATGTGAAGAAACGCAATTGGTCATTCCTACGGACCGCTGGTGTTCATACCAAGCCCATGTGACAAAGTTGTCGCGCCTGACGCGTTTATAGTAGTCGGGGAAGTTCCCCCCCACCTTAACGAATTCGTGCCACGATGGTGGACCATTTTCTTGAGGTTTCCCCTGCGTGGGAGCGAGGGGAAAAGTGTAATTTTAATTTCCATTTACCTCTATTCGCGCACCGGTCCACTTGAGCCCTGCACGGCCACGTGGATATTTTTTACGTACTCGAATTTACCGAAACCAAAGAAGCACATTATGATGGTCATCTGATCATACAACCTTATTTACGAACAGCCCCCCACTCGGAAATGCGGGTGATAAGCCCGGGTCGAAGGGGCGCTCCCGTATCATTTTAGTTTAGGCTCTGCGCTCTGGGTAGCCTTTTCAGGAGGGCGATGTCCCGGTTATTTATATAACGGGCGCATATACACGGCTAAACTCCTTTCAACAATACAGCGTCCTGCGCGATGAACCGTCACATATTTTGACCGAACGGTTCAAAGGGGACAGTCAAAAGGACGCGGCGTTTCTCGCTAAAGTTTAATTTCATTTCCAGTGTTAGAGGAGCAAATCATATTCGCTTGCTTGGGGCTTATCGGACGTTTCCTCCGCCAAGGGTCCCCCTCATCGTCGTGCCCGTCCGTTAGGGCACATTCACGGGCACGAATCCTCGGCTTACTTCCAACGCCCTTCTCCACCTCCACATTCCGAGCATCTTTGCACAGTTAATATCCCGATATATAGCGTGCAGGGACGTTTCGTAAGTCGTTGGATAATCGACGTTCGACATTTCCATGTTGCTCTCCCCTCGTCCGATGGCGACCCTGCCGCAGTCATCAGCTCCTGGGGCTATGGACACAAGTCCGGTGGCCACGATGGCCCAGGCGGGCCGATCGTCCTTCATTCCCCGAGGGGACGCCGGTGGATATATAGTTCCTCCACCCGTATTGGCAAATAATCTCGAGACTTCAACTTCCGCAATGGTGCCAGTACCTCCTGCTTCTGGCGTTGCCCAGGAAGCTTCTCGACAAGCGCCGGCAACCAGAAAGTCTACGGCCACTCGTCCCGAGCTTCCCCGACAAAGTTCAACTTCTTCAGTAATGTCGCGCGACTCGTCTGCTTCCTTGGATAGGCCTGTGTCACGAGAAAATATGGCAAGGTCGATGTCAAATGTTTCAGTAGGAGGCGGCTCGCGGAAGAAACAATTTGTAGTCAAGAATAAGGCATCACGAAGTCGACCTGGTCACCTTCCCCGGACCCCGAGCCAAGGCAAAGGCCTCCACCAACTGACGTCTACGTCGGTGTCACAGCAGCGTCCGATGTCCACGAGTCCCTCAGAAATCCTAAAGAAGGGCCACGGATCGGTGACAATTCTTCCAGATCCTGCAAAGGCTTCCATGAAGCGCTCGATTAGCGAAGAAGGTTGAGTTCGTTGTCGGGAACATGAATCTGATGGTTAGCACGGCAACGACGATCTTCGGGTTGTGACAATGCAAATCCTGCAGCTGCCACAAGTCGACCACGACGACCCTCCAATTTAGCTCGGGAAGCACCCAAGACCACCATGAACATACCGGACATCGAATCTTCGGATAATGCTGGGTCAGACGACCAGTCACAAAGCGGCGATGAAATTGAGATGCGAAATCCACGACGAATATCAGACCGTCAACCGGACCCACCACCAGTCCTTCAGCTTCGCCGAACCTCCAACACTGATATCCAACCACGTGCCATTTCTGGGCTGACGGGCATTGCACGAACACCCCCACAGGTGCCGCCCAGCATTCAACCTTCTATGGCGCCTTCCGTGGCTTCCGCCGCCCCTCCATTCCTAACCACTGACCCCGTTGTTATCACCGACTTGCCGGCCTCGGTAGGCAGTGTCTCGTCAGCAAGAGAACGAATAGCGCATCTTCAAAACGGTGAAATCCCCCCCGAAGATGCGGTGCCAAAGCCTTCCACCGCGTCAAATTCATCGCAAAGTGTATCCCCGATCACTGAACGATCGAGTTCAACGAGCGGCAATTGGAAGCTTGTTAGCTTGGAAAACACTCGATACGCTTTGGACAACGATGCTCAAGATATGATTCGGCGGCTATCTAATGGACCACCTGGAATGGTGCGAGCCACACGTCCTGTGTCTCCTTCTCCTGAGACCATCCCCTCCGGCTGGACACGGCCCGAGCGCATTACTCGAACAATGCAGCGACAGATGACCCGACGCGATCTTGAAAAAGAAGCATCGGAGCAACACTACGGCGTCATCTCTCCGGTGCTAATCCGACCGGACAGTCGAAATGATTACTTTAATCTTCCCACGAACGATGACGCCCAAAACGGCGATGTCGAAGAGGATCCGTTTTTTAATACCAAACCTCGGTTGAATGCCGAATTACGGCGTATCACCCGGGAACTCAACAATGTCAAATTATTTGGGGATCCTGTGGGGGACGCCCTGCGGCGTTTGGGAGAAAGGAAAGGAGGTCTTGGGTCACCGATCGTGAACACGACCACCCCACCAAAACGGACGGATTCAGTTCTCTCCGTCTCGTCCTCTTGGCGAAAACGGTTTTCTCCCGACAAGACCAACCAGCCTGAAGCACAGGCTAATCAACCTTCAACGTCCTCGCAGGAGATGACCAGGAATGAATCGTTCCATTGCTCCGATGTATTTCACGGAGAACAAGCATCGAGATTGAGGGAAGTAACCAGACGCTTGTGGGATAGTTGGCCGGAACGTCCCATCGGCAGAGAACATGAAGAACCAGAACAAACATCAACATCTCAAGAAACACAACAAGCACCTTCTCTCGAACGGTCGGCAAGCACTCTTACATCTAATGAATCACCCACCCGGAATCGATCTCAATCACCCGTCGATCGTCGGACTTTTGGGTCTGGGTTACGGGAGACGTGGGGATCTGCCCTTGCTTTGGCAGGATTACGATGAACAATATATTCTTTTGGAGACACTTTTTGTTATTAATGTTGTACTTTCTTTATTTTGTCTTCTTGGACAGAGGAACAATAGGCCGGATGTGTTTAACGGAGCGTATAGATATCTCAGGGACCCGGATTTGATATTACCAACTCTTGTATAGGGATGATACCAGGGAGTTTATATCAATTCCATGGTCAGTCTTTCAATCAGACAAATGGAATTCAATCATTAATGCACACCTTGGCAGCGCAGACAAACCGAAACCCCAAGACGAGACCACATGTGATAGAATTCATTTCGCTGCGAAATGGCGCAGGAAGCGCGTGTCCGTTCGTTAACCGACCTAACGAAGTTAGATCTCGTGAGATCGCCCGGTCGGACGGAACGCCTCCACTGGATCCGACTATTTACCCCTCGGTCCTTCTCGGTAATGCATGACAAATCTCACGACATGGTCTCCGGTGGTCATTACGTGATTGTTGGGATATGACCCCTGCACTATCTCGTGCGTGTGGGGTAAACTGTAGTTACAACTGTGTTATTCTTGCTGTGAATCCGATGGAGGTAAAACCTTTCCCAATCCTGATGCTCCCTGATCTGCTGTATTAGTGTTTTCGAATGACCTGATTGGCGCCGGGGAATGAGATGGAGCTAGATCGGCAGCCAACTGGTCATCGGCGGTACCCGCCGTCACTCTGACCATGATGTTCAAAGCAATCAAAGTCCCAAGGTCTCAGTGAAGGCTTTTGGTAAAAGCTCAGCAAGCACGTTTGCTTTCAAGCTCGATGGCTTGGAGGGCAGAGAATGGTAATGCGCGCTTAGTACCGACAGTTTTGAGGCGTTGGTTACCCAACAACGCAATGAAGAAAGAGAGACGCCGATGTTCGACCGGCCCAGGAATAAAGCTAACTGAAGATTAAACCTCATGCTTCAAGACAAACACGATCTGGAAGGCATGAACACGTAGCCAAAAAGATACCGCGTTTGACCCGTCCATGACACTCCCAATACAACAAAAGCATGAAGCGCCAAGAAGTTCGTTCCCCAAATTGCATAAAGCGAATAATAAGGAAAGCGAAGAGGGATGTCCGGATGTGCGTGGGGTAGAAGAAGACGTCTCGAAAGACAACGACAGGTCTCGACAAGAAGCTGCCTCCGCTCGTCACCGAAGCGATCCCAGCGCTTTTGCATTGGAAACGATATGTCCGAACCCAACACCAGCAGCGAAAAATACCGTACACTCCCCACAGATCAAGCAGAGGAGCCGGAAGTATTATAAACGTTGAAACCCCGGCAAATATGGTATTTATACAGCAAGTAGGAGGCGAGGAGCACGCGAATGTTAAAACTGGAAAATTAAGTATATCTACATATTTAATATTCACTTCGCTGACGTCGTACACCACTTCTCTTCTTGCGTAACCCACTGCTTTCAATACTCGCCGTGTCCGCTCCGCTATTATCCCCATCAACAATATTCACACTCGTGTTCCGCGAATGAATAGTGGCGCCACCATCCCGAGACCCAAAATGTATTGTTCGTGACGCAACGCGACGCTCTTGTTCGTCGGAATGGGTTATCCATACCGCCGCTAACTTTCGATCTCGTAATGTTTTTTCCACTGCTTGAGTCATCACTTCATCCAAAGCCCTTCCCGGACGTTAGCCCACGAACAGTAATAGTTGCAGTTTAGGTTGCAGTACGAAGTAGGTTCATCGAGGAGTAATATATCCGGCTTGAGGGCAATAGCGATGGCTACCATTGCTCGCTGGGTTTCTCCACCACTGGCCTGAGTCCATTCTTCGTGCCATACTCGTGGTGGCAGGCCCCAGTCTTCGGCCAGAGTGACCGGGTCATCAGGCTGAATTCGACCCTTTCGCGAGCCAAAGTCGCGAGCTCGGTTGAAGAATTCCATCGGCGTCCCCGAAGTGAGAGCTGTCATGCGTTAATATGCAGGGAATGAGAGCAATGAAAATAGATAAGGGGGAGGGAGGTACGTGGTCTCTGCGGGACGTAAAGGACCTTTGATCTCCAGTAAGGAAACCCCCAGCTCTCGGGCGTTTTATGCCATAGAAACGGTTTCCCCGCGTCAAGTGGAGTAAGTTGCGCTAAACACTTCAACAGGGTTGTTTTCCTAACTGTCAGCAATCCTTCCTCAAGGATGAGGTAGCTTACCCAGAGCCCGACGGTCCCCGGACACAAATGATCTCGCCCCGATCAAGACTGAACGATACGTCTACAGGGCAGTGTCAGAGGGGGGTATATTATGTGATTCAGTGGCAAGAACCTTTGAACAGGAATACGTCGCTTTGGGGGATCTGTTTGCCGAGCTTTATTGCTTCGAAGAGCCGTTCGCCCATCGCCAGAGAGTTGAGCAGCTGGTTCTGAGAGGGCGGCCGGTGGTCAGCTGGGACATCCGCGACCGACGATCCAATCCCGGCTCGGCAGCTCAATTCGCTAGTCAAATTCACGTTTACACACCCTTTGAACATAGACAATCATAGGCCAAGTTTCATCGTTACTTCTACTGCAATAATCCCTTCTTTATCAATGTTTTCTTCGCAATAGCCTCCAAATCCGTAGTCACCTTGACTTCAGGAAACATCCCATTATCAACAGGTTCCAACTTTGCATTCCCAGTCCCCATACACCTCCTCAAATTAAGTCGAAAAGCAGCTGGATTTCCATCCTCCCAAGCGTCTTCTTCTATTGGCTCGGCCTCCACGATACTCGTGTATTTCACCGAATACTTTGTTCCCTGTAATTTCTCGAGAATGGAAATGATTTCATCCCACGACGACTGCTGGCCTTCTACGCGAATGACTTTGTTCCGAGTTTCCGCGGGCTGCAAAAGGATTGCTACCACAAAGTTGCCCATACTACTATAAGTATTTTGTATTAAAAAGGCGGCTGACTCTTCGTAGCTGGTAAAGGAGATCGGAGCGTTTCCATGGCCGATGATATTGGCAGTATGTTTCTCCGGATCGATCTCATACACAACGGGCGGAACATCGAAGAGAAACTCTGCAAATATTCCTACCATAAGCCCTTTAGCTCTAAAGCGGAGGACCAGTAGCAACAAAAGTATACGAAAAGTCGTCGTTTGCAGCACACTTTTGTTGAATATAATCTTCAATGGCGACTTTAGCCTCGTACCCTCGTTGAATGGAATTAAACGACGTCGTAAGATCAAGCCCGAATTCACTAGGTAGAAATCTTGATATGCCAGCGAGAACGGCTGCGTCGATGATTGTTCGCTGTTTGGGGACTGCCGCCGGTGCAAGAGCACAAATCACCGTGTCCCATCCTGCCTCGTTAACTTGAAAGCCGCTGACTGCCTGAATTCGGGGAGCAGCATTCAGGAGGCGATTTACCCTCCATGGCTTGACTGAGAGCATCGACATTGTCTAAATTCGAAATGACGATACAGAGGCCTTCATCTTTCTCAATACTTTCAAAGACAGGTCTCTTTTTGGGGTCCTCCACGGAGGCCATTGTAGTAAGCACGCCGATTCGATTGAATTTGGATTTCTCTGCGACAAGGGCTTTGCGGATTGCTGTGCCCAGTGTCCCCGTGGCTCCGACGAGGAGAATATCCTGGAACGAGGTCATTTCTTCCTACCTGGGAGAAGGGGCGCGGAGGTTGCAGAGGAGACTGCGTAACGGTTTGGGACTGCATGACCGAAAATGATTGGCTTCAGAGGTTTGGTAACGCATGCCGCCACCAGCCATTCGGCTAATCTGGTGTCCGAGACAGATAGTAGCATGGAAACCCTTACAGTATCAATGGTTATCAACAGCAGACTTCATAATTCCTACTAGTTTATCGTCCGCTGTATGCAACATAAAAGGAACTAACATAGATGGGGGACCTCCCATGTTGAGATGTCTCCTCTCGAGCACGACCTGAGTTTCAGTGACTGGGAAATGGTTTCGTGTTCGCTACGTAGTCTACCAATTCAGCAAAGAGATGGAAGGGCGCAATACGTTCGCACTCATGACACCATCCACTGTCATCAATGTCACAATTACGCCGACAAGTCTCGCAGTATAATTTCTTCGTCCGACGTAATTCTCCATGACTCACTGAGTCAAAGAATCCGTCCCCGTCAACCCCGCGACACTTACAATACACAAGTAGGCAAATTATCACCAATATTGCCAACAGGAACAGCATCTCCTTCACCTCTTCGACCACCAACCCCCAATCGAAGCGTGAACAGCCGCGACGGGGCACAATCTCTCCAATTCGCCAAGATAGGTTAGCCTTCAGGAATCAGGATCCCCGAATTCGTCGAGGCCAAAATTGTCGTTTGAAAGAAGCGTTGCGCTTCCCCGCCTTTCCGAATCGACGCAACGCAGCGAGGGGATAAGAGAGATACGGCCCTTATGAAGTCGCAATGAATTCGCCATGTGACTGCAGTGAAACAACGTGTGTTACAGGTGCAGAAGGGGGGGGGAAAGGCAGGCACACATACCCTGCCGTCCGATATGAACTGCGCGGAGGGGGATAAACGCGACGATAAATGTTGTTAAATAACGAAAGATGTGCGTCAAAAGCTAGGTCCCCCACGTCCTATTCATGAGTCGGATTTGCTCCGCAATTGGGAATCGCAAATCATCTTTGAACTTCGGCTCCGAGAGCAGGCTCTGGCCCCGAACCCGGAGGAGGGCGCACAAAGGGACTGGCCTACCGAGGAACCTGCAATCGACGACGCATATTGTGGGGCCACCATATGCAGGGCAATCCCGAGGCGGCAGCACTGGAGGAAATTAAACTTTCAAAGTGGAGAAAGACGTGGGGGCTCCACAAAAATCGTCCGTTGCTTCCAGGAGCAAATTGCAAATTTCCGGGGAGCACCGCTTATTCGAGAACAAAGGAAACCCATCCGATTGCTTGGAGAGTTCGCTGGTGTAAGTCTGTGAAGAGATGTTGCGAATCGTGACGACCCCGCGTGGGGTGCTCGAGAAGGCTCGGTTAACAAGGTTTGAGGATGGAGGGTGGGGAAAAGCTTCTGCCAGTCGTGCATCCACGCGACTTCTAAAACGGGACAATAACCGTGTCTGTCACGCACGCTCCTGATAAAGATATCCCATGTTGGATGATGCAAGGAGGGAAAAATGTTCCTGGAGCGGCTCTCGCTCCCAAAAAGTCTCGCGGCCCATAACTTCCGTAAGGCTTTGCGTCAGACACACTGCAATTAAATCCTAATGACGTATTTAGCCGCGAGGTGTTGAGGTCGCATTTAAAATTTCAAATTCGAGCCGGCTCTGAGCTCGTCGGCTGGTGGGCACAGTCCGTCGTCTGTTTGCTATGGATGGTGTGCGCGTGTCGGTGTCTCGCTTTACATATGTCCCCGACGAAAGCTACATGTCTGTCGATGCTGCCTTTGCTGCAAAACCCCTCGCTGACTGGACAATTGTCTCCCCCAGACACTCTCCCTCCTTTACCCTCACCATCGACAGAACCCCCGAAAAAGTCGTTATGAAATGTCTCGACGGAAGTGATCTCACCGTATCTTCCCTGTCTCCACTGTGCCCGTATGGTGCTTGATGCGGGTGGGCCGACCAGGGATCATGGGACTTGTCTGCTATGAAAGCGGAGGTGGTCGATGACCCCTCACGCCGAATTGTCATCGTAAAGTTTCCCTACATCGTTTTCCGCTGGTACACACATCACGAAAAGGTTCCCCATACTCCGACCCCAAATTTTATCAAGGGAGCAGAGGGGCTTACAGACTTCCCTTTTGGGGGGGTATGAGTGAAGATTCTCCGCCGAATTCAATTCAAACTATTCAATCGCTCTGAATTCACTTCGCTCACGAATTTCTGCATAGCTCATTTCGGCGCAGTACGAGATTTACACAATTCCCCGCCAAAAACGACAAGCACAAGCACCACCCTTGAATTAAGTCCTCCTGGACCCCCGTCAACGCCGTACTTCAACTATTATGCGGCTTCACAATCCTCGCCGCCGCATTCAACTCCTTTCACCACAGGCCGAAGAGTGGGTTGGAGTACTGCTGCGCCACCGTCATCGCAGCGAAGACCTACATCGTCAGCCTGGATTCCAAAGTCCTCTCAGCCGCTGCGGTCAGTAACGAGGATGCTTGATGATATGGCGTCTCAAGGACGGGCGCCCTCTGTGGCGGACGAACCTGTGAAACATGTTTCCCGGGACCCACCTGTTCCTGTGGTGGAAAAGCCCTTTGAGATTACGGAGACGATTATGTTGTGTTTGCTTGAGGATGAGAGCTTTGTCGCGGAGGTTGTTGCTGTTGCAGGGTTGTGGGAGAAGATGGGGTTGACGAGACGGCTTTTTTCTGTCGACCTTTGATGAGATTGATTTCATGGAATTGCGTTGACGTCTGGCTTCTGTGTGTTTGTTCATTTGTGGGATTGTGGGATTGCAGTATTATGGCTTGAGTGGCTTATGTCTTGCGTATTTCTGACTATCTTGCATTGTGTTGTATTCGTAGGGCAATGCACTGAATTGCCATTACCAGGCGAGGGCTGATTACCCCCAATTTCGAGGATCACCGCCGATCCCGCTCTTCACGGACAATGACGACGCCATCCCCTCGAATGCACTAAAGACCATGGAGGAATGGCACGAGGTCTGCCCATTTCGCTCCTCGCTGACAGCACAGCTGGGCCAAAAGGCGATCTACCCTCCCAAAGTCGCCGTTCCCCAGGAAACAACCGCCCTCGTCTTTGACACAAAACAAGAACTTGTTTGGGCGGGAAATCAACAGGTCCCCCTCCCCCCAATCCAGAACCACGAGCTAACGGACAGGGCAGGGTGATCGGGTTTGCAGGACCGACTCTGACGTCGTATACTTCTTTCTTTGCTCATGTGGAGGAAGTACGCGACCTCCTTGTGCACGATCGGGGGATTATTTCCCTTGGTGCTAGGAATGTGCGAGTCACTCACCGGCGTGGTCTGCTGCGATGGGATATCAAGTACCCGCGCAACAAACCGTGGAGGGCGCTGATTTAGGGCGGATGCGATTGAGAATTTGATGTCCATGGCTTTTGCGGGGACAAGTGGATCGGAAATTGTCGCTGCGGGAGGACAGAACAATATCGTGATGCTCAATGTGGATAGAGGGAGCGTCGTCAAGCAGGTACAAAAGGTCCCTGAATTTCGAGAGGGTAACGATGGAAGGAGCCTACTGCGGAATGGTATACCAAGTTACGACGGGGTCGGGTCATTGTGGGAGCTACGATACAAGGGGATGTCAACGTCATTGATCCGAGAGTAAGTTTATCTCCTCAGAATAGGATCGAGAGGGCCCATACCGGCAGTGTCGAGGACATTGATACACAAGATAACACCCTCATCACCTGTGGTTGGACTTATAGGTCCCTTTTGCCCATACTTCCATGACTCATTTTGTGTGTAGACCAACGGGATACGTATTGGATCCGCTTGTGAAAAGATGGGATATTCGTAACCTGCGATCTCTTGTGCCTATCCCTTCCTACGCCCCTTCTTCCATCCGCATGCACCCCAAATTCACAAACACAGCAATCATCGCCCAGAGGTCCGGACAATTCAATTTCGTCGACGTCGATAATACCGCCCTAAATCACCTCTATCATGCCTCGATGCCCTCTGAATCCGCGGCCTTGACAAAGCTCGCCGTATCCCCCTCGGGCGAAGCCCTCGCCTTGGCCGATAATGAGGGACTCATCCAACTTTGGAGCCGCGGGTCCTTGGGAGAAGTCCAATTTACCGAATACTCTTCTGCCATTGAATGGCCTAATACCCCGCAAGATCATCTCGCGGCAATCGATATCAACGACACCGAAATCCCTCTTTCGGAAGTTGGCATGCCATATTACTCTAGCGAATTACTCTCCGCATGGCCCTCCCACATGGTCTTTGAAGTTGGTCACCCTACACAACGCATCGATGAGAAAACCCTCAAGGGCATGACCCGCCAAGATTGGTACCTGTACGGCCGATGGAATCAACAGGGCAAACGGCGGTATCAAGTGGATAAGGTGGAGAGGACGGAAGAATTACCGAGGTTTAGGAGTCAAGTGGAGAAGGAGCGGGCGATGACGGCCGGTGGAGACGATGAACCTGAAAAGATCATTGGACGATTTGAGGGCGGCGAGGGTGGGGTGCCTAATTACTATAAAAAAGTCGAGATAAAATACAGTCGTTTTGGCGTCGAAGATTTCGATTTCGGGTACCTCCCCACCCAAAAAAAAGAAGCACTGCCCCCCTTGGGCTAATACTAACCTTGTTATTGTAGGTTTTACAATCCCACCCCGTTCTCCGGCTTAGAAACTCACATCGCAAATTCCTACGCCAATTCCCTTTTACAAGTCTACCACTTCACCCCCTCAATCCGTCTTTTCGCTCTAGCACATACAGCAACCACCTGCCGCATCCCTCTCTGCGCCCTCTGCGAACTAGGTTTCCTCTTCCAAAACCTCATTGACGCCCACGGCGCAAACTGCCAAACCACAAATTTCAGCAGGTACCTCGGTGCCACTGTTCGTGCCGCAGCCTATGATATCGTCGAGGAGGATCTATTTCACAAGGAGAGTGAGTCCAAAACTGGAAAGATTGCTCGGTTGAATCGATTTTTGGTGACGGAGGGGTTTTTTGATGGGCCGGGCGGAGGACGTGGGATGGCTGGGACAGCGGGGGGCGGACATCATTCCGGGGATAGAGGGAATGCTGGGAAAGGGGGCAGGCTTTGGATGGATGTTATAAGGCTGTATCGGTGTAATGTTTGTGGACATGAGCTTCCGGATAAACATCGGGAATATATGTTTGACATGGTTTACCAGAAGGTCGTTAACAACTCCTCTTCGTTTGCCTCGGGATGGCTCTGACGTATTTTAGGCGCCAGGGTTCAAGCAGAATCGCGATCGAAATATGCCCTCTTTCAGCTCCATCTTGAAATCCAGTATCCACCGAGACGGCGATGGGCAAGGCATATACTGCAACACCTGTCGTACCCGCACCCCAACCACCATTCGCAGAACCGTGCAAAACTTCCCCTCCGTCCTTAATATAAACGCAAACGTCAACGACGACCACGAATGGCACTGCTGGGGAACACAAGGCTGGCTCCCCCCTCGTCTTGGCATGTCAACTCACAACGGCCGTCTCTCAATCTTCCAGGGCAAGGAGCTCGACAAGAAAAAAGCCGAGGAACGTATTAATACGGAATACGAATTATGTGGAATGGTACTGGAAATCAAGACGGATAAAGAGGATCCTCATCTCGTCGCTATTGTCAAGGTTCCCAAGGAGGAAATGCCGAGCGATACAACGAGTCCATGGTACCTTTTCAATGATTTTTTGGTGAGAAACGTCAATGAGGACGAGGCATTGGGATTTCCGGGGACATGGAAATGGCCTGGCATCATCATGTATAAAAAAGTCTTTTCAGAGCGGCGGACAACTAGTCTCTTGACGAGTATGAGGGGCATTCAACAGGATCCATGGCTCCTTTTCAACGATTATTCCTTGACCCAGTTTCAGCCTGTCGGTCCGCGTGATCCACGAAAAATTCAACATCGTCTGTTGACGCCAGCGGATTTGCCCCTTGCGAAAAAATTCGTAGCGATTGATGCTGAATTTGTGCTTTTGCAGAATGAGGAAGCTGAGTTGACATCGACGGGGGAACGGGAATTGTTACGGCCCAAGAGACATGGATTGGGTCGGGTGAGTGTCTTGCGTGGATGGGGGGATGATATCTTTGTCCCGTTTATTGACGATTATATTGCTGCTGGGGAAGGCAAGGAGAATATCGTCGATTATCTTACTGCATACTCGGGACTGATTGAGGGAGATCTAAACCCGCGGACTTCCCAGCGGACCCTCGTCCCATTGAAGGTCCCCTCGTTGATTGGCCTGGTCTAATGTGGTGTTTAGATCGCGTATAAAAAGCTGAGATTGCTGGTAAATATGGGCGCTAGTTTTGTGGGACATGGATTGGCGAGCGACTTTCGCACAA
>Ga0335081_10011684_pt1 | contig 14216 bp, 11 predicted proteins | sample Lox_Sample_35_FD_206713 | JGI IMG/M metagenome (GOLD analysis project Ga0335081, IMG submission 206713) | Soil microbial communities from Loxahatchee National Wildlife Refuge, Florida, United States - Lox_Sample_3.5 | ecosystem: Environmental > Terrestrial > Soil > Wetlands | place: USA... | reverse complement strand
CCTTTAGTTCTATGTATCGACGACGACAAAACCAGCCTGGCGCTTCGCAAGCTGTTGCTTGAGACGAAGGGCTATACAGTTTTAACTGCCACGAGTGGCGTGAGTGGAATAGAAATAGTTCGTAATATGCATTGTGACGCCGTTGTGCTGGATTTTCAAATGCCCCACATGGATGGAGAGCAGGTGACGCGGATCCTGAGGAGAGAGACTCCCTGGCTGCCCATTATCCTGCTGAGCGGATCGGGCGCCGTACCTTCTTCCCTGCTGACCATGGTTGATGAACACCTTCCGAAAGGTTCTGCCGACCTACTCGACTCCCTGGACCGTATTTTGCAACAATTGACTTCGCGGGGATTGGGGAGCGCGGCTTGATTTTTCTGGGCTGAGCTTTTCTCTTCCGCAGCGCATTGGTTTAACCTTTTCCCGTGGACAATAGGTCAATTGCGGGAATTCTTTACGAAACTGCTGATCTGCTCGAAGTTGATGGCCAGGATTCCTTCCGCATCCGTTCTTACCGCAATGCGGCAGAGGCAATCGAAGCCCTGCCGCAGCAAATTTCAGAATTAATCGATCAGCCCAAGCAAGTGCTCGCCATTCCTGGCATCGGCAAGGGAATGCTCAATAACCTCCAGGAAATGTTAGGCGAAGGACGGCTATCACTTCACGCCGAGCTGCTAAAAAAATACCGGCCATCGATGTTGCAGCTGCTTCGCGTTCAGGGACTCGGCCCCAAAACGGTTGCTCTCATCTGGAGTGCATATCAAGTCTGCGATCTTGAAGGTGTTGAGAATCTCGCGCGTGAAGGCAAACTGCGTATCCTGCCGCGAATGGGAGAGAAGCACGAGCAGAAAATTCTAAAAGCGATCGAGGACTACCGGCGAATTGCCGGTAGATTTCTGCTTAGCACGGCCGAAGAGCAGGCGGAGAAGATCGCCGAACATCTGAAAGATTATCCTGGAGTCGAGAAAGCCATCCCGGCGGGCTCTCTGCGTCGCGGACGAGAGACCCTCGGCGACCTCGATATTCTGGTTACCGGGCCAGCTTGTTGCAACGATGAAGATCGCCAAAAACTGATCGAACACATCATCAAACTTCCGGGATTAATGGAAATTATTGCCCGCGGCGAAAACAAGGTCAGCTTCCGCATGCGCGGCGGGATGCAGGTTGACGTTCGCTTTCTCCCGCCGGAATCTTTCGGCGCCGCCATGCAATACTTCACGGGATCAAAAGCGCACAACGTAGCGCTGCGGCAACGCGCGCTCAAGATGGGCTACACACTCAGCGAATATAGCCTTGCCCGCCTCGAAGACAAGCAGGCAGTGGCGGGAAAGTCGGAAGACGAAATCTACGCAGCGCTGAAACTTGACTACATCCCGCCGGAAATGCGCGAGAATGGCGGCGAGATTGATCTGGCAGAAAAACACGAACTGCCGCGCCTGATTTCGCAGCAAGATCTGCAGGGTGACGTGCACATGCACACCATCGAAACCGACGGCCGCAACACAATACAGGAGATGGCTGAAGCGGCGCGCGAACGCGGTTACAAGTACATGGCGATCACCGATCATTCCAAGAACCTCGCCTTCGCAAACGGACTCGACGATGCGCGGGCACTGGAGCACATTGAACGCATCCGCGCGATGAACGAACGAGTTGGCGGAATTCGCATCTTTGCCGGAATTGAAGTGGACATCCTTGAAGATGGCGCTCTCGATCTGTCGGATCCCGTTCTCGAGAAGATGGACCTGGTGATCGCCAGCGTGCACTCCCACTTCAATCAATCGGCGGAGGAGATGACAGCGCGTCTGCTGAAGGCGATCGCGAATCCAAATGTCTCGATCATCGGTCATCCAACTGGACGCATTCTTCTGCGCCGTGACGCTTACCCGTACGACATGGACGCCGTGCTCGACGCCGCGGCAAAGAACAAAGTTGCGATGGAGTTGAATGCGTACCCGGACCGGCTGGATTTATGCGATCGGCATTTGCGCATGGCGAAACAGCACGGCGTGAAAATCGTCATCAATACGGACTCGCACCATACATCGCATCTCGAAAAGATCCGCTTTGGCGTGCTGCAAGCCCGGCGGGCGTGGCTCACGCCGGGTGATGTGCTCAACACATTGCCAGTCGACAAATTCGCCCATGCCATGAAGCACGCCTGGCCTGCCTGATTTGCGATGGCGAGTACAATTTGTGGTGTAGGAGGGCGCCATGTCGAGCCCGTCTTTTCCCAGTCAACCCGCTACACCGCAGGAATCCGGTGAGCCGTCTGTTGGCTCCTCCGGCAGTTCACAAAACCAGGCGGCTATACCGCCGCAAGCTACTCCAACCGCTGCTGCGGCTTCCGCCACTCCCCAAACCGATTTCGATATCAGCGAAGAATATGGCACCGCACGAAAGAATCTGCCCCCGGCAAAGGTGCTTGCAATCTGCATCGCTATTGTCGCGGTTATATTAGCGGTTTACGCGCTCACGCATCGCGCTCATCCGCTCTCATCGGGCTCGATTGAGGATGTGGTCTCGGTGCCGGTACCCGCGCAGAATATGATCATGGTGGCGATCAATGTTTCTGTTCATAACAATGCACAGAAGCCATCGTGGATTCACACCATCACGGCCGCCCTCGACGCCGGCGGAAAAACATACACCGATGATGCGGCTCCGGCGGTTGATGTGCAGCGATATTTTCAGGCCTTCCCCGACCTGAAGCAGCACGCGCTCGAGATTCTGACACCAGAGACTCGGATGAATCCGGGAGACAAGCTTTCAGGCACGGTTGTCGTCAGCTTTCCTGTTACCGTAGACGAATTCAACTCGCGCAAGTCACTAAGCGTCACCATTGCGCCTTACGATGAAGTGCCACTAGTGCTCACGAAATGATTCAGTGCTTCTGGATGAACCTGCGGCGGGCCAGGTGCGTGCTTGCGGTGGGATTCAGGTCGTCATATTTCAAGCAACTGATTGAGCCATCCACTTCGAGAACGGCAAGCGCCAGCTCGTGATAACTATTGACCCCATGCTCCCGCATTGCTCTTTCTAGTTGGTCCATGCTGACGTGTTCTTTCGCCAAATGTGATGCGATGACCTCGCCATCGTGTACCAGAAGGCTTGGCTGCCCTTCAACCAACTTGCGAAAACGGCGATTAGCGCCGGCCAGTTCTGCAACCAAGTAATTCATGACCAGTAAAGTCGCGGCGGCAATGATGCCTCCGACGAGTGAGTTGTCGCCGCCGGTCATCGCGTTCTGCACCGCGTTCGAGATGAGCAAAAGCAGCGTGAGGTCGAACGGCGTCATTTGGCCCACTTCTCGTTTGCCGCTGAGGCGCACCCCGACGAGTACAACCAAATAAATGGCGAAAGTGCGTGCGACGATTACCAGTAAGACGTGGGTGCCGGGAAACATTGATTTCCTCTCTCCGTGCAATCGCAAATGCCACATCAAATGGCATTATGGTATGGTATAATACCACTTGTGAATGCCATGGTAAATGTTGACAAGGCGGGGCGGCTGGTTCTGCCTAAGGCAGTTCGTGACGAGATGCGAATCTCCCCCGGAGATGCTCTGGAACTGCATACGTCTGAGAACAACATTGTGCTTCGTCCTGCTCGCTCCCAGCACCGTCTCTACAAGAAAAACGGAATATGGGTGCTGCACACTGGCTCACCAGTGACGACTGAAACGGTGCGAGACACCATACGCGAAATCCGTGAAGAGCGCGAAAATCAGATTCTCGGCAAAGATCGGTGAAATATTTTTTCGACACCTCTGCGTTGTTGCCGGTTTTTGTGGATGACCATGTTCACCATGACGCAAGTATCGCAACTTTAAGCAAAGTTTCGAAAAGGAACGCATGTTGCGCGGCGCATAGTCTGGCCGAGCTTTTTTCGGCGCTGACGAGGATGCCTGGCGCATTTCAGGCACGCCCGGAGGAAGCCATGCTCGTGCTGGACTCGTTACAGAGTCGGTTGTCATTTATCGCCTTGGAACCTTCGGAGTATTGGACGACAATCCAAAGATGCAGCGAATCAGGGATCGTAGGTGGCGCGGTTTACGACGCATTGATCACGCAATGCGCGATCAAGTCGGGTTCAGAGACCATTTACACATGGAACCTTGCAGATTTTCAGAGGCTCGGCGCCGAAGTCACGCGCCGTTTGCGAACGCCATGAGCAAGCTAGAGTTTCGTATTCCTTAGCCTCAACGAATTCGAGATCACCGACACCGAGCTGAAGCTCATCGCCGCCGCGGCGAGAATTGGACTTAGCAGAATTCCGAAGAATGGGTAAAGAATGCCTGCGGCAATCGGCACGCCGATCGAGTTGTAGATGAATGCAAAAAATAGATTTTGCCGGATGTTTTGCATGGTGGCGCGGCTGAGGTTGCGCGCGCGCAGGATGCCGGCGAGATCGCCTTTCAGCAGAGTGATCCCGGCACTTTCGATGGCAACATCCGTTCCCGTACCCATCGCGACGCCAACGTCCGCTTGCGCGAGTGCAGGCGCGTCGTTGATTCCATCACCAGCCATGGCAACTACGCGACCCTGTTTCTGAAGATCACTGACAACCTTCGATTTATCTTGCGGAAGAATTTCGGCTTCAAAATCCCCGATGCCCAACTGCTGCGCGATGCTCTGTGCAACTGACCGATTGTCGCCGGTAAGCATCACCAAACGCAGGCCACGAGATTTCAGCTCACGAACAGCCGTCGCCGCGGACGGTTTCACAGGGTCGGTCAAGATAATCGAGCCCGCGTATTTGTGATCGACTGCAACCTGGACGACGGTGCCCATACCGCCATCCACCGAGGTATTTCGACTAACTCCTTCCTCTTGCATCAGGGCGGCAGTTCCAACTGCGACCCGTCTGCCCTCCACTACCCCGACGATTCCCTTCCCGGCATGAGACTCAAAATTTTGGACATCTGAGAGCTTGAGGCCGCGCTCGCTGGCTGCTGCGATGATTGCGCTTGCCAGCGGATGCTCGCTGGCACGCTCTAAGCTTGCTGCCAACCGGAGCACTTCCACTTCGCCGAGCGGGCCTCCGGCGGTGAACGAAACCACGCGCGGTTTGCCCTCGGTCAAAGTTCCTGTCTTATCGAACACGAGAGTATCGACCTTCTCCAAAGTTTCGAGCGCCTCGGCATTTTTGATCAGCACACCGGCGTGAGCGCCGCGGCCGGTGCCAACCATGATCGCCATTGGCGTGGCGAGGCCAAGCGCACACGGGCAGGCGATGATGAGCACGGCGACGGCATTTACGATGGCGTAGGCGAAGCGGGGCTCGGGGCCGAATACAGCCCAAGCGATGAACGTGATCACCGCGATCGCTATCACGGCCGGGACAAAGATACCGGCGACTTTATCTGCCAGGCGCTGAATCGGCGCGCGGCTGCGCTGTGCCTGGCTGACCATGCGCACGATCTGCGCGAGCAGAGTTTCGCTGCCCACGCGTTCTGCACGCATGATGAATGAACCTGATCCGTTCACGGTTGCGCCGATCACGCGCATACCCTCAGCCTTTTCGACCGGAACGGATTCGCCCGTGACCATGGATTCATCAACCGAACTGCGGCCTTCGAGGACCATTCCATCGACTGGAATTTTTTCCCCGGGACGAACCCGCAGGCGGTCGCCGACGTGGACCTGATCGAGCGGAATATCTTGCTCAAGTCCGTTACGAAGAAATCGCGCCGTTCGCGGAGCAAGATCGAGCAGGGCGCGAATTGCAGCGCCGGTCCGGCTGCGAGCGCGAAGTTCGAGCACTTGCCCGAGCAAGACCAACGTGACAATTGCGGCAGCGGCTTCGAAATAGACTGCCGGCCGGCCGCCCGCCTCGCGAAAAGATGCGGGGAAAATCCCGGGCACAATGGTCGCGATCAAACTATAGAAATAAGCCACGCCCGTGCCCATCGCGATCAGCGTGAACATGTTCGTCGAGCGATTGACGATGGAGGCCCACCCTCGCTGAAAAAACGGCCATCCTCCCCAAAGAACGACCGGCGTGGCGAGCACAAGTTCGAGCCAGGGCAGCCACGCACCCGGCAACAGCGGATTCGCGTGTGACCGAGTAAACATTCCCGCCATCGCGATTACGAGCAGCGGCACCGTGAGCGCCAGGCTGATCCAGAAGCGGCGTGACATATCGCGAAGCTCGGGATTCTCCTCTTCCTTTGCGGTAACGGTTCGTGGCTCAAGCGCCATACCGCAGATCGGACATGAGCCCGGCTGATTGCGAACGATCTCCGGGTGCATCGGGCAGGTGTATTCCGTTTTAGTTGCGACGGTAGGAAATTCGGGCTCGAGCGCCATTCCGCAACTGGGGCAGGGTCCGGCTTTTGTCGCGCGCACTTCCGGGCACATCGGACAGAAGAACGCGGTGGCGTTTGCGGCGGGTTGTGGCAAAGGCGATACCGCTGCGGACTGCGGCTTTGCGGGCGCCGGGCCTAGAGTTACCAGCATGGGCTTCGGCGCTTTCGGCTTCAGATACTCTTCGGGATTCGATTGAAATTTCTGCGCGCATCCGCTGCAGCAGAAGTAATACGTCTTGCCAGCATGTTCGGATTTCGCTTTGGCTTTCGCGGGATCCACGGTCATTCCGCATACTGGATCTTTTTCAAGCGCGATCGGGGGTGTGCTCATGGGTAATAGAAAATCTTAAACCTCGCTTACGAAAAATCTTAAACCGCAGAGGGCGCAAAGATCGCGCCAGGGCGCCCGTCTAAGTATTCATAGATTCGGGAGAATGCGATTGTGATTCGCGGGGGAGATTCGTTCAGGAAAATCGAACCCACAACCACGAAGGACACTAAGGATCACGAAGGAGCAACAAGAATCGTCAAGACGGGAACGGACGCGGAAGCGCCGCGATATCACGGGAACAACTTGGTGTTGTATCTTAATTGCGGAGGAACTCACCCGAAAATGACACAAATGGAAGTGGCTTATCGCTACGCCGGACCGCCGACCGAGAGTGCAATGCGGGCGGTCGACGGCATTCGCGAAGTGTATGGGATTCGGCGCGTCAGCTTCAATGAGAAAGAACAAACGGTGCGCGTGGAATATGATGCGTCGCGGTTCAAGGAGCCAGTTGTGGCGGGACTTTTGCGCCGTGCGGGCGTAGATATCGTGGAGCGGCTGGCGCTGGCCTGAGATTGGGGAGGGCCGAGGAATTGCAAGGGGCGCCCAAGAAAACCTCTGGCCGAAGTTATTCTCCAGTGCGCCCCGTTGCGCGCCACTTCGTCTGCGGTAGAGGTTGCATCCCGTGGGCCATTCGTAAGTCGTTGAAAATACGAAAGACGCGAGGCCGTGACGAAGGTAGGAATTGCCGCCTAATCGGAAAGAATTACTGAGTGGAGCTGGTAACAGCTCTCCGGCCAAATTGAGCAGGACCAGGCCCGGTCCGGCGTTCGCTGCCGCCCTGCCCGGGTCATCTCTACCGGACATGTGCGCCTAAGGCCGCCACAGCTTGCGCCGGACTCAGCCGCACCGTAAATGTATCCTCGTGGCCGCAGCTGATGATGGTCCTTTGGTTGGAGTATTCCCTTACCCAAAGAACGCGTTCGGGATTTACATAGACTTCCAGCCCATCTACATCTTCGAAGAGCACGAGTTCCACGTTGCCTCCCCTGGTTGTCGAGTGCATCATTACTCCTTATCACGCGAATCGCGCTATTTTATACGGCGACTCAAACACGCACACCAGGTGCGTTCAAATGCGGCCGAAAAACAGCGCCGATCGACGCGGGGCGGAAGGCTAAGCAAAATTGAAAACCCGGAACGACAAACGTCGAGCGAACAAATCTTGACAATTCTTCGCATTTCTTAGCGGCACACCGAAGCGTTGCTGGTTAGAGTGAGATCAACACAAAGTACTAAAAAGAGCCGCTCTGATCCTCAACCGAAACCCACGAACCCGCAGAGCGGCTCTCATTTTTTTGAAGTGGTTTTCCAGGACTCTTCGGAAATCGTGAATGTCTCCGCGGGATATAGCGCCGACAATCTGATCGAACGAGCCACAGTTTCTGTCAAGCATCGTGTTATATTGTCCCGGCACCCAGAGAAGAAGATCAATCCAGGTTTGCGAAGGGACTCATTCCATGCGCCACTGCTTCATTGCAGTAATAGCGATAATTCTGCTTTTTCCCCTCACTTTACTCAACGCCCAGTCTAAGGAGGAGACACAGTCCGTCAAAGTTGAGGCCAGCAAGACGGAAAGCTCCAAGGCTGCAGAGTTCAAACCCGAGCAGCAACAGACCAAAGGCTCGGTCACCATCGACGGAAAAACCATTGACTACGACGCCTATACTGGCACACTGGTGGTTCATCCCAAGGGCTGGGATGATGTTCCGCAAAATGCCGACCCTGATCCCAAGAACAAGGCTGCCGAAGCCAGTATGTTCTATGTCGCATATTTCAAGTCCGATAACAAAGGCGCGCCTCGGCCCGTGACCTTTTTCTATAACGGTGGCCCGGGTTCTTCTACCGTCTGGCTGCACATGGGAGCATTTGGCCCGAAACGGGTGATCACCGCCGACGACACCCACACGCCCGCCGCTCCCTACAATGTCGTCAACAATGACTACAGTCTGCTGGATGCAACCGACCTCGTTTTCGTCGACGCTCCCGGGACCGGGTTCAGTCGCCTCAGCGGCAAGGACAAAGAAAAGGCTTTTTACGGTGTCGACGAGGACGCCTGGGCCTTCTCTGACTTCATCGTGCAGTTCCTGGCGAAATATGGCCGCTGGAATTCGCCCAAATTTCTATTCGGAGAAAGCTACGGCACCACGCGCTCGGCCGTCCTCGCTAATCTTCTCGAAACCGAACGCGACGTAGACTTCAACGGCGTTATTCTGCTGTCGCAGATCCTGAATTTTTCGTTGGATTCCGACTTTCCCGACGCCAATCCCGGCGTCGATATCGCCTACCAGCTCAACCTTCCCACGTATGCGGCGACGGCGTGGTATCACCACAAGCTGCCGGAAAATCATCCCGATCTCAAAGCGCTGATCGCCGAGGTCGAACACTTCGCCATGACTGATTACGCTTTGGCGCTCGAAGCCGGCTCCTCGCTTCCCGCGGATCAGCGGAGCGCCATCGTCGAAAAGCTTCATCAATATACCGGCCTGCCCGCTGCCTATATCGAAAAGGCCAATCTCCGCATCAATGGCGGAGAATTTGAGAAGAACCTGCAGGATGACAATGACCTGACCACCGGCCGTCTCGATACGCGCTTCTCCGGTCCCACGCTCGACCCACTCAGCAAAGAGGCAGAGTACGATCCGCAATCGGCGGCGATTTCGTCCGCGTACGTTTCCGCGTTCAACGACTATGTTCGAAAGGACCTCAAGTTCGGCGAGGGTCGCGAGTATAAGCCCGAAATTGACGTCTTCAAGTGGTGGAGTTTTAAGCACACCGAACCGGGCATGGGATTTGCCTTCCCCGGCGCCACCAACGTCATGCCTGATCTCGCCTTAGCCATCAAATACAATCCGCAGCTCAAGGTCCTGCTGAACGCTGGATACTTTGATCTCGCCACTCCTTTTTATCAGGGAGTCTACGAAATGCAGCACCTGCCCATCCCGATGAGCCTGCAAAAGAACATCGAATACCGATTCTATGAATCGGGGCACATGGTCTATGCCCACGAGGCCTCGTTGAAGGAGATCCATGACAACGCGGCCGCGTTCATACAGCAAAACAGCAACGCCAAAGGCAAGTAGATCTGTAGATCTGATCTCGAGAGAGTGGAAAATGAGGAATGGCGCGCCCTGAGAGATTCGAACTTGAGGCGACTAGCGGGCGTGAGAGAGTCTTCGAAGAAGACGAACGGGAGTCCGCTGCCGAAATCCCGAGCGCGGCGAGGGATCCGGAGCAAAATGGCGCGCCCTGAGAGATTCGAACTCCCGACCTTCTGGTTCGTAGCCAGACGCTCTATCCAACTGAGCTAAGGGCGCGGTGCAGGTTGGCTCCTTGATTATAACGGAAAGCGCGCCAGATCTTCGGCGGCTTGCGCGACGTGTTCGGGACGGCCGAGATCGCGCCAGTAATATTCGTCGGCGCGGAAGGCCATGATTTTTTCGCCCTGCGCCGCGAGCCGCAGATAGCTGTCGATAATAGAGAACGCGCCTTGTTCGGTGATCATGGGAATCAATCGCGGCGAAATGATGTGGATTCCCGAGAAGGCCAGGGGTTCCGGATTCTTTGCGGGGCGAACCAGCTCAGGCTGGCCGTCGCGGCCGGCCTGGCGACCGCAGAGTTGAAGCGAGCCGTCGAAGAGCAGATAACGCGACGTCTGGCGATCTTGTACAGCTAGAGTGGCAAGCGCGTTAGCACGCGTGTGTGCGTCGAGCATCTTCTTAAAATCGATGTTGCTGATCACATCGACGTTGTGAAGGATGAACGGCTCTTCCCTGCCCGCTCCGTCGCGTCCCGAGTCCTGCGTGAAAAACCATCCGGCTTTCTTCAGGCCGCCGCCAGTATCAAGCAGAAGATCATCTTCGCGCGATAGTTCAATATTCATTCCGAAATAATTGTTTGCGCGTAAGTACGCGATGATCATGTCGGAGAAGTGATGCACGTTAATGATGACGTCGCGAATGCCGAAATCGCGCAGGCGAGTCAGCGTGATTTCAAGCAGAGTGTGGCCGCCGACTTCGACTAAGGCTTTCGGGCGATCGTTGGTGAGAGGACGAAGGCGCGTGCCGAGGCCGGCCGCGAGCACCATCGCCTTCATTCCGCGGCCTTCTCCATCACAGCAGGCGCATTCTCGGTGGCGAGGCGTTCGAGTTCGCGATGATGAAGGATTACTTCAACCCCGTTCTTCTCGCCCAAATGCCTGGCGAGTTGCTCGGCAAGATATACCGAGCGATGCTGGCCGCCGGTGCATCCGAACGAGATCATCAGATTCTTGAAGGCGCGGCGCTGATACTCGCCAACGCTCTCATCAACCAGCGCACGGACGTGCGCAAGGAACTGCTGGGCACTCTCCTGCTGATCGAGAAACTCGACGACCGGGGCATCTTTGCCGGTAAGATTCTTGAAGCGCTCTTCGCGTCCAGGATTTGGAATGCTGCGGCCATCGAAAACAAACCCCCCGCCGTTTCCGGTTTCATCCTTGGGAACTCCGCCGCGATGAAACGAAAAACTGTAAACGCGAACGGTTAAACGATTCGCAGACGTCTCTACACCAGGTTGCGACGGTTGGGCTTCGAAATGCAAGTTGAGCAGCTTCTCTGAGCCCAGCATGCCGCGAAAGGCCTCGATCAAAGTTGGCAGTTCGACGGGAAGAGTCACATTGTGCAGCAGCCAGCGAAGGTTCTTGAGGGCGTAAGGAACGCTCTGCAGGAAATGCACCTTGCGCTCGTAAAATCCGCGAAAGCCGTATGCGCCAAATGCCTGCATGAGCCGCACGTAAACGAACGCGTAATAGTGCTCCATAAACGCGCGACTCGAAATGCGAATGTGCTTGCGCAGGGCTTCGAGGTAATGCTCGAGCAGTTCCTGCCGCAATTGTGGCGGCAGATCGGCCTTGGCGTCGTACAAGAGCGAAGCTACGTCGTATTGCAGCGCGCCCCGGCGGCCGCCCTGGTAATCAACGAAGTAAGGCCCATCGTCGCGGAGCATGATGTTGCGCGACTGGAAATCGCGGTAAAGAAAATAATCGTGATCGGCTGAGAGCAGAAACTTGGTTAGCCGGGTGAAATCCTGCTCGAGCGCCTGCTCATTAAACGGGATTCCGGCCAGCCGCAGAAAGTAATACTTGAAGTAATTCAAGTCCCAGATGATCGACTGGCGGTCGAAGCTCGCCCGCGGATAGCACACTTTGTAGTTCAGATCGCGGCCGGCATCGACCTGGAAACGGGGCAGAATTTCAAGCACCTTGCGGTAAGCATCGATGACCGGAGGAGCAATCTCCCCCTGTCGGTTCTTCGAAAGAAAGTCGAACAGGGTGACGTCGCCCAGGTCTTCTTCGAGATAGGCGCCTTCGTTTAAGGCCTCCGCATAGATTTCCGGGACCGGCAAGCCGTGGCGCCGAAAGTGGCGCGAGAACTCGAGGAAAGCGAGATTCTCTTCGCGCACTCCGTAGAGAATGCCGATCGCCCGATAACGATTATTCGAGAGCCGGATAATGCTTCGTCCCGAACCGCTGAGTGCGCCTTGAAGCGGCTGAACGCGCTGAACGGGAGCGCCAAAATGCTGTTCGAAAAGTTGGGTGAGGACATCCATCAGGAGGGGTGCTCGAACTTAAAGATATCATCGCGGCCCGCCGCCGCAAACACACCAGGGTCACTGTGATCGAGCCTTGCTCGCGCCGATCAGCCCCGCCGCGCTTGGCTTTGGCGATATGTTACATTTTCTAATCTACTGATTTCTTCCGCCTCCTACGCATGGCAAACGAGACAGCCAAGCCCGGTTCCACTATGACCATCGGCGGCCAGCGAGTGCTGGTTGCCACCAGCGCTATGCTCGCCTTTATTTCTTTCTGGCGTGTGGCGGCCATTGTGCTCAACGATCTGGGTTCATCCGCTTTTTACGCCGGCGGAATCTCTGAGCACTTCATCGGAAAAACCGCTCCCTGGTTCATTCTGGCCATTATGTTGATGGCCGGTACGGTTGCGGCTTTGTACATCGAAAGCTGCGGAATGTTCGTGCGCGGCGGCGTCTACCGCGTGGTCAAAGAAGCCATGGGCAGCACCCTGGCCAAGTTCTCGGTTTCAGCCCTCATGTTCGATTACATCCTGACCGGGCCGATCAGCGGAGTTTCCGCCGGGCAATATCTGGTCGGATTGCTGAACGAGTTGTTTCGTTACGGTCACATGCACATCGTTCTTCCGGAGAACCTGACCGCAGCTGTGTTCGCGATCCTTTGCACCATTTATTTCTGGTGGGAGAACCTGAAGGGCATTCCGGAATCGAGCGAAAAAGCACTCCACATTATGTACATCACTACCGTGATGATCATCATCATGGTGGTTTGGTGTTGCCTCACGTTGTGGGTGCGCGGCGCGCACCTGCCGCCTTTGCCCCATCTCCGCAACATCACCTATTACCAGGGTGAGCATGGCGGCGCGCTTGGTTGGCTGCGTCATAGTTCACTGCCCTACACCATCGGATTCATCGGCATATTGATCGGCCTGGGACATTCCGTGCTCGCCATGAGCGGCGAAGAAACCATGGCCCAGGTGTACCGGGAAATCGAACATCCCAAGCTCCCGAATCTGAAGAAGGCGGCGTGGGTCATTTTCCTTTACAGCCTGATTTTCACCGCCGGGGTCACATTTTTTGCGGTGATGATCATCCCCGACTCCGTCCGGGCCAACTTCCAGGAAGACCTCATCGGCGGACTGGCCATGCATCTTGTAGGCCCGTTCTCTCTGCGCCTGCTTTTCCATGTTTTTGTCGTCGTGGTTGGCACGCTCATGCTGGCGGGCGCAGTGAACACCGCGATCGTCGGTTCCAACGGAGTTTTGAACCGCGTGTCTGAAGATGGAATTCTTCCCCAGTCCTTCCGCAAGCCACATCCGCGTTTTGGTACGTCCTATCGCATTCTGAACGTCGTGGTAGCGCTTCAATTGTTCACCATCATTCTGAGCCGCGGCGACGTCTTCGTACTCGGCGAAGCATACGCGTTTGGCGTGATGTGGAGCTTCGCCATGAAAGGCCTGGCAGTGGTCGTGCTGCGCTATACAGAACCCGGAAAACGCGAGTACCGTGTTCCACTGAACTTGAAGATCGGCAGCATTGAAATTCCCGTAGGCCTGTCACTGATTACGCTGATGTTGTTTTCGTTGTGCATCATCAACCTGTTCACCAAGGAAGTCGCGACCATCTCCGGCGTTGCGTTCACCATCGTTTTCTTCACCGTATTCGAAGTTTCCGAGAAGATCACCCGCAGGCATGCAACCGAGCACGCAGAACTCGATCAATTCAACGTGGAACCTGGCGAGGACCTCGATCCGAAGTCTCTCGGCGTCCGCCCCGGTAATGTACTGGTGATGGTTCGCAACTACAACACGCTTTATAACCTGAGCGAAACCCTCGACGAGGTCGATCCGCGTAAGCAGGATGTGGTGGCGCTGCATCTGCGTTTCTTGGGCCGCGCGAGCGCGAGCGAGTACGAATTAGAGGCAGACCAGCTGTTCAGTTCGGAAGAGCAGATCCTTTTTACGCGAGCATTGGCGGTCGCAGAGAAAAAGGGCAAGAGCATTCACCTCG
>Ga0335081_10011683_pt1 | contig 14217 bp, 9 predicted proteins | sample Lox_Sample_35_FD_206713 | JGI IMG/M metagenome (GOLD analysis project Ga0335081, IMG submission 206713) | Soil microbial communities from Loxahatchee National Wildlife Refuge, Florida, United States - Lox_Sample_3.5 | ecosystem: Environmental > Terrestrial > Soil > Wetlands | place: USA: Florida... | reverse complement strand
AAGTTCCTTCACGTACGCGATGTCGGGCTCGGCCTTACGGATGGTTTCCTGCTTGCGCAGTTCTGGTCGACCACGAACCCCGTCACGGTGCCGATTTGGATTGCGGGCATGTATTTTCTGTTCTTCAGGCCGGAGGGCAAACGATACCGCATGATCGGGTGGATGTATGTGATCCCCCTGGCGCTCTTTCTCATCGCCAGAGGAAAAGCCTATTACATTGGGCCCGCCTACCCCATGCTTCTCGCCGCAGGCGCCGTTTGGGGCGAGCGATGGGTAGAGACCCTGTCCCCAACAGCTGCCGCTAAGATACGCCGGGCGGTTCGGACCTGCCTGGTGGTCAGCGGTATTGCGGCGGCCGCGCTGGTTCTGCCGCTGGCGCCAGCGGGCTCGCGCTGGTGGAGAATTGCCGACGCGGCGAACGGCAACTTCAACGAGGAGTTCGGCTGGCGCGAAATGGCCGACGCGGTGGTTCGCGTTCGCAATTCGCTTGGACCGGACGACGCCCCTATTGGCGTTTTGGCCGGCGATGCCGGTCAAGCAGCAGCGATCAATCTTTACGGACGCGGCCGGGGTCTCCCGGAAGTGATCAGCGGCTCGAACTCGCACTGGCTTCACGGTTATGGCAATCCGCCCCCCAAGACAGTCGTCACGGCGGGTTTTCTACACGCCGACCTCGAGCCTGTGTTCGAGTCCTGCGAGCTTGCCGGCCGGTTTACGATTCCATATGGCATCGAGAATATTGCCATCGGGAATCGCACCGACATCTTCGTATGCCGACGCCCTCGCCAGCCGTGGCATCTGCTGTGGAAGCGGTTCCATTGGTTCGGTTAATCAGCCGGGGGATCGCACCTCTGAGCGGATCGTCGGCATTCTGGACATTGGTCAGACGGCGACCCCAATTCGGAGCACCGTACGAGTCGCGCGTGATCCGCTCCTGGCTTCCCGGAAGCCGACTTCGTGCCAGCATACGCGAACTGATAGAGCGGTCTCGCAGTTGGCCGACGAACAAGCTGCGTGCCGCCGCGCCGCTGGGGCGAGCGATCTATTTGGAGGGCGTACGCACTTATGGAGATACGTTATGGAGATACGTTCTCATAGCGAGGCTCAACCTGATAGACTGTGCGCATCATGAAGTCCAAACTCGCCGCCTGCATCCTGGTCGCGAGCGCCGTCTGCGCCTCCCGCACGCTCACCTTCTCCACTTCCCAGGTCACTGGTGCGGCCGTCACCCTGTCGCCTGATGGTCGCACGCTTGTCTTCACTATGCTTGGCCACCTCTTCAGCGTGCCCGTCACCGGCGGCAGGGCCGAACAACTCACCTTCGGCCTCTCCTACGACGACGCCCCCGCCTTCTCGCCCGACTCCTCCCAGATCGCCTTCGTCTCCGATCGCGACTCGAGCGAAGGCAACATCTTCCTCCTGAGCCTGAAGAGCCGCCAGATCACCCAGCTCACTCACGAGCCCTACGCCGCTCAGCCGGTCTGGAGCCCCGACGGCAAGTCTCTCGTTTACCTGCGCTATTCTCGCCGACGCGAAGCGGCCGCGGTGGTCGCGCGCATTCCCGCCGTTGGCGGTCCGCCCGAGACCTTGACCGCTCCGCCCCGCCGCCTGGGCCAGCCGTTCTATCGTCCCACGGCGCAGCTCGCCTGGACCGTCATCGAGCCTGACCCCCAGTCCGGCGGCGAGATCACGCGCATCGAGACTCTGAGCAGCACTGGCACCGCGTCCACCCTCAAAACCATCCCCGGCGCCGTCGATCGCGTTGTCGCCACTCCGACCGCATTCTACGGCCACCGCGTCACTGGCGCCGCTCGCTTCAACCCCGGCTTCGAGGAGTTGGTTCTCATCCCCACCGCCGCCCGACCTGCAGCGCACCTCACACCTGTCACCAGGATGGGCTGCTTTGCCTTGTCTCCCGATACCAAAAGCCTCTACATCGGGGATCAGGGTCATCTCTGGAAAGTGCTTCTCCCGGGCGGCGTCAAACAGGCCCTCTCCTTTCACGCCGACGTAAAACTCGAGTTGCAGGAGATTTCCCAGCCCGTCTCCGCCCCATCCCCCGAAGCCAATTCCGCGCGCGTCATCCTGACGCCGCGCCTCTCGCCCGATGGCCGCACGCTCGTCTTCGCAGCAGCCGGCTTTCTTTGGAAGCAGCCCCTCGCCGGAGGCAAGGCCGAACGCATCACCACCCAAGGCTCCGCCTCCGAATGGGAACCTGCGTTCTCTCCGGACGGCCGTCTCGCCTACGTGCACACCGAGCGCGGCGAGGACTCCCTCCGCCTGCTCGACCTGGCTACCGGCCGCGAAACCACCCTCGCATCCGCAGCAGGCATCTCATCGCTCGCCTGGAGCCGTGACGGTCAGCGCCTCGTAGCCGTGACCACTGCGGGTTTCGATCAGATCATCGAATCCTTCAACATCGCCGATGGCAAGCGCGAACAACTCGGTGAGGCCGGCTTCTGGTCCCCCCGCCCGCAGCTTTCCGCCGACGGCCGCGCCCTCTTTTTCTCCGCCGACACCACCGGCGTCGGCAACCTTTACCGCCGCGTGCTCGCCAAAGACGCCAGTCCCGAGGCAGTCACGAGCTTCACCCGACATCTTAGCGATGCGCGTCTTTCGGCGGATGAAAAGTGGATCGTCTTCCGCCGCAATCACTCCATTCAAATCGCTCCCCTTGCCCAACCCCCGGCCTCCGACAGCGACGTGCGCGAGATCTCCCCTGAAGGCGGCGACTCCTTCGCGCTAACCCCCGACGGCACCTTCGTGATTTACTCAGTTGGCGCTCACGTCTTTCGCCAGCCGCTCGCCGGCGGCCGCCGCGAAGAAATACGCGTCGCGTTGGCTCTCCCCCGCTCCATCGCGCCCCCGCTCCTGCTCCGTGCCACTCGCCTTTTGGATTTCGATACCGGTACCTTCTCGCCGCCCACCTCCCTGCTGATCCAAAACGGCCGCATCCAATCCGTTGGCGACGCCGCCGACCGCAACCTGCCGAATGATGCCGTCGTCATCGACGCCGCCGGCCGTTTCGCGATCCCCGGCCTCTTCGACCTCCACGTCCATGCCGTCGGCGCCAACGAGGAAGCGTTCCTCGCCTACGGGGTCACCTCCCTCCGCGACACCGGCGGGCCAATCGGCGCCCTCAACGCGCTTCAGGACCGCGCCGAGTTCACCTCCCTACCCGTTCCCCGCTACTTCTTCTCCGGCGAAATCTTCGAAGGCGATCACCCCATTTGGGGCGATGGCTTCCTCCAGTTCGACAATCAGGATGACGCCCGCGCCTACGTCCGCCGCTTCCACGAACGCGGCGCCACGTTCATCAAGGTCTACCCCTCGCTCTCCTGGCCCTTGAAGCGCGCTGTGGCTGACGAGGCCCACAAACTCGGCCTTCCTGTTGTCGGACACGGCAGCAGCCCCGAAGAAATTATCCGCAGTGTCGCCCTGGGATTCTTTTCCCTCGAGCACAACAGCACGCTGAATCGCGACTTCGACGACATCATCCAGATGCTCGCCGCCTCTGGCACCCGGTGGGACCCCACCGTCGCCGTCACCGGTGGCGATTCGCTCCTCCTTCGCGAAGAACCCGAGCGCCTCGCCGATCCCAAATTCAAGACCTTCACGCCGTCGTCATCTATCGAGTTCGCCGAATCGGCCGACTATTACAAATCGCTCCCCACTGGCGAACTCCGTGGCACGGTCGCAAGTGAGATCGCCGCTATCGCAGCCGCTCACGCCGCCGGCGCCCGCTTCTTGATCGGAACGGACGCTCCCAACCCGTCGGTGTTCTTCGGCTCCTCCCTCCACTGGGAGCTCGCGCGTTTCGTCGAAGCCGGATTCTCCCCGCTCGAGGTCATCCGCCTCGCCACCACCGGCGCGGCCGAAGCGGTCGGCGCGCACGATGTCGGCTCCCTTCAAAAGGACCGGCGCGCCGATCTTGTCCTCCTAGACGCCAACCCTCTCCTCAATATCCGCAACACCGAAAAAATCTGGCGCGTCGTGAAGGCTGGCTGGCTCTTCGACCCCAACAAGCTCAAGTAACATCGTTAAATGAGCGTAGTACATTTCACGGTATTCCTCCGAAATGGAAAATGCTTTTCTCACCTCAAAGGGTAATGCGGACTCAATGCCCATTACCATCTGTATAGAAGTCCAATATCCCGAAGCGGCATCTCGGCGATGCCCTTGGCCGTCCGCTACTCGGAGAAAGGCACACGGGCCCGAAGTCCTCTTCTGCTCCATGACCGATTCCGCCGCGCGGCCAACGGCTCGTTCCTCGAACGCCGCAGGTGGGCCAATTGTGGAGGGCGAGCGATCAAGGCAGGCTGAAATTCACGGTGACCTGCATGCCTACCCGGACTGCTCTGCCGTCCTTCATGCCAGGCTTGTAGCGCCATTGCATGACCGCGGCGATCGCTTGCTCGTCGAGTCCCATTCCGAGAGACCGTAAGACTTGCACGCCCGACGCTCGACCCTCGGTTCCCACGACGAGACTGAGGGAGATCTGGCCCTGCAGTCTTGCTTTGCGAGCCTCTTCACTATACTCGGGATCGAACCGGAACAGGAGCGCCGGCGGGTCTACCACCGCGGCAGAATAAATTGGGCCTGGAAGTGCGGGAGCCTCAGCCGCGTGGCACTCGAGAAGGACTCGGCCACTGCCGGGGCTGTCCGATCCGTTTCGGGTCGCCGCCCGAAATCGCCAGGATTGTACCGCCTTGAGAAGACCATCGCGAAGGCTTCCTGCGGCATCGGCAGCGATCCGGATGTCCGCAGGTACGCCATTGGAACCGATCTGGAAGTTGACCTCGACGGATTGCTGGGCGGAACACAGTCCGGGATCAGGCGCGGCGTATTGGCGGAGTTCCGGTTTGGTGGCCGCAACCACCCCGCCACCCGGTTGCGCGTTGAAGACGGAGGCGGCCAACACCCACGGACCAGCGGGTTTCAAGCGGAAGGGGATCTCGACCACGCGACGGCGCAGCACCCCGCGGACGTCTCGGGTGGAAATGTACCGCGATTGGTTGACAGCCGCGATGGCCTTCTCATCGAGTCCCATGCCAAGGGGATAAATAATGCGTGGATTTTGGACGCTGCCGTCCGAGTCCACTTCGATGCTGAGGAATACCGAGCCTTGGAGTCCTGCGGCGCGGGCTTCGTCGGAGTACTCGGGGTCCACCTTCTTCTGCTGCACCGGGGAAGGTACGCTGCCGATGATGCCACCCAAAACTTGCGGCGCGCCCATTTTGCTGCCCGGGGGTGGCTGGAAGACGAAAAGATCGTCCGGCAGGGGGACGTCGGTTTCGATGTCCGTGTAGTTGGTTGTCACGGTGCGGTTGGCTGTCCCCATTCCCCCACCCTCCCAATAGTCGCGGAGGATCAGCTCCGAGTCCTTCGCAATCCAGACGCGGCGCATGGCCTCGCCGGCCATCAGACTGTCGGGCCCCCGCCTGTACTTCGCAAGCACCACGTAACAGTTGACCGGTCTGCCGTGAAACTCGATTGGTTCCTCTCCCTGATACGAAGCCGCCAGGATATTGGCGGGCTGGCGTCCGAACTCGATGGTTGCGATTTCACCCTGAAATGTCCAGGCGGAGGCGGGAGTCCTGGTATACTGATTGCCCAACTGGTGATAGGTCCACAGATCGGTTCCATCGAATACCATCAACGTAATCGTAGTGTTGCCGGCGAGAAACTCGGCGCGTCCCTTGCCGCCGCGGACAAACTCGATATTGAATGGATTGGCGGGAAGTGGGGCGCCGGCGACGAAACCGTGTGCCTGTGTGGCGGCCAGCCTGACTGTCTTGGCCGCAAAAAGAGCCGCGTCGGCGCGGGAAAGCAAGTCGCGCGCGTCGGGACGATCTTGGGCGCACAATGCGGCCGCCAGTGAGAGAAAAACGATTGTCCGCAAGGAAAGGCCTCCCCAGTGTCGAACATCCTATACCAGTCCGCTGCGGCGGGCAACTTTGCCGCCACGCGCCAGCCAGGGTGCCGGGCGGAACCCATGATCTGTCCTTACTTGACGGGTGTGAGTGTGACGGTTCCCTCGTTGACCGCCCACACCGTAAGCGTCTGCCTCCACCGATAGACGACTACGGTTTGTGTGTACCAGTGGGTGATCAAGTCTACGACGATGTGGTACGGCCCGCTGGGAACTTCGCCCGCCCCGCTGCCGTTTGTCCAGGAGTTGCTGGTGCAGTCGAGCTTCCATTCGACGTAATTGGTTCCCAGGTCCGGTCTTTGAATCTGAGTGTAAACCCCATTGCCATCGCAGTACGTGGCACCCGCCGCCGCATTCTGTCCCTGGTAAATCTGGAAATCGAACTGTGTATAGTAAGTCCCGCCCACAAACCAGCCCCATGGTGTGATGGTGGGAGCCGTGGTTGTCAGATTATGCAGCGCGCAGCCGTTCACCGAGGTAGTGCAAGATGTTCCAGGCGGTACGGTGTAGGTGATGGGGGTTTGGCCGGCTGCACCCAGGCAAGCCAACAGAAATACGGCAATCGTCGTAATCTTTCGCGTCATAGATCTCCTCCGGATTGAGGTTCAGTCCCTGATCGGACTGGCTGGGTTGAGGGGAATCGGGGTTGCTCTGCCAAGCGGTGTGGCAGACAGCCAGGACAACAGAGAAAACGGCGATGGAAAGGATCTTGAACAGCAGCCTCGAAAACCCTTGGCCGCCGGCGGCACTGTAGACACCCGACAAGTGCCCCAATGAGTAGGGGCGCGGAAGGCACGAGTGCCCGCGCCACATTGCGCCTGTAGACCGGCGGGTTTCATGTATTTCGGTGGGCCGAGCCGGGCCCATGGGTACAGGCACGGTGTTCCCCGAGAATGCGGTCTATCCTTTCCGTTACGCCCTAGCGAATCATGAACCAGGCACGATGTGGTTCCGTGCCACGATACCCGTTGCGACTATTGCCTTAGTATAGCGGCCGGACCCAACCTCAGGCCGGGCCTCCCTCAAGCGGTGGACGAGGCGAGAAAGCAGACATTATTGTCCTGACGCCAGCGGCCGCGGCAGGTGGAGCGACATCAGCACCAGCGTGCCGTCGATGGCGCCGAACCAGTGGGGCGTCTTTTCGGGGACGACGAAGAAGTCTCCCTTGGCGACTTTTCGGGAAGAGCCGCCCTCGATGGCCGTACCGGTGAGGTTGGCAGCGTTCGACCGCTTTTCGTTGACGAGTTTCCCGCCGAGCGTCAGCGTCCCAGAGCCTTCAATCACATAAAACATCTCCGCCTCGTTCTCGTGGACCGCGGCGGGCCCGACGGCAGCGCGATATTCGAGGCTGGCGGTGTAGGGCGCAAACTTCAGAAGGGGCTGGGTGAAGGTCGGCTGGTCTGCTTTGCGCTCGCGCCTGGCCGTAGCGATCAGGTTGGTAACGTCCGCCGCCGAGCACATGGTCTTCATGTCGGCGGCGCTTTGGGCGTAAGCCTGGACGGCGAGGAGCATCGCGGAAATGGCTGGGGCGGCAAGGGTGAACGATCTCATCGAATCCTCCGGAAACGCCATACACTCTATCACACGCGCTTTGGTAGCGCTTGCACTCGGCCGCCCGGTCATGTATGATCATCACACTCCTGGAGGGGTTGGACGGCGATGCGCGAGCGCCTTTCCCGGCGGAGCTTTATGGCCGGCGCCGGTCTGCTGGCGGGTTCCCGTCTGCTGGCGGTTGACCCGAAGGCCAATCTGCCGGCCATCCAGAAGCGCGTCGAAAAGGTCTTCAAAGCCCCGTGTAAACAGCCCAATGATTTGGCCTTTGTTGCCGAAGGGCTGTGGATTCTCGACCAGGTAGATCCCAACAAGGCGTTTCTGGTGCATCCCGAAGATGGTTCCGTCATCCGCCAAATCCAGACCGAGTCGATTCACGGCAGCGGCATCGCGTTTGCTCGCGGCGCCTTGTGGATCGCCTCCACCAAGACTGCCGACGGCAGCCCGCCGAAGACCATGAAGGTGGATCCGGTCACGGGCAAGACTTTGAAGCAGTGGGTCACGCCAGGGTCGGGCATTTGGACCACCGGCCCGAATGCCACGGTTTCCGGCGCACACGGAATCAAGTTCGTGAATGGGCAATATTGGATGGCCGTGCCCGCTTCCGGAAAGCTGTTTCTGATGGAGCCGGAGACGGGCGAGATCGTGAGGAGCATTCCGGCTCCCGGCGTTCGCACCCACGGACTCGCCTGGGATAACGGAATCCTCTGGTGCGTCGAGTCGAACGACCAGGCAATCTACAAGTTGGATCCGAGCGACGGCCGGATGTTGGCCAAAATTCAATTGACCAAACAGGACCCCGAGTTGCACGGCATGGACATTCACCAAGGCGTGCTTTGGTACTGTGACGCGAGCAGCGGCTGGGTCTGCCGCTTGGTTTAGAGGGCGGACCAGATGACAGCCCATCGAAAAGTCGTACTGACCGGATTCGTTGCACTGGGCGTTGTGGCGGCAGGCGGGTACCTGCGTGCGCAGCTTCAGACGCCCCCGCCCGACCCGCGCGCCGTCCTCGATCAATACTGCGTCACGTGTCACAACGCCCGGAGGAAGACCGCCGGCCTGGCGCTCGATACCCTGGATGTTTCGCATCCTGGCGATCACGCGGAGCAGTGGGAAAAGGTGGCGCGGAAGCTGCGAACCGCCGAAATGCCGCCGCCGGGGTTACCGCGTCCCGATGCGGGCACGTACCGTGCCATAGTCCAGCAGTTGGAAGGCGCGCTGGACGCGGCTGCGGCGGCCAGGCCGAACGCCGGCCGCGTGGCGGTGCACCGGTTGAACCGGTCCGAGTACACGGCGGCCATCCGCGATCTGCTGGGGCTCGAAATCGATGGCCATGCGCTCCTCACCGCGGACGATGCAGACCAGGAAGGTTTCGATAACGTGGCAAGCGTACTTTCGGTCTCGCCCGCTCTGCTGGAGAACTACCTGGGCGCCGCGCGAACCGTCAGCCGCCTGGTGATCCACGATCCGAGCATCGTGCCGGTGGTCGAAACGTTCAAATTCTCGAAGGCCCTGGTGCAGGATGAGCAGATGAGCGAGGACCTGCCATTCGGTTCGCAGGGCGGGGCGGCCATTCATTACCTCTTTCCCGCGGACGGCCGCTACAACATTAAGGTGCTGCTGCGGCGTCAGGAATACGATTACCTGGTGGGCATGGGAGAGCCGCACCAACTCGACATCCGGCTGGATGGCGTCCGCCTCAAGCGGTTCAGCGTTGGCGGCGAAGGCAAGGGCATGACCGCACCGGAGAACTTCGCCGGGAATACGCAGGGCGGGCCGGAATGGGAAGTCTACATGCATACGGCCGACGCCGGGCTCGAGGCAAATGATGTTCCGATCACCGCGGGCGAACACGAAGTGGGGATCTCGTTCGTGCGGCGCGTGTGGGAACCGGAGGGCATTCTACAGCCGCCCCAGACCGGCTTTGGACGTACCACCAACGAGTATTATCATGGCAACCCGGCGGTGGAGATCGTTTCCATCGCCGGACCGTACCACGCCACCGCCGCGGCCGATTCGCCCTCGCGCCGCAGGGTGTTCATCTGCACTCCCAAAGACCGCGCAGGCGAAGAGCCGTGTGCGAAGACGATCCTGAGTACGCTCGCCCGGCGGGCCTACCGGCGCCCGCTGACGGATGAGGATCTTCAGACTTTGCTCCGCTTCTACCGCGAAGGCCGGGCAGGCGGGAGTTTCGACGGCGGAATCCAGCGCGGCGTGGAGCGAATCCTGGCCTCTCCGAGCTTCCTCTTCCGCATCGAACGCGAACCGCCGGGTCTGGCCGCCGGTTCGGCCTACCGGTTGGACGATGTGGACCTTGCCTCGCGGCTGTCGTTCTTTCTGTGGGGCAGCGTTCCCGACGATGAACTCCTGAAGGCTGCTGAGCGGGAGCAACTCAAGGACCCGGCAGTCCTGGAGCAGCAAGTCCGGCGCATGCTGCGCGACCCGCGGTCGCAGCGCCTGGTGGACAGTTTCGCCGCCCGCTGGCTGGAACTGAACAAGATTTCGGGGCTGGTGCCGGACACGGAGCTGTACTCGGAGTTTGACGAGAACCTGCGCGATGCGATGTCGCAGGAGACGCGAACATTCGTCGGGAGCCAGCTCCGTGAAGACCGCAGCGTGATGGAATTGCTGACGGCCGATTATTCTTTCCTGAATGAAAGGCTGGCCAGGCACTACGGTGTTCCGGACATCTACGGTAACGATCTGCGGCGCGTGACCTTTACGGATGGCATCCGTGGCGGGTTGCTGGGGCAGGCCAGCATTCTGGCTGTAACGTCCTATCCCAACCGGACTTCGGTGACGATGCGCGGCCGATGGCTGCTTGCGAACCTGCTCGGGTCGCCGCCCCCACCACCGCCGCCGGATGTGCCTGCGCTCGAGGAAGCGGGAAAGAACGGCGCGCCGAAAGCGCTCCGCGAGCGGATGGAGGCGCACCGGAAGAACGCCGCGTGTGCGTCGTGCCATCGACGGATGGATCCGCTGGGGTTCTCGCTCGAGAATTTCGATGCGCTCGGCAAGTGGCGCACGGTGAGCGATGGTGCGCCGATCGATGCTTCTGCGTCCTTACCCGATGGCACGAAATTCGATGGTGTGGCGGGGCTGCGCGCGCTGCTGGTGAGCCACCGGGAGGATTTTCTCCGGACGTTTACGGGGAAGCTGCTGGGGTATGCCATCGGCAGAGGGACGGAGTATTACGACCAGCCGGCCATCCGCGGAATCGTGCACGTTGCGGCCGCGGAGGACTACCGGTGGTCAGCCATCATTCTAGGGATTGTGAAGAGTCCGCCGTTCCGCATGGGCGTGACGAAGAACGGAGCCAGTTTGAGCGCCACCGCGAACCAGCAGGAGGAGAAGTGATCATTTCCAGGAGGGCGATCTCGCGCCGGATGATGCTGCGCGGCCTGGGCGCCGGTTTGGCCCTGCCGCTGTTGGATAGCATGGCTCCCGCCATGACTCCGTTGGACAGGACCGGGGCAAAACCGGTGAATCGTTTTGGCGTGGTGTATGTTCCGAACGGCATGATCATGCCGAGTTATCTGCCGGCGGCCGACGGCGCCGCATATGAGATCACGCCGACTTTGAGCGCGCTGGAGCCCTACCGGCAGAATTTTCTGATTCTGAGCGGGCTCGACTGCGTCCCCACGCCTGGCAGGCCGGGCGGAGCACACGCCAAGGCGACTACGCGCTTTCTCACGGACGTCTCGCCGCCGCAAAGCGAAACCTGGCTGGACGCGGGCATCTCGATGGATCAGATCCTGGCGCAGGAGACCGGGAAACATACGCAACTCGCGTCCCTCGAACTGGCGATCGAAAACGGCGAGACGGCCGGCGCCTGCGATACCGGCTTCGCGTGTCCATACACCAACACCATCTCCTGGAAGACCGCCAACACTCCGCTGCCCACGCAGAACAGCCCGCGGGTGGTATTCGAGCGATTGTTCGGCGACAGCGGAAGCACTGACGCGAAGTCGCGCCTGGCGCGGCTGCACCAGCAGAAGAGCATTCTCGACTCGGTAGCCGACGAGGTCGGGCGTTTGCAGGGCCGGTTGCCGCAGAGCGATCGCACGAAGCTCACCGAGTATCTGGACGCGGTGCGCGGCGTGGAGCAGCGCATCCAGATCGCCGAGGAGCAGAGCGGCCGCGAGGTTCCGGTGGTGACCCATCCGGTCGGGATTCCGGCGAATTGGGAAGACCACGTGAAGCTGATGTTCGATCTGGAGGTGCTGGCTTACCAGTGCGACCTGACCCGCGTGATCACCATGATGCTGGGGCACGAACACAGCGGCATGACCTTCCCGCAAATCGGCGTACCCGATGCCCATCACCCCATTTCGCACCACCAGCAGGAGCCGGAAAAGATTGCGAAAGTAGCGAAAATCAACGCGTATCACGTGAAGATGTTCGCCTACTTCCTGGATAAGCTGCGTTCCACGCCGGATGGCGATGGAACGCTGCTCGATCACATGACCATGATGTACGGCGCCGGCATTGCGGACAGCAACAGCCACTCGCCATACAACATTCCGGTCATCCTGGCCGGCGGCGGGGCGGGGAATTTGAAAGGCGGCCGGCACATCCGGTTCAAGAACGTGCCCCTGGCGAATTTGCACCTGACGCTGCTCGATCAGTTGGGCGTCCGTTGCGACCGCATCGGCGACAGCACGGGCAGAATCGATCCCGGCGTTTTTCTGGGATGAAGGCGGTCCGGAGGCGCTATGCACGTCAACCTCAAGCTTCTGGCCGGTTGTGGCTGCCTCGCCGTAGCTTGGGCAACCGGTGCGCCTGATCTGCGCGTCCTTCAGGCGGCGAAGAGCAACGACCTGGAGGCTGTTCGGGGGCTGGTGAGCCAGAGGGCGGACGTGAATGCCAGCCAGGGCGACGGCGCGACAGCCTTGCATTGGGCGGCGCGTGCGGACAATCTGGCGATGGCGGACCTGCTGCTGCGGGGCGGTGCGCGGGTGAATGCGGCTAACGACGATGGCGCGACGCCGCTCTACCTGGCGTGTACCAATCGGAGCGCGGCAATGGTGGAGCGGTTGCTTGCGGCGGGAGCGGACCCCAATTCGAAGCTGCTGAACGGGGAGACCGCGCTCATGACCTGCGCGCGCACCGGCGAGGCGAAGGCGGTGAAGTCGCTGCTGGTGCACGGCGCGGCGGTGAATGCCAGGGAATCGTCGCACCACCAGACCGCGCTGATGTGGGCGGCCGCGCAACGGCACCCCGAGGCCGTAGCCGTGCTGCTGGAGTTCGGGGCGGATTTCCGCGCGCGGTCGCTGGCGTATCCACAGACCGTGGTCGGCGAGCAGACCCAGCGGTCCGGACGAGAGGAGTTGAATTACACCGTGCAGCGCGGGGGCAGCACCCCGCTGCTCTTTGCGGCGCGGGCAGGCGATCTGGAATCGGCGAAACTGCTGATCAGCGCGGGGTCCGACGTAAACGATCGACAGGCCGACGGGACGAGCGCGCTGATTCTGGCGGCATACAGCGGACAGGGGCGGGTGGCCGAGCTGCTGCTCGATCAGGGCGCCGACGCGAACAACGCGGATATCGGGTACACGGCTCTCCATGCCGCTGTGCTGCGCAGCGACGCGAGCCTGGTTAAGGCTTTGCTGGCGCACGGAGCAAATCCCAATGCCCGCATGACGAAGGGCACGCCGCTGCGGCGGGACACCACGGACTACAATCTGCCCGCCACGCTGAGGGGGGCTACCCCGCTGCTGCTGGCCGCCAAGTTCCTGGAAGTGGAAAGCCTGCGCCTGCTGGCGGCAGGCGGAGCCGATCTGAAGCTCACCATGCCGAATGGAGCCACGGCGCTGATGCTGGCAGCGGGAATGGGATCGAGCTTGGGTCAGAGCCGCCGGGGCATCGCACGAGTCGATTTCGGCAAGGTCGAGCCCGAAAGCCGTGTTCTCGAAGGCGTGGCGGCGGTGCTCGATTTGCAGGTGGACGTGAATGCGGGGAACCAGGCAGGAGATACGGCGCTGCATACCGCCGCCTCGCTCGGCTACGATACCGTGGTGAAGTTACTGGTGGAGCGGGGAGCGAACGTGAACGCCAGGAACCGGCGCGGCATCACGCCGTTGATGGTGGCTCTGGACCCGGCCGGACGCGGCGCCGGGGCGCGGCCTGTGGATACCGGCGCGGACGACACCGGCGTGCGCCGCCCCCGGATTACCCATCAAAGTACAGCGGCGTTGTTGCGCCGGCTCGGCGCGACCGAATAGTGCCCTTTTGCGGAATGGCTGACTCGTTCCTGAAGGGCGTCATGATCGGCGCGGGGTTCTTTGCCGGATTTCAGGCGGAGGCATGGAAGCGGATAGCGGGTGTCGAGCTGGTGGCAGTCGCGGATCCGCTCCGCGGCCGTGCCGAGGCATTCGCCGCGGAGTTCGGCATTCCGCGCAGCTACACCGATGCCGGCACGATGTTACAGTCGGAGCGCGCCGACTTTGCCGATATTGTGACCCGGCCCGATTCTCATCGCGAACTGTGCGCTCTGGCGGCGCGCCACTGCCGTGCGGTGCTCTGCCAAAAGCCGATGGCGCCCACCTGGGCGGACTGCCAGGCCATGGTGGAAGACTGCGCGTACAACGGAGCGAGGCTGCTGATCCACGAGAACTGGCGCTGGCAGCCGTGGTATCGCGAGGCGAAACGGCTGATCGCCGAAGGCCGGTTGGGCCGGGTCTTTCACCTCGGCTTCCGCATGCGCACCGGCGATGGACGTGGAGACACGCCGT